>Ga0208783_10002509_pt1 | contig 10520 bp, 17 predicted proteins | sample DEB19_08_DNA_2_FD_184529 | JGI IMG/M metagenome (GOLD analysis project Ga0208783, IMG submission 184529) | Aqueous microbial communities from the Delaware River and Bay under freshwater to marine salinity gradient to study organic matter... | ecosystem: Environmental > Aquatic > Marine >... | reverse complement strand
AATACCAGCAGTATTTTGCCAAACATCAAATTTTGCATAACTAGCCATTACGCCTCCTTAGGATACTTTTGTTTTACGGCTTCGCAGGCTGCTAAGTATGCTTGCATTTTACTACTATCACCTTTATTTTGCCAGTAGAGTGCATCTGCTAGATCTTGTAGTGGTGGATATTCTGGCTGACGTTTTCTACTGTATTCAAAGGCTGCATATTCTGCTATTAATCTTGTAGTTTCTGTTTGTACTAAATTATTATCTATTTCTACAATATTATTGCTGCTATCGAAACAACCTATATCGTCTTGTACAACCACCACCTGAGGATATAACCTTCTAATTGCTTCGTGCCTCATGCGGCTATCTCCATAAGTATAATCTCACTAGTTCCTCGTTCATAGTTTGAACTATCTACATCAGCAACAGTTCTATTAATATAAAGTGTACCAGCATTGCTGTAATTACATCCCATAGTATAAGTTAGTGCGCTGGTTGATGCCGGAGTATCTACAGTAAATATACTTAATGTTTCTGGAGTACTATCATTATTCCAGTCGCCAGTAGTTTGATAATTAGTGCCTACAGTAGCTAAACCTGACATTCTATTACTAGTAGATGTTTGAACATTAATTCTAGTACCATTTCTAGCTATATAGTAAATATGATCGTGTGGACCGCTTCCACTCCATTCGCCATACCACCTACTTAAAATTAATATTCTACTACTAGTTGTATAAGGCGTTATAGTTGCTGTAATTCCGGTAATATTTGTATAAGTATTAGCACTAAGGCTTTGTGATGTAGTTGTTGTATACAGGGTACTTTGAACCTGTAGAATAGTGCCTACAACAGATCCATCTGTTCGTTGCCATCTGTTTGCTCTAACTATGCTCATTATACTATCGTCCAGGCTGAACCATCACTAACTGTTACTGTAATACCATCATTGATAGTAACAGGACCTGCAGTCATTGCATTTTGTCCTGTAGGCACAGTATAGTTTACACTGATAGTTGTATCGTTTAAATAAAAGGCCGCATTTTGTCCACCACCTGTTGCACCGCCACCAACACTGCCCCAAGTACCCGATTTATAAACTTCTAGCGCACTAGTTGTAGTGTTATAGCGTAGCGAGCCTTCAACTGGTGTAGCAGGGCGTTGTGCAGTAGTACCTTTTGGAACAATTGCAGCACCAGTATTACTGCCTAAATTTATAATACCAGTACTTGCTTCTAGATTTAACTGGCCTGTTGCATCAGATGTAATTACATATCCTGTTGTTGAGCCGGTGCCTGCGCTTATCGTACTCATATTATGCTATCACCCATCTTTGAGTTGGAGGAATTATTACAGTAACACCAGTGGGTATACTTATTGGTCCTACTGAAAACCCATTATAACCAGTTGCTAGTGTGTAGTTGCTAGTAATACTAGTTAAATTAAGCAGTATTGTGCCATTTCCACCTGTTGTGCCACCACCACTAGCTGTTGCAGGCTTCCATAAACTACTTGCCGCGTTCCATGCAAGTACTTGTCCGTCGCTAGGTGCTGTTGTTGCAGTGTCTACATCGCTTAATGCATTTATGCTAGTGGCATTAATTCTAGTGTCTACACGATCATTAGTATAGTATAAATTAGTGCCTTCACTAATATTAGTAGTTGTTAGTGTTACTGCACCTGTAAGAGTATTAACACTAGTAACTCCACCTGTAACTGTAATTACACCAGTACTACTATCATAGCTACCACTACCACTAACGCTAATTGCCAACCTAGCTCTGGCATTTGTAAAGTAAAGATTAGTACCTTCACTAATATTAGTAGTTGTTAGTGTTACTGCACCTGTAAGAGTATTAACACTAGTAACTCCACCTGTAACTGTAATTACACCAGTACTGCTATCATAGCTACCACTACCACTAACACTAATTGCCGACCTAGCTCTGGCATTTGTAAAATAAAGATTAGTACCTTCACTAATATTAGTAGTTGTTAGTGTTACTGCACCTGTAAGAGTATTAACGCTGGTAACGCCACCGTTAATAGTTATTACACCGGTACTACTATCGTAGCTACCACTGCCAGCAATACTAATTGCCGATCTAGCTCTGGCATTTGTAAAGTAAAGATTAGTACCTTCAGGAATATTAGTAGTTGTGCTACTAATAGACATGTATCTAGCATCTGATTCGCTTTTTGCGTAACTGTCTATTATTAATCCGCGTGGACGATAGGCAACTAGTTCAACATTATCTCCAGCAACAGCAGCAACTGTTAATGTTACAGTTGAACCATTGGTAGCAGTATAATCATCTCCATCTACTAATTTAACACCATTTAAGAAAACGTCCACATAGCCTATAAGGTATCCATTACTAGGTGTAAACAGTGTTTGTCCGCTAGTAGCTGTAACTGGTGTTACTACCCGATGGCTAGCGATGCCGGGACTATTTCCTAAATATGACATTGTTATTCTCCAAACAATTTAATCAATAGTTATACGGCTTAGACTAACTTATTGATTGCAACAAAAATGTGTACCATTATTTAGTCCAGCAACCCATTGTAAAGTTTCTTCATTCCAACCATATATAGTAGACATATCTTCTGGATAAGGTACTGGTGGCATATAACGATTTACTGTTTCGTCATATATCCAAGAAGGAAACGGTTTAGGGTCAAAAAAACCATCACGTACCGGATCATAAATCATACCTGGATTGGCATAATTATGTCTAAATGGCTGTTTACCAGCTATATGCTTATTATCTAAAGTATTAATAGAGGTTCGTTTAACTGTTTTTTTATGAAAATCGCTATAAAAAGCTTCCCAATCAATGCCATCTTCTTCTGGGCCTGGAAAAACTTGTAAAACAACATTATTTTCATCTAAAATTGCATAGTGTGCCATCTGTTATTTCCATGATATGTTACCGCTACCACCTGTTATTTGATATACATAATAACCAGGTCTAGATGACGTTGAAGATGTAAAAGTAAGACCTGCAGTTAATTGCATTGGTTGATAGTCAATAGGATAAGCAATAATTACAGTACCAGAATATCCAGCACCTCCAAATGTTGTATATCCATCAGAAGAAACTGCACCTGCTTGTCCACCCGTACCATATCCTGATGCATAAGTTGAACCAGGATTTGCGCCAGCAGCGGCTCCACCACCGGCTCGTACTACAGGACTACCTGTTATAGAACTAGTAGCTCCTGCTCCGCCGTTACCATCTGTTGCTGCCGATCCTGCTCCGCCTCCACCACCACCATTATTTCCATTAGTTGAACCAGCAGCTCCTGCATTACCCTGACCTGATATACCAGCACCTCCACCACCGTCATATCCGCCACCGCCACCACTACCGCCGCTTTCACCATATTTACCATAAGCGTCTGTAGTACCTATACCACCGCCACCACCAGTATTAGCAGTATAACTTATTGCACCACCAATAAAAGTTGTATTAGATCCAGCATAGCCTTTATAGTAACAAGGACTACTGCGTCCGCCACCGCCTCCACCACCGATTACAACAGCATAGTTTGTTAATTTAGCTACCGCTTGTGATGAAAAATATCTATAACCACCAGCACCACCTCCGCCACCATTACCAGCAGCACCACAGCCAGCTGGTGCACCTCCTGCACCGCCAGCAATCATTAAAAGTTCAATTGTTGGTGGAGGAGGTAAAAGTACTTGTAATCCTACGCCAGCTGCTACTATTCCAGTCATAATATATCCTTAAGCAACACTACCAAATAAAACGCATTGCGTTGGGCTAATAAATAGAACACTAGCGACTCCGCGAGTTAATAAGGTTGCGCTTGTTGACGCAGTACTAATTCCAGAGATATATGTAGTTAGAGCACTACAAGTAATTGTAATACCAGAAGTATGGTTATTGTATAATAACACAGTATCTCCTTCTGTAAAAATACCTGTAGGAATTACAATAGATCCACCACTACCTATTTGTACATATTTACCAACATCCGTAGCACTAAGAGTATAACTAGATGTTTTTGTACCCACAGGAGGAATATTAGCATACCCCAGTGGACCAGTTTGATTTGGTAGTGATAATGTTGCTGCAGCATTAATTGCAGGAGCAGTAAGTGTTACTGATGCTGAGCCGCTAGAATTTGCTTGAATAATGACGTCACTCATGACTACTCCTAAAAAGACTTAATGGCATATTTAGAGCCACCTTTAATAGTAATTGAACCACCAGTAGTAACACGAATTGCATCCATAGACATTGCATTATAACCGGTTTGTACTGATATTGCAGTATCAATTACTTGTTTTGCTTGAGGTAATGAAATAGATGCAAAAGATAAATTTCTACTACCATCAGTAATCAATACTTGGCCAGCCGCACCATCATTTGCTGGTAAGTTAAAATCTAAACTTGTAGTAATGGAATCTGGAGCTTTTAAGCCTATGTAGTGGGTACCGTTATCAGTATCCTCAGCCAGTCTAATAGAGCCGCCAGTTACTGCTGTTCCTGGCACCGATATGATTGATGGAGTAGCTAAAGTACCACCACTACTTACAAGATTTGCTAAGGTTCGCGCTTTAGCCATTTAATTACTCCTATACTTGTGGCTGCTGTGGCCAGGCAAATTCTGGGCTATAAACTAATTTATAATCACTATAATTTGTTCGTAAATTTTTTATATAATTGAATATAGCTATATAATTACTATTAGTTACAGCAGGATCAGTAGATAAATCAAATTCATTTAATTTATCCATCCAGTATTTTAATTCTTTATTCAATAACTTATTATATTCTAGTTTAATAAGATTATCATCAATATAATCACTAACCCATACTTGCGTTAACTGGTTATCTATAAATTTAGCAGTATCACCAGTAATAGTTTTATACCAAGGTAATTCAGGAGGAATTGTAGCTACTACAAGCATTAAACTGTAATCTTTATAATTTACTAGTATATTTGGATCATTAAATTGTGTTAAATCTACGGGATACTCAATAGTATCGCCAACTACCTTAGCTAATAACAATTTTTATCCTTTATATGTATAAGTCATTTGTATAGATCCGCCACTAGGTATACTTAGACTATATGTTGCACCTGGTGTAACAGCTACATTGTTGTAGGTAACACTACTAGCAGCACTATTACTTGCTCCGCCATTAAATGTATAACCTAGTCCGGTAGTATTACTACCACTATAGTACGTCCAATAGCCTGCTTGATAAGCAATTGCAGAACGTGTATAATATGTATATTTATTCCAACTAATGGTGGTTCCATTACTAGCAGAATTAAGTGAATTAATTACGCCTTGAAAATAATCGTGCATAGTTTGAAAAGTCATTGGGCAAGTAGTTTGAAACCTGCTATCATCTCTATTTGTCATATCATCCACTATTTCATCGCCAAAAAATCTGCTAGGATGATAAGTAGGGTTAAAATAGTCACCATTATGGCCGGCCCCTCTATACATTTGAACACCACCCCCACCACAATCTTTTAAGCATAAACTACCGCTTTTATTGCTAGGATGTATGTCTATATAACCTCCGGTTTGTGCCATAGTATCAGGATCTACTCCTGATACTGCCCAGTTATAGGGTTTATGTGCATCGTTAACAGTTAACGATTGGGTGTAAGGTCCGCCGCCCATAAACCAAGCACTGGGACTAGCAGGTACTTCTGGCGTATAGTAACCGCCACCATCGCTGCCCTTACCAACCAGTGTAGTTATACTAGTTGTTGTTAACGGGGCTGTCCAGTTTGTGCTGCTAGTAAAAGTTTGTGTAATTACTATATTGCGTAAACCCATCCAACCAAAACCTCTGGCGGCTGCCGCACCTCGTACACTTAATACTGGCATTTTTAATCCTATGCAAATTTAACTACTGAAGCTAATACAGTATAGGTGGCATTGGCGGTTTTAATAACAGTATATGTATATATATCAATACTATTTGTGTTACCACTAGTAGGTGCTGTTCCACCTTGCCATTTTGGTGTTACACTAGTACCATCTACTTGTAGCGCTGTACTGTAATATGCTGTGCCACCCTGCTGTACAAGAAAAGCCACAGTTAGTGATTGACCTATAGCTAACATTGAATTTAATGATAGGGTGCTAGAACCTCTGAGGTTTAGGGTCCAATTAGCAGTGGCATTACTGGTATAGTATAGCACTGCTTGAGTTGCGGCATCGTAATTGATTGTTCCTGTAGCTGCCGTTGCGCTGATTGTTGCAGTTTCTATTAATGCTTTAATAGCCGCATAGCCACCTAATTGCAAAATTCCATTATTTGTTACTGGCGTAAGACCAATAGCTATACTATTAAATTGCACATTGCTATTAGTACCTACCGCTTGATCAATACTAATAATTCCGGTGCTTGAATTATAATTTACACCAGTGCCAGCACTTATAGCAGCTCTAGTACGAGTATCTGTATAGTATAGATTAGTTCCTTCACTAATGTTAGTTGTGCTTAGTGTAACTGCTCCAGTAAGAGTATTAACACTAGTAACGCCGCCTGTAATAGTAATTACACCAGTACTACTATTATAGCTACCGCTACCAGCAACACTTATAGCGGCTCTAGTACGAGTATCTGTATAGTATAAATTTGTACCTTCACTAATACTACTAGTAGTTATGCCGCTTATTTTACTGCTAGTAACTGCTCCATTAGCAATATCTATGGTTTGAATGGTGCCGTCTACAATACTACCTGAATCAATTCCTACTGAATCTATGGGATGATTGCCTAAATAAGCCATACAACCCCCTAGTTACTAGCTGATAGATAACTAATAATTGCGTCGCAACTAGTGCTAGCACTACTATAAGCTGTTAAACTGTCTCCGGCTTCTAATACCAATTTTTGGTCTCCACCTACTATTATAAGTGTACCACCTACTAGTACTGTAGCATCTTTAATTACAAAAGCACTACTGGCACCCTTATTTAATTTAGCACTAACGGTAATTGTACTAGCACTAGTATTTGCTAGTGAAAAACCGATTACTGTGTGCGCTGTGCTTGCACTAACTGTATCAGTTACAGTAGTAGGCGATGCACTTAAACCTATATTTGCGGATATTTTACTTTTAAATGCCATGATATTATCCTAGTGCTATTGCCATAGCAATGGCTGAATCAATAGTAATATAGTTATTTGGTGGTAATTGACTACTAGGAATTAATCCGCTGCTGTCTAGGCTTGGGTAGCCGTTTGCCACACCTTTTTGACTGACCAATTGAAATCTAGCATCAGCTTCTGCACCTGTATAACCATTTGCTAGTGCTTCGACTGTATAAGCTACTAATTCTACTACATCACCATTTTCTGCTGCTACTAGTAGTGTAACAGTGCTACCATTTGTAGCCGTAAAGTCTAATGTGGGTAATAATTTTACACCATTTCTATAAACGTCAAGGGCATCTACAACATATCCGCCAGTAGGATTAAATACAGTTTGAGTACTAGTAACATTAACAGTTGTTACTACTCTTAGTGCAGTACCAGATAGTGTGGCACTGGTGCCACCAATTTGTGCAACTGTGTTGCCACTAGTTTTATAGTATAGCTTACCATCAGTATAATTTAACGCTAGCTCACCATAATCTAAGTCTGCAATAGTAGGTACTCTACCTGCTACTGAACTTTTCTTTAATATAACCTTTGACATTTTATTAGTTCCTAAAAAGGATTACTTTACGTGCTAAAAAGCAACTATATCTATTAGTATGTGCCGCCGTCTACTTGGGTGATTGTTACAGCACCAGCTGTAACTGTAAATATTGTACTGTCAAAACTGGCTAAACCTTTAACAGCGGTAGTTGCTGTTGGAATTGCTGTTGAACTGGCAGCAGTAACTAAACCTTTGGCGTTTACTGTAAAACTAGGTACAGTTACGCTATCACCAAAGCTACCTACGTTGGTATTAACAGTTGCTAATGTTAGTGCTGCACTAACTGTTGCACTACCGTCTACGCCGCTTAATGTGGCTGTTGCATCGCCTGTTAAACTCAGGTTACGAGCAGTTTGCCACTTTGTAGCTGTTGCAGCGTTACCTACTAGGTCACCGTATACATTAGCAACCACTAGATCTTTGTTAAAGTTCCAGCGATCGTTTGCGCTTGTGTAAGTTAGGGTAGCACCAGCACCACTAACTGTTAGGCCGGCACCATTTGCCTGAGCAGCTGTAGTAGCATCTTTGGCTAGTGTTAAATTTACATCTGCAATTGCGACTGCTGTTGAATTAACTGTAGTAGTTGTACCTTGTACTGTTAAGTTACCAGTAATTGTTGCATTACCAGCTACGCTAATATTTGCAGCGGTAATATCATCGCTGCTTAGTGTACCATTTACTGTAACATTATTAAAAGTAACATTATCAGTAGTACCAACACTTTGACCAATACTAAATGTAATTGTATTGTTAGTTACAGCTGCAGTAATGCCATTAGTACCAGTAAATGTAAGCGTATCACTTAATAAACTAACAGTATCAGTACCAGTATTGCCCGCGATGCTAAGTGAAGTAGCTATGTTAACTGTACCTGCAGCAGTTAGCCTACCTTTAGCATCTACAGTAAATGTAGGAATCGCAGTAGCACTACCATAACTGCCTGCTGTTACACCAGTAGTAGCAAGTGTTAATGTTGCGCTAACATTTGCGCTACCATCAATGCTGCTCAGAGTAGCAGTAGCATCTCCTGTTAAACTAAGATTACGAGCATTTAACCACTTAGTGGCAGTATCTGCATTACCAGTAACATTACCAGTAAGATTACTGGTAATCATTGTTGCTGTGAAATTACCACTTGCGTCACGTTTAACAATGGTAGAAGCTGTATTTAAATTAGTAGCAGCATCTACCATGTCTGTGTAACGCTTACCACCAACAATAATATGGTTTACTGCATTACCACCAGATTCAACGCCCATACCAATATATAAGCGATCACCACCATTAGAGCCATTGTCTGCTAAGCCACTATAGGCTAACTCACCAGCTCCTAGTACTGCTGGATTACCACTTACCTCACTACGTTTAATACGTAAAATAGAAGCCATGATTTATTCCTTTAATATTGACCAGACTCTACTATTTGCTGCTCTAGCAGGTTAGTGGCAGTCCATTTCTGATTGTTTATATTATAAACTAATAACGCACCATTAATAAGATTGGTTAAGTCTACGTCTTGTAATCCTTGCAGGCTACTTACACCGCTAGGTCCCATCATACCTGTCACAATTACTTGTGGTTGCTCTACTCTTACAACTACTTGTGTTTGTAATTTTTCACTAATTACTGTATTATTCTTTTCTGTTACAATAGTTTCTGTGGTCATCTTGTAACCTCCGGCACTAATGTAAGGTTTCCTGTTAAAAATGATGTTACTATACCGCTACTGTCTGTTAGCTCTAAACTATACACGGCTGTAACAAAAGTAAATGCTCTAGTTTGTGTAGCAGTTATTCTGATCATTACCGTACTAGCGGTTGTATCAATAACTATACCATTATTAGCAGTAGTTAGTTCAATTATAGGTGTAGTACTGTCAATAGTTTCCCTAATCTGCATTTGTCCAGTAAAACCTGTTAGGGGTACTGGAGTATTATACTCTACGACTCCACCACTAGTATAGGTAGTATACTGACTGCTATTCACTTGATTAAGTGTTATTGTATTGCTGGTCACACCGGTAGCAATATAAAACTGGTCTTCACTAATTTGATTTAACTCTTTCATTCCACCAGCACCAGTAACTCTTACGCGCCAACCAGCAGGTATTGAGTGATTAGCACTGGTAGTAATTACACAAGGAGCTGCTTTTGTAATAGCACTAATTTGAGCATAGCCTTTTGTTTGACTTTCCCACCTAAATACTTCTTGAAATGTGCTGCCTTGATATACTTTATAATTAAGTTTTGCAGGTTGCATATCATCCTCCTACTTTAGCAATATTTGCCAGTTTTTTAAAACTATTCAGTTCAGTAGTAAGTGCTGCCACCTCTTCCTGCAACTTATTATTTTCAATATTAAGTTTAATAAGTTGATTGTTAAGTTCAACAATCTCATTTTGTAACTTAGTTAATTCTTCTGTAAGCCTAGCGTTTTGGATACCCATGCGCTCTACTTCTTCATGCATCATTTTAATTACGCTATTCTCAGCAGCATTACTGCGCCATTCTTTTACTAATTTTTGTATACCAACTGATAAAGCAATAAGTGCCATTCCCGCTACAGAAATTGTCTGTACCAGGCCATTATTTTCTACGACGTCCATTGCAGCTCCTCTCTGTTAGCAGTCGTTAACATACAGGTTTAGTTGTAGCCAGGCTGCCAACTGATATTTATTGGCACTGCTGTTGTCAAGTAAAAATATTTAAACCTTTTTCAATTCTTGTATATTATATCACAAGGGCAAAGACTTGTCAACTATAAAAAATGCCCTGCTCAATCGTTATTGAGCAGGGCATTGAGCGGAACTTTTTGAGTTC
>Ga0208783_10002508_pt1 | contig 10520 bp, 9 predicted proteins | sample DEB19_08_DNA_2_FD_184529 | JGI IMG/M metagenome (GOLD analysis project Ga0208783, IMG submission 184529) | Aqueous microbial communities from the Delaware River and Bay under freshwater to marine salinity gradient to study organic matter... | ecosystem: Environmental > Aquatic > Marine > Coastal... | reverse complement strand
GGCTCCCACGGCACTGAGACGCTTGCGCAGTTCAGCAAACTTGTCCACCTTCAGGCCAGCATAATCGACCACGAGCATGAATGGCGAAGCATTCACACGGCGCAGGATGTCTTCGATGAGAAGTGTTTTTTCAGCTTTCATGATTCAGTTCGGCGCAGGAGGTTAAAGTTTGATGTACTTGGAGACGTCGATGCGCACAGCAGGGCTCATCGTGGATGCCAATGTGATAGTTTCAACATAGCGGCCACGGGCAGAAGCAGGCTTCGCACGGGAAACTGCCTCGATCAGGCTTCGGGCGTTATCAGCGAGCTGAGGGGTGTCAAAGCTGACCTTGCCGATGCCGGAGGCAATGTTGCCGTTTTTGTCGAGTTTGAAATCGGCGCGACCTGCCTTCACAGCCTTCACTGCGGCGGCAGTATCATCCGTAACGGTACCCGTGCGTGGATTCGGCATTAAGCCACGCGGACCCAACTGTTTGCCAAGCTTGCGGACTTCATTCATCGCGGCCGGTGTGGCAATCGCGACATCGAAGTCAAGAAAGCCCTCCTTCACCTTGGCGATTAGGTCTTCGTAGCCGACGATCTCGGCGCCCGCAGCCTTAGCTGCTTCAGCTGCATTCCCTACAGCAAAGACAGCGACACGGACCGCCTTGCCTGAACCATGGGGCAACGGGCAGGTGCCGCGAACCATTTGGTCGGACTTTTTCGGATCGACGCCCATGCGGAAAGACAGGGTGACGGTCTGATTGAACTTTGTGCCGGGTAGCTTGCGGAGCAGGTCAGCGGCTTCCTCTAGCGAGAAAAGCTTTCCTGCCGGGATCATCTCGGCAGCTTTTTTGTAGCGTTTGCTTCGGGTTTGCATGGTGTGGGTGCAGTGTTGGCGAACAGATGGGTTCTCCTGCGTTGGTTTTGGGGTGAAAAGGGAAATTATTCAGCGATCTCGATACCCATCTGGCGAGCAGTGCCGGCCATGATGCGGGAGGCACGCTCAAGGTCCTGAGTATTCAAATCCGCGAGCTTGAGCTTGGTAGCCTCGAGAAGCTGGGTCTTGGTAATTTTGGCGACCTTCTTCTTGTTCGCTTCACCAGAACCGGAAGCGATGTTCGCCACTTTTTTGAGCAGGTTAGATGCCGGAGGCTGCTTAGTGATGAAAGTGAAGGACTTATCCTTGTAAACGGTAATAACAGTGGGAAGCACATCGCCACCTAACTTCTGTGTGGCGGCATTGAACTCCTTGCAGAAAGCCATGATGTTCACGCCAGCCTGGCCGAGCGCGGGACCGATGGGTGGCGCAGGATTGGCAGCGCCGGCTTTGATCTGCAGTTTGATTTGTTTGACGATTTCTTTGGCCATGTCTGGGGATCTTTAGGTTAGGATTATTGCAAGAGGTTTGGTTTAGGCGCAGAAGCGGGCGCTGGAGAAATTAGTTAAGAGGCATCTGCTTTTTCGACCTGCCAGTATTCGAGATCGACTGGCGTGGAGCGTCCGAAGATGTTCACGGAAACACGAAGCACACCGCGCTCGGGATCAATTTCCTCGACAATACCGATTTGACTTTCGAACGGACCATCAGCCACGCGGACGCTGTCGCCTGGGCTAAAGGCAATCTTTGGAACAGCCCCATCTTCTTTTTCGCGGGCCTGAGCGAGAATGCCATCGACGTCGCGCTGACGCATAGGCATAGGATTGTCTTTACCGCTGGCAAAATTGAGCACGCCATCGGTTTCCTTGATGAAATACCAAGAGCGGTCGATGAGACGATTTTTCTCATCGAGTAGATGACAGTTCACGAAAACATAGCCTGGGTAGAACTTGCGGTTGTGTTCACTGCGCTTGCCTTTTTTTACTTCGGAGACGCGCTCCATGGGGACGAGGACTTGATAAACATAATCACCCATCTCCTCGGTCTGGATGCGACGTAGCATGTTCTCGCGGACCTTATTTTCAAGGCCTGATCGAACGTGGATTGCATACCACTGCTCTCTGGGTGGGGGAATGGTGGCCATGGCTGGAGGTGACGGGGCGGTTAAAAAAGAAAAGAATATCGACGAGTTCCGACGTGCATGTTATTTGCCGAACAACTTCTGCGCGGCTTGGAAGGCTTCGCGGAAAGACACGTCAAAGACAGCGACAAAGGCTCCAAGCAGAATCATCGCGATGAACACCACCACAGTGGACTCGTTCAATTCACGATATTTGGTGAAACCCTTTTCTTTCGGGTCCCACGGCCAGGTGGCTTTTCTCAGTTCGAGGAAAACCTCACTGAGATATTTGCGGACTTTGCTCATGAAGCGTGACTTTTGAGGCGAATTTGCTTGTTTTCGGTGATGGTTTCGCTGGCAGGCCAGGAGGGACTCGAACCCCCAACCGACGGTTTTGGAGACCGCTACTCTACCAATTGAGCTACTGACCTTTGCGAGCGAGGACGCTTCCCAACTAGGTTGGCGTGTATTGACAAATCTGCAAGCTCGCCTCCGCTTTCGCCGGAAGAAAAACCACCACCGGGCCTGTCGCCAGACCCGGCGGGGGATTCAAGTAAACGAACTTGCGCAGAAGGCTTAGTCGAGAATGTCGGCCACGCGGCCGGCACCCACGGTCTTACCGCCCTCACGAATGGCAAAGCGGATGGTCTTCTCCATGGCGATCGGGGTGATAAGCTCCACGGTGATGGAGACATTGTCACCAGGCATCACCATTTCGACACCTTCAGGAAGAGTCACGGAACCGGTCACATCCGTTGTGCGGAAGTAAAACTGCGGGCGATAGTTGTTGAAGAACGGCGTATGGCGCCCACCCTCATCCTTGGAGAGCACATACACTTCGGCCTTGAACTTTTTGTGCGGGGTGACAGAGCCCGGTTTGGCGATAACTTGGCCGCGCTCAATTTCATTCTTCTTGGTACCGCGAAGAAGCAGACCCACGTTGTCGCCGGCACGACCTTCGTCGAGCAGTTTGCGGAACATTTCGATGTCTGTGACCGTGGTTTTGGCAGTTGGACGAATACCGACGATCTCGACTTCGGACATCTTTTTGATGATGCCACGCTCGACACGACCCGTGCAGACGGTGCCACGACCTTCGATCGCGAACACGTCTTCCACGGGCATGAGGAAATCTTTATCGATCGGACGCTCGGGCAGCGGAATGTAGCTGTCCACAGCTTCCATGAGCTTGTGAATATTGGCTTCATGAGTGGCGTCGCCTTCGAGAGCCTTGAGGGCAGAGCCCTTCACGATCGGGATGTCGTCACCCGGGAAGTCATATTTAGAAAGAAGATCGCGAACCTCCATCTCGACAAGATCGAGAAGTTCGGCGTCGTCCACCATGTCAACCTTGTTCATGAACACGCAAAGGGCAGGAACACCAACCTGACGGGCGAGCAGGATGTGCTCACGGGTCTGGGGCATGGGGCCATCCGCAGCGGAAACCACAAGGATAGCTCCGTCCATCTGGGCGGCACCGGTGATCATGTTCTTCACGTAGTCAGCATGGCCCGGGCAGTCCACGTGCGCATAGTGACGCTTGTCGGTTTCGTATTCGACATGTGCGGTGTTGATGGTGATGCCGCGTTCCTTTTCTTCAGGGGCCGCGTCGATCTGATCATAGGCGCGGGCCTGAGCGAAGCCTTTCTTGGAAAGGACGGTGGTGATAGCGGCGGTGAGGGTGGTTTTGCCGTGGTCAACGTGGCCGATGGTGCCGATGTTGACGTGCGGCTTGTTGCGTTGGAATGCTTCTTTGGCCATGAGGGTGGGTGAGGGGGTGCGCTTGTGTTCGTTTGATGGTTGTCGAAGGCTCCCCACCAAAAGCTACCGCTGGAGCTGTTAGAGGGATTTGAACACTCGACCCCGTCCTTACCAAGGACGTGCTCTACCACTGAGCTATAACAGCTTGATCAAGCGGCGGCTTTCTGGAAGAAAACCTCCTCCTCTTTCGATAAGAAAACCGGGGCATGGTGAACCTTGACTTGGCGTCAAGGGACAATACACCCCGGCCTGCGAATCGAAAAAGTGGGCCGAGAGTAGGGGGGCCGCACCCGCTGTCAAAGCCTTTTTGTGCTTTTGAGACACTGCGTCCTGCTCCGGTCCCCGTGCCGATACTCACCCGGGGCCACACCCACCCAGCGATTGAATACACGGGAAAAGATCGCTGCATTTGCATAGCCCACGCTGGCAGCCACTACCTCTAGTTTGTCATTTTCACGCTCCAGAAGCCGCCGCGCCAGCTCCATCCGCAGGCAGGTCAGATGCTGCATCGGGCTGCGACCCAGTTCCCGCATGCACAAACGCCGCAAATGCTCTGGACTGCAGTGGCTGCGATAGGCCAGTTCGGCCAACGTCCAATCACGCTGCAGATCCTGCCCGACATCCGCCCAGAGCTTCGCCACACGAGGCTCCTTGCTGCGCCAAGGCTCAGCCATGCGGCGGATCGTTCCATGTAGCAACTCAAGCCAATGATGGAGCATTCGAGCTTCTTTTTCGCCCTCCCATTCGTCCCGCAGGCCACTGATGATACGCACGATTTCCTTTGCATTGGCACTTGGCATCACTGGAGAAGCTGCACCGACCATAGGTTTGACAAAGCTTGGCTCATCATACCGAATCCAAGCAAAGCACCACTTTTCGCGGCCTTTTGCTTCGAAAGCATTCAGCACACGCGGTGGAGCTAAGCAAACCATGCCGGGTTTTACACGCTGCCAGCGTCCATCAAGCAAAATCATGCCCTCGCCACTCAAGGATGCCAGCACGAAGCTACCCTCAGGACTCACCCGAACTCGACGGTAGGGTGACAAGGCCTCGTCCATGCCCAGCCTAGCGATCCGGTGCGTGCCCAGTTCCTTGCATTCACATGCCTCCACCACCCAGCGCCGTGATTTTGGTCCGTCTAGGGTCGTTTCGATCAAGTCGTGCGTTGCGGAAGCCATAAGGCCAATTTGCTGCCACTAGAGCAGATTGCCACGACGTTTTGGCACTCTAAGACGTTCTATCCGAGCCCTGAAGTCACTTGTCATATTCAACTGCCAAACAGTACCCAGCCCACGAGGATCAAAATGGGCAGCAGGATGGGAATCGAAAATTTTACAATGTAACTGATGAAGTCAGGAGTGTGCACCTTGGAACGTTCAGCGATGGCTTTCACCATGAAATTAGGCCCGTTGCCGATGTAGCTTCCAGCCCCGAAGAAAACTGCACCCAGAGAAATGGCGAGCAAATGAGGGCCATGCTGCTGAGAAAAGCTCAAAACGTTGGCAACGGTATCCACTGACATCCCCTGTTGCCCCATGGCAGACGCAAGGAAGGCGAGATAGGTCGGCGCGTTGTCGAGGAAGGCGGAAAGGGAACCTGTCGCAAAGTAGTAACTCAACGGTGAAGAGACTCCTGCCAAACCGCCAATCTCCAGGATTTGCAATGCAGGGATCATGGTCAGAAAGATGCCGATGAAAAGGAACCCCACCTCTTTCACCGGGCCGAAGTTAAAATCATTCGCCTCATGCACTTCAGGCCTAGTGGTGAAGTAGGATACCCCCGCGGCAACGACCATGAGGAGGGCGGGCAGCGAGAATACACCGGCCAAGACGACCTCCTGCAAATTTTTTGGCATCAGGACCGCGCCTAGAACCACCCCCAGCAAAAGGAGATTCTGCAAACCACGGAAGAACCACGTCTCATGAGCGGTCTCCAACTCGCGCACCTCTTTGGGTGCACGGCGAAAGTTCCGCACGTCGAGGACAAAAAAGACTGCCAGAAGGAGAGCCATAGCCAGCGCCCAGCCCTTCCAACAATGTTCGAGCGTCCAAAAAAAAGGCACGCCGCGCAGAAAGCCAAGAAAGAGCGGCGGATCCCCCACCGGCGTTAGGCTTCCACCCACGTTGCTGACCACAAAAATGAAGAAGACAATATGGAGCCCAGTGATCCGATACTTGTTCATCTTGATCCAAGGACGAATGAGCAGCATCGAGGCACCGGTGGTGCCAATCAGATTCGATAATATGGCTCCGATAAGCAGGAAAATCGTGTTGAATAGCGGTGTGGCTTCCCCTTTGACGCGAAGGTTGATGCCACCGGAGATCACGAAGAGCGATCCCACCAGCGCCATAAAACTGACATATTCGTGCGCAGCATGATGCAAAGGATGCCAGTTACCCTCCACCAGCAGGTAATAGCTAGTCGTTAGCAAGCCGAGGCCAATGGCCACCTTCGGGTAATGGTGCTCCCAGAAATGCGCAGCGAAAAGCGGCATTAACGCAATGCAGAGCAGCAAAATGACGAAAGGAAACACCATCCAAAAAGGTGGGGAAGCTGATACTGAGGCAAGAAGCGGCATGAAAATGATTAGAGGCTGCTAAGAGGCATGGTGTCAAGCCATGTGGGGCGGAGGTTGCGCCGGAGATGATTCTCCGGTAGCCTTACAGACTTATTTGATTTTATGTGGAAAGGCCGCTTTGCCCAAGAAACCAGCGCTCTCGTGCAGCGCTATGGAGAGTCTGTATCGTTTGACTGGCGTCTTTACGCCCACGACATCGCCGGATCGATCGCTCATTCGAAGGGCCTGCTCAAAGCAGGCATCATCACGGCAGAAGAGCAATCGCGAATCGAAAGCGGCCTACTCACCATCCGTGCAGAGATCGAAAAAGGTGCCTTTGAGTTCCAGGAAGCCCTCGAGGATGTGCACATGAATATCGAGGCCGAACTGACGAAGCGCATCGGTTCTGCCGGGGCCAAACTTCACACCGCCCGCAGCCGGAATGACCAAATCGCCACGGATGTTCGGCTTTACTGCCGCTCCAGCATTGATGCCATCCTCATACTCACACGCGCCATGCAGGCCGCCCTTGTTGAGTGCGCTGAGCGTGGCAATGACGCCGTAATGCCTGGCTACACTCATCTCCAGCGGGGGCAGCCGGTGCTCTTTGCACATCACCTACTCGCTTATGTGGAGATGTTGGAGCGCGATTCCGCGCGTCTCACCGATTGCCGCCGGAGACTCAATGTCATGCCGCTGGGCTCCGGCGCCCTTGCTGGAAGCACCATTATAATTGATCGGGAGTTCGTGGCTCAACAGCTCGGATTTGACGGCGTGACTCAAAATTCCATGGATGCCGTCAGTGACCGCGATTTCGTGGCGGAGCTGCTCTTTGTCATCTCAATGATCGGCGTGCATCTCTCCCGCCTCAGTGAGGATATCATTCTTTGGGCCAGCTCCGAGTTCGCATTTGTCACGTTGAGCGACGCACACACGACAGGCTCGTCCTTGATGCCACAGAAGAAGAACCCAGACGTGGCCGAGCTCACCCGCGGCAAGTCCGCACGCCTCATCGGCAATCTGATGGCTATGCTAACCCTCCTCAAAGGGCTGCCGATGACCTACAATCGCGACCTGCAGGAAGACAAGGAACCACTGTTTGATTCCATCGACACCCTCTCGCTTGCCCTAGAGGTCTTCACGGAAATGGTGAGCGGCATGGACGTGAATCGCTCGAGGACCGAAGCCGCCGCTGCTGATCCGATGCTGCTCGCCACCGATATCGCGGACTACCTCGTCAATCACGGTGTGCCTTTCCGGCAGGCCCACGAAGTCATTGGCAAACTCGTCGCCTACTCCATCGCTGAAAAGAAGGATTTCGGAGACATGAGCCTCGCCGAATTTCAATCCTTCTCCACGGTATTCGAATCCGATGTGAAGGCTTGTTTGAACCTCAAGACCGCTCTCGAAGCCCGTAAAAGCATCGGGGCACCCTCACCGCAAAACGTGGCATCCCAACTTGCCCGTTGGCGACAGACTCTCACAGTTGCCTGAAACACGCTCAGCTCGCCTGCCGCAGCGCAAGACCATGGCAATGGTATCTATGGCGAGCAAAACCGGCTGAAAGAGGCTGGCCAGAAGCGTCTATTATGTCAAATAGCCAAACTTATCCCCCGATGGCTACGACATTTCCCAAAAAACTGTTTCCATGGCTTGCGCTCTGGATGTTTGCCGAGTGTGTCTTTGCTGCGCCGGCAGAACACCCTGGAAAAACGTTGTATCAAAAACTCTGCGCCGAGTGCCACGGCAGCAAAGGCCAAGGCGTAGAAGGTGAGTACGACGAACCGCTCAGCGGTGAAAAGTCCATTGAGGTGCTTGCTAGGCAAATTGACCGCACCATGCCGGAGGACGATCCAGACAAGACAACGGCCGCGGACTCCAAAAGGATTGCAGAATATATTTACGACGCTTTTTATTCGCCCGCTGCCCAAGCTCGAAACAATCCGCCACAGAAGGAACTCGCCCGACTGACCACCGAACAGTTCCGCAACAGTATAAGCGACCTTCTGGGACACTTCCGCATGGGACCGGGTTTCGACCATCCCATCAGCAGTGAGCAGGGATTAAAAGCCTTCTACCGTGGGGTAGAGTTACCCAAACCGGGAGAAAAGCCCGTGGACACAACACCGAAGGACGGCATCAAAATGAAGCGGCCCAACAAGACCCTCGAGAAAGTCGAGTCGCTGATTTCCTTCCACTGGGGCGCAGACAGCCCGGATAAGACCTTGCTAGAAGCCGAACAATTTCAGAATCGTTTCGAAGGCAGCGTTGTGATCCGTGAGACGGGTATTTATGAGTTCGCCGTGAAGTCGGAGAACGGCTTCCGCCTCTATATCAACGACACGTCGGATGGCAACGCCTTGATCGACGGCTGGGTAAGCGCTGGCCCGCAGGTGAGGGAGGAGAAGAAGACGGTCTTTCTGATCGGCGGACGCGCTTATCGGCTGTTGCTGGAGCACTTCAAATTCAAAGAGCAGTCCGCCTCCATCGAACTCTGGTGGAAACCGCCACACGGCATCAAGGAACTCATTCCCACGCATGCCCTGCGCACGGACCGCCCGCGTGAGTTGACCTTGGTAAGCACCGAATTTCCCGCTGATGACAGCAGCGGTGGCTACCCGCGAGGCACCACGATCTCCAAAGGATGGGACCAAGCCGTCACGGATGCCGCCATCAACACGGCCGAGCATGTCATTGCCAAGCTCGATGAGCTTGCTCAAATCAAGCTGGGCGCACCGGATCGCACTCAAAAGCTACGCAAGTTCGTAGAAACTTTCGTCGAGACCGCTTTCCGCCATCCACTAAGCCACGATATCAAGGAGTGGGTCATCGAATCGCAGTTCAAGACCGCAAAAACACCGGAGATGGCGGTCAAACGCATCGTGATGCTTACGCTGAAATCACCGCAGTTCCTCTACCCGGACCTCAGCAAGAGCGAGACTACCGATGACTTCGACAACGCCGCCCGTCTTGCGCTCACACTGTGGGATTCTCTTCCTGATAAAAAGCTCATGCAGGCCGCTGCAGCCGGAAAACTCAAAACACAGGATCAAATCCGCACTGAGGCCCAGCGCATGATCTGCGATGCACGCACCAAGGCTAAGCTCCACGGCTTTTTCCATCACTGGCTGGAACTGGAGCGTGCCGAGGGCACCAGCAAGGACCCCAAAATTTTCCCGGACTTCACACCCGAACTCCTCGCCGACCTACGTGAGTCGCTATTCCAATTCATCGATCAGATCGTTTGGAGTGATAAATCCGACTACCGCGAGCTGCTCCAAGCTGATTACATTCTCATGAACGAACGCCTCGGTAAATTTTATGGCCATCCTGTCAACGGCGATGGTTACCAGCGTGTCGGCTTCGATCCAAAACAGCGTGCCGGTGTGGTCACACACCCGTATCTGCTAGCCTCGCTTGCCTATACCAAGCAGTCCTCACCAGTGCATCGAGGCGTTTTTTTGACACGGAACATCGTCGGAATGTCACTCAAGCCGCCCAAGAAGGCTGTTGTGTTCGAGGACAGCCACTTCAACTCCAAGCTCACGATGAGAGAAAAGATCACTGAACTAACGCGCAGCGGTGCGTGCATGAGCTGCCATAGCATGATCAACCCGCTGGGCTTTAGCTTGGAGAATTTTGACGCTGTCGGACGCTGGCGAACCAAGGACAACAACAAGCCTGTAAACACCGTCAGTGAATTCACCACGCACGAGGGCCAACTCGTACGCCTCACGGGGCCGCGTGACATCGTGAACTACGTCACCAGCAATCCCGCCGGCCAACGCGCGTTCATCCGTCATCTCTTCCATCACCTCGTCAAACAAGAGCCCACCGCCTACGACCCCACCACACTCGACAACCTCCAAAAAGCGTTCGCAGCCAACCACTGCCACATTCAAAAGCTCATGATCGACATCGCTATCGTGGCAGCAGGGATCAAATGACGCCAAACCGAGCTCAAATACGCATCGTAGCCTCCTGCACATGAAACACTTCCACCGCCGCCAATTCCTACGAGACCTCGGGATCTCCGCCGGAGCATTTCCTTTTCTATCCGGTCTACCGAGCATCACTGGCGCAGAAGCGCCACAGAAGCGACAGCGCCTCATTATCATGTTTTCGCCAAACGGCACGCTGCCAAACGAGTTCTGGCCAGACCAAGAGGGCAGTGACTTTAGTTTCAAATCCATCTTGAAGCCGCTAGAGCCCTTCAAGAAG
>Ga0208783_10002507_pt1 | contig 10523 bp, 10 predicted proteins | sample DEB19_08_DNA_2_FD_184529 | JGI IMG/M metagenome (GOLD analysis project Ga0208783, IMG submission 184529) | Aqueous microbial communities from the Delaware River and Bay under freshwater to marine salinity gradient to study organic matter... | ecosystem: Environmental > Aquatic > Marine >... | reverse complement strand
AGCCGAGCTTCCCCCCTTTCCGAAGGGACCCGGCTACTACGCACTCACCCGCTTCGACGACATCTGGCACGTGAGCCGGAACCCTGCGTTGTTCTGCAGCGGCAACGGATCCAACATCGGCGACCTGCCCACCGAGATCAACGAGTTCTTCGGATCGATGATCAACATGGACGACCCGAAGCACTACCGACTCCGTTCCATCGTGTCCAAGGGATTCACGCCCAAGGAGATCTCACGGGTGGAGGATTACGTGAAGACCGTCGCTGCGCAGCTCGTGGACGATCTGCTCGAGCGTTTCCCGAACGGACAGTGCGACTTCGTCCAGGAGGTGGCCGCTCCCCTCCCACTGCGAATCATCTGCGAGATGATGGGCATCCCCGCCGAGGACGAGAAGCAGATCTTCGCGTGGACCAACACCATTCTCGGAGCCGGTGATCCCGAGTACGGCGGCACGTTCGAGAAGTTGATGCAGGACTCGCTCGAGATGTTCCAGTACGCACAGACCCTCGGCGAGGACCGCTTGGCCCACCCCCGCGAGGACCTCACGAGCGCACTCATGCACGCCGAGGTGGACGGCGACCGGCTCTCACCGCAGGAGTTCGGCAGCTTCTTCATCCTCCTCGTGGTGGCCGGCAACGAGACCACACGCAACGCCATCAGCCACGGCATGCGTCTGCTGACGCAGCACCCCGACCAACGAGACCTGTGGTTCGCGGACTTCGATCGCCACACCCGTGGAGCGGTGGAGGAGATCGTGCGCTACTCCACGCCGGTCATCCACTTCCGCCGCACGGTCACCGCCGACACCGAGGTGGGCGGCAGGCAACTCCACGCAGGCGACAAGGTCGTGATGTTCTACTGCTCGGCAAACCGAGACGATTCGGCGTTCCCGGATCCGCATCGCTTCGACATCGCTCGGGACACCACCAAACAGGTGGGCTTCGGAGCGGGTGGTCCGCACTTCTGTCTCGGGGCAAACCTCGCCCGACGCGAGATCGGCGTGATGTTCGACGAGATCCGCCGCCGGCTACCCAACCTCCAGATCACCGGTGAACCCGAGTACCTCCAGAGCGCGTTCATCAATGGCATCAAGCACATGCAGTGTTCGTGGTGACATCGGATCCCGGCTCTCCATCGGACAGTCACCCGCTCGTCACCCCTGACCCACCTCGGGTTCACCCGCAACGCCTACGCTGATGCCCATGCGCATCATGGTCACCAACGACGACGGCATCGACTCCGTCGGCCTGCACAAACTCGCACTCGCGGTGCGTCCGTTCGGGCAGGTGGTGGTGGTGTCACCCGACACCGAGTACAGCGGTGCGTCATGCGCGGTCGGCGCGCTAAACGTGATGCGTCCAGAAATTCATCGTGCACATCTCGAGGGTGTGGACGAGGTGTGGACGGTCAGCGGCCCGCCGGCGCTGTGCGTGCTCTTCGCCCGACTCGGCGCCTTCGGTGAACCGTTCGACCTCGTCGTGTCCGGCATCAATCCCGGCGCCAACGTCGGCCGGGCGGTGTACCACTCGGGCACCGTGGGTGCGGCACTCACCGCGCGAAACGGCGGGATCACCGGCGTTGCCGTGAGCCAGGACGTGACGGTCGGCAGCGTCATGGGACAGGCGTGGGACGAGATGCTGCTCGGACAGAAGTGGGACACGGCCGCGCATGTGGCCGCACATGCTGTCGAGTCCATCGTGGCCAACATGCCGTCCGAGCCGCAGGTGCTCAACATCAACGTCCCCAACGTGGAGATCAACGAACTCCTCGGCTGGCGCCGAACCAACCTTGCGGTGCAACCGGGCCGCACGTCAAAGCCGATCACGCTCGAGCCCAAGATCGGTCACGAGAACTCGTTCCACGTACGCATGGACTGGGGCGATCCGGTGGAACTCCCCGAGAACACCGACGCCGGTGCCGTACAGCGCGGCTATGTGTCGCTCACGTGGCTGAGCAGGATCACCCCGATGGATCCCGGCGGCGATCACCACGCCGAACTCGGCATGGATCGGCTGTTCGGCTGACGCCGGTTCAGGCCTCGGCTGACGCCGACGCATCCGGATCGGCGCGCGGAACCGCAAGTTCGGCCACCACCGCTGCGTGATCGCTCGGGTAGACCCCGTCGATTGCTTCGGTACCCGCGAGCCAGATCCCGCGAGCGTTGCCCGCAGGCTTCTTGCGGGGGTGCGACACCAAGATGTAGTCGAGCCGACGGTTCGGCCACGAACTGTCGCCGGTGTTCGGGTTGTCGCTGCGCCACGTGAGTCCCTCGGCGCCGAAGCGTCCGCCGGCGCCGATGTGTTCCCACACGTCGGAGAACACCACGCCCGGAACGCCGGGCATACGGCCCGTGAGCATGCGAATCTCGTCGCTGTCGGGCACGGCGTTCAGATCACCACCCACCACCACCGGCAACTTGTTCGCTGCACCAGCGCGTACCGAGCGAACGAAGTGCAGGAGGCTCTCGGCGTGGAGCATCCGATGCCGCGAGCCGTCGAACGGGTGCTCGAAGTGCGTCGAGGCGAACGGCCAGTCCCCCCACGGGGTCTGCACCGTGGCAAGCGTGACGTGTCGGTACATCGGGTCGCCGTTGTCGAGTCTCGGGAGACGGTGGATCTCGGTCCGCACGATCGGCCACCGCGAGAGCACCGAGTTGCCGAGCCAGAACCCCGAGAACCACGGACCGTGTGCCCACGCGCTCGAATACCCACCCAGACATTCGGCGAGGTACTCGGGCTGACAGAAGTCACCCTGTTGCGCCCACGACTCCTGCAGCATGATCACGTCAGCGTCGATGCGACGCAGTGTCTCCACGATGGCTGGGAGACGACGCTCGTGACCGCCGTTGCGACCCCACAGGTTCCAGGTGGCGACCTTGATGACCGGAGCCTGTGCCGCTGACATCACGAACCGGCGCCCGTCGTGCGGGCAAGACGGCCCGCTGCAAGCGCAGCGGCCTCGGCAGCCTGCAACTGAGCCTCGATGATGTCGAGTCCACCGTCCCAGAAACCCGGGTCGGCGAGGTCGCAGTCCACGATGCGGCCCAACTCCTCGGGACTCATGGACCCGCCCGCCCGCAGGAGTTCGAGGTACTGCGGCACGAAGGCATCACCCACCTCTTCGTAGCGGCGGTACACCGACAGCGCGAGCAACTGACCGTACGCATATGCGTACACGTAGCCGGGCGTGTGAATGAAGTGCGGGATGTAACTCCACCAGGAGCGGTAACCATCAGTGATCTCCACGGAGTCACCGAGCATGTCGCGCTGGGTGGATGTCCACGCGTTGCTGAAGTCATCGACAGAGAGTTCGCCGCGCTCACGCCGATGCGAGTGAACGGCGTGCTCGAAGCGGTTCATGGCCACCTGACGGAACACCGTTGCTATCGCATCGTCCATCCCCGAAGCAGCAAGCGCAAAGCGCTCGTTGGGGTCGTCGAGCAGTTCCATGAGCCGAGCGCGCGTCACGGTCTCGCCGAACACCGATGCCGTCTCGGCCAGCGTGAGCGGAGTGGACATCTGGAACACGCCCTGCTCGCGCGAGAGGTAGCCGTGCACACCGTGGCCCAGTTCGTGGGCAAGTGTGGCCACATCGCGTGTGCGTGATGTCCAGTTCAGCATCAGGTACGGGTGGTGGGCTGGCACGGTGTAGGCACAGAAGGCACCGCCCCGCTTCCCCGGGCGCGTGGGCGCATCGACCCACGGCTCGCGCAGGAACCGTTGCACCACCGAGGCGATCTCGCCGGAGAACGATGCGTAGGCGTCCACCACTACTTCGGTGGCTGCGGCCCATCCGATCGTGGCGTCAGTGGTGGCCACCGATGCCATTCGGTCGTAGTCACGCAACACCGGGATGCCGAGCACCTTGGCCTTGAGCGCGTACCAGCGTTGCGGAATGTCGTAGCGGGCGACCACAGCGTCGACCAACGCCTGCACCGATTCATCAGACGCCTCGTTGGCAAGATTCCGACTCGTGATCCACGAGGGGTAGGTGCGGAGACGATCGTTCACCGACTTGTCGTTCAACAGCGTGTTGAACACATACGCACGCGTGCGAAGTCCGGGCGCGAGACCAGCAGTCACCGCAGCATGCGCGTGCTCCCGGACCGAACGATCCGGGTGCTGCAGCATCGCGAGCCCGTGCTCGAGCGGTGCGGTTCGTGTTCCGCCCGATCCGTCGTCGAGTTCCACCTCCACGGCCGACATCAGTTCGTCGAACAGACGGGCCCACGCCGAATCACCCGTGACCGACTTTTCCTTCATCACCCGTTCCTCGGGTTCGGTGAGCAGGTACGGCTGGTACCGACGAGCGGAGCGCAGGTGATGACGAACGAAGTCGAGGGCGGGGTTCGGGTCCGACAGCACCGACTCCGCCTGATCCTCGGGCGCTGCCGCCCATTCGAGCTCGATGAAGATCAGCGGTGTCGTGATGGCCGTGGACCGCTCCTCCACATGGGCCATGCGGGCACCCACTGCCGGATCGTTGGTGTTCACGGCAAAGTGGAGTTGTGCGTAGTTCGCCGCCCGATTGATGCGATCGATCAGCAGTTCGTAACGGCGATGGAACGCAGCGAGTTCGCCCGCAGACATCGCCGCGATCCGGCCGCGCCCCGTGGTCACCAGCTCGTCGGAGATCGACTGGGCCTCGTCGAGCAACGCGTCCACATCGGCTCGCCCGTCCAGCAACGGCTCGAGGTCCCAGGCAACACCGCGTGCGGCGAGATCGTCGGACTGAGCATCGAGCGTGGTCATGGGTGCAGAGGCTATGACATGCTCGAGCGGGAACACGCCGTGCGACACGACACGGCACCAACGGAGGGAGCCGAGATGGCGGGGGCATTCGCGGGGAAGGTTGCGCTGGTGACCGGGGCCGCTTCTGGAATCGGTGCGGCATCATGCCGACGCCTTGCTGCCGATGGAGCGCGTGTGGTTGCCGCCGACGTGAACCTCGACGGAGCGCGCCAGATAGCCACCGAAGTGGGCGGTACGGCAGTGGCGCTCGATGTGCGCCGAATGGACGCCTGGGAGCAGGTGCTCGCCGACATCGTCGCTTCGCAGGGACGTCTCGACATCATGCATCTCAACGCCGGCGTGATGACCCGCCCCACGGGAGCGCCACTGCTCGATGATCCCGTGCCGTGGCTGCGCCCCGACGGCTACGACAAGGTGATGAGCGTGAACGTGGACGGTGTCGCCTACGGACTCATGGCAGCCATCCCCCATCTCGTGGCAGGCGGGGGCGGCGATGTGGTGATCACCGCATCGATCGCCGGCCTCATGGCCCAGCCACCGGATCCGTTCTATTCGATGAGCAAGCACGCTGTCATCGGCCTCGCCCGCTCGGCGGGCCCGGCGCTGGCTGCGCACAACATTCGGGTGAATGCGGTGTGCCCCGGCGGCATCGACACCAACATCGTGCCGTCGGACCTGCGTTCGGCCACCACGTTCTCGCCGCCGTCGTACATCGCCGACGCCGTGGCCAACATCATCACCGGCGGCGGCAATGGCGAGATCTGGGTGGCCTACGCCGAGGGGTCCGCGCCGTGGCTGTACGAACACCCGAGCCCGCGGCACTGAGGGACACAGCGCATCAGGCGGAGCGATCCACCACCACGCGCACCTCGGAGAACCACAGCACACTGCGTTCACGATCCAAGAAGTCGTCCTCGTCGGCAGTGACCTTGGCGCGCACGGCGGCGGCGTGCGCCGGATCGGGGTCCACATCGTCGAGCCAGATCTCCGACACACCGTCGAACGGCTCGGGTGCGCCCCGGCGGATCCGCAACGGGTGCTCTTCGGCGTCAGCCGGTGTGTGGAGTTGCACATAGTGCCCGAAGCCGAACACGTCGTTGTTGCGCAGCGCCAGTGGACCGTGGTCGTCGTGCCAGCGACGCAGGAAGAAGTCACGCGTGACCCCCTCCTTGCGGCGCAACGCTGCCGTGAGGCGTAGACCGCCGTGCGGGCGCTCCTGCATCAGGTGCTCATCGGCCATCCAGATCGGCGAGCGCGAGAGGTCGATGAAGTTCCGCTCGTCTGCGAGCAGATCGGCCCCCGCCTGTGCTCGCTGTTCCGGCGTCCCTGAGGGCGCGGGCCCGTCGAACCACAACTCGGCGATCCCGTCGAATACTTCGGGCCCGTCGGGCCGCGCGGCTTGCACGGTGTGCACCTGCTGGTAGCGGCGGATGCCGAGCACCTCGGCCCGCGATGCAACAAGTGGTGCATGGTTGTTCCACCAGTAGTGCTGGAACTGCTCGCGGCTCAGGTGCGGCAGTCGACGCAGCAAGAAGACCAGTCGCTGCGTGGCCACCGGGTCACATGCCGGAGCAGAGCAGGGAGAACCCCTCGGTGCCGTCGAGGCGAAGCTTCACGACTGCCTGGTACTCCGGCGAGTTGTACCACTCCATGGCGGCTGCCTTGTCGGGGAACTTCAGGACCACCACACGGCTTCCGGGAGGCGCCCCCTCGACGGTGTCGCCGTCCTCGGTGAACGCGAGCACCTCGATCGGGCGGCCGGCGAGGGAGGCGGGCGCCCCGGCGAGGTACTGGTTCAACTTCTCGCGGTCGGTGATGCGGCTGACGGCAATGAATAGTGCGCTCATGGCCCGCACAGTAGGCGAGGTCGGGGCGGCTTGCCCAAGACACCGCTCGGTGGGCCACAATGGGATCCACATCGACCAAGAGAGGGCCACGATGACCACGATCGAGAACCGTCCCGGATCCGGCAAGCCCGGCGAGGCACGCAGCCACGGACCGAGCGTTCAGCAGATGATGGACAGCGACACCCGACCGGTGCCCGTTGCACTGCGTGACCACTCCTACGTGTACACGGGGTCGGCTGATCTGTCCAAGACCCGCTACACCTCGCCCGCGTTCGCTGCGCTCGAGAACGAGTACATGTGGAAGTACACGTGGCAGGTGGCCTGCCGCGAGGAAGACATCACCAAGCCCGGCGAGCACGTGGTGTACGACGTGGTGGACGAGTCCCTCATCGTCACCCGTCAGGCCGACGGCTCCATCAAGGCATTCCACAATGCGTGTCTGCACCGTGGAACCAAACTGCGCACCGACAACGGCCGAGTCGCATCGTTCCGCTGCCCGTTCCACGGCTGGACCTGGGGGGTAGACGGTTCGCTCGCAGACATGCCCTGCGACTGGGACTTCCCCCACGTCACCGAGGACCCCGCCCGCACCTGCCTCCCCGAGGCGCGCGTGGCCACCTGGGCAGGCTTCGTGTTCGTGAACCTCGATCCGAACTGCGAGCCGTTCGAGACCTACGCCTCGAAGCTCATCGAGCACTTCAGCAACAGCTTCGACTTCGAGAACCGGTACACGGCTTTCCACGCCATGAAGGAAGTGGCCTGCAACTGGAAGGTCTGCATGGAGGCCTTCAGCGAGGGCTACCACGTGATCGCCACACACCCGCAGATCATCGAGTTCACCGGTGACGCCAACAGCGAATACTCCATCTGGCCGGATTCGCCCTACGTCACGCGGTTCATCAATGGCTTCGCAGTGCAGAGCCCGCACATCAAGGACAAGCTGAGCCCGCAGCAGGTGGTGGATGCCTACATGGCGTTCTCGGCCCGCACGCCGCGCGGCGACAGCGGCATGAAGGTGCCCGACGATGCGAACACCCGCGAGATCATCGCCGACCTGTTCCGCCAGGGCATGGAAGCCGGCATGAACGCCGACCTCAGCAAGGTCTCCGATGCCGAGATCCTCGATGCGATCCTGTACCACCTGTTCCCGGCATTCGCCCCGTGGGCAGGCATCGGCCAGTCACTCGTGTACCGCTGGCGTCCGGGTCGCACACCCGACACGTGCTACATGGACGTGTGGCGACTCGCCCCGATCCCCAAGGACGGCAAGCGTCCCGCACCGGCGCCGTACCGCGAACTGCGTCTCGAGCAGTCGTGGAAGGCAGCCGAGGACATGGGATTGCTCGCCGATGTGTTCGAGCAGGACATGGAGAACCTCCCGAAGGTGCAGATGGGCCTCAAGAGCACCGGCAAGAAGGGTGTGTCGTTCGGCAACTACCAAGAGGCGCGTCTGCGTCAGGTCCACAAGTTGATCGACAAGTTCATCCTCGAGGGTCTGGCACGTGACGGCCGCTCGCGCAGCGAGGTCGAGCCGTTCCTCGTCCCCGAAGGCTGATCGACCGAACTGATCGACCCGGCTAGCGCGGAATCTGCGACCAGGGCACGTCTTTGTCCACGCGCGGCTCGAGCGGCAGGCCGAGTACTCGCTCGCCGATGATGTTGCGCTGGATCTCCTCGGATCCCCCCGCGATGCGATAGCCGGGGGCACCCGTGACGTGTTCGTTCCATGCATAGGTGCCCCACTCGCCCGAGTCGGCCATGAGGCGCGCACCGAGCAGGTTGGACACGACATTGGCCATTCGGGTGAGACCCTGGGTCCACTGCAGACGGCTGATGGATCCCTCCGGGCCGGGTGTGCCTGCACGCGCCTTGGCGATGGCACGCAAGCGATTCCAGTGCAGCAGTCGCTGATGGGTGAACAGCGCAGCGAGTTCCTGGCGGCTGCGCGGATCGGTGTTGCGCTCGAGGTAGCGCGCCAGACCCAGCACCTGCTCCCACGAACCGCCCACACGCTGACCGCCGCCGGCACCCTCACCGTCACCGCCGCGCTCGAAGCCGAGCGTGGTGAGCGCAACACGCCAACCGTCGCCCACGTCGCCGATGCGATATGAGTCCGGCAGTCGAACCCCTGAGAGGAACACCTCGCTGAAACTCGCGCCGCCACTCATCTGACGGATCGGGCGGATCTCCACGCCGGGCGCATCGAAGGGAATCATGAACGCGGTCATGCCACGGTGCTTGGCCTGCCCCGGGTCGTGGCGCGTGATGGCCAGACCCCATTCGGAGAACTGCGCTCCAGAGTTCCAGACCTTCTGACCGTCGAGCACCCAATCGTCGCCATCGCGAACGGCCTTGGTGCCGAGGGCGGCGAGATCCGATCCCGCACCGGGTTCGGAGAACAGCTGGCACGCAATGATGTCGTTGCGCAGCAGTTTGGGGAGGAACTCGGCCTTCTGCTCGTCGGTGCCGTGTGCGCGCAGCACCGGAGCGATGAGTGTCATCGTGACGCCCAGCACCTCGTGACCGTCGCCGGTGTCGAACTGTGCCTCCTCGCGAGCAAAGGCACGAGCATGAGCGGGGGTGAGTCCCGAACCACCGAATTCGGCCGGCCACGCGATGGCGCCATAGCCCGCATCGAACTTCTTGCGCTGCCACTCGCGACCGCGCTCCACCACTGCGGCCTCTTCCTCGCGGGGAAGCACGTGGAAGACCGACACCGTGTCGGAACCCTCGCCCCACGCGAAGGATCGCTTGGCCACCGAGGTCTTCAGCTCGGCGTTCTGCTCCAGCCAGGCCCGAGCCTGGCGGCGGAAGGTATCGACATCGATCACGCTGGTTCCCCCTCCCCCCTGCGCCCTAGTGTGTGGCCATGGGGGCTTCTCGACGTTATGTGTTCCCCGAGCCCGGGGACACCCTTACTACGTTGGCCGAGCGAGTGATGCCCGGTCAATCCGACGCCGCTGCAACCTTGCTCTCGTGGAACCTGCACCTTGCGATGCGGCCGTTCCCGGTGGGCAAGCCCGGCGAGATTCTCACGACCGACATCGTCTATCTCGAGCCACCGCCGGCGTGAGTGCCGCCACCCCCACCTCGCAGGGACCGGTGATCGCATCGAGTTCCATCGGACCCGGCCACGACGGCCGGGCTGAGGTGGTGGTGGAGTTGCTCTATCCCAACGGTGGGCGCAACTGGATCAGCATCGGCGAGGATTCCCTGCTGCGGGCCCTCGATGCCGCCGGGGTCGCCAGCCTCGAAGAGCTCAACGGCCAGCCATGGACCCTGTTACTCGCCGGGCTCGACCTCCCGGGTGTCACCACCTGAGCGGCGCTCCGGCGCCTACCGTTTCCGCAACCGCAACCGCATCCCGCAACCGAATTCGACCAGACCCACAGCACACACAGCACTGACAGCAAGGGGAACTGACATGCTCGACCTCATCATCCGCAACGGCCTCATCGTCGACGGCACCGGTCTCCCCGGCTACCGCGGTGATGTGGGGATCTCCAACGGTCGACTCGTCTCGGTCGGTCGTTCGCTCGCCCACGCGAATGCGGCCCGCATCGTGGATGCGGCCGGCAAGGTGGTGTCGCCGGGATTCATCGACCCGCACACCCACTACGACGCACAGATCTGCTTCGACCCCTACGTGTACCCAGCGATGGAGCACGGCGTCACCAGCATCGTCACGGGCAACTGCTCGCTCAGCCTCGCCCCGGTGCGCGCCCCGCAGCGCGAGGCCTTCAGCGAGATGTTCCGACTGATCGAGGAGATGCCCAAGGCTGCGTTCGACTCGGGCGTGGACTGGCGGTGGGGCGAGTCGTTCACCGGCATGGTGGACTCGCTGTCCAGCAACCTGGCCGTGAACGTGGCACCGCTCGTGGGCCACTCGGTACTGCGCATGTACGTCATGGGCGACAACGCAAAG
>Ga0208783_10002505_pt1 | contig 10525 bp, 12 predicted proteins | sample DEB19_08_DNA_2_FD_184529 | JGI IMG/M metagenome (GOLD analysis project Ga0208783, IMG submission 184529) | Aqueous microbial communities from the Delaware River and Bay under freshwater to marine salinity gradient to study organic matter... | ecosystem: Environmental > Aquatic > Marine >... | reverse complement strand
CCCTCGGCCTCGTCGAAGTCGCCGAGATCCGCGCGCGTGAGCACCACCGAGCCGAGCTCGTCGAGGAGTGCGCCGCCGCCGAGGGCGCTGATGCGTCCTGTCCACTCGGAGGGCGCCATCGCGCCGACGCTGCTCGACGACTCCACGGGGGCCTTTTCGACGGTGCCGTCGGGGTGGCGGATCTCAGCGACGCCGAGCCGCACGGCGACGAGGGCGCGCGCTCGATCGCCATCGGTGTCGTGAACGACCGCGCGCGCCTCGGGGGTGAGCACGCGCACGCCGTAGAGGCGCAGCTTCGCGCCGGTCTTGAGCGGAAGCGCGTCGAGGTGCACCGCGGCGCGCGTCTTCACGTAGCGGATCAGCGCGGGTCGGTACTCGTCAGACTTGCGGTCGAAGGCCGGGTCCCCGCGGCCGGTGATCTGCGCGACGAGGAGGAGTTTTTCGAGGGCCATGTGTCAGACCAGCCCGAAGCGAATCGGGGTGTATGCGAGGTCGGTGTCCTGCGCTGAACTCGACGAGGGCGTCTTCGTGTCGCGCAGGGCCTTCCACTTGATGAGGTACCCGTGTCGCCCGCTCCCGATGCTCACAGGCTTCGGGCGCTCGATCACCTGCGCGCGGGGGATCTCGATCACGCACATGGTCGTTGTCGCAGCCCCGTGGTTCGGGTCGCACACGACCATGAAGTTGCGGATCGTGCCCGCTTCGAAGCTGGTGACCTCGGAGGCGTCCGCGCGGATCAGGAGCTCACCGCTCACGCTCAGGCCACCCTCGCGGCCCGAGGTGTCGAGCCATCCACCGATGCCCGTCGCCGTAGAGCCGTCGCCGATCGGATCCGCGGCCTGCGCGATCGTGAGCTTGAACGACCCCGGTTCGAAGCGCATCGCCGTGCCGTCGACGAAAAGCACGGGCGTCCACGGGATCGGCGCGTCCATGTCGTCGTCGGCGGGGTTCGATCCGAGCGACCACGAGGGCGACGAGAGCGCGGCGGGGCCCGAGGCAGAGATCGAGGCGCCCTGGAGCGCGAGCGTCGGGATCTTGCCGAACTCGCCGAAGGTGAGCGTGAAGCTCGACGACATCGCGCCGCGCACCCGGTACTCGTGCGCGGTGCCGCCCGGGACCATCATGCGCTGCTCGATCGTGAGCGTGGTGTTGCGCGTCTCCGCGAGCACGAAGGTTCGCACGCCGCGGACAATGCGACCGTTCGCAGCCGGGGCGGTGCCGAAGGCGACGCTGACGTCGAAGTCACTCGCGCCCACGGCCGAGATGGCGCGCACCTCGTACTGCCCCGCGGTCGTCTCGACCGCGATGAGTTCGCCGACCTTGCGCCCGGTGGCGCTCGCGACGTCGACGTTGGTCGTCGTCGACGAGGTGCCCGACGTGGTGGTGCCCGCGATGGCGGTGCGGCGCCCGAAGGCGTGCTTGAGCAGGATGTCGTGCGAGAGCGTCGTGGGCGTGACGCCCGACTCCAGACGCTCCGCCGAGGGGACGCCGCGAAGCATCCATGGCAGCGGACCCCATCCGGCGACGGTCTTGCCGAGCGCATGCGCGGGGTTGTCCCAGCGCACGGGAGACTCCGCGGGGACCTCGAGCATCTCGCGCGCGAAGCCCGTGTTGAGCAGGCTCCCGCTGTTGAGCGAGACGCGGGTGATGGTTGCGGCCTGCGAGCCTGGCGACGACTCCTCGCCGATGCCAGTGATGGTCTCCCTGATGAGTGCGTCGATCTGCGACATTGCTACTCCACGGTGATGCGCGCGTTGTCGAGCGCGACGACGAGTTGACCTGTGCTCACGCCGGGTGTCGTTGAGCGACCCTCGCGGCGCTTCCACGCGAGATAGGGCGCGGTGTTCGTGACGAACTCGCCCGACCGCAGCCGACGCGCCAGCTCCATCGCGATGCCGATCCCAGCGTGGTACGTGATGTTTTCGAGGGCGCCGCGGGCGCCCTTCCACTCGCGCGAGATCGCGCCGCGTGCAGCCGCGTCGAGGCCGCGGAGGAGCGACGGGTTGCGGCGTGCGAGGTTGCCGAGGACCGCCTCGTTCGACTCGGTGGTCTCGCTGCGGCGGTCGAGGTGGATCACAGCGCGTCGATGGCCTGCGAGCCTGTCGACGGTGCCGCGGATCGTCGCCGCGAGACGCGATGCCTGCGCGGCGATGGACCCTACGCGGATCACGACCAGCCCGGTGCGCTCGACGCGCTTACGCTCGCGAGCCACGTCAGCGGGATTGAGCACAGCACGCGGAGCGCGTCGCCCTGCGCGGCCTGCGCGCGTCCGACGGTGCACGAGATCGCCACGCCCGACCAGACGGGGGTGTGCGAGAGGATCCAGCGGAGCTGCTCGGCGTCTGCGAGCGCGCGCTTCGTGGCCGCCTCGACGACCCCGAGAGATCCGCCAGCGCTCTGCGGCGGCGGCTCGAAGGCGCCGGGGCGCGCGAGCGCGTACTGCACTCGGAGCACACCACGAATCGTGAGGATGTGCGGCCCCTGGAAGGTGTTCTGTGGGACGTCGCTCTCGTCGCCCTGGTCGGGCCACACCACGTCGAAGACGCGGTCGACGGCGACGTCCTGCCACTCTGGCGAGGCGCTCGACGAGACGGGCTTCGCCTCGGTGAAGGTCACGGCGTTCGACACGAAACGCCCGCCCGACGTGTACGTGCCCGCGAGGAGCGCGTAGAGGCGCGTGCGGATCGAGTCGACGGCGCGGCTCATCTCAGCCGCGCTCCCACTCGAAAGACTGCCCCGCGCTCTTCACGCCTTCGGTGGGGCGCGCGGACGTGATCGCGCTCTCGTATGCCGAGCGCCATCGCTTCGCCTGCGCGCCGAACACGTCGGGCGTCGCGGTCTGCGCGTCGCTGCGAATTGTCGCGGCCTCGAAGAGCATCGCCGCCGTGAGGCACACCTCGGGCTCGCGAAGCGCGGCCGCGTCGGTGATGAGGTCGGAGGTGATGCCGCGGGCCGCAAGGTCGACGAGAAGCTGTCGCTGCGCCTCCACGCGGTAGGTGTCGAGGTCGGTCGTCGACAGGGACGCGTCGGCGCGTTCGGCGTTGACGCGCGCGAGCGCCTTCCCGACGAGGGGAGCGCGGAGATAGACCTCGGCGTCCGTGCTGTAGGTGGTGCTCACGCTGACCTCTGGACGATGACGCGGGCGCGCTTCACAGCCGACAGAAGCTGCCCGCTCGCGCGCATGTGGATGGTGCTCAGGCCGAGGCGCGCCTTGCGACGCGTCCACTCCGCGCTCGGCGCGGGGAAGGTGCGCCCTGTGGTGAGCCGATCGACGAAGAGACGGCGCCACGCGCCGCCGATCGCGAGCATGAGCGCGCCCGTGTTGAGCGACGCCGCGGGCCTCCCCTCAAGCGCCGCCACGGTGTCGCGAGCGAGCGCGCGCTTCTCGTCGAGCGAGAGCTTGAGCGGGTCGCGTTCGGTGCCGCTCCACGCCTCGATCACCTCGAGGTTGGTGCTCTGCTTCGGTGCGGGCCCGGTGCGCGGGCGCAGCGTCGGGTAGGCCGTGCGGGGTCGGCCATCGAGGTCGAGCGCGAGCGTCCACGACGACCCGAGCGCGGCGACGAGCGCGGCGACGCGCTGCGCGAGCGTGCCTGTGAGCGTCGCGCCCATCGGTCAGCGGCGCCGAGGCGCGCGGGCGGTGACGGTCTTCGACGCCTTGCTGGCGGCCTCCGCGACAGCCATGTACGCGTCGGCCGCGTCGGCCGCGGCGTCGGAGAGGGATGCCTCCCGCGCGAGCTCGACGGGCTCCGCGGGAGGCTCGGGGGTGATGGCGGGAGCGGCCGGAGGAGGGACGGTGTCGGACCACGGGCCGACGACCTCGACGGGGATGCCGATGCCGAGCAGGCGCGCGAGCACTCGCGTCGGCATCGGATCGAGAGCCTCGCCGTTGACGAAGCGCACCCCTCCCGCGGAGTCGTTGAATCCGGGGAGCCGCACGCGCAGAGGGCGCGCGCAGTCGTCGAGGTGTGCTTCGCTTTTCGGCATGGTCGTCAGGCTCGCGGGCTGCGGTCAGTTCGTGATCTCGGAGGCGCGGGCGATGCCCTTCTCCGACTTGTTGAGCAGACCCCAGTACGCCTTCACGCGGACGCGCTTGACGTCGGCGTTCTGCACCGTCCCGAGGTTCAGGACGGTGAGCCCGCCGGGGCCACGGGAGATGAGCTCGCCCGCATCTTCGGCGTCCATCGACGCGTCGGAGTAGATCGCCGCGAGGCCCGCGTTCTCGCCGAGGGTCGCGCAGTACACGCTCGCGCCCGTCGAGAGGGAGCCCTTCGACTCGGTGAGCGGAATCCAGTCGCTCACGAGGATGGGGATGCCGTTGTAGGTCGGGAAGGTCGCGGCCTGTCCCGTGGGGCTGATCTCGGCCTTGAACTCCGAGACGGTGGCGCCGCCCGCAGCGCGGAGCAGCGCGGCGACCGCGCGACGGGTGCGGCGGTTCATGATGTAGACCTTGGGGCCGCCGTTGTCGGTCACGAGGTCCGCGAGCTGGTCGAGCGTCGCGAGGGCGATCGCGTCGCCGTTGGTGCCGGTCGACGAGATCGTCTGGCCCGACACCACGAGGCGCTGGAGCCCGTCGACCTCCTGGTCACCGGCCGAGAGCGTGAAGACCGTGGTGCCGTTGGCCGCGAGCGTGCCGCCCGTGAGGGCGACGGTCACCCACTTGTCCTCGTTGTCCGAGTAGACCTTGACGCCCGAGGTGTAGGCGACGGCGGTGCCGAACTCGACGTCGCCGGGGGCCTTGTAGGCCACCGTGACGCCCGAGTGCGTGTACTTCACGAGGCCAGGGCCGAGGCGCGGATCGTGGCCGGGGCCCGCGACGATCGTCGCGCCCGTGTTGCCCGCGCTGCCGACCTCGTTGATGGTCACGGTCCAGTTGGAGTTGCCCGTGATGATGTCGTCGCCGTAGGTGCGCGCGATCGCCTTCGACGCCTTGCCGATCGCCTCGGCGCGCGCATTCGTCATGCCGCCCGCGGCACCGGCGTCGAGGACGTCGATGTCCTGGTCGACGACCATGCGGCGCACGTACGACGTCGCGCGGGTGAACTCGAGCAGGGCGGTCGCGGTGACCGTTCCGCCCGAGGCGGGCTTCGAGACGGCGGGCAGCGCCTTCTCGCGGCGGTAGGTGAGCGAGTCACGCACGCCGAGGCTGACCATCGGGAGGTTGGCGACGAGCTGGTCGACGGTGATGATGTGCTCGATGACGCCCGCCGCGACGGGGTCCGAGGTGCCCTTGAGCAGTTCGGTGAGAGAGAGGCTTGCCATGATGAGAGTCTCCGTGTGGGCGCGGCCTCACACGGCCGCGGTGGGTGATGGGGATGTCTGGTGATGATCGATCAGCGCTTCGCCCCGAGCCCCGCCGCGATCTTGTCCGCGGGGCTGAGGTTCCTCCACGAGCTCGCGCCGCCGCCACCGTTGCCGCCGTGCTGCGACCCGGCGCCGCCCTGCGCGCGGAAGAACACAGGCGCGATCTCAGCGTCGATGAGCTTCGGGAGCGCCGTCTCGACGGGCTCGAGGTCCGCCGCGGCGTCGCTCATGCGGACCATGAGTCGCTCGGTTCCGTCGCCCTGCACCTCGACGACGAGGCGCGACGCGATGGTCTGCTCTGCGATGGGCGCGAGCTTGTCGTTGAGCAGCTTGGCGGCGAAGGTCGCGACGGTCGATGCCGCACGCTGCGAGCGCATGAGCGCGTGGCGCTGATCGCGCTCGCGCTTCGCGCTCGTGTCGAGGTCAGCGATCTTCTTCTCGTACGCTTCGCGCTCGCGCTTGCGTTCGAGCTCCGCGCGCTGCGCCGCGCTGAGCTTGGCCTCTTCGGCCTGGCGTCGCTCCTCGCGAAGCGCCTCGAGCTCCTTCTCGACGTTCGCGGCGGCGGTCAGGCGGTCTTCGAGCTTGCGCTTCTCGCGGGCGAGGATCGCGTTGACCTCGCTCTGCGGGAGCATCTTCTCGGCGACCTTCGTGTCCGCGGCGACTGCCGCAGCGTCGCCGCTGGTCTGCGACGAGCCCGTGGTCGACGTCGCGCCAGTGCCGCTCGACGAGGCGGCGGCACCCTCGGCGTTGCGCACGGGCCGACGACCGAAGTGTCTGTGACCCGCGTGGTTACGGGTCATCGAGGGGGCAGCCGAGGCCGCCAGTGCGAGGAGTGCGAGGCTGTGTCGGATGTGCATGGATCGAGGCTCCCCCGGGTCGCCGGGTCGTTTCGCGATGCCCCTGGTACTGCCAGGTCAGCCGAGGCCAGAGAGCGCCTTGCGCTCGGCCTCGAAAAGTGTCGCCGCCTCGGTCTCGATCTCGGCCAGCTCCTCGGGGGTAGCGTCGGGCGAGAGAGCGCGGGCGATTCGGACGCGGGCGGTGCGGCGAGTGCTCGGGAGCACCTGCTCGACGCGCGTTGGATCGAGGGCGTCGAGCGCCGCGGTGAGGTCGCGCGCGAGGCCCGCGGCGTCGAAGCTCTGCGGGTAGGCGATCTTCGTCGCGGCCGTGGTCTCGGCAACGACGCGCGCGGGGTCCGTGACGGGCGCCGCGTCCCAGAGGGCGACGATCGCAGCGGCCTCGTACTCCCACGTCGCGAGATTCGAGACGGCGCCCATGAGCGCGGCCTCGGTCGCGGCGAAATCGTACGCGCGGGCCACGCCCGACGCGACGTCGCCGCCCTGCGCATCGGCACGCGGACGCTCGAGCTTCGCGGCCTCGTAGATCGAGGACTTGAGCCGGTCGCACTCCTTCGCGAGCGTCTCTGCGACGTCGGGTGGCGGTGCGATGAAGCTCGGCTCGTTCGTGTTGGTGGCGTAGCGGAGTCCGTTGTTCGTGCCGAGCTTGAGGTCCTCGAATGCTCGCGGATCGTCGCTCTGGAGGCAGAGCAACGCGAAGACGGCGCTGCGGAGGTGGTGCGTGAGCTCGCTGCGACGGTTGAAGAGCGCCACGTTGAGCGGCACCACGTCGTTGACCTGGCTCAACCCGTAGAGGCACTCGCTCTCGAGGCGTCGCTGCCAGTAGAGCACCGCGACGGGCACGCGGCCGAGGCCGTGCTCCGCGCCGTCGATGGTCTCGACGGAGTAGTGGTCACCCTCGGTCTCGCGCATCACGACGCGGGCCCACTCGGTGCGCGTCCAGATCGTCCACTCGTAGACCTCGACCTCATCGCCCGTGATCGGGTCACACTCCTCGCGCTCCGAGGCGAGGCGGATCCAGTCGAGTGATCCGTCGAGGCCGATCTGCCACGCGCGAACCTCCTCGGGTTCGAGCCACCGCGCGACGGTGCGCGCAGCCGCGTCGCCGCGTGCGAACTCGCCACGCGGGCGATCGAAGAGACACGCGCGCCAGCCGAAGAGCTGCGCGCCCTTGAGCCCGCGCTCGACGAAGGTCTGCACGTCTGCGCCCTGCGCGTCGGCGCGCGCCCACCAGTCGGACACGGCGCGCACGTCGGACGATCGCTGCGGAGGGCGGCGCGTCAGGTGCCCGCCGTACACGTCGACGATCGGCGCGACGTGGTTCTCGTACGTCGAGCTGTCGATGCGACGCTGGTAGGTGTCGACGTGCTCGCGCGGGAAGCGGCGCAGGTAGCTCTCGCGCGTGCGGCCGCGCTGCGCGGTCGTGTAGCTTGCCTCGCCCTGGACCGTCTCAGGCTGCGCGATCGACGCGCGAAAGCCGCCGCCGTGCTCATACGCTTCACGCACGAGCTTCCACCACGCGCGGCCGAGTTCGCCCCCGTGGTCCTCGTGCGCAGCGGAGAGAGCGCGCTTGAGCTTCTCGGGCTCCGAGGCTGCGGATTTGAGCGTGTCGAGGAGGGTCATCGTCAGAAGGAGAGGCTCGCGGAGGAGGGTTTCGAGGTCGCTCCGCCAGAGGCTTTCCAGAGCGCGAGCACGAGGGCGCTCACGAGGTCGCCGTGGGATCCGTCCGCGGCCCTGGGGCTGCGGATCTGCACACCGCCGCCGGGCATCGGCTTCGCCACCACGGCGCGGAGCTGCGCGCGGAGGCGGGCGTTCGGCGGTGCTTCGAAGCGGCCCTCGTGGAGGATGTTGCGCGCCGCGACGAAGGCTTCCGTCGGGGTCGGCGCGTTCACCGCCGAGCACCCCTTCGCGGTGAGGGCGCTCCGCACCTTGGTGATCTCGTGGGAGTCGACGACGAGCTCACGCGTCCCGTAGGGCACGAAGATCGACGCGAACTCCTGCGTGACCGCCTCGGGCTGGAGCGGCAGGCCCGGGAGGGGCTTGCGCTCTTCGATGCGCACGAGGCGGAAGCGAGGGGCGCTGCCCTTCGCGCCGTCGATGCGCTCGACGATCGCGAGGGCGCTGCTGTTCTTCGTGAAGCCTGCGTCGCCGCCGACGCCACACTGCGCGCCGGGCCGAGGCGGGGTGATCTGTGGGAGGTCGTCGCGGAAGCACGCCTCGACCGCCTCGCGGCTGAAGAACTGCGACGAGCCCGCCGTGAGCGGTACCGCGTCGATCTCGCGCGCCGCGTTGTCGGGGTCGTTGCGGCGCTCCTTCGCCTCGATCTCGCCCGTGGGATCCCACGTCGGGTTCAGGGCCTTGGTGCCGACGCCGCGCACGGCCAACGTCTCCGTGTGGTTCGACCAGTTCGCCGCAAGCTCCTCCTCGAGGATGCCGACGCCTTCGACCCACGGAGTCGACACCATCCAGAGCTGACCGCCCGGGACGATGCGGGGGCTACACGCGCGGTAGATCTCGCGGTCGTTGACGACGCCCGAGTCGTCGAAGAAGAAGCAGGCCTCATCGAGGCCCGCGAAGACGAGGGTGAAGGCGCGGCCGCCCTTGCCCTTCGCACCCGCGGCGCGGACCCGGATGTCGACGAGCTTGCCGTCGGGGCGGCGCAGCGTGAGCGAGTCGGCGCCGGGTTCGCCCACGAGCGCCGAGCGGAGCACCGGGCTCTTGCGAATGTGCCCGACGCAGAAGCTGAGGGCTTGCCGCGCGAAGACCAGGTCGCTCGACACGATCAGCGCGACCGCGTGCTCCTCGGGCTCGAGCGTGGGTAGCGGGACGGTCCACGCCGCGTGAACGGCTTTCGGCGCGAGGAGGCGCGAAGTCTTGCCGCCGCGGCCGCCCGCCTGGACAGCGACGGTGCGGCGAGGGGCGCGAGGCAGACCATCGAGGCCGCAGCCGAAGTACCGCGCCGAGGTCGCATCGTCGATCGAGTCGGGGCGGAGTCCGTCGGCAGCGGAGGCAATCGCGGCCACCATCGGCGATAGATCGAGGCCGCAGTAGTGCGGCGATGACAGGAAGCGTCGAAAGCTCTGCGCGTCCTCCCACCGCTCATGTGCGGTGAGCGCCTCGCCGATCTCAGACCTTTCGATCTCCGTCAGGCTCGCGAGTTGCGCCGGGCTGAGCGCCGAGAGCTGCGCGAGCAGCGGCGGCGGCAAGGCGCGCGTGGAGAGCGTCGGGCTGGGTGCTGGCGATCTCATGGGCGATCGGTCCGCCGTCGGGGCCCGAGAGCGTCGAGGCGGATCGCGTCGGCGCATCGAGGCCGAGGAGCGCGGCGCGCCGGGTGAGCGCGCGGAGGTAGGCCGAGGCGGCCTTGTCGTCGCCGCGGGTGACCTTCGGCGCGAGCGAACGGAGCACGTAGTCGATGCGCTCAAGGTCGGCGCTGAGGGCCTGCGACGCGAGCGCCGAGCGCTCCTTCGCTGCGGCGGCGAGCTCTTCGGTGACGAGCTGGTGCGCGCGCTGGCGGGAGACGCCGAGGCGCTGACCGATCGTCTCGAAGGTGTGCCCCTCGATGTGGAGCTGGAGCGCCGTCTTGCGCCGACCCGACCCCGCAGCCTTCTTACTGCTCTGCTTCTTCGGCTTCGGCGCCATGCGTCAAGGTCTATGCGACAAGGCTGTCACGCCGCGATCCTCTGTCTCTGACCGAGCACCGCCCGCACCTCGTCGGGGTCCATCCCACGTGAGGCACACCACGCGTCGAGCGGCACGGCCCACCGCACACCACCGACACCCTTGCGAGGCAGCCTCACGACTGCTGGCGCGCGACCCGCGCGGAGGTCTCGCTCGTGCCATGCGGCGAGTCGGTAGCGGATCGTGCGAAGGGGCACCGTCTGCCCGTCGAGCGTGCGGAGCACCCGGGCGATGTTCTCTGCGAAGAGCATCTCGGGTGCGGTCTCGTCGGGTGACGCGCAGGCGCTGGACGCACCTCGGACGCTGTCAACACCACCGATGTTGCCGTGAGGGTAGGCACACGACCGAGAGCCCGTCAAGCGCCCCTCCGCGAATCCCACGCGTCCGCCGCGCGCAGCACCAGCCGCCGCCCGAGGGAGTACGCGGCGTCACGCCTCGCCCCGAGGTCGTCGCCGGTCGCCCCAGCCCACACGCCCGCGTCCACGAAGAGCCCGCGCAGCCCCGCGGAGAGCGTCGCCCGGTCTCGCAGCCATCGGAGCGTGCTCGGCGCCGGCGCGGGGAGCGCATCGACGGCGCCGAGCACCTCAGCGACCGCCCGCAGACCCAGCGCGTGATCCATTGCCTCGCTGGCGCCCACCGAGAGCATCCCGCGCGGGAGGCCGCCCCACGCCGCCGAAGGGTCGCGGATCGTC
>Ga0208783_10002504_pt1 | contig 10527 bp, 17 predicted proteins | sample DEB19_08_DNA_2_FD_184529 | JGI IMG/M metagenome (GOLD analysis project Ga0208783, IMG submission 184529) | Aqueous microbial communities from the Delaware River and Bay under freshwater to marine salinity gradient to study organic matter... | ecosystem: Environmental > Aquatic > Marine >... | reverse complement strand
GTATGAGCCTGGTTTCCCAGTTTGCTTTCGTATTTCACCTAGTTCTGGAATAAACATTTCGTTAGGAACTTCCGAGTACCTAGCGGAGAACTCGTTGTAAGAACCAATGCGGTGACGAAACCACTCACGGGCTACAAATACAGGACACTTCACATGAAAACGGAAAGCGTTGTGCTCGAACGGAGTGCCGTGCCTTTCTCTCATGAGAAAGTTGATAAGCCCCTTGTCGGCTTCTGATAGTTGTTCCTCGTTATCCGTATTGCGAGCAAAACTCACACGGGCTGAGTTGACAACAGAATAGTCGTCTGCCATACAGTTGTCAAGTCGTACAAAACCCTTGCCAACATTTATCTTGTTATTGATGTCGTTCTTCATTCCCGACATACTACCTTGCGCCCTGAGCAGGGGTCGAACCTACAACCTACGGATTAGAAGTCCGTTGCTCTATCCATTGAGCTATCAGGGCTTGTCTTATTCCGAGCATACTCGCTTTCAGGATAAAGTTCATCTATCACTACGGGTATTTGGCGACACAAACCACAACGACCTAACGGACGGACATAAGCACTATGTCTATGGATTGGCCAGTCACGGCAACAACGCATTACGATAATGTCGTTCCAGTCATAACTGTTCATTAGCACCCCCGATAGGAATCGAACCTACGCACACGGTTTAGGAAACCGATGCTCTATCCACTGAGCTACGAGGGTAAAGCACTAGGCGTTGGTCGCAGCGTCAATAAACCACTGATTGCGTGGGCAGAAGTTTCTGATTGCTTCTCCTGTGAGGAAGCCAATCATTGAGGCGTCAACACCGCTCGCTGTCGTCATGTTCAGAAGGTCGGTCAATGTCATTCCTTGGTCAATGGAATCACAGGTCGTTGTCGCATAGTCAATAATCCACTGACGACCAAACTTGTTCAGTAGCCCCGGATACTCTGACAGAACATTCTCAATGTAGATGTCCTCTGATGACATTGGCGGATTTGTCACTACGGGTGACTTTGTGGTATCGGGTGACTTCTCGACCACTACCGTCTTTGTTCCACACGCCGAAAGCGTGATAAGAGCGATTGCTGTTGCTAGATATTTCTTCATTTCTTCTCCGTGTATTGAGACATTTGTATCGTACCCCCAGCAGGGCTCGAACCTGCGACCCACGGATTAAAAGTCCGCTGCTCTACCAACTGAGCTATGGAGGCTAGCAGTTTTGCCTGCTCCTCTATGACGGAAGCCGCTTCAAGAAGCAAGCCAGAGATATGCCCTATGGGTGAATCTACATCTTTTGCGTAGTTCATTCCCTCAGCACGAAGCACTCGAACAAGAGTTTCTATTTCCGTCACTATTTTTCTTTCTTTTGTATGTGGCGGAGAGAGTAGGATTCGAACCCACGGTGAGTTTCCCCACGCTTGTTTTCAAGACAAGTACCTTAGTCCACTCGGTCATCTCTCCAAAACGGAAAGCAACGAAGCCCTCTGCCTATCTATCGAGACGGTTGACAACGACGCCCAATAGAAGCTGTAAAGTTTCAGCAGAGCATAGCCCTGTTGCTTTCCTGAGAATAAAGCCTCGTCAACTAGACCCTATTCTCTGTCCGAATGGCAGGATTTGAACCTGCGACCCCCTGGTCCCAAACCAGGTGCGCTACCAAACTGCGCTACATTCGGTTATTGCGTTCTTTGTCCTTACGGATTCTAGCTTCTTCTGCGTTCTTACGGGTTACTTCTGAGAAAAGCATTCCACAAAAGAAAATAGCCATCGTCTGAATTAGGAAAATAATCAAATCTGTCACGGGTACATACTAACCAACGGGTGTGGCAATGTCAAGAATTATTCATCATCTTCATCGTCTAAATCAACAACATAGCCGAAAATCGTTTCCCAGCGTTCTTCTTCCGACATTGCTTTCGCCTTCTCTGTAAGGACATAAAGCCATTGACCGTCATCTGTCATTCCAGTAACGGTTACCAGCCCGAGGGCTATTAGTGTTTCAAGCTCCCTTAGGATTTCTTCCCTCGGGTCATTTTCTTCGTATTCCATGTGGGCAAGAAGGGACTCGAACCCTTACGACTATCTAGTCCGTGGATTTTAAGTCCACTGCGTCTGCCATTCCGCCACTAGCCCTAAGTTTTTGTGGGCTTGGAGGGACTCGAACCCTCACTCCGAAGAACTAGGACCTAAACCTAGCGCGTATGCCAATTTCGCCACAAGCCCGGGCCCCGCTAATCATACCTGCCAATTACCTCGTCAAGCAAGACTGGACGGAAACCTGTTTGCTCTACCGAAACACACTGAAACCACGGGTCGCCCATAGTTTCGGCATGAAGGTGTCCGTGAATGTTCCCACGAAAACGGTCTTTTGCCCTTTCATGTACGGGTACATGGGTAAGCAGAAACTTGTCGTATTCATGAACGCCATGAATGTTCTCAAAGTGGGGCGTGTAAGTATCAAGAGAAAACTTGTCGTGGTTGCCCTTGACAAGAATCTTTGTTCCGTGTAGTCGTGAAACAGTAGCGACATGACGCTTCGATATGGACACATCTCCCAAGTGGAACACCCTGTCAGCCGGACGCACCGTTTCGTTCCACAGCTCGACCAATGCTTCGTCCATCTCTTCGGGCGTTGTCCACGGGCGAATCTTCTCGCCATTGTCGTCTAGAAACTGACAAACGCCGTTGTGTCCAAAGTGTGTATCGGCAACAACAAATGTTCTAATACTCATAGTTAGAGACTATTCCTCTTTCGCCAGTTTGTCAAATCATTTGTCCCGGGCCCCGCTGGGACAAATGAAAGACGGCACAGCCCTAATGTCCGAACGCAGGCTGTGCCGTCTACCGTGAGGTTAGCACGGTAGACGGGTGGGCGCAAGTCCTAGTAGAGACCCTCTGCCCTTTCCTGTGCTTCCAGTTCGGCGAGACGGCGTGAGACCTCCAAGTGAGCGAGCGATGAGCCAGTCCATGCCTTCATGTACCTTTCGCCCTCCTCGCCCTTGTACTCCACACGGGGGACTTCCGCACCGCACGGGTAGTTGGCGACCTCGCCCCACGGACGGCAGTCGCAGTCCATACAACGCTGGAACTCCCAGTCAAAGTAGTGGGAGGCGTAGTTAGCCTGCCTCTCCTCCTCCGTACCCGTGAAGGGCGCAGGGGCATTGACCGTGAATGACTTGGTTTCGCTGTTTGTGTTCATGCCAACAGTCTAGCCAAACCTATGGTCATCGGGCAAGTTCCCACACGGGCTGCCATTGGGGACTATGATGAGTTCAGATAAATCTATCCATACGGGTAGGGAGGACAGACGCAAATGGCACATGAGTTAGAGTTTGACAGCAAGGGTCTAGCGAGAATGGCTTACGCAGACCGGGAAATACCGTGGCACAGGCTCGGAAAGCCCATGAAAGGGCTACAAACGGCAGAGGCTATGCTCTCAGCCGCCCAAGCCGACTTTGACGTGGTTCTAGCCAAAGTCGCCGTAGTGGACGATGAAGGCAACTTCATCACTAATCCAGACGGGACTCCGGTGCTGGTGGACGACAGCCGTGCGACAGTACGGGTGAACCCTGACGGGTCGTTTGACGGGTTGTCTACCGTTGGCACACGCTATGTAGTTCAGCAAAACCGTGAATGTCTTGACTACGCCTTAGCCATTGTCGGAGCCTCTAAGGGTGACGCAGTAGTGGATACCTGTGGAGTTCTTGACGGCGGGCGTGAGTTCTTTTCATCTATTGACCTCGGCGGGCTAATCATTGACCCTAAGGGAATAAACGACAAGATAGAACGCTATTTGCTTGTCAGAAACGGTCACAACGGAAAAACGGCTATCACATTTGCTAACACAAGTATCCGTGCCGTCTGTAAGAACACGGTTATCGCTGGAATGAACAACGCCCAACGGGTGTTCACCGCTCGACATACAAGAAATGTGGAAAGTGCGCTCGCAGAGGCGCAGAGCATTCTCAACATCTCAACTGAATGGGCAAAGTCATTTAGCGCAACAGCAGAAAAAATGCTCTCTGTCGGAATGAACCTAAGTTCGGCACGAATGGATACCCTAATCCACGCTCTCTACCCCGAAAAGCCACAGGAAACCGATAGACAAAAGCGCAATAGGGACAATGTTCACATGACTATTCGTGCTCTATTTCAGACAGAAAGAAATGCGGGTGGATACGGAGAAAACGGATGGTCTGCCTACAACGCAGTCGCCGAGTATCTAGACCACTATCGAGATGGTGGAGTGACGGAACGCGCTATCGCTTCTATGGACGCAAACTCATCTGTGACACACAAGAAGATAAAAGCGCAAGAAGTTATCTTGTCGTTCGCTTGACACATCTACGGGTTATCATTTAGTACCGACGGAAAAGGGACGGTACAAATGGATTTCTTTGACGATGAAGACGAGGAGTCGTTCGTAAGCCCCGAAGAACTAGCCGTTTGGTTGAGCGAGTTCATTTCACAGACAACCGATGCCCAAAACATGTATCGGAACCATTTCTGTACGATGATTGCCAACAGGGTTTATGACGAGTTCGGCCACGAAGGTCTTTGCGAGCTAATGATAGCAATGGACAAAAAAGCCGGCTGGATTTCCGACATCATCATAGAAAATAACGACCTTGACGAAATAATGTTCAAGAAGTATGGCGTTTATGACCACAATGTCGTCTCAAAGGCTCGCAAGACGGAAGCCGTTCAGGAAATGAACACAAAGATTTGGAAGCTCCGGCGTAAGTACGCAAAAGCAATAGTGGAAGAACTAATGCGAGCCCCGCTAGATGAAACAACAAACGAAGCGGAAGAAACACAAAGCCCCACCGACAGCGACAACGGTGGGGACTCTGCGGAGTAAGATACGGGGGGCGTATCTCTCTCTATTGCGAGTAATGCTAACTAAATAGCAATTACATCACATCATGTGCCGACGGGTCAGCCCACATGGTACGGGCTACTCCATCAGCCTTTTCGTTCACGATGTCACGGAAGAACGGGTCATGTAGCGTTCCACGGATAGCGTTCGCTATTTCAGGGCGAAGGGCATGAAGGGCATTGAACCAATACTGCCCGTAGCGAATGTCGCCGTCATTCGGGAATGTCTTAGCGACAAACTCGGTGAACTCGTCGTAGGTCAGGTCGGTCATCAGTAATCGTCTCCCCCGAAGTAGCCGTAATCCTCATCGGTTCCCCAACCAGCCGAAGCGAGGGCGTATGCGTCATCGGAGAGGTCAAACGAACCCTGCGGTTCGTAATCTCCCTCGTAGTCGTCCTCGTAGTCGTTGTCGGAAATGTACTCGTCGTATTCGCTGTTCATGTCACCATTCTAACGCCGACTATGGTCATCAGGCAAGTTCACCCATTATCGCAAATAGCAGTTGCGAAGTATCTGCCTCGTCTACTGGACTTCCACCTTCTATCGCTACCGTGACAACGCTTCTCTTACGCTCTATCAGGGAGTAAATGTCCTCGTCTATGGTCTTGTCGGTTAGCAGATAGGTAGCCACAACGCTGCCCTGTTGTCCTAATCTATGGCATCTACTGTATGTTTGGTCTACATCGGCGGGCGTCCACGGAAGTTCTACGAATAGAACATCTTGGGCAGAAGTAAGGGTATGACCCGTCTTTGCTGCCTGAATGGAGAGAACGATTACCGGGGCCTCGGATACCGGGAGAGTTTGGAACTTCCTCTTATGCTCCTCAACTTCTGAGACATCCATGCCGCCCTGTATTTTCAGACCGCCGAACTTATTTGCTAGTTCATCAACAATGTCTCTATGATGGGCAGCGATAACTACTTTCTTGCCGTCCTCTATTCTTTCTTTGACCCACTCCTCAACGAGCGGCATCTTTGCTTTTGCTGACAAACGGCGCAGAACAGAAAGTCTTACAAGGTGTTCGTTGCTTTCTGCCTTTATTCTTGCCACAACAGCAGCAGACCCTACGGGTTCTCCCAGTTCTTTGGCGATTTGCTTTGCCCTATCAACTAGGTACTGAACAATGTCCTTTTCTGCTTTTTGGTATTCCTTCATTCCAGCTGGCGTTCCCTCAACCACAACGGGGCTGTGGATTATCGGGGGAAGTTCGGAGAGGACTTGGTCTTTTGTTCTCCTGATGTAGCAGACACCTCGAAGTCTCTCATTGAGTTCGTCGAGGTGGGAGTGTCCACTGATGTTCCATTGACCGAAACTGTCTTGGTAGGCGTTACAGTAACGGCGATAGAAACCCCACAGCCCGCCGAAGTCTTTGAGTTTTCCCAGTATTTCGAGTTGTGAAGCGTATTCAGAAGGGCGATTTGTCACGGGTGTCCCAGTAAGACAGAGAACTATTCCTTCTTTTGGCGCACTTTTAGCAATCTTCTGTGCGCTCTTGGTTCTTTGGGCAGTTACGGTCTTACAGTAATGGCTTTCGTCGAACACATAAGACCTGTGTTTTGAGAGTTCTTTCTCCCACTTTGTGATGTTGCTGTATCCGACAACCACAACATCGTAAGTCCCGCTCTCCGGAAAGTCTTTTCGGTTGGTGACGACAGATACTTTTCTGTCGGGCAACCATCTGTTGTATTCCGCTTTCCAGTTCAGAACAAGACTTGGCGGGCAGACGATTACCGCTGGGTAACTGTCATAAACATACTCAATAGTCGCTATTGCTTGTAGTGTCTTGCCAAGCCCCATTTCATCGGCAATAAATGTTCTGCGGGCGTTAGAAGCATAGGAAACGCCCGCCCTCTGATAAGGGAGAAGTTCGGCTTTGAGCGTTGGAATAGTTATTTCAGCGTCTACCGAACGAGAAGCCTCAACCAGTGCGCTTAGCGTTGTTGTTACCTTTTCTGATAACAATCTTAGTTCATCGGGTACACCCAAGTCAAAGTATTCAGCCCACTTGATTACATCGTTTACCGAAGTGAGCGGGGCCCGCCACGCTTTCTTTGTTGCGTTCCAAGTGATTGACGGTATTTTTTTGACGCTGTTGATTACTACTTTCTCATATGGGAAAGTAATGAAAATCCAGTCACCTTCTATCCATAGCGACTTATTTGTCTTTCTTGCCGGCGGGGTGATAAGAAGTATTTCTGTTTCTACCGGAATGTCGTGTCTCATTGCGAAATCTCGAGCTTCCGACATTGAGGAAACTGGAACTCTCCATACACGGGAAACCTTGTCCCACTTAGCACCTGAAATCTTTTTGATTTCCTCGACCTGCTTTTGGTCATAAGGGAAATCGAGAATGATTTGGTCGTCTACAAGTTTCACTGATGTCATTGCTACTATTCTATCTACTTTACGGAAGGGGCATGAATGCCATACATGAATGACGAGCCAACGGTGGAGTCACTGTCTCAGCGCATTGATGAGCTAGAAAAAATCATTAGAGACATGAAGTCACAACTAGACCGGATTGTTCGCGAGAAGTCACAACTCCCACCTGTTCCACAAGTAGTGAGCCCCGGCTCACTAGGAGAGAAAACGCTGTCCATTGGTCAGATAACAAAAAACCCACACGACCCGAACGATACGCCGAGAGTGTGGGAGAGAGTAAGAGACGCTAGGTAAAGTGTTATCGGACTAGGGGAACAGCGACGAAAAACCCTAGCCCGATAACAGACCTCACCATAGCACTAGCAGACCTCAAATCCACCGCACTCTGCGAGGAACTCTGCGAACTCTCGCACATTGTCAATGCTGAACGGGTAGTTCATGCCGAACGATTCCCGTGTGCCAACGCCGTCACAGCCGTTACACCAACCGTGTGTGCGACCCGTGAGAATCTGAACCTCGGGAGAAAGTTCACGGGTGGGTTGTCCCATGTCCGTACCAATGACATCCGTTCGGATTCCCGTTGCGCCACAGAGTTCACAGTTCTCACGGGGAAGAGAAGCGAGGTGTTCACGGTGTCGCTTCTCGAAATCTGCCGTGCGACCTTCCCACAGTTCTTGGAAGAGAATCTCCGACAGTCTGGCGGAATCTTCTGCGCCGAGACCAACGCCGTCGTTGTAGCAACAACCTTCGGCAACTGCGTCGGTGATGACCTCTGAGCCAACCACACAACAGTAGTCCCAGAGTGGTCGCCAGTACCACACATTGTTGCGGAAGTATTCGCCCTTCTCGCTCTTCGGATTCTTTCCGAAAACATCCATTCCCATAATCGCTGATTCCTTTCGGGTGCTGTTGGGTTTCACTTTATCATTCGCTATGACCAACAGGCAAGTCTCCCGAACAGGGGTCGGGAGCCCCGGGGGCTACCTCAACCCCTGTATTCGCAAACTTTCCTGATGACCATAGTCGGTGCTAGGCTGTTGGCATGACAGCGAACTGGATAGACGAACTGCCGACAGTAGAGGAGTGCGATAAGGAAATCGCTCGCCTCTCGCATTGGTTGGAAACCAAGCGATACGAAATGAGCGCACGGGATTCCGTGAGGCTCGCCGATAGGATTCGCTCTTGGGAGAAGAAGCGACTGTGGGCGAGGCGTTTCGGAAAGACGAACACATGGTGACCGTACTCATGTGTTCGCCGTTGCTGGCAGTCGTTATCATGGCTGTAATCGTCACGAAGGGAAACAAGTGAAAGAGTTCTGCGGAGAAATCCATTACGAAACCGAATCGGGCAATGTCCACTCGGACGTTTGTAAGCACTCTGACGGAGAGATGAGCGAGACGTATCGCAAGTTTCTCCACGACTGTCTTGATGAATGGTTGAGGCAGTCCAACGGAACTGGCGCGTTTTGGGTTGGCGACCCGACCTACTTCCTCGATTGGGAGAGGTGAGAGGGTAAGCGGGGCTTACCCTCTCACCTTTGACCCAGGAATCCGGCAATTCTCCGGTAATCAACTAAAACTCCGGGTAATCAACTAAAAAAGGTGGGGCCCCAGCCCCGCTCTGCTCCCCACCACAGCAAACCCACCAGCACCCAGCACCAAGCACCCAGCACCAAGTTTTCGCAAACTTACCCGTTGACCATAGTTCCCGCTAAGATGGGGGCATGACAACGAACAGCGAAACAGCAAACGACCTCCGCGCACAGGCGGCACAGCACGAACAGGACGCACACGAATCGTGGGAGCGTTCCGACACGGACGGGTTCCTCTCGCAGTGGGCAAGCGGAATCAGCGCACAGGTGAAACTGGCACAGGCTCGAATCGTGGAGAACGGCGGTGTCGCGGAGTTCCCCGCGCTGTTCGACCTCGATGGCAACTTCGTCCCCTCCAAGGCAATCGAGACGCGCTACGGCATGCGCTGGATGGTTCTCGACTCGGCTGGCAAGGCAACTGGCGAGTTCCTCCCCTACTTCCCCGCACGGCGCGACACGCTCGCCAAGCGTGGCTATGTCGAGGGCTTCGTCACGCGACCCGCAATCGCCAAGACGACTGGTAGCGGGCGCGGGCTTTCGGGCTTGTGCTCGGTTCGGGTGGCAACCTTCCCCGCCGACAACCCGTGGGAATCGCCCGTGAGCGTGGTGAGTTCAGACCGATGGAGTGACGGCGAGTAGTTCCTGGCTTCGTGGGCTTCGTGGGCTTCGTGGGAGACGGGGCTCCGGGCCATCTTTTTTAGTCAGCCTCCGGCTTGCCGGCCAGCTCCAGGATTACCGGATAATTACCGGACTCCCGCTAGGGGCTAAGCCCCGTCTTAGCCCCTAGCGACTTGCCTGTTGACCATAGCGAGTGGTAAAGTGTTTCCATGAACAACAGCGACGACCTCATCTCCATTCTTGACCTTCTTCTGAACCCTCGCCCACTCGCAGAGTGCTGTGGCAAGGTTCCTGCGAACCACCGTGACCGTGGCTACTGCGCCTACTGCGAGATGACTGCCGACTGGTGTCAATGTGACGCTTCCGACATCTGCCGTTGCGAGGAGAAGAAGTGAACGAGACATCTCTCCCCTGCCCGTACTGCGGAAAGGACATTGACGCTGGAACTCGCTACGACCTCATCAAGATGAGAAAGTTGGCTGACCACAAAGCGACCTGCCCGAAGAAGCGATACCTCGGTGGAGAACTCTCCATTGAGGAGGAGAAGTGACATGACAACAGAGCAACACACGAAGTACCTAGAAGACCCGAACAACTGCCCGTACTGCGGTTCTGACGACTACGACCGTGTTGATACAGACGGCGATACCTACAATGTCTGGTACACATGGTCATGCTCAAACAAGAACTGCGGAAAGTCATGGACAGAGGAATACACGCTAACTGCTGTATTCTTGGACGATGACTACGAGGACTGACCTGAACAAGTCAGAAGCCCGTTAGGGTTTCGTGCGAAACTGTTTCTCTATGCCGTCTCGGAGAATTGAGATGGTGCGGTGTGGGTGTCGTGACCTAAGGAAGCCACACCAGTAATGGTCACGCCGACCTGAGTATGTCGCTAAAAGACTCACCCCCCACTCACGAGCCCCGCTCATAGGTGGGGGCATGCCTTACCTGATGACCATAGCGAGGTGTAAAGTGTTGGCATGGAACTGAACAGCAAGAGAGTTTGCGCCGAGTGCGAGAGGGTCTTTGACCTCATGGACGACGCCCAAGCGGACGA
>Ga0208783_10002503_pt1 | contig 10528 bp, 13 predicted proteins | sample DEB19_08_DNA_2_FD_184529 | JGI IMG/M metagenome (GOLD analysis project Ga0208783, IMG submission 184529) | Aqueous microbial communities from the Delaware River and Bay under freshwater to marine salinity gradient to study organic matter... | ecosystem: Environmental > Aquatic > Marine >... | reverse complement strand
GCGGGTGGGGGCCGTGGCTAACGCTGTAGGGGGGTCAGCGCAGATCTGGTTCGATGGGCAGCAATGCCGACGCTTCGAGGCGGGCGATCTTGACGATCATCCCGGTCGGGATAGCGAGGACGCTGTCAAGGTCGTCGTCGTTGTAGGACTGGGCGATGCACACGTGGCCGGGTTTGGCGTGAGGGAGCAGCCAGCCGACGGACTCGACGACGTACGGGTCGGGGTCGTCGGCGAGCTCGCCAACCGATGTCCATGTTTCGGTCATCGAGTGGGCGTCGTGCCAGGTGATCTGGACAAGCTGGTAGTTCATCGGTTCCCCCAGGTGGCGATTGCCCATGCGATGACGATGACGCCGCCGACGATCCAGCCGGCAGCCAAGGCGAGGGCGAGACGGGTGGCGGGCTTCATAGCGGGTTGCCCACGTAGATTCGGCTGCGGTGTCGGGCCCAGCCGCCGTGGATGATGATCGGCTCGTAGACGAAGCGACCGTCGCCGGGCTCGTATTCGACGACGGCGAGGCCTTGTTGCCAGTCTTCGTGGCGTACGACTGGCCGGCCGTCCAGGTCGATGCCGCCTTTGGTGGAGGGCACTGCGCCGTCGGTGCGGGCGAGGCAGCCGGGGCTGGCAGCCATGATCGTCTTCGGCCCGTCGTAGTCCTCTCGGGTGCGGTAGGCCAGTTCGTGACGGTGGATGTGGCCGTAGATGACTGAGGTCTTCTCAGTGCCGAGGTACTTGTGGGCGGTCGAGCCGCCGCTGGCGACCTTGTCGCCGTGGATGACACGCAGACGCTGGTTGATCCACACCGAACCAGCCGGGTAGCCGGGCAGGTACTCAACGCCGAACTCGTCGAAGCGACACAGGAACGGCATCGACAGCACCGGCCATGTGTCGGGCAGGTGGCCTTGGCGTAGACCGAACGCTGCGGCAGCGTTGTCCAAGATGTAGTTCGGGAGCCGTTCCTCGTGGTTACCTGCGAGGTAGACGATGCGGGCACCGGGTGCTGCTTGGCGCAGCTGGGCGACAAGCATCGTGACCCGGTCGATCGTGGCCTGTGTGGTGCGGGCGTAGGCGGGGCTCAGTCGATACTTGCCGAGCTCGGGGAAGTCGGCGTTGTCGCCCACCATCACGATCAGTGACGGCTTGACGTCTTTGATGACAGCGATCGCGATGCTGATCGCCGCCTCGTCATGTGTCGGCTCAAGCTGGTCGCCTGTCCGGTAGTAGCCGATCTGCATGTCGGGCAGGACAACGGCACGTTCCCAGCCGTCCACCACTGTCGGCTTGACCGTGTTGGCCGGCACCTTGATCGCAGGGCCTTGTTGGATGACCGGCCATTGCGGGCCTTCGGCCCATTTGGGTGAGAGCACCACCCCAGCCATGTCGACGGTGTGTGCTTCGCCGTCGGCGTCTTTGTAGAAGCCTTGCCACAGGTTGACTTTGGAGATCTGGCCGATGTCGTCGACGTCGATGCCGTTGCGTTCTAACAGGTCAGCCAGTCGACCGAGCCGGTCCTTGGGTGTGAGGGCTGCGTCGGCTGCGGCTTGGAGCTGGTCACCGAGGCTCACAGGAGCAGACCCCTCGACGATGTCGGCGCAGGCTGTCGTCACCGATCCGGTGTCCGAGTGAACGCAACGTCCTGCCGATCACCACCGTGGTGATGGTCGGCTCTTTGAATGCGGCAATCAGGTCGACGGCATCGCTCGGGCTCAACGCCTCGAGGACGGCAGCCACGGTGCATTTGCTGTTGGGGCGTGTCGACTGTTGCGCGGCTTGGATGGCGGCGAGGAGACCGCCGGTGCTGCTCAGATGCCACCATCCGGGTCGGGGCCAGCGATCCGTGCCAGCACAGATTCGACGGTGCGCAGTGCTGCGGCACCGCCGGCGATCATGGCGCCGACAAGGACGGCTTGTGCGCCTCGCATGTCGCTTGGGATTTGGCCGAGGGTTGCGCCTGCAAGGAAGGCTCGCAGGAACGACAACGCGATGCGCGCCAGCTCTGGCTTCAAGTTGTTCATGGTGTCCCCCTGGTGTGCTAGGCGACGTCGGAGTTGCCGCCGGTGTTGTGTCTTGGGTGCAGGATCACGTTGTGGTGCTGTCCACCGTTGATGTGGTCGTCGAGTCGGTTGGCGACGTCACGCACCCCTTGGTTGGTGAGGTCAACTTTGGTTTCGACTCGGGCTAATGCTTCGCCGACGGTGCCGTGTTGGGCGCGGTTTTCGTTGCGTACCTTGCGCATCGACAGGGCGAGCTTGACCATGCCACCGAACACGATCCCGGCGAGGCTGCAAATGGCGATGATGGCGTCGTTGATGTTGGCGGCGGCGATCATGCGACGAGGTCGCTTTCGTCGTCGCCGGGCAGATCGAACACTGGGAGCGGATGGTGTTTCTTCGGGTTGTAGCGGCTGCGCCCGTTGGGGATCTCGACCGGCTGGACATGCCACGGTTCGTTGTTGACTTTGGCGAAGTGGCGTAGTCCGAACTTGCCGCAGTTGGCGTTCATCCACCGCAGGTCGCCAATCAGGTCAGCTGCCAAACACTTGCCGTCGGGGGTGGTGTCCTCGTGGTACGACAGGCCGGGTGGCGCCATGTGGGCGCGACCCTTCTTGAGGGCATAACGCTTCCCGTTATATCGGCAGCACCCGCCGAGGGTGACGACCTGATGGCGGTCGAGGAACCCGGCGAGCTGTGTTGCTGATGATCGGCGGGCCCCACCGATCCCAAGGCTTTTGCTGACCTGCGCAGCGTGTTCCATCATCGCGAACACCCGACGACGGAACTCGGGGTCCATGCCGGCGACGACAGGTTGACGAGCGATCTGCTCGAGGGTGAGTTTCTTGCCTCGATAGCCGAACGGGTAGAGGGTCACCTGGACTCCTTAGCTGTACCAGCCGTTCCTGCCGTCGTTGAGCGACGCCAAACGGTCGAACCAGTCGTCGTACTGTCGAGCACAACGGTCAATGCCACACAGGTCGATGGCAAGGTCACGCCACGAAATGCCACGGGTTTGCCCGGCAAGGTGGACAGCGTCAACAGCGTCGGACAAAGATCGGTAGCGGTAGGCGCGTGGGAGTGTTTCGACAAACACCCCATAGTCGGGGGCGACAACACCGACACCGGACATCATCGCCTCGGCATGCACACCTTCCCATGGGCCGATATACAAGGTTGGGCAGATCAGGACTTGCGCACCAGCGAACAGGTCGCGCCGTTTCTGCCCGGTCACCGACCCGACATAGGAAACGTCGCCTTCGATCACAGTCTTGTCGGTGCAAACGATCCGACCGGGTTCTGCCTGGGCGACACCTGCGCCGGCGGTCACGAGCCGCAGCCCTGCAGCGTTCGCGATCTGTGCCGCAACATGCGGGCCTTTGCGGGCGATGTGCCGGCCGACGAACAGGGCGTACCCGCCTGACGGGCCGATGTCCCAGTCGTCAGGGTCGACAGCGTTCGGGATGACGATGTCGAACGCTCGGCCGTCACCGATCCCGCAAGCGCCGTACCGGTTGTGCATCCAGGCGTACGACTCGAAACAGGCGAACGTGTTGTGCGCTAGCCCTTCGTAGCCGACACCGGGTTCGATCCTGATGTGATTCGGGAACGAGTCGAACACTTGTTGATGGATCGATCCGACGAGACCGGCAATGATGTCGCCGGGCTGGAGCCGTGCCCGTATCTCGCTGATCGCCTTGGCATGGAAGGTTTGCCAGTACTCGAGGTGCGGATCCCAGGCGACTTTCGGTAGCTCGGTTGCGCACCATGTCCCGAAGTGTCTGAGCTGTTCGTCGTGGCTGAGGAGGCTGACGTCAGCTCGGTTGCCACCCCAGTAGACGGTGACGTCATGACCGGATTGCCGCCACATCCGCACGGTGCGTACCGCTTTCGCAGTGAACGCGCATGACGAATACTGGTGAGCGTCGAACTCGGTGTGGGGCAGGCCGACAAGGTGAATCATTCGACTGCTGGTTCGGTGTCCTCGACGGCTTGCTGATCCCACCCGATGCACTCGCCGGTGTCAGCGTTGAAGACATGCCAGACACGCATCCCGTCGATGACCCCGAGGTCTTCGCGTCGGACGTTCACCGGATTGCTCATGAGATTCTCCCCCACAACATGGCCCCACCGGTTGTCGGCGACAGAGACGTGCCGAGGTCGGTTCCGCTCACAACGCCGACGGTTTGTGGTGGTATGCGGCTGAGAGAAGCAAGCGTCGTGTTTATGCCCGCCCAGACTGCTCCGGTGGTGCCAACCTGCACGATCGCTGCGGCGTAACGGGTTCCTGCGACGAGGTTGTATGAGGCCGGGTAGCCACCAGCCGTGTCGAACGAGCGAGTGTAGAAAGTTGAGGTCAAGCCACCGATAGTCGTGTCGTTAGCGGTGCGAGCAACGAGCGTGAGCGTCGGCGTCGAAAGTGTGGTTGCGTTAGCCGGAGTCTCGGACACTGTGTACAGTCCGAATCTTGCCAACGTGAGGCCACTAGACGCTGTTGTTGTTGTGGCAAACGTGATCTGTGTGGCAGTTATGTCGTACAGCGGTGTAAAGAACAATAGGTAGATGTTGTTCGTGCCGATCCCCACGTTCTGAATGATGGACGTGCGGGGGATGAAGTCCCACGACTTGTAGGTTCCGGTTAGTTGGTTCTGTTGCTGAGAGATGAGGGTGTAGTCGGTTGGTCCGGTGGCACCAGTGGCCCCCGTCGCGCCGGTCGCACCAGTCGGGCCGACTGGCCCGGTAGCACCCGTCGCGCCGACAGGGCCTGTTGCGCCGGTCAAACCCGTTGCACCCGTCGCGCCGACAGGGCCTGTGGCACCGGTCGCTCCGGTGGGGCCGATCAGGTTGACGCCAGCAGGCCATACCCCGCCGGCTTTGGGGCCGAAGATCTTGCTCGAGGTGGTGTTGACGTAGAAGTCGCCGTTGTTGCCTTCGGTTGTCGGGTCAACGGTGCCGCTCAATACCGTCGAGCCTGACGGGCCGGTTGCACCGGTGGCACCGACGGGGCCTGTGGCGCCGGTCAGACCTGTTGCGCCCGCGGGGCCTGTTGCACCTGCGGGGCCTGTTGCACCGGTTGGTCCTGGCACTGTTGAGTCGGCGCCGGCAGGACCGGTTGCACCAGTCAAGCCAGTTGCACCCGTTGCGCCTACCGGGCCGGTGGCGCCGACTGGGCCTGTGGCGCCGGTGTCGCCTTGGATGCCTTGCGGACCTGTTGCACCGACCGCACCCGTCGCGCCTGCAGGGCCAGTCGCACCAACGTCACCGGCAACACCTTGCGGACCTGTAGCCCCGACAGCACCCGTTGCACCGACGGCACCGGTGGGGCCGGTGTCGCCTTGAATGCCCTGTGGGCCAGTGGCGCCGACAGCACCCGTTGCGCCGACAGGGCCGGTTGCGCCTGTGTCACCTTGAATGCCTTGCGGACCTGTCGCACCGACAGGGCCGGTCGCGCCGACAGCACCAGTGGCACCAACAGCTCCGGTTGCACCGACAGGGCCGGTTGCGCCCGTGTCGCCCTGAACACCTTGCGGGCCGGTCGCGCCGACAGCACCAGTGGCACCAACAGCTCCGGTTGCACCGACAGGGCCGGTTGCGCCCGTGTCACCCTGGATGCCTTGCGGGCCGGTCGCCCCTGCAGGGCCAGTAGCGCCTGCAGGGCCGGTAGCGCCCGTCGGGCCGACAGCGCCCGTCGCACCAACCGGACCTGTCGCACCGCTCGCACCTTGCGGGCCAACAGCGTTCGAGCCGACCACCGTGACCGCCGGGCGGTCAATCACCGCGAACCCGGTCGACCGTTGCACCACCGTGATCGTGTTGTCCTGACGGACCACCACCACCTCAGCCATCAGCTCGTCGCTTCGCTCGAGATCGTGAACCCGCCGACCAGCACCGTGGTCACCACACCCGATGCGGTCTCGACCAGCGACCAACGCCAGTTGCCGACACCGAGCGTCGTGGTGGTGGCACGAGCCAACGACAAGTTCACCTTGCCATCGGTGCCGGTCGGCACGGTGGCTGTCATCGACGCCGCGACCGTGCCGTCCTCGGTGAAGATCTGCGCCACATAGGTGCGCCCGGTGATGTTGATCGGGGTCGTCTTGTCGGCCTCGACGAAGGTGATGATCCGAGACACATCGTCGCCGACGAACGTGTCGATGTTCACAGTTGCCGCCATCGTCACACCCCAATCCGGTAGATGGACATCGTCGCCGTCACATTGATCGAGCCGCCAGAACCTTGAGCGACCGTCAAGGTGATCTTGTCGCCAACGCCGAAGACCCAGGTACCGGAGCCGCCGGTCACAACGTTTGTGCCGCCGTAGTTGTAGACCTGATATTGCGAGGCGTCGCCGTCGATCACGTTGTAACTGGTGGCGCCGCTCGGGATGATGCGGGCACGGGTCAGTGCGGTCGTGCCCGGCGATGACGCCCAAGTCACCTGGAACTGCACGGCGTAGATCCCGCCGAGACCGGCAGGGATCGTGATGTCGGTCGAGCTCGCAGTGAAGAACCCGTCGCTGTCGAAGTCTTCGCCGTCGAAGGTGATCTCGGCACGGGTCGCTCCGGTGGCGATCGACTGGTTGGCGGTGCGTTTGACGGCGCAGCCGGTGCGTCCGGTGGTGGTCGCACCCCAGCCGACACGCACCCAGTCGCTTCCGTTGTAGACGTAGAACCGGTCTTCGTCCGAGACGTAGACGAGCTGGCCCTCGACCGGGACCACGCTTGCCCGTTCAGACGCGGTCATCTGCATCACCGAGGCGTCGCGGATCGCGTTCGCCCACGAGCTCGATGCGGACTGGCCGGCGCTCACATTCGCGATACGTGCCATGTCAGATCCCGATCCGGTAGACGGTGAGGCGGGCAGTGAAGTTGATGCTGGTTCCGTTGTTCTGGTAGTAGCCAGCCACAATCGTGTCGGCTGCAGCGAGCGGCAGGATCGCTGAACAGCCGATGTAATAGCGAGACGACACAACAGGGAAACCGTTGTCGTTCGCACCGGCGCCGGTTGTCACGATCTGTGTTGCCGAACCGGCGCAGTAGATGTACGCCATCGCTGTCGTACCCAACGTGGTCGCTGACGACGCCGAGAACCCGATCGCGTACAGCCCGCCCAACCCGGCAGGGATCGTCACCGTCGTCGACGTCGGCGAGAAGAACCCGTCGGTGTCGGCGTCCTCGGCGTCAAACGAGAAGTTCGTGCGAGTGTCGGTCGCGATCGACTGGTTTGCTGACCGTCGGATCGTGCATCCGGTACGGCCACCGGTCGCCGAGTTACCAAACCTGATCCATGCACTGCCCGAATAGACGAGCAGCCGGTCGGTGTCGGTTTCGTAGATCACCATGCCCTCGGCAGGTGTGCCAGGACGCGCACCCGAGGTGGTGACCTGCACCCCCTGGTCTCGTATGGCGTTACCCCATGTCGGGTCGATCGTTGCGCCAGCGGACACATTTGAGATCAAAGCCACAGCGGCCCCCTACCAGTACCAAGTCATGGTGTCCCACACGCCTTCGTCCCAGCCCGACCACACATTCACGTATGGCGTAGCGGAACGGAACGCGAACCGGATCTGCCAATCACCATCAGAATCGATCTGATGGCTGATGCCGGTGATGAACACGTTGCGGGTAATCGTGATCCCCGACGGTGTCGGAACCTTTGCGATGCAGTAGTCACCGAACCGGGCGTCGAGCAGCAGCGGCCAGTAGGCAGCCGGCGAGACAGCGCCCTGCACCAGCAATGCAGCGACCCGATACTCCGGGTCACGGAACTTGAACAGCTCAAGGTTTGCGAGTGACGCCGCCTGGCTGTCGGTCTCACAGATCAGATCTGAGCGTTGACTGGTCCGCTGCCCATACAACGCCACCGAGTCCGGGTCGGTCTGCGTCTGCTCGGTGCCCCCGACACGGGTGAACCTGATTGTGTTGAAGATGAGCGTGTCGTCGTAGGTGAGGACCGGATCGGCGAACTTGACCTCACCGACACCGGACCCGAACGTGACCTGCGCCGTGTTTGCTCGAGCGTTGTCGACCGGGAAGTTCCCGTCCTGAAAGACGAGCGCCCCGTTGCCATCAGCGAACAGGTCGCCGCCGTCGCTCACCGCAGTCAACTGGGCAAGACTGAGCGCGTTATCGTCGAGCGTTGTCGCCTGCATCGTCGAGATCGCCCCGACCCCGATATCGGTGTCATATGACCAGCCGGCTGCGCTGATGATCCTCGAGATCCGCTGCCCGGCAGCCTCACCAGCGCCGGCTGCCACGATTGACGCCAGCTCGATCGCTGCGAGGTCGGCGGTCGTGTCGGAGCAGGTGATCGTCGTCACGCAGTCCTTGCCCATGCCGGGGTATTCGTCAGCCCACGAGTTGATGCGACCGAAGAAGACGCCGTACGTGGTGCCCGCCCAGGTGGCCCGGATACGGATCGGTACTTTCGGCACCACCTTTGACACGCCGCCAGAGGCGTATGGCGAGCTGCCGTTGCCGGGCGTGAACCGGGCGTCGTTGTTCGACAAGGTGAGCGTCGCGGTGCCTGCCGGGTAGCCGCCGGTGTCCCGGTTGTTCTCCCGGCTGGTCGAGATCCTGCGCACATATTGGGTGACGTCGGTCCAGACGACATCGCGCCCCGACCATTTGGCGGTGTTCCACAACCCGACGTTCCAGACCGAACTGCCCGACGACACTGTTGAGAAGCCGATCTCGACAGTGACTGTCGGATAGTTGGTGATGTCACCGTGCGGTGCATATGACGGCATCGGTCACCTCAAACAGTCAGACCGGCGATCTTGCCGTTCACCCGCACATAGCTCTTGAGTGCCGACACGATCGCGTTCCCCCAGGTGTACGGGTCGGTACCGGTTGGGGCGGTCACGTTGATCGTGATGTTGCTGCCACCGCCGAGCGCATGGTTCGGGATGATCTGCCCGGACTGGCCGGCGACGAACACCTCAGGGCCTTGCTCGCCGACGAGGTACACCTCGCCGCCCATGACCGGACCACCAGCTGCGCGCTTCTTGCTGGGCTTCTTCTTGCCAAGCATCTGAGCGATCTGCTCAGGGGTCAGACCGAAGTTGTTGCCCTGATAGTCAGAGGCTGCGATGCCTGGCATGCCGGCGACGGTGACGTTGACTCGAGCGTCGTAGGTGCCAGGGATCTTGAGTAGTTGATCGATGAACTCGTCAAGGTATTTGCGCAGCGGATTGTTGGGGTCAAGCGTGTTGCGGACGTCATTCAACCGGTCGATCATCAACTGGTTCTTGGCGATCGCACCTTCGGCCTCGCTCATCTTGCGAGCGGCCAGCGCAGCGTCGGCATACTTCTCGGCCAAGTTCAATGCTGAGTCGGCGCGTTCTTGAACCTGCACCCGATACTCGGCGCTATTCTCGTTGAGGTTGCGCAGATCTTCGTCAAGGGTTTTGATGCTTGCCTTGAAATCGGCGAGTGCCTTGTCGGCAGCAAAGCCCTTGTCGAACCTAGCTCGGATGTTGTCGACAGCATCGATAATGGTGCGAGCCATCTCGGACGCTGTTTCGCCCGTCGACCACATCTTCTTGGACAAGTCCTCAAGGCGCTCCATGTAGGTCTTGCCGCCAACCTCAGCAGCAACGAGCGCACCGGTCAGTCCTTCTGTGGCAGCCCTTGCCTCGTCGGATGCCGGGGCAAGATTGGCAAGCTCCTCAGCTTCAGCCTTGACAGCGTCACGAGCCTTTTGCAATGCGTCGCGCTGTTCTTTCAAAACGTCTGAGCCGCGCTTGAGCTTGGAGCCCACCATGATCCAAGCGTCATCAACGCCGCTCAACTCGTCGGTGTAGCCCAAGATGTATTTGGCAGCAGTTTCGTAGCTGATGCCAGTCGCCTCAACTGCGTCTTTGAGAACGCCTTCTTTGAGACCTTGCAAGACAAGTTTGCGAACAGCCTCATCGGATGCGTCGCCGACGCCCTCGATTGCTTCCTTGTAGGTTCTGTATGACTGGGTGGCGATGCTGGCCGATTTGCCGCTGCTTGAAATTACGGCAGCCAAAGTTCCCACAGCCACAGCGATCGCCCCCCACGGGGTGGCCCCCATCGCTGCATTCATACTGACGATCGCAGCCTTGATCGCCGTAAAAGCTTTGACTGCAGTAAAGGCAATACCGCTAAAAATCACGACCTGAGCGATGAACTTTTGTGTGCCGCCGTCCAGGCTGTTGAACCAGCCGAACAGTGTTTGAGCGACATCAGCCAACTGGGTCAATACTGGCAGCAGAGCGGCACCAACAGTCTCTTTGAGCTCGTCATACTGGATGCCGACAGCCTTGAGTTTGCCGACCTGGCTGTTAGCGAGCTCGTCAGCCTGCCCGGCGAAGGTGGTGCGCAACTGGGCGAAGATCTGGTCAGCCGACAGCGCTTTGCCTTCAGTGTCCTTGAGCGTAATCCCGAGCTCTTTCAAGCCACGGGTCTGACCGCCCATCGCTTTGACCAGGGCGACCGACACCTCTTGCAGGTTCTTGCCCGAGCCAGCCGCGATATCGAGCGCCAACTTGAGCAGCTCCTGGGCTTGGCCGA
>Ga0208783_10002501_pt1 | contig 10533 bp, 20 predicted proteins | sample DEB19_08_DNA_2_FD_184529 | JGI IMG/M metagenome (GOLD analysis project Ga0208783, IMG submission 184529) | Aqueous microbial communities from the Delaware River and Bay under freshwater to marine salinity gradient to study organic matter... | ecosystem: Environmental > Aquatic > Marine >... | reverse complement strand
TGCTGTCTACTGGGGTGCCACTACCAAAGCTGGTGCGAAGCTTGGCTGTGACGGTACCAGCAGCGGCCGAGGTCGAGATGCAAATGACCAGGTTCTTGCTGCCACCGGCCGTGATGGGAAACTTCCTACTGACCGGTGCGTTTGTTTGTGAAGCGCCGATGGCCGAAAGTCCCGGCAATGTTACGGTATTAGGTATCCAGGCGTTCATGCCGTGTTCTCCTCAGAGTAAAGAAACCTGCCTCTAGTATAGCGTAACTGAAGAGAAAGGCAAGACAAAAAGAAAGGGGACCCCCGAAGAGGTCCCCCCATGGCACTAACTAACTAGACTGGCTTATTGGTCGCCGTTCTTGTACGCATAGCCGCAGTAGAACAGGTCACCAGCTCCCGGTCCTTCTTCGCTCGACATGAAGCCGTTCGAGAAAGTAACGCGGGTCTTGCCGCTGACGGTCGACATCGTGTAGTCGTCCATCTCATGGCAAGCAAGGCGGTCGATGAAGACATGAACCGAGTTGCTCAGGGCAACGTGGTCTAAGTCAACATAACCGTTGCTGATGTCGGTGCTGGTCAGCGTGTAGCGGACTTTGGCGAAGCGGGGCAGTTCCGCGGTGCGGGCTTCCGACTCGGCTGCGTCTGCTGCTTCACGAGCAGCGGTTTCTGCTGCGTCAGCTGCTTCGCGTGCTGCTTGTTCTGCATCGATGTTGTCTTGCAGAGTTTCGTCAGCTGCTTGGCGGGCTTGTGCTTCAGCAGTGTCAGCTGCTTGACGTGCCGACGTTTCGTTGGCAACGCTCGTCATGATGTTCGACGCAAAGTTCTCGTCGTCACCGATGGCGGCAGCAAGTTCGTTCAACGTGTCGAGGAGAGCAGGAGCTCCGTCGATGAGGGCTGCGACTTTGCTGTCCGTGTAGGCTTGAGCATCGTCAAAGCCTTGGCTCATTGCTGCATCGAGGTCAGCAATGCTTTGCTCAAGGTTGGAGACTGCCGTGGTGCGTGCGTTCGACTCAGCAACGATGGCTGCGTCGAGCTTGCTGTCTGCATCTTTCAAAGAGACAGCTGAACCGAGGTGGGTCGAGCCAACAGGAGCAGTGTAGCTGCCGTCCGTACCGAGACCGGCGCCACCTTGGGTTGCGTCGAGTTCGGATTGGATGCCGCTGTCTGCTGCCATGCGGGCAGCTTCTTCACCGGAAACGGCAGACTGACGTGCTGCTACTTCGGCGTCGATAGCGTCTTGGAGGTCTGCATCGCCTTGTTCCCGAGCCGATTGTTCAGCAGAAACTGCTGCTTGGCGGTCGGAGACTTCTTGGTCGATGTTGCCTTGGAGGGTCGTGTCAGCAGCCTGACGTGCCGAAGCTTCGCTGGAAACTGCGGATTGGCGGTCGCTGATTTCGGTGTTAATTCTGCCGTGGAGGTTGACGTCTTCTGCTTCGCGGGAAGCTTGCTCTGCGTCGAGGTTGCTTTGCAGAGTAGCATCGCCGGCTTCCCGGTCAGATACTTCTTGTGCAAGGGCAGCGTCGTTGCTCAGTGCATAGGCAGCAAACGCGTTGTCGTTGGTCGTGTCAACACTGTTAATGAGTTGAACGATTTCAGCAAAGCTGTCTTTGTCTGCATCGGAGGCAAGAAGGATGGCGTCAATACGGCCCTTCTCGACGTCGATGTTCGACTGGAGCGTGGCGTCAGCTGCTTGACGGTCGCTAATTTCTTGAGCAAGGGCAGCGGCATTGCCGGTGTCCATTGCGTCGATTTGCGACTGGAGGTCAGCATCAGCTGCTTCACGTGCTGACTGCTCAGCATCAATGTTGCCTTGAAGGGTGCTGTCTGCGCTTTGACGTGCAGAAGCTTCGCTGCTGACTGCCGCTTCACGGTCAGACACTTCTTGGTCAATGGCGTCTTGGAGACCGGCATCAGCCGTTTCACGAGCTGATTGTTCAGCTGCGATTGCTGCTTCACGAGCAGATTGTTCAGCGGCGTCTGCTTGGAGACGGGCTGCTGCTTCGCTCAGAACTTGAGCATCGACGTAACTCTTGCGGGAGACGTCGTTGCCCGAGCTGGGGTCGCTGCCAACGCGTGGCATTTGGATGAATTGGAAAACGTTGCTGCCGTCCAACTTGAACAGGTCAACATCGTTGCCCGACGCTGATTTTGCGCGGAACGCTTCGTTGTTGGAGAACTGAACTTTCGTTCCGTCCACCGCGTTGCCGGCAAGGAATTTCTTCTTGATTTGTGCCATGAAATTCTTCCCTTAAAACAAAGTTAATAATAGTAGTCCACTTGAACAAGGTCACCTACTTCAAGTAGACCATCAAGCCCGTACCCGTCCCACGAGACGCTTGACCCCGCAATGATGAAGTCTGAGTTCATAAATTGGGCGCAACCGCCCTGTGGTAGGATGATTACAGTATAAGACGAATGGGGTGGGTTTGTCAAGGTGAAAGACTTGCTTTCTAGATGGGAAGCAGATATCGTAAGGGTTTCACGCTTTGGCCGGGGTAGCTCACTTTGAAAGTAGGAGCGAAGGTTGGCCATGCTGGCCTTGCGGGTAGTGAGGGTCGAGATATCCACTACAACAGCCAAGTCACTACCGTCAACGGTGGACAGGTCGTCTAGTTCACTGATGCGTTTGTTTGCCATGATTTCTCCTACATTCCGAGGTAGTCACCAGATTCCAGGAGGAGGAATCCACTGCTATCAGCGATACCACTTGGACCCCAATAGGTCAACTCAATATCAATGCCGTCATCATGTTCCCAGCAGAATGTTACCTGCTTGGTGTTAACGGAGCCAGACGAGTAGGCATCGGTGGTATAGTATCCAGTTGCGTTGAGGGCAGAGTAGAAGCGGGTAGTTTGGCCCAACTGGCGAACACGAAACGAGATATTGGTGGAGCCGTCGGGGAAGGTGTAGGATACCCGGGTGCCTGGATTGACCCGTAGCGCAGTAATTACAATGCTATAGGCTGGGGCTACAGCTGTATTTGTAATTTCTACAATACTACCGGACGAGCCGGATGGGGTCACGCCTGCCACAATCAGCCCCCGCTCTCGATAATGCGGATGTCGCAGGGGCCGTCAACGGCAGTAGCGTACAGTTCCACACCGGCTTGTATATCGAGCCCTAAAGCGTCTTTAGGACCAATGGGCCACCCGTTATTCTGGTTGGCCTTGGCTATTGTTTCTGCAATGTAAATGGTACCAGAGGAGGACCAGTTCTTGATGGCTATCGCCGCCCGGTCCACTAGGGAGGCCGGCACCAAAAGAGTAGCAACACTATTGACCGTCTTCCGGGATACTTTGAGGGAGGCGCCGCCCAAGATACGGGTATCGGAGCTACCGGTAGAGACAGCGCGGACCGCCAGCTCAAAGGAGCAGGACCCGGTGTAAATGGCCTTGATGCGGAGCCGAGTTGGTACGGTACCAGTTCTCTTCTGCATCAGTTCGGTAGTGGCACCAGAGACGACGGGAAAGGAAAGGAGGAGGACCTCCCGGTCATCATTATCTAGAATTCCGTAGACCTCTATCGTCAGAGTACCGACAATTGAGTCGACCCACAGAAGGAAGAGGGCAGCATCCGATTGAATCGAAATATCCTTAGTAGCAACACCAGCCGCTACTGGAGACAAACGGAATACAAGGTCTTGTAGTCCTGTTTTGAGCAGCAATGGGGTTACTCCTTGGTAGTATCGTCTGACGCCTCATTCACTATATCAGGGGTCGGTGCTGTCGTCAAGAATTTGAGGTTCTTACGGACGTATTCTTCTAACTCGGACCGAGACATGGCGTCAAGTCGAGAAGAGGGAGCGTCGGCCTCTTTCTTGGGCATCTTACTGGCCGCTTCCAAAACTAGCTTGGCAGACGCCACTTTAGCTCCGGCGTTGGCATCGGGGTCGGTCAGGACCTGTTCAAGGGAGTCGAGCGCCACATCGGCCAGGTACTCGAGCCGTTCCCGGAACTCGTCTTTGTTCTGGAACCAGGGAGTGAAGCCGGGGAGGGACCACCACTTGGCCAGTCGCTTGTCGTCGATGGTCTGCTGAGCTGCGGCTAAGGTGACAGTGTCAGACATGCCGCCTGTGTCGGACATCTTGGTCCAGAAGGCTGCCTTGATGCGGCGCATGTCCGGGGTCGGGGCGAACGAGAGGTCTGCAGATGCTGCTGCTAGTACCTTGTTGATGTCTTTCAAGTTCATGAGCTACTCACAGTAACAGGGGTGTACCAACAAAGGGTAACACAAAAGGGCTGCTACTGCTACTACATGTAGCTACATGCTTCTAGCTTGTTACTGCAGCAAGCTTGCTTCTTGCTGCTACTTGCTCCTGATTACTAGTACCAGCTAGTAACTACCACCTTTAGGGCTTAACCATGACTAGTTAGTAGTCCCTGTGTTGCCTCTGGGTGGCACCAGCAACTGGAAGAGTCGCCCCGTTGTTGGGGGCCCCACTTCGTTAGTCGCTCGCTCGGGGAGAACCGGGCTGGTGTTACGCTTTGCTAGTACAGGTCGGGTTGTCGTCTTAGTTTCGTTTGTAGCCCCTGGTAGGGCCTGCTCCTGGCCGAAGCCGACGACCGAGGAATGTATTATCTAACAACCTCGACCGTTTCCTGTGTTCGCTCTTCGTAAGCTGTCTCATGATGGCTCGACCAATTCGTCCTCGTCCCTGCGGGGTATCCAGTTCATTACTGGTTCAACAGATAATACTACAGGCAGTTTGGCCGGATTCGAGTCACCACGTCGGGCGAAAGTGTCACCACTATCGCTTAGTTTCAGGCTGCCACAAAACAGCGAGAGTGTCAAGCAGCTTCTTGTGGCTGGTGACACCTTCTACAAGCGGGGTTCTGGCGGACACCCCCTTGACCAGCAAGCTGCGGTGACACCCTCTACAAGCTTTGCCCAGTACGTTGAGAGACTAGTTACATACCGGAAATCAAACAAGCTACGCTGTTACTGGTTAGACTCTGCCCGTTCCAAATAATGCTTAGCGATTTTCAGCACATGCATCTCGAAGTCTTCCCTGTCCATAGCCATCTTCATCTTGTTGCACGTCCCGCAGCAGGGTACCACGTTCCCGCTCACGTACCCTAGTGACGAATCAATTCTGTCGATTCCGTTCATCAGAGTTTTAACCGTGCGTCCCCTGCCGTATGCTGGCTTACTTTCATAGATTCTCGGTTCAGCACCGCAGTAGGTACAGTCCTTCTTCACAATTTGTAAAAATTCTTCCGGACTTAGCCGCCACTCAATTCCTCTTTTTATCGCCGACTTGATGTACCGCACATGTTGGACCCGGATTGACTTGGTCCAGCCTCGTACCTTGACGCTCAGCTCAGCGGCATTCTCCAGAAGTCCCGTATGATACTGGCATTTCCCGCAGGTCTTGACCTTGCCCAGGGCTGCTTCACTGCCTCGTACCTCTTTAATGGCGCCACAATCGCACCGAGCCATCCAATAGACGCCTTTGCCACTGCCACCGCTCCGGGTCGGGTAGAGTAGGGTAAGATGGTGATATTTGTGACCTTTGTGGTCCCGTCGTTTGGCTGCCATCGAGCACCTCCAAGTACAGGATATCATAGTGGGAAATGGGGGTCAAGTATGGAGGGGTCCCCCCAGTGTGTAACCCAGTGTGAGGATTGAAATTCATGGTCCTAGCGCGGGGGGGCGACGGCACTTGTTCGTTCCTAATCGCGCTACAGCGCCTGTTTACCCTGCTAGAGAGAGGGGGAAATGACGTCGAGCGCCGAACTCTGCTAGCTGCTCAAAATCAAATGTTCGGGGTGGCGAGGCTAGCTTGAGAGCGGAAAGCTGACCAACCAGGTGATACTGTCCAGGGGTAGGGATGGTAGGGGTAATTGTATGCGCTGAGCTCGAAACGATTGCGTCACCGCGTTTCCGAAATCACGACTCTTGTTTCGGAATGTCTAAAGTTTTCTCCAAGCCCTGACAGCAACTTATTGCTTCTTGTACTTGCGACTGAACAAACAATGGACACCTGTCGAGCGGTTAACCTATTGAAGTTGCAAAAAGAGACTAGTGGCACACTGGCTGCAATGATAAAGTCACTCAGCAACGACGCTGAGGTGAAACGGAGACAACAATGGAACTCACATTAGTCACCACACAGTCACTTAGCTGTCACGACATCTTCGCCTTCGATGGAACACAGTATCAGGTTATCGGAACGGTCGGTTGGGCCGGCGATGAGAACGCCTACGCTTGTGAGCCCATTGATTGGGATGACGAAGTCGAGCTAGTCGAGATTGACGTGGAAGCAATTTCTTCTTTCGAAGAACAATGAAACAAAGGGGGCCTTCGGGCCCCCGCTAGAGGACGCCGCAATATCGCGGCTAACAAAGGATTTTACTGTGAATACAAGTAAATTAAAACAAGTGTACTTAGATACAGTTTTTCAGTTAATTGAAAAAACCACAAACAGTCAAACTATTCACGAAAAGGCTACACGTCGAGCTGCACTGGCTGTATGGAAAGATGACCAATGCTGTGATTTCGATGATTTATTAATTGAAGCTTTTTCTATCACCGGTTTAGTTGCTGAGTCCATTGGACTATAGATTGATACTGTGGCCGCTCCGGCGGCCTTAGAGGACGCCGCACTGTCGCGGCTAACAAAGGAGTTCACTGTGCTTAACCCTAATATATGCAAGCGTGTCTTGGTCGATATCGTTAACTCAGTTGGTCCGGCGGACAATAATGTGACCGCTCTATACAAGGGAACAACACTGCCAGTCCATCTCCGGCGTCGCTCCCTCAAGCCGGGTCGGCGAGCCCTCTATCTAAAGTACTCTATCGTGAACGACAGATACTATCTCACTGACCGCGCGTAGAACAAGGGGCCTCCGGGCCCCCTAGAGAAACGCCGCAATGTCGCGGCAACAGACAGTGGAGCTGACTATGAAATACATTAATGGTCAATTGGAATCGTCCTATGTCTTGGGCGCAATCGGTTTGGTCGAACGGGAACTAGCAAGCGCAGCGCTCCGGTCTGACTTGGCTAAAATGACCGATTGTTCGGAGCGACTGGACGAATTAAAGCGCTGTCTTGTTGCCGCCCTTCGAGCTGAAACAGTGGCGAGCTGACAACAGAGGGGGCCTTCGGGCCCCCGCTAGAGGAACAACAACAATTGAGGGAGGCCAACTATGATATACCAGCAGCGGTGACCCGCCGCTGCCGTGACCCGATGCAGCGGTGACCCGCCGCTGCCGTGACCCGATGCAGCGGTGACCCGCCGCTGCCGTGACCCGATGCAGCGGTGACCCGCCGCTGCCGTGACCCGAACAAACAACAACGGAGAACAACAATGAACAGTGTAGAACAGGTAAAGGCGCAATTGCAATTGGAAAAATACAGTGTCAATCAGCTTTACAACTTTCTTTGCCTCGGCATCTTGAGCCGGACGGAGTACCTAGCCGAACTGGACCGACGCAAAGATACCGATGGTAACATTTCTTTCTGACCAGGTAAAGGCAAAAACTAGGGAGGTTAGCCATGCTAGTAGACCTGTTTATCGTTGGCCATGGGCGTCGCTCTTGCGAGGTAGATATCTTTGTCACGCCGCGCGGTGAGGTGACTGTGCGAGCCGGGCATTGGGTCGACGATGGGAGTGACTTGACCGACGACGAGCTCGACTTGGTAGCGGAATGTTTGGCGCCGGATATAGCAGAGCTGGAGCGCGATGCTCGTGCCGCACGTGCCTACGACGACTGGAAGGCGAGCAGATTTGACTAAGCTGTATCGTAGCTTGAGAACAGGACACAAAGTGTACTCGAGTAGCTGGGTAAAACAAGTAACAGGACACAAAGTGTACTAAAGTTTTTTCTTGATATGCCGATAAGCAATAACACAACAGAAACCAAGACGGTTTCTTTTGATGACCAGGTAAAAGCCCCGTTTCTTCCCGCTAAAAGCCCGCTAGAATCCGCACCTTGAGGCGCCACGGAAGGCGTCCCCATCCTGCGGTCTGGTGCAGTATCAGGGAAGGGGCAACCCATTTACAACAGGAGATGTCATGGCAAAAATAAAGAAGTCAACAGGTAAAAGCGTGGGACCGGTTCTCTATTCGCGAACCGGAAACGAAGAGGGGTTCCTGTTAGAGGGAGATGGGGGCGAAATAGTGGCTTACTTTCTAGAAGAATCGAACCGGTTAGTGTCTAGCAAGACTCTGATGCGGTGGGCCAAACAGGCGCAAGCATATGAAAAAGCATTGCTCGCAGAACGTGCCGAGAAGAAGGCTACCGCCGCTCGCCGCCGGGCGGGAAAGAAGAAGTCACCCCGCAAATCAGAGGCCAAACGTCTCAACAACAGGAAGAAGTGAACCATGAAAAGTGTACGAGAAGTTGATGACATATATCTTTTTCATTTGCTCGGCGCAATATTAACGTTTTATGCCGAGAACAAAGAGTACCCCGAGACTTTATACCTTCGACCAGATGAGTACAATTGGGTTAGAGAAAAGTTAAATGTATTTGACCACATCAAGATTGGCCATGTTGTGGTGGGAATATTACCACTAGTACAGACAACGACCAACGGGAGTTGGCTAAGGAGTTGGGACTATGACTGAGATTGAATTTCAATTAAAAAGAATTGACCATATTAGGTTTAAGACTGATAAAAATCCTACTGTTCTTGATGTGACTGAAACAGATATGCACAAACTATTTCAGGAAATTCAAATTGACCATAGATTTCCTTATAAGTTTACTTTAGAGCATTTACTTAAAAATGGTATCCAATTATTTGGAGTTCATTTTATCGTAGGCAGGACCAGATAATTTAAGGAGTTGGGACTGTGATTACCTTTTTATTACTAGCCTCTACACTAGTCTGCACCGTAGAAGCGGTGCCCGAAATGAAAGCGTGCCGTCGCTGCTGCACCAGTGAGACGGTCTCCGTGTGCCGCTTCATTCCAAAGTGTTCCTTGCCGAAGGAAGAGGGGACACCAACACCGTCATCTTTGCCACCCTCTACAGAGAAAGGGAAACCGCAATGAATACCATCCTCTATGAGTTCACCTATGTGGACAACAAGGGAATCAGCGAGTCGGAGCGACTGGCCGAAGTCAAAGAGCAACTAGACGAGGAGGCATTTTTCCAGGGCTGGAACCCAGGTTACCGCATCAAGGAAGTTCGCACTCATGTAGAAGCGGACTTCATCAGATACTACTACCAAGTAGTGGGCACCTTTAACTACTGGGAATACAAGAAAGAGAGTCTTTCATGAACTGGCTTATCATCAAGATACTGCTACTTTTTATCGCAGCTTATAGTGGGTACCGCACCGGCTACCGCCGCGGATTTCTGGAAGGGAAGCGGTTACATAGGAGAGACTACGGTGAACATTATTGAGGCCCTGAAAACAGGGAGACGCATTCGCCGACAGGCCTGGCTCCTGAACACGGACAAGGAGTACTGGAAAGACTGCAATGTCTACGAGACTTTGAACCTGAAAAAAGAGGACGTTCTCGCTACGGACTGGGAGGTCGAGGATGTAGTGGTCATTGTTCGAGGGACAGAGTTTGATGCCGCTTGGAACAAGGCGATGATAGCGGTGAATGGGCAGACAGACTTGCACACTGCCTTGCGTCGTGAGTTGGGACTGGAACCAGGAGCAACAAAGAGCTCAAGCTTTGGCGACAATGTTCCGAAGAGGGAAGAGTAACAAGTAACGGAGGTGTGCGGTGAACATCTTTGCCACCAGTGATTGTCCCCTGACCTCGGCTCAGTACCTCGATGACAAGCGAGTCATCAAGATGATACTGGAATCAGCCCAGCTAATGTGTACCGCACTGGTATCGGCCGGAGTGCAGGCCCCCTATCGTCCCACCCATGTGGGCCATCCCTGCACCAGGTGGACGGCTGCCACTAGGGAAAACTATCGGTGGCTCTTTGAGCATTTTGTTTCCCTCTGCGGCGAGTATGAAGCAAGGTATGACAAGCTTCATGCCTGTGAAGGATATGCCAACTTTTTTGCCCAGGAAGTGTGGGCGCTGCCAGCTGGTGACTTGACTCCCTTTGCCAACTGTACCCCGTACAAAGAACTACCAGTACACGACGCTTATTGTCTTGTCTTGGAAGATAAGTGGAAGAACGACAAACGCAAACCAACCTGGTACGGAAAGGAAAGAGTATGTGGATAGAACTATTTGGTATCGTTTTAATCTGGGCAGGCATCGTTGGTTTCATGTACTTTTGTTTTCGAGCACTGCTCGGTATCCATGTACCGAGAGATGTCAAGTATGCCCGCATCAGGATTGAGATGGAGTCGGGCCATGTACAGTACGGCACCATCCCATACCGGAGCAAGGAGACCCTTGCCTACTCGCTTGCCCTGGTAGCAAAGGCGAAGTACAGACAAGACAAGAGCGGAGAGCAGATAAAGATTGTCGCCGATGTGGTCAAGTCAGTAATGGTCGTCCATGATAACTGGCCAGTAAATCAGGAGAAAGACGATGGCAACCAAGACTGAAACTTTTTTTCTGGAAAATGAGGCAGACGTACTAAAGTTTGTAGCCAAATGTGCCGAAGAGAATATCG
>Ga0208783_10002497_pt1 | contig 10540 bp, 3 predicted proteins | sample DEB19_08_DNA_2_FD_184529 | JGI IMG/M metagenome (GOLD analysis project Ga0208783, IMG submission 184529) | Aqueous microbial communities from the Delaware River and Bay under freshwater to marine salinity gradient to study organic matter... | ecosystem: Environmental > Aquatic > Marine > Coastal... | reverse complement strand
CACCGAAGGGGGTGCGGGGCGTTTCGAGAAAACCGCTCCGGACGCCCGGGCCGCTCCTCCCGAGGCTCACGAGTCGCTCATCGGCCGGAAGACCGTTGAGGAAGTGCCATTGACCGGGCTATCCTCAGGATGAAGTCGCTGGTAGACTCGCGGACAGCAAAAGCAGCGATGCACCTCCGTGCGTGAACAAGGGCACTGGCTTTTTTTGACCAGTCCCCTCACGGAGATGTCCTCATGGCGTCGCGAAGTTGGCTTGCGGTCATTTGTGTTTTCAGTCTGGCGATCTCGTGCGTGAGTGGCATTCCTGCCCACGCCGTCACCATCGACTGGGTAACGGTTGGCGATCCGGGGAACACGGCCGACACCACCGGGCAACCGAATCCTGCCGGTGCCGTGTCAGAGGCGTTTCAGATCATGACGTACGAGTTCACGAACCAGCAGTACACCGACTTCCTGAACTCCGTGGCCGCGACCGACACCTACTCCCTCTACAACGCGGACATGGGCAGCAACGCCCGTGGGGGCATCACACAAAGCGGGACCTCTGGGGCGTACACCTACTCGGTCAGGACCAACATGGGCGACAAGCCGGTGAACTTCGTGAGTTGGTTCGATGCGGCGCGGGTTTCCAATTGGCTGATGAACGGAGGGACGACTTCGTCGAGCACGGAGACGGGGGCTTACACCCTCGTGGGCGGTCAGACGAGTGGCACAGCCCCGGCGGTGAACCCCGGTGCGACGTTCTACATCCCTACGGAAGACCAGTGGTACAAGGCGGCCTTCTACAAGGGGGGCGGCACGAACGCGGGCTACTGGGACTACGCCACACAGAGCGACACGGCTCCGACGGCGGTGACATCAGGAAGTACGGGCATTGGTTCGGCAGGTAGCACAGGCAACTTCGCGAACTACAACAGAGGTGCCGACTGGAACAGCCAAGACGGCAACGTGACGACGGTGGGCACCAATGGCGGGGCGAATGCTTATGGTGCCTTCGACATGAGCGGGAACGTACAGGAGTGGAACGACCTCACGGGTGCTGCCGGCTCGTCTCGTGGGTTCCGCGGCGGCGACTGGTTCGACGGAATCTTCTTGTCGTCCTCCGACAGGACCACGAACGCCCTGTCGCCCGAGCGCAACAGCATCGGTTTTCGTCTCGCAAGTCCGGCTGCCGTGCCCGAGCCATCGACGTGGGTGATGGGACTGGCGGGGATTGCCTGCGGTGGCTTTTCGATGTGGCGTCGTCGCAAGCAGGCCTGACGCCGCACGTCTGGCACGATTCACACGACGAGGGGAGCGGGCCACGCGGTTCGCCTCCCTTGGGCGTTTGTGGGGTGAGGTTGCCGCCGAGGATCACGCGAACGAATGGCCGAGCTCCGTGCGCGGGTCGTTCAGGGCGGGCGGGGGACGCTCTCGCCGCGGATTCGTCCCAGCCCTTGGCGGATTCGTCCCTATTTTTTCCCGATTCGACCCTACCAGTGCCCGATTCGTCCCTTTGTGGCGTTTGGGTGAGCGCTGTGGCTGTAGAACTGTTCGCGGAACTGTCGGTTCCTATGTCCCGCCAGAGGAGTTTCTCACGATGTCGTTCGCCCGCCTGCCCCGCTTCTCCCAAGTAGCCTCGCCCGGAAGGCTGGGTTGCTTGATGTCCGTGCCTCGCCGAACGCAACGCATTCGTCCGTTCGTCGCGGCAGCACTTTGTCTTTTTGCCGTCTTCAGTCCATCACTTTCAAAAGCGGCGTTGCTCTCGTATACGTTGTCGGGCGGGCTCATCAGCGGAACACTCGGAGGAACTCCGTTCACCGCGGCAAATTGGACCATCACCGCAACGGCCAACTCATCAGCGGCACAGTTCCTTCCACAAAACTCGTGAACCGGCGGTCCGATTTGGGCGCCCGTGTGGTATCAGACGGTGACGCCTGCGATCTCCATCGCAAGCGGGACTTCAGTCCTTACGGCTACGCTCACTGGAACCGGACAGTGGTTCCTCGAGTCACGCGATTACTCTGTTTTTGGCACTCCCAATGATGGCGCCGTTGGTTTTTTCTATTCAACGAGCGGAGTAGAAGGGGGCAACGGTGCCTATATAGGGGGTCTTATTGGATTTAATAACCTTCAGACGACAGGGACGGTCAACGGCCAGAGTGGCTTTGACAACGGGTCCGGAGGCATTCTCGGTTTTCCCACATCAGTCGGCGACCTTTTCATCGCTTCAGACACTGGGGCTGCGGGCACCTTCGTGACGGCCGTCCCCGAGCCCTCCACCTATGCCATGGCCCTCGCGGGTCTGGCCTGCGGCGGCCTCTCGATGTGGCGGCGAAAGCGGGCCTGACGCTCCAGCCAACGTGATTCCAACGCGAGGGGAGCAGGTCGCCATCACGGGCCTGCTCCCCTCTGTGTTTTCACGGCCAGACTCAATCTGCCCGCACCGCTCTCCTAATCCGACCGCCGCTGCCTCCTTCCGACCGCGAATACACCCCCGCCCGAACCGCCGACAGGCACCGACCCGAGGCCCATTGGCGTAACCCTTCGATCTTGTCGCCCGCAGTCACAGCCACGGGCACGACGTTCTGTGCGGCCTGAACGAGCGGCTGAGGACTCGCTCTCGCCGCGGATTCGTCCCAGCCCTCGGCGGATTCGTCCCTATTTCGACCGGACTCGTCCCTGCCAGAGCCCGATTCGTCACTTTGTGGGTTTTTGGCCCTGTGAAAGGTAAAGGCTCTGTTAGCCTCGCGTTTATCAAAAGCAGCGACGCACCTCCGTGCGTGGACAAGGGCACTGGCTTTTTCCCGGCCAGTCGTCGTTCACCGCGGAGGATTTCATGCGTCGCCATCTGTGTGCCCCTGCTGTTCTCGCTCCGCAATTGCAGTGGACCCTCGGGGTGGTTCTCGCCGGGCTGGTTGTCGTTGTGGGCATGCCAGTTGATCTTCGCGCCCAAACGTACCCTCAAATAATCCTTAACAGCGGCACCACAACGGTCAGCACTGATACAGTTTTTTTTGGGGAACTCTACGTCGCGACAACTGGCACCGCCGCGATTGAAGTGATCGCTGAAGCAAATGTCCAAAGCGGACCGACCTATCTCGGCTACGACGCTGGCAGCGTCGGCACGGCCACGGTGTCGCGCGGCACATGGAGCACGTTCTTCAATAATGGTCATCAAGCCATCGTCGTCGGCCATAGCGGCGCGGGCACCCTCAACGTGACTGGCGGCAGTGTCACCAATGGATATGGCTATCTTGGCAACAACGTCGGCAGCGTCGGCACGGCCACCGTGTCGAGTGGCACGTGGGCTCACATAATAGATCTCTACGTCGGCAATAGTGGCACGGGCACGCTCAACGTGGATGGCGGCAGTGTCACCAACCGTTTCGGCGCAATCGGCTATGAAGCAGGCAGCGTCGGCACGGCCACGGTGTCGAGCGGCAGTTGGGCCAACGGGTCCACGCTCGTCGTCGGTAAGAGCGGCACGGGCACGCTGAACGTGAGCGGTGGCATTGTCACCAGTTTTGAATACCTTTATATCCCCGGTTTTATTTGCAGCGGCATTCTCGGCGTCGACGCTGGGAGCGTCGGCACGGCCACGGTGTCGAGCGGCACGTGGGCCAACAGCAGCAACCTCTACATTGGAGCCTACGGCACCGGTACACTGAACGTGAGCGGTGGCAGTGTCATCAACTCCAGCGGCCAGGTCGGAAATACCGACAGCGGTGTCGGCACGGCCACGGTGTCGGGCGGCACGTGGGACAATAGCGGGAACCTCTTCGTTTACTCGGGAATCCTGAACGTGAGCGGTGGCCGCGTCACCAGCTCTGGTGGCTCTCTCGGCAGCTATGGTGCTTCCTCTGGCACGGCCACGGTGTCGGGCGGCACGTGGGACAATAGCGGGTACCTCTCCGTTAACTCGGGAATCCTGAACGTGAGCGGTGGTAGCGTCACCAGCGCAAGCGGCATGATCGGCAACCGGCACAGCGGGACAGTGATGGTGTCGAGCGGCACGTGGGCTAATAGTGGCAACATCAGCGTCGGTTACAGAGATGGGGAAGGAACGCTGAACGTCAGCGGCGGCTATGTCAGCAGCACTTCCGGCACTCTTGGCTTCGACAGGTCTATCGGCACGGCCACGGTCTCAAGCGGCACGTGGGCCAATAGCGGCAATCTCTACATTGGAGCCTACGGCACCGGTACGGGCACACTCAACGTGACTGGCGGTCTCGTCACCAGCGGAACTGTCCGTGTCGGCAACTCCATTGGCAGCGTCGGCACGGCCACGGTGTCGAGCGGTACGTGGACGAATAGCGGAGACCTCACCGTTGGTGGCACCGGCACCGGCACGCTCAACGTGAGCGGCGGCAGTGTCATCAACTCCAGTGGCTATCTCGGCAACAGCGTTGGCAGCGTCGGCACGGCCACCGTGTCGAGCGGCACGTGGGCCAATAGCGGAGACCTCGTCGTTGGTCGCACCGGTACCGGCACGCTCAACGTGAGCGGCGGCGTTGTCACCAACACCAATGGCACTCTTGGCCTTCGCTCCATAAGCGGCTACGTTGGCCGCGGCACGGCCACGGTGTCGGGCGGCACATGGACTAATAGCGGAGACCTCACCGTTGGTGGCACCGGCACCGGCACGCTCAACGTGAGCGGCGGCAGTGTCATCAACTCTAGTGGCTATCTCGGCAACAGCGTTGGAAGCGTCGGCACGGCCACCGTGTCGAGCGGCACGTGGGCCAATAGCGGCGATCTCTACGTCGGCAACAGCGGCACCGGCACGCTCACGATGACAGGCGGCCTCGTGACCGTCGGCGGCACGCTCTCGCAGGGTACCTTCGGCACGATCAATCTCGACTCGGGTGGCACGCTCCAGATCGGCGTCGGGGGCACAACCGGCCTGCTTGGCGTGGACGCTCTCACGAACAACGGCACGCTCGTCTTCAACCGCTCCGATGACTCGACCTACTCGGGTGTCATCAGCGGCACGGGCGCGGTCGCGAAGCAAGGCTCCGGCACGCTGACGCTCTCGGGACATAACTCGTACACGGGCGGCACGACAATCAAGTCCGGCGTGGTTGCTGTCACGGTGGGCGGAGCCATCGATCATGGCAGTGCAGATGTGACGATCGGACAATCACCCGGCGAATCGGGCACGTTGAACGTGTCTGGCGGCAGTGTCACCAATGGATATGGCTATCTTGGCACAAACTTCGCCACCTTCGGCACGGCCACGGTATCGAGCGGCCTGTGGGCCAATACTAGCGATCTTGTCGTCGGCGCCTACGGCGCCGGCATTCTCAACGTGACAGGCGGCAGTGTCGCCAACGCAGGTGGCTCTATAGGTTTGTACGCAGGCAGCGTCGGCACGGCCACGGTTTCGGGCGGCACGTGGACCAATAGCGGAGACCTCGCCGTTGGTGGCACCGGCACCGGCACGCTCAACGTGAGCGGCGGCAGTGTCATCAACTCCAGTGGCTATCTCGGCAACAGCGTTGGCAGCGTCGGCACGGCCACCGTGTCGAGCGGCACGTGGGCCAATAGCGGAGACCTCGCCGTTGGTCGCACCGGTACCGGCACGCTCAACGTGAGCGGCGGCAGTGTCATCAACTCCAGTGGCTATCTCGGCGTCAGCGCTGGCAGCGTCGGCACGGCCACGGTGTCGAGTGGCACATGGGCCAATAGCGGTCTCTTCATCGTCGGCCGAAATGGCACCGGTACGCTCAACGTGAACGGCGGCTATGTCGTCAGCGGGCTCGGCATCATCGGCTACAACGAGAGCAGTGTCGGCACGGCTACGGTGTCGAGCGGCACATGGACCAATAGCGACGCACTCTACGTTGGCTACGTCGGCATCGGCACGCTCAACGTGACTGGCGGCTACGTCACCAACGCATACGATGGCTATGTCGGCTACATCGGCATCGGCACCGTCACGGTGTCGAGCGGCACGTGGGCCAACATCAGCAACTTCACGGTGGGCAGCAGCGGCACCGGCACCGGCACGCTCACGATGACAGGCGGCCTCGTGACCGTTGGCGGCACGCTCTCGCAGGGAACCTACGGCACGATCAATCTGAATGCCGGCGGCACGCTCCAGATCGGCACCGGCGGCACAACCGGCGTGCTCGGCGTGTCGACGCTCACGAACAACGGCACCCTCATCTTCAACCGCTCCGATGACTCGACCTACTCGGGTGTCATCAGCGGCACGGGCGCGGTCGCGAAGCAGGGCGCCGGCACGCTCACGCTCGACGGTGCCAACTCCTACTCCGGCCTGACGTCAATCTCGGCGGGCGCCCTCCAGATCGGTTCTGGTGGCACGACAGGCTCTCTCGCCGGCAATGTGGTTAATAGCTCCTCGCTCATCTTCAACCGCTCCGATGCTTCCACCTACTCGGGCATCATCAGCGGCACGGGCGCGGTCACGAAGCAGGAGGCCGGCACGCTCACGCTCGACGGTGCCAACTCCTACTCTGGCGTCACCACGATCTCCGGCGGGGTGCTGCAAGTCGGCGCAGGCGGAACGACGGGTTCCATCGCGGGAAACATGGTCAACAGTGCCGCCCTCGTCTTCAACCGCTCCGATGCCTCGGCCTACTCAGGTGTCATCAGCGGAGCTGGCACCGTGACGAAGCAGGGCGCCGGCACGCTGACGCTCTCGGGAAACAACGCGTACACGGGTGGCACGACCATCAGGTCCGGCGCGGTTGCTGTCACGGCGGGCGGAGCGATCAATCATGGCGGTGCAGACATGACCATCGGGCAATCATCCGGCGAATCGGGCACATTGAACGTTACTGGCGGCAGTGTCATCAGCGCAGCCGGCATTCTCGGCGTCGACGCCGGCAGTTTCGGCACGGCCACGGTGTCGAGCGGCACGTGGGCCAGCAGTGACCCACTCTTCGTCGGCAGCAGTGGCACCGGCACGCTCAACGTGAGCGGCGGCAGTGTCATCAACTCCAGTGGCTATCTCGGCAACAGCGCTGGCAGCTTCGGCACGGCCACGGTGTCGAGCGGTACGTGGGCGAATAGCGAGAGCCTCCTCGTCGGCTCCAGCGGCACCGGCACGCTCAACGTGACTGGTGGTTATGTCAGCAACCTCAGTAGCGTTTTCGGTTCTGACGTCGGCAGCGTCGGCACGGCCGCGGTGTCGAGCGGCACATGGGCCAACAGTTCCAGCCTCGTTCTAGGCTCCGGCGGCATCGGCATACTGAACGTGGACGGCGGCTTTGTCCAAAGTCAACGCGGCTTTCTCGGCCAATCAGTTGGGGGCGTCGGCACGGCCACCGTGTCGAGTGGCACGTGGGCCAACACATTAGCCCTCTTTGTTGGCCCCAGCGGTAGCGGCACGCTCAACGTGGCTGGCGGCTATGTCAGCAACGTCAATAGCATTATCGGTTCTAACGCCGGCAGCGTCGGCACAGTCACGGTGTCGAGCGGCACGTGGGCCTGTAGCGGCAATTTGGTCGTCGGCTCGAGCGGCACCGGCACGCTCACGATGACAGGCGGCCTCGTGACCGTTGGCGGCACGCTCTCAAGGGGCACCTTCGGCACGATCAATCTCGACTCGGGTGGCACGCTCCAGATCGGCGTCGGGGGCACAACCGGCCTGCTTGGCGTAGACGCTCTCACGAACAACGGCACGCTCGTCTTCAACCGCTTTGACGCTTCCGCCTACTCCGGCATCATCAGCGGCACGGGCGCGGTCGCGAAGCAGGGCGGCGGCACGCTCAGGCTCGGCGGGGCCAACACCTACTCCGGCCTGACCACGATCGCCGGCGGCACGCTGCAAATCGGCAACGGAGGCACGACCGGATCGATCGCCGGAAATGTGGTCAACAACGCCACGCTCGCGTTCAACCGTTCCAACGCGTTGAGCTTTTCCGGCACCATCAGCGGCTCGGGCGGACTCACCAAGTCAGGTGCCGGCGCCCTCACACTCGCCGGGGCCAACACGTATTCGGGCCTGACCACGATCTCGAGCGGCACGCTCGCACTCTCCGGCTCCGGGAGCATCGGCACCGGCGGCCTAAACCTCGGCACCACGGGCAGCCCCGGCGCGTTCGACCTCACGGCCCTTGCGGCCGGCACCTCCACTTTGCCCGCAACAGGCAACCTTGCCGGCGTGGGCACACTCATGGGCAACGGCAAGAGCCTCGCCGTGCTTGGGTCATTCCTGCCGGGCAACAGCCCCGGCATTGTGACGCTTGGCTCCGGCTTCACGCTCGACCTGACGAACTCGGGCACCAGCGTGTTCGAGATCACAAGCCCGCTTTACACAGCCAACTCGTTCGATGTCGTCAACGGAACCGGCAGCGTGGTCTTCGGCGGAACGCTCAGTCTCGACTTCAGCGGCGGTACCTACGCCGCGGGCGCGAACGTGCTGCAACTCTTCGCCAACACCGGCGGCTTCGCGGGTAACTTCAGTTCGGTGGTGTGGAGTGGCCTCGCAGACGGACAGTCGGCGAGTTTTGACGCCAGCACCGGATTCATCTCCATCGCCGCCGTCCCCGAACCCTCCACCTGCATCATGGCCCTCGCCGGTCTCGCCTGCGGCGGCTTGTTGAAGTGGGTGCGTAGAGCAAAATACTATGTTGGCCGAGCGCTGATGGTCACGGGTCTCTGCCGTCGAATGACGCTGCGTGCCCATGACTTTCGCATCCACTTCCATCCGTCATCCATGGCCCTTGCGTACTTCATCGATGGCGACGCAAGGCGGCTCGACCATGAGGTGATCACGCGATTGCTGCGGCCGGGTTCCACCTACATCGACATCGGAGCGAACATCGGCACCACCACGATTCCGGCCGCTCGTGTGGTTGGGCCCGGCGGACGTGTCGTCTCCGTCGAGGCGCATCCTACCGTAGCGGCGTACTTAAAGGAAAACATCGCGCTGAATGGCCTCGGCAATGTGATGCTTCATGGCTGCGCCGTTGATTCAAGCGGGGGAACGGTGCGATTTGCCGACCTGCGGGCGGATGACACTAACCGTATCGTTGCCGATGGCTCTGGTATTGAGGTTCCATCCCGAACGCTTGACGACATCGCGTCCGAGTGCGACTACGTCGAGTTACAAAAAATCGACGTTGAGGGGGCAGAACTAAGGGTGTTGCGAGGTGGCCAGGAGACACTGCGACGGGCGAGGGCAGTGTACGTTGAGGTGGCCGACGCGTTTCTCAGGGCTTTTGGGAGCAGCGCGGCCGAACTCATCGGTCTGCTGCGGCAATCAGGCTTCCATCTGTACGCGGTGTCCGAGGATCTCTCCCTTCAGCCCGTGACGCTGGCTTCGGTGCTGAGTCATGCCCACAGCAATGTGCTCGGGCTGCGTGAGGCCCGCACGACTCTCCTTGGGGCGGGTGGCACGTGATGATGCGTGCGCGGAAGGTCATGATTCAGGAAGCCATCTGCAGAGGGCATGGGCGACTGGAATTGGGACCCGAAGCAGCCTAGCTGAGTCGCCACCATGCTGTTCACGAGCCTGACATTTGTCGCCTTCTTCACGATCGTCTACGGGGCTTATCTGGCGGCTCGCCATTATGGGTCCCTGGCGATTCAGAATCTGGTGCTCGCGGTCGCTTCCCTTATTTTCTACGGGTGGTGGGATTACCGCTACACGAGTTTGTTGCTGTTTTCGTGCGGGATCAACTATCTCGCGGCGTTGAAGATTGACCAATCCGCCACGCAATCGTCGAGAAGAGCATGGTTAGCGATCGGTGTCACCATCCAACTGCTCATTCTTGGAGTATTCAAGTATCTCCCGTTCACCATCCAAAACATCAATGCCTGCCTGGCGTTTTTGGGAGCGCAAGCCAGGCTTCCCCTTGTCGAACTGACGTTGCCGGTTGGAATCTCATTCTACACGTTTCAGGCGATCGGCTACACGATCGACGTGTACCGCCGCGCGAGCCCTGTGTGCCGCAGCGTGGTCGATTTCACCTTGTTCGTGTCGTTCTTTCCGCAGCTTGTCGCGGGGCCGATCGAGACGTCACGCAACCTGTTGGCACAGGTGGAGCGGCCGCGAGAAATCACACCGGATCGCCTGCGGCGTGGGCTCTATTGGGTGTTGATCGGGCTGTACCAGAAGGTCGTCATAGCCGATACGCTCGCACCGATGGTTGAATACGGCTTCGATCACGTTGATCGCGTATCCGGCATCTCAAGCCTACTGGCGCTCATCGCTTTTAGCCTGCAGATCTACGGCGACTTCGCAGGCTATACCAGCATCGCTCGCGGGCTGGGGGAATGGATGGGCTTTTCGTTCATAGCAAACTTCAGGCGTCCGTACTTGGCTGATTCACCACGCGAGTTTTGGCGCCGCTGGCACATTAGTTTGTCTCAGTGGCTACGGGACTATCTCTACATCAGCCTCGGAGGCAATCGAAAAGGACCAGGGGCCAACGGCGTGGTCGAACTGTCGCCGTTTGAGTTCCTCGACCGGCTCGCCGATCTCGTGCCGCCGCCGCGCAAGCACCGGCATCGGTATCACGGCGTCTTTGCACCCAATCACAAGCTCAGGCCCGCCGTCACGGCGCTGGCTATCGGGAACATCGGC
>Ga0208783_10002492_pt1 | contig 10553 bp, 16 predicted proteins | sample DEB19_08_DNA_2_FD_184529 | JGI IMG/M metagenome (GOLD analysis project Ga0208783, IMG submission 184529) | Aqueous microbial communities from the Delaware River and Bay under freshwater to marine salinity gradient to study organic matter... | ecosystem: Environmental > Aquatic > Marine >... | reverse complement strand
TGCTGAGTAGCAGACTGAGACGGGGCTTGAACAACAGTTGTAGTCGGTTTACCCATTAGCGTAACCTTTTAATTAAAGTAATGTTGGAGAACTGATAGCCGATACCGCTAAGTACCTTTTCCCAACCTTTACGACCCTGAATCTCTACGAAAGCAAATCCTCGATCTTTGTAGAACTCTTCAGCCGCTTTACAAATATCTTGGAACTCAAACTCACCCGCCAGAGCCTCTACAAATACCCCTGTATCACTTGGGTAACTTGCGACCCCTACCACCATACACCCTACAATTTTACCAGCATTGTCCACAGAAAGCCACAAATCGGACTTCTTGCTCTTAATCTTTTGGATTAGGTCTGGGGCTGTAACAATGGTTGTTCCAGACTTAAAAACAGCTTGCTCGATAAACCCTGCACATTGGTCAACCTTATCTACTGTTTCAGGATGGTCCAAATTACAGAGTTTATAGCTTAACCCACGCTCCGGATGAGTCGTAGTAATAAATTCCTTCTCCGCTTCCTGGGTCCCAATCTGTTCCATCTGCATAACGAATATCGCCCTGGGCTGGTTTGTCTGGTTCAGCGTTCACAACGTCCAAATGACCGTCGCGAACTACCGTCAGTACATTAGCAATTTGTACAAGATTATCATAGACAATCTTATTCAAATTATCATCTGCCGGGATATTCGTAGGGGTATAGCGGGCAAAACGTCTAGCCATTAGCGTTCTGAGACCTCTTCTGCCTCAATTGAATACCCGGTAAGGTTAAAGTTAGTAGCCGTGTTAGTCTCAAAGCGTACAGCTAGGTAGCGACCACGAACGCGACAATCGACCTTATAGTCGGTGCCAATTGTAAACGCTACGGGGGTAGAGAAAGTAACACCCTGATACGGCTCTAGTTCAGCGCCTACGCTGATATAGACAACACCACTACCTTCGCAGCGCGGGAAGATACGATTAACTTTAATTACATTCGAAGTATCTTGCGAGCGAAGACCGAAGCGTTCCAAGTACGCTGTAAAAGCAGTACCGTCAAACGTAAGACTTTTATCGGCTTCGTAGAACTTCGTATCGGAAGTTCCACACATAAGCAGAGAGTCAACCGCAGGGTTATAGGGCTGCGTTGCCCAAACGGCAGTAGAGCCAGCCCAAGTAGAGGACGAAGCTGCCCAAGTGTTAGTCAGCGCCGGGTTTACGACACCTTTGGCAATAAAGTTTACGCTCGGAAGATCTCGGATAGTCCAAGTGTTTTCAGAATAGTTCCAAATGACTGCACGGTTTGGGAACCCGCTGGGAGCGTTGGTGCGTGGGTAACAAATCCAGACTTCGCTACGAATCTTATTATGAGCCAAAAACGTCTTTTCGTAGTACGTCGAGTCAATGTCGCCGAACAAGAACAATTTCATTGTGTCGTCGATCACTGACTTAATGGTATTACCATTGTGGATCAGAACGTCGTTCGTAGACATAAGAACGTGTCTACCGTCTCCGAGGTCCACCACGGCTTGCTGCGAGAACAAGCCAGTACTTTTGAACTTCTCAATTACGTCAAAGGTGAACGAGCCACCCGTATAAGAAAGTGCATGAATACTATCTTCCTTATAAACAATAAGCTCATTGCCCAAAGGAATAGCAGTCAATATATGACCAGGGGTAGCGCCAATGCTTACCTGACCCGCTTCCGAAGCTGTGCTTGCAGTATCCCAGGTATCGGTGCCGTTATCCACAGCACCCTCTGGAATAGCATCACTCCAGCGTAGACTGAACGGATACGCGGTGCTTGAATCGGTCAGATTGAGAGCAACAAGATGGTTCTTAAAGGGCACAATCGCTTTACAACGAAGTGTACTAGGCCACTGCGGCAAGTCGGTAAAGCGAGTACCGGACTGCGTATAGCTCTGCGGAACATCAAGGCCGTTCGTTACAACGAGACAGCCTCCAAGAATACCGCCGTTCCAGTTATTGGTCGTACCAGAAAGCGTCGTATATGAACCACCGACAGAGCGCGTAACGGTACTGTGAGTAGTACCGTCAATTTGGTACAACTGTGTCAGTCCACCGTAAATCCACAGATCAGTGTTGACCCGTCTCCAGCTAATGGCCCAATAGGGCGCAGCACTAGGCGTTCCGAGGACCTGAATATGGCCTAGAATGCCGCCAGCTTTGCGGTTATTAAAACGAATATTGTTACCGTCGCTAAAGAACTGCGGCGGCATTTCATACGGAGACAGGTCTCGGTTAAGCGAAAACGGTGCCTGACCGGCGTTAATGTCCAGAACAGTTTTATTAGCCATTCCCGGTGTCCGTTTCTTCTGTCCAAGTTACCGTTGCCGCTGAAGTAACCGTCGTCCATACATTTGCCGTTGGAAATTCCTCTCCCCACGCAGATGTATTAAATTCTTCTAGCGATATATAGAAACCATCTTCAGTTAGAAGGTTTCCGCCAGCTTCTTGGATTAGATCAAAGTTATCAAAGACCCAGTTTGTCAACGTAGGCATTATGCACCTCTACGGACAAGACCACCCGGATCGCCTGTTACAGTCATGGTCAGAACCGTACCACTATACTTGGCACTTTCTTCTGAGTTCATGACTTCTGCCATTGCTTCATTGTACAAAATTGTAAAACGCTCAAACTGTCCCTGATCGTTCAAAAAGATTGCTCCCTCACGGCAGGAACCGTAGAGATACAAATTGGGAAAGTTATCAAGAATATCGTTGGTCTGGTTCGAATCAGACAGCGGAGTGAGCTTCTGGTAATAATTAACGTCAACCGAATACGCAGCGTCGGGAATGGGAGCGAGCTTCATATAAAGACCAATCGTGCTGTAAGCACGCGGGAAGCCGCTCTGATAGGTACCGTATTCACGGCTCAGTGATTCGGGAGACATATACGAAAGAGCGTAGTTGTTACCAGTGTTGGTATAGGTAACATTACGAAGCTCGATCATGTTTGAAGGTAGATTGTAAAAATCTTGATTAGCCGTAGTCGTTGTGGTCGAGCGAATAAGATTTACGCGCACCTTTAGATCACGGTTGAGCTTATTTTCCGTGAGGGTAATAAAATCAGGAATCTGAGCGGTCAGATCATCGCGGTTCAGATAACTAGCGATGCTGGTCTTTAGACCAGAGTAGGTTGCAAGGCTCATTAAATCCTACCTTTACTGGTACGCAAAAACTGCCATTCGGGATCGTTCAGAAGCTTCTTTACCTTTGGCATATCGTTCTTGTTAAAAACGTCTACGCCGAGTTCCTTCTTCCACTTTTCAATTACAATAAGTGGAATACTGGCAACCTTACGCATATCCTTAAAAGTGCCGTAGCCGTTGGGAGTATCCCCATTAAGCTCTTTCCGATTCATTTCCAGCAGTGGTTCAACGTCCTGCTGACGCTTCTGGATAACCGTATCGGTCGTGTGATCGTAAGAAAGAGCAGTACTGATAGGCGACTTGGCAAACTGTTGGGTCATGCAAAAACTCTTAAAAGAAGAAGTGGGGGAGAGCCCCTATTGAGACCCTCCCCCACCATTAGGCTTTACGAGAGGTCGTAGACCGCGCCGAGCGCCTTCTCGTTCTTAACAACGAGGGTGTACTCGGTGATGATCGCACGCTGCTCACCATCCGCCGTGGACGCAACTTCCTTCTGGAAGAACGGACGCAGGAAGGCCAGACCATAATACTCCGGGTCCAGCAGCCACACGTCGCGGCTACGCTGGAAGCGGTTAGGAACCACCGCCATTTCGCCAAAGTCGCTGACGTACACGTCCATACCACCAATGATGCGCTGATCCGCAACCTGATTGAAGTTCGACACGCCCGAAGCACCGCCCACGCCCACAAAGGACGAGAACGTCTGCTTCTGCGCCGGAGCCATCATCAGGTACTTAATATCAGCGCCGCTGTTATAGGCGGTAAGAATAGCCGCCTTCAGCAAGGTCTCCGTAAAGGTGCGCTGCGTACCATCGGTACGAGCAGTGCCCGCGCCGGGGGTCGAAGCGCCGCTGCCTTCGGAGACGTTGGTCGCAACCCACGCCGGAAGCGAGCCAAGCTTACGCGAAGTCGTATCGGCAGACATGGCGGTCTTCGACTGGTTCGTGCCAACCAGCGTCGTCTCCATGTCACGCTTCAGTTCCTTCGCCGCCTTCGTCATCTGATAGGCAAGTTCCTCGCGACGACCGGCCTTAGAGACCGCGTCCAGGGTGCCCGTGACCATCTTGGTGTTCAAGCTGATCTGACAGATGTTACCAAGGCGGGTGGTAGCCGTCGCGGCAGCAGCCGTAAGCGTCTCACCTTCCTGGTGGTAGTTAGTCGTCGAGGCCGAAGCAAGCGCATCGGTCTGCCATTCGTGATTGACAGCGATAGCGTCGGTACGATTACCCATGTTCATGAACGGGGTATCGGTCGGCGAAATGTCGTAAATCACGTTCTCAAGATCTTCGCGCAGACCACGCGCAGAATAGGTCGTATAAATATTAGTAGGCTGTGCCATAGTTGTTACCTCTTAGGTTTAGGGTTATTAAGAATATCCATCATTACACGAGTAGCATCACGCATATTTCCAGTCTTTGCTAGCTGTTCACGCCGTTGCTGGACAACCTTCCGATCACGTCCTTCCTTGCTTTCGGGGATTCCAGCCTTCACCACTTTGGGAACAGTCTTGATCTTCTTATCAGGAACCGATTTAGCCGCCTTATCTTGCTGCATGGCTTTATGCAGGACTAGAACAACGCGGTGGTCCGTGATGGAATCAATGTCCTGGTCCGTAAAGCCCAGACCAATGGCATAATTTCGAAGATCGTTCTTAAGGTTAGAGTTAGGAGACACAAATTCAGGCAACGCGGTAGCCAGCTTCTGAGCTTCTTCCTGAACCTTCTGAGTTACAATATTCTGAAACTCCTGCCGGTTCTTCTGCATCACTCGCTGACGCTCGGCCTGCAATTGCGTGAACTTCTCACGCGCTTCCTGGTACTCCAGCTTCTTTTCCATATATTGCATTGGGTCGTTCTCCTTAAGAGAATTCCAATCAATATTGGCGTACTTCTGAAGTTCCGAGGACTGTGCCTGTCCAAAACTTTCTAGAGCCTTTCCGTACTTTTCCCGCTCCTGCTGAACGGCGCTTAGATTGGCTTCATAAGCCTTTCGCAGTTCTGCCAAAGACTGAGACTTGCGGGTATAATCTGCCTGACGCTGATAGCCGTTACGAAGCTCGTCGAGAGATACTTCGAACTCGTTCCCGTCAACCTTGACGCGATACTTGGACGAAGGCTCCGTTAGAACCTCTTCAGCTTCAGTGTCGCCAGTTTCAGTAGTATTTTCACCGTCTTCTTCCGAAGCGTACTCCACTGACTGTGTCTCAGTGGAATCGTCAGTCGAAGAACTATCGTAAGACAAAGAATCCTCAGTTTCAGTACCATTGGTCTCAAGGTCTTCCGAATATTGTGCGGTGGTACGCTTTGCCTGACGATCTTCCTGGTTGGTTGAGGAAGCATCCTCACTCCCGAACATAACGTCAAACATACTAAGCTTTGCAGTATCGACTTCCTTGGTAGGATTGGTCTTGCTCTGGCTTTCCATTACTTTTCCTATTTGTTTACAATCTTGTTATCATCAATAAACGCTCGTAGGTTTTCTACAATTGCCTTAAGAGCGTTAATCTGTGCCCAATATCCGTCACGGGCCACAGGGCCTTCCGAACAGTTCTTCCATTCTGTAATCAAAGTTGTTTCAATGTTGCTAACAGCTTCCTTGAAAACTTCGTTATTCAGAATAGAAGATGCTTGTGCTGCTTTTTCTCTAATGTCCATAAAAGGTCCTAGAGATCTTAATGTTAGCAGCGATTGCCCTTAGCCGAGCCCTTCGGGACCGAACGATTACCCGGCTTCTTCTTCGTATCATACTTCTTCATAATGAGCTTCCTTGTTAAAAGATGCGACTTAATTGTCACACCTAGGTCTTAATAATAAAGTTAATTGGCTGATATTTCAAGATCGCTGATCCACTCGCAGCACTATTATTACCAGCGGTGCCCAAAACAAATGAGCTACCTACACCGACCGGGAAGTAGGTACGGAAATCGGGGACGTTAAAATTACCGCCTGAGCCGCCAAAGACTACGCCAATGACACCATAGAGGGTGGCGTAGGTCGTGGTGCTATAGGAAGTACCGTCGCACAGGAGCCAGTCGTTGAGGCCAGAGATTGTCTGCGTCGTAGGAGCCGAAGTCGAGGCCCACATAACAACGGTGCCCGGTTCAAAGCCCAGCTTATTGAACTGCGTGGCCGTGGGGCGAACAGCGGAGGCACCGAGGTTAGGAAACTGCGTCTGAAGAACACTCTTGATTAGACGAATATGGTCGTCGCCCTCAGAGATATTATCACCGCTGGTGGGGTAGGTCGGAGAGAACTGGCTAATATATGAAGCGGTTTCTACGGTCATTGTATATCTTCCTAGCTATGTCTTTTACCACTTAACCTTATCGGCCCAATAGGCGGCAGACATTTTACCTTTAGCAATGTTCTTGGCGTGGCGTGCCTTGAACGAGCGTTGCCGTGCTTTCTGTGCCTCTGTCTTCGGATGCGCTCCGGCACCCTGAACACCCTGCTGACCAAAGCGGATTAGTTTAACTTCTCCGTCTTTACGCGCCAAAACGGCGTGACTTTTCTTAGAGTGCGAGGGAGTTTTCTTGGGCTTATTATAACCAGAAAAACGCTCACCGCGATAGTTAATCATTTTTCTTGCCTTTATTAAAAGCAGAGGTATTTGCAATAAACTTTTGTACGGTTTCACTTTCGTAAATACGAATTACCGACCATACAATAGAGAACACAGCAGCAATTGCAGGGAGCCATTGGAGCAAAGTTGCACCTACTACTGTAAGCGAAAGAATATCTCCCGCAGTCTTTGCGTGTTCGTCCATATTAAACACCCACCGGCTTCTTGTATTTGCCCTGGGTAACAATACAGATTGCACCCATTCCAGGCATTTCCATCGTGATTACAAATTGACCATAAGGGTCTTCGTAAAGCGTAAAGCGTTCACCGCCTCCAGCCTCACCGACGCGCTCAGCCTTAAACCCGGTTGATTCAAGGCCAGACAAAAGTTGCCGAGTGTTGTAGCAATCAAAGCTACCGTTAATCGAACCAATCGGGCTAAGCGTAACAGCAGCCGCAGCGGCCACTCCAGTGAGCGCGTTGATAGCCATTGGGTTACTCCACCTTGGGTTCCTTCAGTTTCGCAATCTCAGCGTCTCGCTTCTCCACCTCGCCGCGAAGCACAAGGCAACGCTGCTGGAAGAACGCGAGTTGTTCCTGAAGTTCAACGATAGAAAGAAGTGGCTTGTCGGTGTTGGTCATTTGCGTTTACTGGCTCCCTGCCATTGCAGCCTGTTCTCGTAGCGTTTGTTCCAAATGCTGTTTTTCTTCAGCGGTCCACTCAGAAAGTGATTTTTGTTCGTGATCGGGGAAAACGTGTTCCCCAACATAGATTGGCAACCCTTCAATTTCGATTTTAAATCTCGCCTTTGTGACGAGCCCGTATTCATTTTGGGCGAATTGAATCATTTAAACTCTCCATTACTGATAGGTAAGTGTGCCGCCAACGGCGACGGTGTAAGTTCCAGACGCCATGGCTAAACGGAGAACGCCGCTATTTACCGAATATGTGCGAGCGGCGGGAGTGCCACCTACAGTTCCGCTGCTGAGTGCAACCGCGCCGTTTGCATGGAAAAATACGCAATCAGCAAACTTATTGCCTGCCTGTTCGCCGCGCACCGTAACAATGCCAACCGCATCAGTGCTAATTACGTCAAGGATTGCCGCAACCGTGCTGATTGCCGGGTTCCATTGGCCAACTTGGGTGGTGAAGTTTGCCCTACTCGACACAGTGAGCGACACAGAAGTGGCTCTTGCGCTGTTGCCAACGCTTGGGTTGACGGTAATGGTTTTTGCGAAAGTTGAAGTCTGGTCGCTATTCAGCGTGAGGGCCAGCGTGCCAGCGCCTGAATAAAATTCAAGCGACGATCCCGCGTGCGCGATTGTTCCAATCCTCAGGGTATTAATGGATTTCAACCACTGAAGGTAAGCAGCGGTGCTGCTGGCTGGGTTGCCAAAATAAATCTGTCCGTTGTTTGCGTCCGGGCAAAGAATAGACAATCCAGCTTGACTGCTATTCTCCAAAATCAATTCATCACCACTTACGCTTGCGGTTACAGCCCCCGCGCTCCCGCCCATTACATGCAGAACACCATCAGATTGCGAAGTAACGCCAGCAGAGTAAACAGTCACACCGGCACCGCCCGTGATCTTAAGGCTTGCCGTACTTGCGCCCGCGTCTCCACCCTGGAGAAGTAGATTTTTTCCGCCTTGCCCGGTACGCATCGTAAAGAGACTGTTGGTGTAGTCGGCTTCGATTACCGCCCAAGCGGCATTGGTTGGGTTGGGGAAGGTTAGATAGCCAACATTAGCTGCGGGGCTAATAACGGAAATACCGCAGTCGCCACTATTCTCAACTACAAAGTCATTGGCAAATGAGGGAGCGGTAATCGTCCCCGCGCTTCCACTCATCACATGCAACGGACTATCGTGCTGCGGCGTGACGCCGGAGGCATAACAGGTCAGGCCGGTGGTGTTCCATTCACCGCGATAGCCTTCATCCTCAACACCAAACTTCAGATATCCACCAGTAGTGCGAGTGGATAACGCAAGAAGTTTTGACGTGTAATTCCATTGAACCATCGCAGCGAGATTGTCGCTGGCATTGCCAAAGAAGATATTGCAGTCGTTGGCGTCAGCATTGAGAATTGAAATACCACCAGCGGCGTTACCCGGACCCTCGACAATCAATTCGTCTGCCGCAGTGGACGCAGTAACGGCCCCCGCGCTGCCCGACATTACATGAAGCGGGCCATCGTGCTGCGGAGTTACGCCGTTCGCGTAGACCGTCAGGCCGCTCGTGTTCCACTGGCCATCGACGCCAAGGTTGGTGTCAATGTTTAGACCGGCAAAGGTCGGGCTATCACCGGTGCCAACGCCAAGCGCGGTGGCTGCGGTAGAGGATGACGTTGCGCCTGTGCCACCGTTAGCAATAGCCAGCGTGCCAGCAAGGGTTACAGCGCCGGTCGTAGCGGTGGACGGGGTAAATCCGGTGGTGCCAGCGGAGAACGAAGTCACGCCAGAAGAAGCCGGTGCCGAGCTAGACCAAGTGGTACCATTGCTGGTCAGTACGTTACCACTAGTACCAGGAGCAACAAATTGAACCGCGCTTGAACCGTTACCGAGGATAACATTGTTAGAAGTAAGCGTAGTTGCGCCGGTACCGCCCTGCGGAACAGAAAGCGGAGTAGTCAGCCCGGTCAATGAAGTAATATCGCTATTAGCCCCGCTGGCAGCAGCGCCAAGATTGGTACGCGCTGCGGCAGCATTACTAGCACCCGTACCACCGTCTGCTACCGCAAGATCTGTAATACCTGAAATAGAACCGCCAGTGATAGAGACATTACTAGCGTCCTGTGTAGCAATAGTGCCAAGGCCCAAGTTGGTTCTGGCAACAGAGGCGCTTGCCAAGTCGGACAAATTATTGGCACGATAGGCATAGGTAGTATCAGAACCGGTAGCCGTTACGCCCAGATTAGTCCGCGCTGTTGCAGCGTTAGCCAAGTCAGACAAGTTATTAGCACGGTAGGCATATGTCGTATCTGAACCAGACGCAGTAACGCCCAAATTGGTCCGCGCATCAGCAGCGGTGGAAGCTCCGGTACCACCGTCAGCGATAGCAAGGTCCGTGATACCGGAGATAGCACCGCCGGTAATGCTAACGCTGTTAGAGTTCTGCGTGGCAATGGTGCCGAGACCCAGGTTGGTACGCGCAACCGACGCGGTAGTAGCCGCCGTACCACCGTTGGCAATAGGAAGCGGGTCTGTAATCTGAATAGTTACGTCGCCGTTTGGCGCATCGACGCTAAGCGGAGCAACGGCGGTAAGCGACTCAACACCGGCAACGGTGGCTCGAAATGTAGACGCGGCAACCTTCTTCGTCGTGGAGTCACTAACGTCCACCATGACGATAAGATCATCGTCAGCAAGCTGTGCTGCCGTAAATTCTGTAAGTTCGCTGATCTTTTTATTAGAAGGCATTTAGTTACCCTACAAGCCAATCAATGAAAAGAGTTGCCCCACCGGCTGAAATAACTACAGCAATTTTGTCCCCGTCTGTGCCATCTACCGTCGTACTAGGAGAAACAGTATAAAAAAACTGCTGATTTTCGTGAAGATACGACGAAGTACCGTCAGTCGTTGCCGTGGGATTTCTTGAAATTTTCACATATGCCAGAGGCGCACCAACAGTTCCGTGGACCTGAACTCTAGCAACATTGCAACCAAATGGAGCAGCGGAAGACTGTGCGCTGGTCGTCGATGCGCTTACGCTTTCGCTGCTAAGAACTCGATAGGCATATACGTTTTGACGGGCCATGTTATCCTCCCCATTGCTCAGCTTCGGCAGCTTGAGCAAGGTCTTCAGACCACGAAGCTACGTCTTCGCCCGGAGACCAAGTAAGTT
>Ga0208783_10002490_pt1 | contig 10557 bp, 9 predicted proteins | sample DEB19_08_DNA_2_FD_184529 | JGI IMG/M metagenome (GOLD analysis project Ga0208783, IMG submission 184529) | Aqueous microbial communities from the Delaware River and Bay under freshwater to marine salinity gradient to study organic matter... | ecosystem: Environmental > Aquatic > Marine > Coastal... | reverse complement strand
TGAAGGCGACCCAACTCTTCAACGATGTGCGTGTCACGGTGCAGCGGCCGCGTCCCGACGAGCAGGATCTACTGGATGTGCCGCGCGGAGCCGACGCCGGAGAGGGCCCAGAAGGCGGCATGCCCGCGACGAGCTCGACGGACGGCACGACCGCCGCGAAGACCCCCGCGCAGATCGCGGAGGAGGCGCTTGCCGCCCAGCGCGAGCTGATCGTCCGCAGCGAGGTCCGCGACATCCTCGTCGAGGTCAAGGAGCGCAACACCGGCAGCGTGAACTTCGGCGTAGGACTCGGCACCGACTCGGGCGTGTTCGGCGAACTCAGCGTGCGGCAGCGCAACTTCGACATCGCCGACACTCCCGAGACCTTCGACGAGCTCGTTGCGGGCCGCGCGTTCCGCGGCGCAGGCCAGCAGTTCTCGATGGCGATCGCGCCCGGCAACGAGATCTCGACCTTCTCGCTCGACCTGCTGGAACCGCACCTTTTCGAGACCGACTACTCGCTGCGTGGGGCGCCTCAGTACCGGGTGCGCATCTACGACACCTACAACGAGACGCGTGCGACCGTGCCCATCACGCTCTCGCGCAAGCTCGGCGACTTCTGGTCGGTCGGCCTCACGGGCGCGTACACCTGGGTCGAGCTGTCCGAGTTCGATCCCGACGCCGCGATCGAGGTGTACGACGACCGCGGTCCGAGCACGCTCTTCTCGGGAAGCTTCTTCGTGAAGCGCACCGATGTCGATCGGCAGCTGCGCCCGAGCCGCGGTTCCAACACGGAGTTCACGGTCTCGCAGTTCGTGGGACTCGACGAAGTCGACTCGTTCACGGTGTTCCGCACAGAGTTCGCGCAGTTCTTCACGGTCACCGAGGACCTCCTCGGCAACCGCACGATCCTCAAGCTCAGCAACAACCTCGGCTACATCGCGGGCGACGCGCCGACCTACGAGCGGTTCTACCTCGGCGGCCGCTCGTTCCGCGGCTTCGACTTCCGCACCATCAGCCCCAAGGCGACGGGCGCGGTTGATCCGACGCTTCCCCCTCCCGACCAGCCGATCGGCGGCAACTGGCTCTTCTTCGCAGGCGCGCAGGTGGAGCATCCGCTGGTCAAGGACTCCTTCTCGCTTGTGGGCTTCATCGACTCGGGCACCGTCGAGGCCGATGTCACCCTCGAGAGCTACAGGGTCTCGATCGGCTTCGGCTTCCGCATCTACATCCCGCAGTTCGGACCCGCGCCGCTGGCCTTCGACTTCGCCGTTCCCCTCCTGAAGGAGGACACCGACGAGACGCAGGTGTTCAGCTTCTCCGCGGAAATCCCGTTCTGAGGCCGGTTTGCGGCGGCATGCGGAATGCCGACGCCCCGGGCGCGCGTCCGTACAATCCCCGCCTTCCCCGCGACACACATGAAGCCCTTCACCAACCGCCCCACGCTCACCATCGTCGCGCTCGCGTCCGCCTTGGCCGCCGCCGGATTCCTCGCAAGCACCGCGGAGGCCCTCCGGACGACGGTCTTCATGGCGCCGCCGACCGCAGTCGGCGTCGTCAACATCGCGACCGTGTTCGACCGCCTCAACGAGGCCGCCGAGTGGGATGTCAAGATCAAGAACCTCGAGGCGAGGGTCGGCGAGGAACTGCGCGCGCGCAAGGCCGAACTGGAGGCGGGCGCGAAGTCGCTCGAGTCGATGGCAGACGGCCCCGAGAAGGAGCAGAAGGTCGACGCGCTGCGCCTGAAGAAGCTGCAGGCCGAGCAGTTCGCGGTGATGAAGGAGCTCGAGCTCGACCGCGAGCGCAGCCTGAAGTGGCAGTCGGTCTACCGCGCGGTCCGCGAGGGCGCTGCCAAGCTTGCCGACGCCGAGAAGTTCGATCTCATCATGGTCGACGACTCGCGCATCGAGATCTCCACGCAGCGCTCGAAGGATGCACCGCCGCTCGAGACGCAGGCGAAGTCGCAGATCAGCGCGCTGCGCATCCTCCATGCGGCGAAGACCGTGGATGTCACCGAGAAGCTCATCGTCCAGATCAACAACAGCCGCGGCTCGGCATCGGCGTCGGCCACGGGCGCCCGCTGACGCGGACAGGAACGAGGTGACACCAATGAACCCTGGCAACATGCCTTTCCGCTTTCCGCGCCTCGAGACCGTGCTCGCGATCGCCTTCGCGACCGTCGCAGCCGTCGCGGTGCTGCGCCCCTCGGCATCGGCCGTCGAGCCCTCGAAGGTCGCCACCGTCGACCTCGAGAAGGTCTTCACCTCGCTCAAGCGCTATGAAGCGGGACTGGCCAAGCTCAAGTCCCTCGGCGAGACACTCGAGGCGCAGGCCAAGTCGGCCGAGTCGAAGGTGCGCGAACTCCAGGGCGAGCTCGAGAACTTCAAGGATGGATCGAAGGAGCAGGCCGACGCGCTGGGCAAGCTGCAGAACGCAGCAGGCGAGCTTCGCGCGGTCCAGCAGTTCGTGGGCGCCAAGCTCGAGGTCGAGAAGTCGCGCACGCTGCGCGACACCTACCTCGCGATCAAGGACGCCGTACGCCGCCTCGCGGAGCGCGAGGGCCTCGACTACATCCTGCTCGACGACTCGGTCGTCGAGATGGACCCCGCCAACGCCTCGAACACGATGTCCCAGATCTCCGCGCGCCGCTTCCTGTACGCCAGCCCGAAGCGCGATGTGACCAACCAGCTCATCGGCCTGATGAACGAGGAATGGAAGGACGCGAAGTGACGGGAGCCCACGCGGCCAATGCCTCCGACCGGTCGATCTCCGCGCTCGCGGAGCTTGTCGGCGCAGCCATCGAGGCCCCGGCCGGCTTCGACCCGGCGCTCGTGATCGAGAACCTCGAGTCGGTTGAGCGCGCTGGGCCGAGGTCCCTGACCTTCGTGGGCAGCGCGAGGTATGCGAAATTGCTCGAGTCGAGCCCCGCTGCGGCCGCAGTCGTGAGCGCGGATGTCGAGCTTCCCGAAGCGGCACGCAAGCGCGCGATCCTGCGGGTGAGGAGCGCCGACCACGCGATGATCGCGATCCTCGACCGCTTTGCGGAGCCGGAGCAGCTGCCCGCGGTCGGCATCGATGCGACCGCACGCGTGCATGCGACCGCGACCATCGGGGAGGGCGCCCGCATCGGTGCGTTCGTGTCAGTGGCGGCGCACGCGCATGTCGGCGCGCGCACGGCGCTCTTCGACGGCGTGCGCGTGTACGAGTCGGCGCGCGTCGGCAGCGACTGCGTGCTGCATGCGAATGTCGTGATCCGCGAGCGGTGCACCGTGGGCAACCGCGTGATCCTCGCCTCGGGCGTCGCGATCGGCACCGATGGCTTCGGCTACCGCCCGAGCGCGGACGGCCGTGGCATCAGCAAGATCCCGCACATCGGCACGGTGGTCATCGAGGACGATGTCGAGATCGGAGCCAACAGCTGCGTCGACCGTGGAAAGTTCGGTGCCACCCGCATCGGCGCAGGCTCCAAGATCGACAATGTCTGCCAGATCGGACACAATGTGGACATCGGACGGTGCGTCGTGATGAGCGGCCTGAGCGGCGTCGCCGGAAGCACGCGGATCGGCGATGGCACGCGGATCGGCGGCGGCTGCGGCATCGCAGACCATCTGACGATCGGCCGGGGCGTCTCGCTCGCGGCCAGATCGGGAGTTATGAGCGACATCCCGGACGGGGCCACCTGGGGCGGATTTCCAGCCCAGGACATCCGCATGGCTTTGCGGGAGGTGGCGCTCATCCGTAAACTCCCCGAGTGGCATCGCCAACTGAAGCACCTTCTCGAGGCGCCCAAGACCCCGTAGGCTCGACCTCCCTCATCAGGGGAGCGGGAGCGACTGGGCCGGGCCCGTCGGCCCCGCCAGCGCTTCGCCCGAACACGGGCGAGAGCGGGATGGCTGCGCCCGCACGCCAACGCACGCTCGCTCGGCCCGTGACTGTGCGCGGAAAGAGCTTGATGCTCGGCGCCGATGCCTCGGTCACGATTCAGCCGGCTCCTCCGAACTCGGGCATTGCGTTCGTCCGCACCGATGTCAATCCGCCCGTGCGCATCCCCTGCACGGCGGACCATGTCGCGCCCCGCCCGCGCCGCACGACGCTCAAGTCGGGCGATGTGACGATCGACACCGTCGAGCATTGCCTCTCCGCGATTGCCGGACTCCGGATCGACAACGCGACCATCGAGATCCACGGGCCCGAGCTCCCCGCGGGCGATGGATCCGCGGCGCTGTTCGCAGAGCCCATCCTCGAGGCCGGGCTCGTCGAGCAGGACGCGCCCCGCAAGGTCTTCAAGATCCGCGAGCCGATCGTCATCGAGGAAGCAGACGGCATGATTGCCGCCATGCCCTACGACGCAGAGGGCATGCGCGTGGTCTACGACCTCGACTATGGCCAGCGAGGGCATCGGATTCGCCACCAGACCTACTCGTACAACATCGCGGACGGCAACTTTGTCGAGGAGATCGCGCCCGCGCGCACCTTTAGCCTGCGCGAGGAGGCGGAAGCACTCCAGGCCGCTGGTCTTTGCCGGCACCTGACGCCGCGCGACATCCTGGTGATCGGCGACGACGGCGTCCCCATCGACAACGCCTACCGCTTCGATGACGAACCCGTCCGCCACAAGCTGCTCGATGTCGTCGGCGACCTCTCGCTCATCGGCGCCCCGATCCAGGCACGCATCCTTGCGGTTCGCTCCGGCCACGGCCTGAACCGCAAGCTCGCGCTGAAGGTGCGCGAGCAAATGCTCGCCGCCGACCTTCGGAAGACGGTGGTGGACGGCAAGGTGATGGACATCCGCGCGATCCAGAAGCTGATGCCCCACCGCTACCCGATGCTGCTCGTCGACCGCGTGGTCGAGGTCGACGGGTCGAAGCGGGCCATCGGCATCAAGAATGTGACCATCAACGAGCCGTTTTTCCAGGGTCATTACCCGGGTACGCCCATCATGCCAGGCGTCCTGCTGGTGGAAGCCATGGCCCAGCTCGGGGGTCTCCTGCTGGCGAATGTCCTCGAGCACACCGGCAAGATCGCGGTCCTCCTTTCGATCGACAAGGTCAAGCTCCGCAAGCCCGTCGTTCCCGGCGACCAGGTCGTGCTTGAGGCGGAGAACCTCCGCGCGACCGCGCGCACAGGGCACCTGAAGTGCCGCGCGCTGGTCGGCGACAAGGTCGCAGCCGAGGCCGAGCTGAGGTTTATGATGGTCGATCCCGACGCCGAGTGACGAAGACAGGTCGAGAGAACATCCGCGAATGGTCCAGATCCACCCCACAGCCGTCGTCGACTCCACCGCGCAGGTCGCGGACGATGCCGTCATAGGCCCGTGGTGCGTGGTCGGACCGAAGGTCTCCATCGGACCTCGCACGATCCTGCGGAGCCATGTGGTCGTCGAAAGCCACAGCAGGCTCGGCGCGGACAATGTCCTCTACCCGTTCTCGACCGTCGGAGGCGTTCCCCAGGACCGCAAGTTCCGCGGCGAAGAGACCTGGGTCGAGGTCGGCGACCGCAATCACATCCGCGAGCAGGTGACCATCCACCGCGGCACGACCGTGGGCGGCGGCGTCACCCGCATCGGCAACGGCAACCTGCTTATGGTCGGCGCGCATGTGGCGCATGACTGCAGGCTCGGCAACGACATCACTGTGGCGAACGCGGTGCTGTTCGCCGGCCATGTGCATGTCGGCGACGGCGCAACCATCGGCGGAAACGCAGCGTTCCACCACTTCGTCACCATCGGCACCTGCGCACTCGTTGGCGGGCTCGCGCGCGTGCCGAAGGATGTGCCGCCGTACATGATCGTCGAGGGCTCTCCCGCCCGCATCCGCGGCCACAATCACATCCAGATGACCCGTCGCGGGATCGGCGAGGATGCGATCGATGCCGTGCGCACGGCATACCGCAGGCTCTTCTGCGAGGCAGGCGCCGCAATGGCGACGCGCATCGACGAACTGCGCGCCGAGTTCCCCGATGTCGCGCAGGTGCATGAACTCTGCGACGCGCTCGCTGCCAGCGCTGCGGGCGTGCACGGCCGTGCGCTCGAACGGATGCGTTCGGACGACAAGCGGTCGGTGCCCGCGATGTGGCAACCCCAGTCGGCCGCACAAGCGTGAGGAGATCTCGGCGCGGCCGCAGGTTCTCGGACTCGCTCGTCCAACCCTTGCAACTCGGTTGATTCGCTCATTCGCACCTTGGAAGCGGTCGATAGCACCCCGCGCGGGAGCCCTACGCTCCCGCCGAAAGGCCTCCCATGCGCATCCTGCTCGACGACCATGAGACCACCCTGAAGGCCGACACCGTGGGTGGCGCGCTGCAGGAAGCCGCCACACTCGTCGAGAAGTCGGGGCGCCTGATCGTCGAGGTCGAGGTCGACGGCATCTCGTGGTGCGAGGAAGACCTCGCCAACACCGAGCACATCCAGCGCAGCGCCAGCGAGATCCGCCTTTCCACCGCCCATCCGGCCGAACTCCTGCGCGACACCTTCGCGAACGCCGCCGAGGCGGTGCTGAACGCGGACGACATGCAGCGCAACGCGGCGAAGCTGCTCCAGGCGAACCGCGAGACGGAGGGCATGCAGGCGCTGCTCGAGGCGCTCGCGATCTGGGGCTCGGTGCAGACCGCGATCTCGCGCGGGCTCGAGCTCGGCGTCATCAGCCGCGACCAGGTTCGCACGGCGGGCATCGACATCGACGGCGCCATCGCCGAGCTCGATGCACGCCTTCGCTCGCTGCGCGAGGCGATGAAGTCCTCGGACACCACCGCCGTCAGCGACTGCCTCATGTACGAATTCCCCGCGACCACCAAGGTCTTCGCGCAGATGCTCGCCGCAACCGCGGCCGAGATCGGCAGGACCGTCTCCGCCAAGAAGTGACCGAAGGACGCAGCGCATCATGGCCACCGTCAAGAGCACATCCGTCAACAGCCTGATGACCAAGGCCCAGCAGGCGCTCACCCGCAACCACTGGTTCGAGGCCGAGCGCATGTGCACGCGCGCGCTCGACATGGCCCGCAACGAGTGCGACTTCAACCTGATGGCGCGCATCGTGCTCCCGCTTCAGGAGGCGCGCCGGCAGCGCATGCAGCTGGCGTTCGACTCGAAGAAGATCGTGATCATCGATGAGCCTTCGGCGGAGGAGCGCAATCTCGAGGCGAAGTGCTACCTCATCCAGCCGCCGCTGGTCGGAGCCGACGCAAGGCGCATGCGCCTGCTGGCGCTCGAGCGCGAGATTCCTGCGATGTTCCTCTGCCGCGAGCCGAAGACCCAGCTCGGGCTGTGCCCGATCGTGGCGATCGGCCAGGTCACGGTGCGCACCCGGATCGATCCGCCGAAGAAGTGGGACAAGCCTGATCTCGCGTGGTACATCGCGGCCTGCGAGCATCTGGGCGACGCAGCGATCGAGACGCTTGATCGCACTGCGGAACCCGCGCGCCAGGTCGACGCCCTGCTCGAGCGGCTCGACGCCGTACCCGACCACGAGAAGCTGCACCAGGCGTTGGCGGAAGTCTGCAAGGAAGCAGCCCAGCACTACGCCGACGGAGAGGCCCCCGCGCGCGCGGCCGTCAAGGTTCGCACGGGCGAGCAAGGCCCGAGCGTGCACGACGACGAGTGAGCGTGCTCACTTGATCGCGTTCAAGCCCAGTCCAGCGATTCCTGCAGCGAGTTGAAGTTCTCGCATCCGGTCGCCGTCACCGCCACCATGTCCTCGACGCGGATGCCGCCGATTCCCAGGGCGTAGAGCCCGGGCTCGACGGTGAGCACATCGCCGACGACAAGCTGCGGACCCTTCATGGCGAGGAGCGGCGGCTCGTGCACCTCGAGGCCGATGCCGTGGCCCGTGCCATGCGAGATCACCGGGACGCCCTGCTGCGTCGGCTGCCCCGCGCCGTAGCCGTGCCGTGCCAGCGCGGCCAGCGTCGCCTCATGCACCGACTGCCCCGTGACACCCGGACGCACCGCAGCAATCGCGTCGCGCTTTGCGGCGACCACGGCTGCGTGCATGCGCGCCACCTCGGGCGGGATCGCGCCGTGGACGACGGTGCGGGTCATGTCGCCGTTGTAGAGGGTCTTCCGGTTCTGCGGAAAGATGTCGACGATGACGGGCTCGCCCGTGCGGAGGACACCATGACCGTGGTCATGGCAGTCTGCGCCCTGCGCGCCGCAGGCGACGATCGACTCGGGGTTCTCATAGCCGTTCGTCAGCAGGTGGATGTCGATGGTCGCGCGCAGGCGCTCGGCGGTCAGCGGCGCGCCATCGTGGACGAGGGTGCCGTCGGCGGCGGCCTTGGCGCGGGCGACGGTCTCGCAGGCGAGCTTCATCGCGCTTTCGGTCGCGCGCTGGGCCTCGCGCAGCCAGTCGAGTTCCTGCGCGTCCTTCGATCGGCGCTCGAGGACGCCCATCTCGGTATCGCACTCGAGAGCGATGCCCGCCTTCTCGATGAAGTGGGCGAAGATCAGCGGCAGCGAGCGGTCGGCGCGGACGGCCTTGATTCCGCGGGAGACCAGGCACTGCGCGACCGACTGCGCGGTGGCCGTCTCACGGTCGCCGGAGAGGCCGCCCGCAGGCTCGAAGTCTGCGGGGCAATGCACGCCGTCTGCGCGCGCGTGGCGCTTCGCGCGCTCCATCTCGATGTCGCGGATGATGAGCACGCGCTCGGTCGCGCCGGGGCCCGTGGGCAGCGTGAGCAAGGCGGCGGGATCGCCCACCTTGAAGCGGATGGCGCGGAAGAGCGAGAGATTGATCGCGGGAATGCCCGCCATCACGGTTGCGGTCGGGGTCGACATGGCGGGGGCAATCTACTTGCCCGCGCGCAGCAGCGCCTTCTGGTCGGGATGCTCCCCGAGCCAGTGCACGCGCCCGTCCCGCTCGTCGACCACCGCGCCCACCATGCGGATGCGGCCCGCCCCGATCGAGGCCGCGAGCGGGCCGTTCGAGCTGAGCAGCTGCCGCGCGATGCCGAAGCAGCGGTTCTCCGCGCTTCGGAAGGCGATGTCGATCTCGGCCACATGCACCTTGAGGCGCCCAAGGACGACGACAAGCGAGAACCCGAGGGCGTCGACCGAGCCGTCGACGATCCGCACGAGGTCCTCCTCGGACGACACCATCACCTCGAAGCGGCCCGAGCGCATGTCGCCCGATCCTGGCGACAGGACGAACGAGTGCACCTGGTCCACGGAGACATCGAACAGGTCGGTCAGCGGCTCATGGAGGCGCTCGATCTCGATCGAGAGGGCGAACGGCTTCGCGCTTGCGGGAGGGATGCGCGTGGACACCGTGGCCGAGCGCCCGTTGGCGCGTCGGTCGACATGGCGCTGGTTGCCGGCGATGAGCGCGGCAAGCGCTGTGGTTGGATCCGATGGTGTCAGCATCCTCAGAGATCCCGGAACGAGTGGGATCGAGACATCATGACCCCAATCCCGGGCGTTGGGGCGGGGGTGAATTCCCCATTCTCGTCTCTGAACCCTTGCGGAATTTCTGAAAGCCGTTCCGCGCTCAGGTTCGCGTGAGCTTCCGATACTTCATGCGGTGCGGCTGATCGGCGTCCTCGCCGTACCGCTTGCGTCGCTCTTCCTCGTAGCTCGACCAGTTGCCGTTGTGGAAGTGGATCTTGGCGTCGCCCTCGAAGGCGATGATGTGGGTCGCGAGGCGGTCGAGGAACCAGCGGTCGTGGCTGATGATGACGGCGGTGCCGGCGAAGTTCTCGAGGGCTTCCTCGAGGCCGCGCATGACATTCACATCGAGGTCGTTCGTGGGCTCATCCAGAAGAATGACATTCGCGTGGCTCTTGAGGAGCCGCGCGAGGTGCACGCGGTTGCGCTCGCCGCCCGAGAGGGTGTCGACATTCTTCTGCTGGTCGACTCCGGAGAACCCGAAGCGCGCTACATAGGCGCGGCTATTGACCTTCGCGTTGCCGAGCTTGATCTCCTCGCTGCCCTCCGAGATCACTTCCCAGACATTCTTGCCCGCGGGCAGCGAGTCGCGCGTCTGCTCGACATACGCGAGCTTGACGGTGTCGCCGACCTTGAACGAGCCCGAATCGGGCTGCTCGAGGCCCACGATCATCTTGAACAGCGTGGTCTTGCCGGCGCCGTTCGGGCCGATGATGCCCACAATCGCGCCGGGCGGAATCGAGAACTCGATCTTGTCGAGGAGCAGCGTGTCGCCGAAGGCCTTTGAGAGCTCCTTCGCCTCGATGACCAGGTTGCCGAGGCGCGGCCCCGGCGGGATGTAGATCTCGATCTCCTTCGCCCGCTTCTCCTGGTCCTCGTTCAGGAGGCGCTCGTAGGCGGCGACGCGCGCCTTCGACTTCGCCTGGCGTCCCTTCGGGTTCTGGCGCACCCACTCGAGCTCGCGCGCGAGCGTCTTCTGGCGCACGGACTCCTGCTTCTCCTCGATGGCGAGGCGCTTGTGCTTCTGCTCGAGCCAGCCGGTGTAGTTGCCCTTGTAGGGGATGCCGACGCCGCGGTCGAGCTCGAGGATCCAGCCGGCGACGTTGTCGAGGAAGTAGCGGTCGTGGGTGACGGCGATGACCGTGCCCGGGTAGCGCGCGAGGTACTGCTCGAGCCAGTAGACGGATTCGGGGTCGAGGTGG
>Ga0208783_10002489_pt1 | contig 10570 bp, 6 predicted proteins | sample DEB19_08_DNA_2_FD_184529 | JGI IMG/M metagenome (GOLD analysis project Ga0208783, IMG submission 184529) | Aqueous microbial communities from the Delaware River and Bay under freshwater to marine salinity gradient to study organic matter... | ecosystem: Environmental > Aquatic > Marine > Coastal... | reverse complement strand
CGCAGCCGGCGCGCCACCTCGGCGAGCACGATGTCGCCGACCCCGTGGCCGAAGCGGTCGTTCACGCCCTTGAAGTGGTCGAGGTCGATCATGGCCACGGAGAGCGGCACGCCGTGCGTGCGCGCGGCGCCGCCCTCCCGCGCCAGGATCGCGTCGAGCCCCGCGCGGTTCCACACGCGCGTCAGCGGGTCGACCATCGAGCGGCGGCGCGCCTCGCCGAGCTCGCGGATCATGTCGCCCTGCCGGAAGGTCAGCTGCCGGCGGTGCAGCTCGCCCTCGGCGACGGCCGCCAGGTCACGCAGCAGCGACAGGTCCTCGGGCGAGGCCTCGCGCGGCTCGCCGTCGACGGCGCACAGGACGCCGATGCGCGCGCCGTCGGGGGCGCGCACCGCGAGCGACGCGAAGAACCGCGCGTAGGGCGCGTTGACCACCAGGCTCGACCGCGCCAGCCCGCCGTCGGCGAGCGCGTCGCGCACCACGAAGGGCCCGGCGCTGCCCAGCGCGCCCGCGACCAGCGCGTCGTCGCGCGGCACCTCGTTCACCTGCAGCCCGTGGCGCGACTTGAACCACAGGCGGTCCTCGCCGAGCACGGCCAGGGCCGCCACCGGCGTGCGCATGACGCGCGCGGCCAGGCGCGTGATCCGGTCGAACGACTCCTCGGCCGGGGTGTAGAGGAGCGCCAGGCGCTCGAGCGTGTCGAGCCGCGTGCGTTCCTGGACCGAATCTGTGCGCCGACCGACCTGCGCCATCGAAGGGACCCCTGCTCCGTAGGGTGACACATGCGGGCCCCGCCGACAACCCGGATCGGCCCCGATTCGCCGGAAGTCGGGCACGTGCCGGGGCGCGCGCGGGGCGGAAAACGACCGACGCGGCGCACGGGGCGCCGCGTCAGGGGTTCGCAAAGGCCGCGGTGGGATTTGAACCCACGAATAACGGATTTGCAATCCGTCCCCTTAGGCCACTTGGGTACGCGGCCGGCCAGACCCGTATAGTGGCACAGCCGACCTCCCGCGTCAACGCGCGCATGGATCGACCCCGCACCAGAACGGCCGCCCTGCTTATCGCCCTCGCCATGGGGGCCGAAGCGTTGTCGCAGGCACCCGCGGCACCGAAGCCCGTCGCGGGCCCGCCGCCCGAGGCACCGAAGCCCGCATCGGCGCTCCCCGTCCTCCGCGAGGGCGTGATGCTCACGTCGACGCGCGGCTACTTCGCGCGCTCGCTGCGCGAGCCGGGGCTCCTGGTGTTCCGGCTCGAGGAGCGGCTTGCCTCGAGCGGGCGCCGCCCGATCCTCGTGATGCCGTGCGACCCCGCCGAGGACATCAAGGCGATCCTCGCCGACCCGCGCGAGGACTCGCCGGTGCGCTTCGAGGTGACCGGCGAGATCTTCGACGGCGGAGACCGCGCATTCCTGCTTCCGATGGCGATCGTCGCGCTGCGCCCGCCGGCGGCGCCGGGCATGCTGGCGCGCACCGCGCCGAGGGAGCTCGAGCGCCCGGACCCCGCGCGCCCAGCACCGCGCGCGCCGCGCATCGATGCCTATGCCGACGAGGGCGGTGCCGCCGCCGCGGCAACGCCTGCGCGCGAGGCGCCGCCCGACCGCCTGGCGCACGAGCCCGACACCACGCTCTTCCCCGGCTTCGACGACGGGCTCGCCGACGAGCTCGAGCGCCGGCTCGACCAGGGCATCGCGCGCAGCGGGCTGGGCACGGCGGCGAAGCGTGCCGTCGAGGCGCACGACCGCTCCGCGCTCGTGCCCACCGCGACGCGGATCCTCGGCCGGCGGGCGACGGTGCTGCGCGACCCGCTCACCGGCGCATGGCGCGCACGCTTCGCCACCGGCCGCGCGGACTCCGGCACCGGCGTCGCGCCCGAGGCATCGATGGAGATCCTGCCGAGCCGCACGCTGACCGAGCTCGAGCGCCGCGTGCGCGAGCGTCCCGTGGGGACGACGTGGCTCCTGAGCGGCGAGGTGGTCAACGCGCGCGACCGCAGCTACCTGGTGCTGACGCGCGCCGTGGAGCCGCCGGCCTCCCGCTTCGAGTCGCCCTGAGCGCGCGTTCGCTCAGCCCCACGCCGCGAGCATGATGCCGAGGTCGTTGCCGTCGACGGTGCCGTCGCCGTTCAGGTCCGCGGGCCCGCGCAGTCCCCAGGCGGCGAGCAGCATGCCGAGGTCGTTGCCGTCCACCACGCCGTCGCCGTTGAGGTCCGCGGGGATGGGCGGCGCGCCCGTCACGGTGCCGTTCAGCACCAGCGAGAGCGGCGTGCTCGTCGCACCCGGCACCGATTCGTCGCGGGTGGTGATGGTGACGGTGCGCGTGTAGGTCCCGGGCGCAAGCCCCGCGGGATCGAAGCGGAACGAGGCGCTCCCGGGCACCGCGCCGATCTCGCCCGGGGTGGACCCGACGAGCGCGAACGGCCCCGGCGGCACCGCGATCGACTGGATCGAGAGCCGCGCCTGGTCCGTGCCGAAGCCGAAGTTCGCGACCGCCACGTCCGCGGACACCGGCGCCCCGCCCTGCTCGGCCGCGATCTGGAGCGATGCGCTGTCGACGTCCGCGGTCGCCGACAGCGACGGGTTCGAGCGCCGAAGCACGTGCACCGAGACCGGAAGCGCCGTGGACGGATTCTCCACGCCCTGGTTGGCGCTCGTGACGGTGGCGGTGCCCGTGCGCACGCCGACCGTGGCGGTCGCGACGGGCAGGTTCACCGTGACCGACGACGGCGAGAGCGGCGCGGTGCCCGACTGGCTTCCCGAGAGCACGCCGCTTCCGGTGGCCACGTACTGCAGGGCATCGATGCCGACGGCGAAGTCGCCGGGCGCGTCGTTTGACACCAGCACCGGCACAACGACTCCCGCCGCGCCCTGGATGACGCGCGCGGGGTAGGCACCGAGCGTCGCCACGCACCACGCGGGCACCTCGAAGTCGACCAGCACGGGGATGTGGTCGGACGCCGCCCACAGCGCGCCGGCGAGCGCGTTGGAGCGCGGGATGTTCGTGGGGTAGTAGGTGTTGTTCCCCTGGTTGATGTCGAGGTTGTAGTGATTGCCGTCGTTGCCGAGCGCGCGCGTCGTCCCCGGGATCACCGCGAGGCCCGCACCGTCGGCGAGGGCCGCGGTCGGCAGGATGAAGTCGAACCGGTCGTCCATCCCGCCGCCCACGAGCGCGCCGGACGCCAGGCGCGGGCTCTGCGTATGCAGCACCGCATTCGAGGCGCCGGTCCAGTTGGCGGTGCCGAGCGGGTCGACCGCCCGGCCGTTGCCGGCGGCGATGAACGCCTGGTATCCGGGCTCCGAATTCGAATAGAAGTTCATGTCGCCGGCGTAGATCGCCTGCACGCCCGCACCCATGGCGTCGGCGTTCGCGCGGATCGCCTGCACGCCCGAGAGGCGCTCGTCCTCGTTGGCGCTGCCGGTGCTCGCCTTCAGGTGGGAGCCATAGACCAGGAAGCGGGCGCCGGCGGACGCGTAGTCGCGGAACTGGAGCGTCCAGCGGTCGGTGTTGCGGCTGCCGCCCGTGGCGATGTTGGCGTGCGTGCCGGGCACCTCCGCCAGCAGGTCGGTGCGGAAGAAGAGCGCCTGCGCCCCCGACGCGCCATCCTCCGTGGGCGTGGTCGTGAAGGTGGCGCGCGTGTAGGCCACGCCTGCGGGCGCGGCGGCGTTCACGATCGACGTGAGCGTGGCGAGGTCGACGTTGCGGACCTCGGCGAACACGAACGCGCCGACCGGGACGGCGAAGCCCGGCTTGTCGTCGGCATGCATCGCGGCGATCACCGCCTGCAGCGACGCCAGGTTCCCCTCGAGGCCGGAGATGTTGTAGGTGGCCACACGAAGCTGCGCGGCCGCCGACGCCGACAGCGACAGGGCAGCCGCCGCGACGGCCCAGCGAGCGCGTCCGAGAACGTATCTCGCGGCATTGGCCATCGAGGTGACGATACGCCCCCCTCTTCGCCCGACCCAAGCCATTTGTTCGCACAACTGCGCAAGTAGTCTTCCCCGTCCGCCCCGGACCGCCCTCCGCAGGTCCGCGGAACGAACTGGCCCCCACGGGAACCACCCCACCATGCGAATCCTCACCGCCGCCCTGGCCGTCGCCGTCCTCGCCTCGCCCGCCCTCGCCCAGCAGGTCGAGCCGGAGATCTTCACCCTGCCCAACGGCATGAAGTTCCTGCTGGTGGAGCGCCACGACCAGCCCAACACCATCGCCGCCGGCTGGCTGGCGAAGGTCGGCTCGGTGAACGAGCGCCCCGGCATCACCGGCATCAGCCACTTCTTCGAGCACATGATGTTCAAGGGGACCGACACCATCGGCACCCGCGACCCGCAGCGCGACGCCGGCTACCGCGCGCGCCAGAAGCTGCTGCGCGACCGCATCAACGAGCTCACCTGGACGGTGCAGTACGAGCGCTTCAAGCAGGGCGAGATCGCCGACCCGTGGGACCCGAAGAACGACACCACCGAGCTGGCCGCCCTGCGCACCGACCTGCGCCGCCTGATGGACGAGCAGCAGGGCAAGGCGGGCGAGGACGCGATCAAGCGGCTCGAGGCCGACCTCGCCAAGGCCGACGCGTCGACCCCCGAGGGCAAGCAGCGCGCCGACGCGATGCGCCAGGAGCTGGCGGCGGTCAAGGCGGGCCAGGCGAAGATGGCCACCATCGTCAAGGACGAGTTCGACCAGGTCTACAGCAAGGCGGGCGGCACGGGCATGAACGCCTTCACGAGCTACGACCTGACCTTCTACTTCATCAACGTGCCGAGCAACAAGTTCGAGCTGTGGGCGTGGATGGAGAGCGACCGGCTCGACGGCAGCGTGTTCCGCGAGTTCTACAGCGAGCGCGACGTGGTCCACGAGGAGCGCCGCCTGCGCACCGAGAGCACGCCGACCGGCGTGTTCCAGGAGCAGTTCGAGAGCATGTTCTGGATGGCGAGCCCCTACTCCTGGCCCGTCATCGGCTGGCCGAGCGACCTGAACAGCTACTCGATGGAGGAGGCGATGAAGTACTGGAACACGTACTACCGCCCCAACAACCTCGTGGGCATCATCGTCGGCGACTTCAGCCCCGCCGAGGTGAAGCCGGTGATCGCGAAGTACTTCAGCCGGCTCGAGCCGGGCACGCAGGCCCCGCCGCCGGTGGTGACGCTGGAGACCGAGCAGCGCGCCGAGATGCGAATGCAGGCCGAGGCCGAGGCGCAGCCGCAGGTCGAGGTGCGCTACCACACCGTGCCCTTCCAGCACAAGGACTCGTACGCGCTCGACGTGATGTCGTCGGTCCTCAACGGCCGCACCGGCCGCCTCTACAAGAGCATGGTGGAGGGCAGCCAGGTGGCAAGCACCGCCAGCGCGCGCCAGGACTCGCGCAAGTACGCGGGCGCGTTCAGCTTCTCGGCCGAGACCAAGGGCGAGGCCACGCCGGAGCAGCTCGAGAAGGCGTGGTACGCCGAGCTCGAGAGGCTCCAGAAGGAGGCCGTGCCCGAGCAGGAGCTGCAGAAGGTGAAGAACCAGGCGATGGCCGACAGCTACCGCCGCCTGCAGAACAACTTCTTCCTGATGATCCAGCTCGCCTATGCGGAGGCCCTCGGCGACTGGAGCGAGATCAACAAGGAGAGCGCCAAGATCCAGGCCGTGACGGCCGAGGACGTGAAGCGCGTGGCGAACACGTACTTCGGGAAGAACAACCGCTCGGTGGCCACCTACGTCCGCAAGGCCGGCGAGCAGGCCGAGGTCGACGCCGACCTCGCGGCGCTGCCGGCGCCGATGCAGGGCATGGCACGGCAGGCGGCGAAGAAGATCGGCGCCGAGACCGACCTCGCGAAGCTCAAGGAGGGCCTCGCCGAGATGGACGCGCAGGCAGCGCAGGTGCCGCCGGCGATGGCGCCGGTGCTGGGCTACCTGAAGAAGAAGATGACCGACCGCATCGCGGAGCTCGAGGCCGGCAAGTGAGCCGCCCGACCGCACCTTCCACCCACCGAGCACACCCCATGAAGACCACCATGAACGCCGCCCTCCTGGCCTCGATCGCGCTCGTCGCCGCGTGCGAGTCCGCGCCCAAGGCCGCCGACCCGATGCCGACCGCCGCCGCGAAGCCCGCCGCGCAGGCCGCGGCGCCCGCCGCGCGACCGGCCGCCGCCAAGCCGGCGGCTGCGAAGCAGGCGGCCGCGAAGCCCGCCTCCAAGGACGGGGCCTGGACCGCAGACCGCAGCGCGCAGCTGCCGGGCCGTCCCGAGGACCTCTCGTTCAAGGCGCTCGACTTCACGCCGCCGAGCGCGAAGGACTTCCGCCGCACGCTGCCGGACGGCACGCCCGTCTACATGGCCCCGAGCAAGGAGTTCCCGCTCGTCACGCTGACGCTCACCTTCAAGGGCGGCGCGTACATGGATCCGGCCGAGATCCCCGGCCTCACCGAGGCGATGGCCGCGATGGTGCGCACCGGCGGCACCGCCACGGTCAAGCCCGCCGAACTCGACGAGCGCCTCGACTTCCTGGCCACGCAGGCCACGGTCGGCGCGCGCGGCAACGCGATCAGCGCGACCATGAACTGCCTCTCGTCGAACCTCGACGAGAGCATGAAGCTCTTCTTCGACATGCTGCGCAACCCCGGCTTCGACCAGGCGCGCCTGGACATCCTGCGCGGGCAGGCGATCGAGGGCATGAAGCAGCGCAACGACGACGCCGGCGCCATCATCGGGCGCGAGTGGCAGTACGTGATGTACGGCGAGGACAGCTTCGAGAGCCGCCAGCCCACCAAGGACGGCTGGGACCAGGTCACCCCGGACCGCCTGCGCGCGCAGCACGCGCGCCTGGTGCACCCCGGCAACCTGATCGTCTCGGTCACCGGCGACTTCGACCCCGACGACATGGCCAGGCGCCTGGCGGCGGCGATGGACGGCTGGAAGCGCGGCGAGATGGCCCCCAACCCGCCGGCCCCGACGCACGTCTTCAAGCCGGGCGTCTATCACGTGGCGAAGGACATCCCGCAGGGCAAGGTGCGCGTCGGCCGCCGCAGCCTGCAGCGAGACGACCCCGACTACTTCGCGGCCGAGGTGATGAACGACATCCTCGGCGGCGGCGGGTTCACCAGCCGCCTGATGAAGCAGATCCGCTCGAACGAAGGCCTGGCCTACAGCGTGGGCTCGCGGATGGGCGCGGGCGTCTACTACCCCTCCACCTTCGCGGGCGCCTTCGAGTCGAAGAACCCGACGGTGGCGCTGGCGATCAAGATCATGCGCGACGAGTTCAAGCGCATGCAGGACCAGCCGGTCACCGCCGAGGAGCTCGACGTCGCCAAGAAGGGATTCATCGAGGCGTTCCCGGGCCAGTTCTCGAGCAAGGACGCCACCCTGGGCATCCTGGTGGCCGACGAGTGGACCGGGCGCGACCCCGAGTACTGGCAGAACTACCGCGAGAACATCCAGAAGGTCACCGCCGACGACGTGCAGCGCGTCGCCCGCAAGTACCTGAACTTCGATGACATGGCCATCATGGTCGTCGGGCGCTGGGCCGAGATCTCCCAGGGTGACCAGGGCGGGCGCGCGAGCATGAAGGACTTCTGGTCCGGCGGCCGCACGGAGCTCCCCCTGCGCGACCCGATGACCATGAAGCCGATGGACGCCCCGGCGCCGACGGACGCACCGGCCCCCGCAGGCGCGCGCTGACGGCGGGCGGCGCCCTCAGCGCCGCAGCGTCCAGCCGAGCTCGGGCATGCGCAGCAGGCGCGACGCCGCGACGTAGGCGATCGCGCCGACGCCTGCGAGCACCAGGAGCGACGCCACCGACCACGCCCAGCCCGCACCCGAATCGAGGCCGAGCGACGCGAGGACGGTGACCGCCGCCATGGCCGCGGTGGCCATCACCGTGCGCCCGAAGCCCGAGACCGTCTCGCGGTCCATGATGGGGCCCGTGCGCCGGCGCAGCAGCCGCGACATCGCGATCACCTGGATCGTGGCGCACGTGGCGGTCGAGAGCGCCAGCCCGCCGACCTTGAGCGGCGTCCAGATGAGCGCCAGGTTGAGCGCGAAGTTGAGCCCCACCATCCACAGGCTGAGCTTGACGGGGGTCCACGTGTCACCCAGGGCGTAGAAGGCGCGCGTGCCGATCTGCTGCAGCGCGTAGGCCCACACCGCGGGCGCGTAGAGCGCCAGCACGTAGGCCACCATCGAGACGTCCTCGGCGGTGAAGCGGCCGCCGCGGTAGACCGCGGCGGCCAGCGGCTCGCGCACGATGACCAGCCCGATGCTTGCCGGGAACGCGACGTAGAAGGACATGCGCAGGCCGCGGCGCAGCGTCTCGACGAACTGCTCGGGACGGTCGGCCTCGCGCGCGAGCGCCGGGAAGATCGCCGTCGCGGTGGCGACGCCGAACACCCCGAGCGGGAACTCGTAGAGCCGCTGCGCGTACGAGAGGAACGTCAGGCTGCCCTCGCGCAGCGGGAACGGAACGCCGAGGATCGTCGGGCCGACCATCGTCTGCCAGCTCGCTACCAGGCTGTCGACGAAGGTGTTCAGCTGGAAGACGCCCAGGCCGAGCAGCATGGGAAGCGTGCGCAGCACCACGCCGCGCACGTGGTCGCGGTCCTGCGCCAGGCGCAGGTGCGCGCGCACGCGGTGGTGGCGCAGCGCCCAGAGGTGGACGGCCAGCTGCAGCAGGCCCGCCACCATCACGCTCCACGCCACGCGCTCGACGTGGCCGCGGTCGCCGGCGGCCGGGCCCAGGCCGAGCGCTTCCCACCACTCGCTGCCCACGAACGCGGCGGCCATGATGCACAGGTTCAGGATGATGGGCGAGGCCGCGGTCGCGCCGACGCGGCCGTGCACCTGGAGCATCGCGCCGACGAGCGCCACCAGGCACACCAGCGGCATGTACGGCAGCATGATCATCACCAGCCGCAGGGCGAACGCCGAGGGCGGGTCCGACCCGACCAGCCAGTACAGCGCCAGCTCGCCGACGATCGTGAGCCCGGAGAGGAACACCGAGAGCATCGCGAGCATCAGGCCCGCGAAGCGGCGCGCGGCGTCCGGGTCGTCGCGGTCGAGCCGCGCGTAGACGGGCAGGAACGACGCCGACAGCGCCCCCTCGCCGAAGAGGCGGCGGAAGAGGTTCGGCACCTGGAAGGCGAAGTTGAACGCGTCGAGGAGCGGGCCGGCGCCGAACGCGCGCGCGAGCAGCGCGTCGCGGCCGAGGCCCGTCACGCGGCTCAGCAGCGTGAGCGAGGCGAAGGTGCGGGCTTGGCGTTCGAATCCTCGGCCCATGGCGCGTCCCTGCGCGGGCAACCTGCCGCGGCTACCTTGTATCGGACAGATGCGACGCGCGGCGACAACTCTGGCGGTCCTGGCCGCGGCGGCCCTCGCCTCGTGCGCGTCGGAGCCCGAGACCGTGCTGCGCACCGACCTGCCCCAGGTGCCGGGACTGGTGCCGCGCGACTCGTCTGGGATCGTCCAGCGCGGCGACCAGGTGACCGGCGGGCAGTTCGCCTACAAGGGGGACGTCCCGAGCCTCGCCGCGCGCGTGCAGGAGACGCGCGCCCGCTTCGATGTGGCGGGCTGGAAGCTCTACGCCGAGACGCTCTCGCCCTCGATGGCGGTGCTCGAGTTCCGCAAGGGCGACCGCAGCGCCCGCGTCGAGATCATCCGAAACGAGATCCAGCCGAAGATGTCGACGGCCGTGATGACCGTGCGCACGCGCGAGGTCAGCGGCTGACCATCCGCAGCGCGGCAGCCGCGGCGTCGCCGCCGCTGCGCCAAGCGCCGTCGATCGATCCGTCGGTGACGTGGTCGCCGGCGACCACGGTGCAGTCGTCGACGACGGGCGCTGGACGGGCCGCCAGGTCCTGTGAATGCTGCCGCGGCAGCGCGCGCAGGATGCGGTCGGTGCGCAGGAGCCGCCAGCCGGCCATCGCGCCGCGCCCGAACCAGCGGTCCATCTGCGCGGAGGTGCGCGCCACCAGCGCCGCCAGGCCGCCATCCTCGGGGCCGGCGTCGACGCAGCTGAGCGACACAAGCGCCATCCCCTCGGGCGCGTAATCCGCCGAGACGCTCGACATGCACGCGGCGTGGTTGACCGGGCCCTCCCCGGTCCCGTCGAGGAAGAGGATCGGCTCGCGCATCGGCCCCGGCAGCGTCCGCGCCTCGCACGCCCAGTGCATGGTGGTGGTGGCGCACCAGCGCCGCGCAGGGATGCGCGGGTCAAGCGCGTGCGCCGCGTCCATGTCGGCGGCGATCACCACGGCGTCCGCCGGGAGCTCATCGCCGCCGGCGGTGCGCACGGTCGCACCGTGGGCGTGGTGGGCCACCGCCGAAACGCGGGTGTTCAGCCGGATCCGGCGCGCCGGCAGCGGCGCCGCGAGGTGCCGCGGCAGCTCGCCCATGCCGTGCGCCGGCACCGAGGCGTCGCCGCGCGCGAAGTTCGAGAAGGTGAAGCGGAACTGGCTGGCATCGGTCTCCAGCGAGCGGTCCAGGAACACGCCGCCGAAGAAGCCGCGCAGGAAGCCGTCGACCGTGGCCTTGCCGATGTCCATGCGCCCAAGCAGTGCGCGCGTGCTGCCTTCCGGTGCCCCGGGCCGCTCTGCGGGCGTGCGC
>Ga0208783_10002488_pt1 | contig 10572 bp, 8 predicted proteins | sample DEB19_08_DNA_2_FD_184529 | JGI IMG/M metagenome (GOLD analysis project Ga0208783, IMG submission 184529) | Aqueous microbial communities from the Delaware River and Bay under freshwater to marine salinity gradient to study organic matter... | ecosystem: Environmental > Aquatic > Marine > Coastal... | reverse complement strand
TACTCAAGACGGGGGGACGTCGGTTGATGTTCAGCCGCTCTTCCCGCCTTCTTCATCGATCGGCCGTGTGCCGATTTACTCGCACGATCCGCCGAACCTCGATCTCGCCAGTCCGCCGCTCGCACCACGTCCGCCACCAGCCTTCGTCTAGCCGCTTCGGCCAGGCAGGGTTGCTGCCTTGCCACACCTCACGATCTCAAGACCGCAAGACCTTTCGAGGGGAGAAGTGTGTGTATGCAAAAGAACAAGGCACTCGTCATCGTTGGTGTAATCGTCACGCTGCTAGCCGGGATCCTCAATGGCCAGACGCCAGTCGAGATCCGCGCGGCCGCGTCCTCCGCAGTGTCGGGATGGGCACAGATGAAATCGCCGGGTGGCGACCCGCTCTGGGTCGCGCCGGACATCCGTCTGACCTCGGCCGACATCGAGCGAGCCGAGGCGCGGCAGCTCGCAGACGGCCCTGCCGTCGCCATCGTCCTCACCACCGACGGCGCGCGCAAGATGGCGGCGCTCTCGAACGCGCAGATGAACAAGCCGATCGCCCTGCTGCTTGATGGCCAGGTGATCTGGGCACCAGTCGTCCGCAGCACGGTCGAAAAGGAAGCAGTCATGACCGGCGGGCCCGGGGGCCTCACGCAGGCCCAAATCCAGCGACTGCTGACGTCGCTGAAGAAGTAAGCCACATTCGGGGTGGGGCGCGGCCCCACTCCGAACCTCTCCGTTGCACATTCCGACGGGGCCTTCAGCGTGGCGCCGACCGGCGACCTGGACACCGAGTGGGGCGTTGCCAACAACGACGTCCGCAAACCGTCTCAAGGTCAATTTCAACAACCAGATCATCCGCGGTCTCGGCATCGGCGTCGGCTTCCGCATGTCCAGTGCGTCGCCGTCTGCCATCCGCACGGGGCTGGACAACAACGGCGACTTCGTCTTCAACCATCGCCCTGCCGGCGTCGCGCGCAACACCGAGCGAGGCTCCGGTTCGTTTTCGTTGAACATGAACCTCAATTACAACTGGCAATTCGGCCCGCCGGCCTGACAAACCACGCCAACTACACCGGCTACAGCGGCGTCATGACCTCGCCGGACGTTTCAAACAATCTCGACGCATGGCGGGCGCTACAATTTGAGCATTCATGCTCAGATTGCTGGCGTTTCTCAAACCATATCGAGGCCCCGTCGCGATCGTGTTCGCGCTCACGCTGGTGCAGTCACTGGCCGGCTTGTATCTCCCTCGCCTGATGGCAGACATCGTCGATCACGGCATCGTGCCGGGCGATCAGGGACAGATCCTGTACTACGGCGGCGTGATGCTGGCGATGGCCGTGGTCGCCATGGCCGCCGCTGTTGGCGGTTCGTATTTCGCGTCGAAGGCCGCGACCGGCTTCGGCCGTGACGTCCGCAGCCGCATCTTCGATCGCGTGGCGCACCTGTCGGTGCATCAGTTCGATCACTTCAGCACCGCATCGCTGATCACGCGCACGACCAACGACACCACCCAGGTGCAGCAGGTGTTGATCATGATGCTGACCATGGTGATCATGGCGCCGATGATGGCCATCGGCGGCACTGCGCTGTCGTTGTCACAGGACGTGCGCCTGGCGCGCGTGTTGATCGCCGTCATTCCCGTGCTCGGCATCGTCTGCTTCCTGATCATGCGCAAGGCCGTGCCGCTCTTCCAGTTGATGCAGGTCAAGATCGACAAACTGAACCTGGTGCTCGACGAAGGCCTGACCGGCGTGCGCGTCATTCGAGCGTTCGACCGCAGTGCCAGCCAGAGCCGCCGGTTCGATGCCGCCAACCTCGACCTCACCGACAACGCCATCATGGTCAACCGCCTGGTCTCCGCGCTGATGCCGGCGATGTTCCTGGTGATGAACCTGACCGGCGTGGCCATCATCTGGTTCGGCGCCGTGCGCATCGACGCCGGACAGATGCACGTCGGGGCGATGATCGCCACGCTGCAGTACGCCATCCAGATCCTGTTCGCGGTGTTCATGGTGACGGCCATGTTCGTCAGCCTGCCCCGTGCCGAAGCGTCGGCCGAGCGCATCAACGCGGTACTCGACGTGATGCCGGACGTGAACGATCCTGCGCAGGCGAAGCCGGCCGGGCCGGCCGTCGGCCGGGTCGAGTTCCAGGACGTCTCGTTCCAGTACCCGGGCGCCGAGGAGCCGGCGCTGAGCGGCGTGTCGTTCACGGCCCTGCCTGGCGAAGTCACGGCCATCATCGGCGGCACGGGCTCCGGCAAGTCGACGCTCGCAGGCTTGATCCCGCGCTTCTACGACGTCAATGCCGGTCGCGTGCTGATCGACGGCGTGGATGTGCGCGAGGTGCGCCAGGGAGACCTCAGGGCGAAGATCGGCTACGTGCCGCAAAAGGCCGTGCTGTTTACCGGCACGATCGCCAGCAACATCCGTTTCGGCCGGGAATCAGCCACCGACGACGAGATCGCCCGGGCGGCCGCCGTCGCGCAGGCGGCGGAGTTCATCGACCAGAAGCCCGAGGGCTTTGCCGCCCCGGTCTCGCAAGGCGGCACCAACCTCTCCGGCGGGCAGAAGCAGCGCCTTGCCATTGCCAGGGCGCTGGTGCGCAACGCGCCGATCTACGTGTTCGACGACAGCTTCTCGGCGCTGGACTTCGCCACCGACGCCCGGTTGCGGGCGGCGCTGCGCGCCGAAACGACGCAGGCCACGGTGTTCATCGTGTCGCAGCGCATTGGCACGGTCATGAACGCGGATCGGATTGTCGTCCTCGACGACGGGCGCGTCGTCGGCATCGGCACCCACGCGGAGTTGCTGCGCGGCTGTGAGGTCTATCGCGAGATCGCCGAGTCGCAGGCTTCGATCGAGGAGGTGGCATGAGTTCCGAACGCGCCGCCCTCAAGCAGCAGGCCGGCCCGCCGCCCAGCATCTTCGGGCGTGGACCGATGGCCGGAGTCGGCATGCCGGTGCAGAAGGCCAAGGATTTCAAGGGCACGCTGCGCCGCCTCACTGGGTACCTCCAGCCACACCGCTCGGGACTGGCGATCGTGATCGGCGCCGGCATCGTCGCCACGATCTTCAGCGTCGTCGGGCCGAAGCTGCTCGGCAAGGCCACGACCAAGGTCTTCGAGGGCTATGTCGCCCGATCGTTCGGCAGTCAGCGCGGCATTGACTTCGCCTACGTAGCCAACATGCTCGGCTGGCTGGTGGCCCTGTATGCGATGAGCGCCGCCTTCCTGTACCTGCAGCAGTACCTGATGTCGGGGATCGCGCAGCGCACGGTGTATGCGCTGCGCCGTGACGTCGAGGCCAAGTTCAGCCGGCTGCCGCTGCGGTTCTTCGACTCGCGCACGCACGGCGAGATCCTGAGCCGCGCCGTCAATGACCTCGACAACATCAGCAGCACGCTGCAACAGAATCTGACCCAGTTGATCAGCTCCGTGCTGATGGTGCTCGGCATCCTGGTCATGATGCTGACAATCAGCTGGATGATGACCCTGATCGTGCTGGTGACGCTGCCGCTCAGCGTCACGATCGTCGCGAAGATTGCCAAGCGCTCCCAGGGCCACTTCGTCCGCCAGCAAAAGGCGATGGGCGAGATGAACGGCCACGTCGCCGAAATGTATTCGGGCCACACGATCGTCACCGCCTTCGGCCACGAAGCGAAGGGGGTCGAGAAGTTCAACGCGCTCAATGCGGCGTATTACGAGGGCGCGTGGCGGGCGCAGTTTGCAACCGGCGTGATGTTTCCGATCATGATGTTTGTCGGTAATCTCGCGTATGTCGCCGTCGCCGTGCTGGGCGGCATCCTCGTCGTGCGCCGATCGATCGCGATCGGCGACGTGCAAGCCTTCATTCAGTACAGCCGGCAGTTCTCGATGCCGATCACGCAACTGAGCAGCATGGCGAATACCATCCAGCTCACCATTGTCTCAGCGGAACGCGTCTTCGAACTGCTCGACGAGCCTGAGGAACCGGCCGAAGCATCGGCGCCGAAGACCGTCGCGTCGCCCAAGGGGCATGTCGACATCGATCACATGTCGTTCAGCTACAAGGCGGACGCACCGCTGATCGAGGACATGTCGATCGACGTGAAGCCGGGCCAGATGGTCGCCATCGTCGGGCATACCGGCGCCGGCAAGACTACGCTGGTCAACCTGTTGATGCGCTTTTACGACATCAACAGCGGCGCCATCCGCATTGATGGCGTCGACATCCGCGAGATGACGCGCGGCCAACTGCGCCGGATCTTCGGCATGGTGCTGCAGGACACGTGGCTGTTCTCGGGCACGATTCGCGACAACATCGCCTACGGCCGCGATGGTGCGACGGACGACGAGATCGTCAAGGCCGCCAAGGCGGCGCAGGCGGACCACTTCATTCGCACGCTGCCGGACAACTACGCCACGATCATCAACGAGGAAGCCACCAACCTGTCGCAGGGGCAGAAGCAGCTGCTGACCATCGCGCGCGCATTCCTCGCCGACCCGGCCATCCTGATCCTCGACGAGGCAACGAGCAGCGTCGACACGCGCACCGAAGTCCTGATCCAGCGCGCCATGGCGCAACTGATGCGCGACCGCACCACCTTTGTGATTGCGCATCGCCTCTCAACGATCCGCAATGCCGACATGATCCTGATGATGGAACACGGCCGCATCGTCGAGCAGGGCCGTCACGAAGACCTTCTGGCTGCCAACGGCCGCTACGCGGCCCTGTACCGCAGCCAGTTCACCGAGCCTGTAGAGGCGGGTCTTTAAAGACCCGCCTACTTAGGTCTTGGCAACCGGGGAATCTGGACGGGGCCAACCTTGTTCCAGATCCGCTTCGACACCGCATCCGCCTCGCGGATCACGGCCGCTTCGTCCATCGTCAGCACCTTGTGCCCGCGCATGATGAACTCGCCGTCCACCATCACCGACTCGATGTCGGAGGCGTGCCCACCGTGGATCACGGCCGAGACAATCCGGCCGGCAGGAACCAGATACGGCTTGAGTGTGTCGACAACAAACAGGTCGGCCTTCTTCCCGACCTCGAGCGAGCCCAACGTCTTCTGCTGATTTACCGCCCTCGCGCCCCCTTCGGTGGCATCGGCGAGGATGTCCTCCGGCTGCGGCTGCACGCCGGGGAACGGGTCCGTGCGTCGAATGCGCTCGGTCAGCAGCGCGATCCTCATCACTTCGAACACGTCGTTCGTGTTGTTGTCGGTGCCGAGCGCGATCGGGCATCCGGCCTCTCGAAGCGCGGGAATCGGCGGAATCACACCGCGATTGGCCGCCATGCCGGCCTGATGGGAAATGATCGTGCCGCTCTTGCCCAGCAACGCAATCTCGCCGGCATCCACGTAGCGGGCATGCGCGGCGAACAGTCGCGGGCCAAGGAACCCGTGGCGATCCAGGAACGCCGCCGGACGCAGCCGATGGAATTTCTCCATGAACTGGTATTCGGCAATGCTCTGGTTCAAGTGAATGGTGTAGCCGAGATCGTGCTTGTCGGCAAATGCCCGCACGTCGCGGAGCAATTCGGGTGACGACGTCTCGGTCAGCGCCGCGGCCGGGAACACGCTGATCCGCCCTTGATTCTTCCCGTGCCATGCCGCGAAGAGGTCGTTGATACGCTGCAGGCCCTCTTCACGCAGCTTCTGCGAGAAACGCGGCGGTTCGCTCTTCGCGAGCCCATCAGGGGACATCGGCCCGGGCACGTTCTCGCTGTCGCGGATCGATTCGGCAAACACCCAACGCAACCCGGTCTTCGAGAGCGCGCCCGCATATCGGGCAATCCCACCTTCGTTCTGAACGAACGTCGTGGTGCCCGTGCGAATTGCCTCCAGGGCGCCGACGGTCACCATCAGCTGTGCTTCTTCGCCCTGCAGCAGGCTGGCCGGCTGCACCGGAAGGCGCGCGGAGTTGGGAAAGCCGAAGTCCTCGTTGAAGCCCCGCTGCAGCGTCGCGGTCAGGTGCGCATGGCAGTTGATCAGCCCTGGGAAAACGGCCTTAGTGCGGCCGTCATACACGTCCGCGTTCGGGTACTGCTTGAGGACATCGGCCGTCGGGCCAATCGCCGCGATCGTTCCGCCAACCACGGCCAGGGCAACATCGTTCTGCGTGCGATCGGGATTGACGACGGTAGTGTGACTGAAGACGATCGCCCGCTGGTTCGTCGGCTGCGCGTGCAGCGACGAACGGTCCATCAGCATCGACGCCGCGACCGCGCCCGCACCACCGAGGAGTTCGCGCCTGGAGAGATCTGCTGCCATGCGGCAGATTATGGTCCAAAGGGAGTGAGTCGAGCGGGTGGCGAGGCCGTTTGCGCGTCCGGCAGGATTCGATGCCGCTCGCGAGGAGCGAAGCGAGTCGCGGCGCCACTGAGCCTGTCGGATCACGCCACGTGCTTTCGCGCGTGGCGCGTCCGGCAGGGATCGAACCTGCGACCCCCGGCTTAGAAGGCCGGTGCTCTATCCAACTGAGCTACGGACGCGTGGTTACAGTTTACAGCGCCGGTAACTGTTTGGTGTTGCACCGGTTCCTATCCATCCCGTAACGCTTCCGTGGGTTCAACTCGAATCGCTCGGCGCGCCGGACCGGCCGCCGCGAGCACGCCAATCGCCATGATGACGAGGGCGGCCACGGGAAGAATGCCGGGGATGTGCCAGCCGCCTTCAATCTCGATGTTCATCCGGTCATGCAGGAACAGCGCGGCGGCGGCGCCGACGGCGAGCCCGGCGCCGATCTGCCACATAGCTCGCGCGAAGACGCCCGCCAGCAGTCGCCCCTGGCGCGCGCCAAGTGCCGTGCGAATGCCGATCTCACGCCGGCGCAAGGTCACCGTAAACGACATCAAGGCATAGAGCCCCGCGGCGGACAGAACCAGCACGCTGGTCGTCACGATCGCCAGCGCATACGACGTCAGATTGCCTGACACCTGCGCGTCCTGATAGACCTCGTCAAGGCGACGCACGGCGCCGAGACGCAGCGATCCGTCGATGTCTGCGCCGAGATCTTGCACGCGGCGGATGCTCTTCGGCAGGTCGGGACCGGCATGCAGCACCAACTGGACCTCGTTGGCGACCACGGTTCGACGTTGGGCTGCCACGTACATCCTGCCTTGCGAGGTGTTCGCCGGACGATCCCGCACGACGCCGACAATCTCGAACCACGGACCTGGCTCGGCGCCCTGCGCAGCAACGGGCCTGACGCGCCGGCCAACCGCGTTGCCGTCGCCGATCACCTGTCGTACGAACGTCTCGTCGACGACCGCGGTCGCCACGCCGGCCCCGTCGCGATCGTCGAGGATGCGGCCGGCCACGGCCGGGAGTCGCAACACGTCAAAGAATGTCCGATCGACCTGGTTGGCGCGAACATATCGGCGAACGCGAGGACGGCCCGCTGCTGTCTCTTCCAGTTCAACGTGCGCCATCGGCTCGATGCCCGGCAACACGCTGGTGAACGTGGCACGTGAGGGCGCGAGTTCCGCCGCGATCTTCGCCAGCGCGGCATCGGGCACACCGCCTGCGCCGGAGAGCGGCGCCGTCAGGAATTCACCTGCCGCGAACCCTGGACCGAGCACGGATGGCCGCAGGTGTCCCCACGCCATCTCCATCGTTGACGGCAGCGCCGCCAGGGCGAGCCCGACCTGGGCAATCACCAGCGCCGTCCGCGTTGCGCCAAGCGGCACGCCAGTCCGGCTCCCAAGCGCCCTGAGCGCGATCGGCAGCACGCGACCGGTCGCCTGCAGGGCAGGCAGCAACCCGGCAAGCAGCGCGGCCAGGACCGAAAGGCCGCCGACAAACACCGCCGCCCGCCACGAAAAGTCGAACGTGATCCAGAACGGCAGCGAGCCGCCCAGGTCCGGGAATCGCCGAACGATGTCACCGATCTGCAGCAGGATCGGCCGTGTCAACGCAAGCGCCGTGAGCCCTGCTACCGAAGACAGGACCAGCACCTCGACACAGAGTTGCGACACGATGCGACTGCGGCTCGCCCCAAGCGCAAAGCGGGCGGCAAACTCTTCCTGGCGGGTGACGGTTCGCGCGTAGATCAGGATCGCAATGTTCAGGCATGGCGGCACGAGCAAGAGGCTGATCAACAGCAGCATCACCCGCTGCTGCCAGATCAGTTCTCCCCGTTCGACGTCATCGGTGAACGCAAACGTATAGGGGACCACGCGGGCCCGTCGTGCGTCGGCGGCCGCCTGTATTCGTTCCAGCGGCAATAGACCGATCGTGGCCAGTTCCGCCTGAGCGCCTTCCAGGGTCACGCCGGGCTGAAGCCGGGCAAACACCACGCCTTGAGGTGCGGCCGCAAGCGCGCCCGATCGATTCGCCGCCAGCGGAATCCAGTACGAATGATTGACCGGGAAGCCGAACCCCCGCGGCATCACGCCAACAATCGTGTGCGTGGCGTCGCCGAGCCGAACTGTCTGCCCGAGCACTGCGCGATCGGCGCCAAACTGCGACTGCCACACATCGTGACCGATCACGATGACCGGTGGCGCCGCGGCGTCCTCGTCGGCAGCGTTGATCCACCGGCCAAGCAGCGGTTGCATGCGCGCCAGCTGAAATCCAGACGCGCTGATCTGAGCCACGCGCACCCACTCCGCCGGCCGGTTGCCCGTGACGAGGCGTTGCTCGACGGTCTGAAATCCACCGAGGTCCTGCACCGACTGTAAGGTTGTCCCCCAGCGATCCAGGTCCTGCCTGGAGACGGCCAGTCGACGATGCGCGTCCGCATCCCAGCTCTGCAGGGCGACAATCCGGTCGCCTTCCTCGAGCGGCGGCGCGGTGCGCCCCATGAACTCGTCGAGGAACACGAACACCACCGCGGCGATCGTGATCACGATCGTCATCGCCAATCCACCGGCCAGCGTGAGGCCCCAGGATCGACGCAACATGCGCACGCCCAACTTCGCGTCCAGCAGAAAGCCATCGAGCCACGCTAACCCGGTGGCCTCGCGCCACGACTCCTTCAGTTGGGTGGTGCCTCCCAGCTGCACGCGCGCAGCCCGGCGTGCCTGTTCCGGCGTGAGCCCGCGCCGGCGGCCGTCTTCCTCGGCCATCTCGAGGTGGGCCGCGATTTCCTGATCAAACTCGGCTTCGGAACTGCCTGGACGGGAGATACCCGCGAACGCGGGCCACTAGCGAATGCAACAACGCGAGCACAACTTACCCTCGGGACTGCGGGTGCAGGACCCGGCCCATCACGCCGGCGACGCGCTCCCAATTCTCCGTCTCGGTCTTGAGCTGCTTCCGCCCCGCCGTCGTCAGTGAGTAGAACTTCGCCTTGCGATTGTTTTCAGACGTGCCCCACTCGGCGCTGATCCACTTTTTCTGGACCAGCCGAACGAGACACAAATAGACGGTGCCCTGGTTGACGATCAGGGCGCGCTCCCCGACCTGCTCGATGCGCAGCGCGATCCCGTAGCCATGGAGCGGCCCCATCTGCTCCAGCGTCTTGAGGACCATCAGGTCGAGCGTGCCTTGAAGAATGGACGAATCGGTTTCCGGCAAGTTCACCTCTGGGATGTATAGAGGAGAGTACCAGTCGACCTCTGGGATGTCCAGAGGAGCGGTACGGGTAAGATGATGTGCCGTGCGTCTGACGCTCTTGTCCCTCGCCCTGCTGGTCGCATCGATCGGCGCTGCGCCGTTCGACCCCATGCCGGCGCCGGTCAAAGCCAAGCTCGACGCGGCGTTCCCGGGATGGCGGATGGCGCCACTCAATTCACGGGCGGCGCGCGGGTTCCGCAGCAAGCACCCGTCGTGGCCCTCGAACGTCCTGACCGGCGATTTTGACGGCAACAAGACGACCGACTACGCCGTGCTGATGGAGCACAAGGGCAAGACGATGGTGGCCGCGGTGCTGGATTCCGGCAAGACGCTGACACTTCACTCGGTCACGGCGCCCGAACAGCCCGATCCCCGCATGTGGCTCTGGCGCATGACGGCCGGCAGTTCGCGCACCGATCTCGATACCAGGAAACCGATTCCCTTGCCCTTCGACACGATCGGCTTGAGCGACGGCGGCAACACGAGTCGCACGTTCCTGTACGAGAAGGGCAAGTTCAGGGAGATCCGGACCAGCGAATGAGCTAGACCCGATGTCCACCGCACGAATCGCGCTCGCCAACCTTTCATACCCCGCAGATCCGGCGCAGTCGGTCACCCTTGCCGTGGACGCCATCGCTCGCGCCGGCGAGGCAGGGGCGGACCTGATCTGCTTTCCCGAATGCTACGTGCCCGGCTATCGGACGGCGGCACGACGATCGCCGCCGCCTGATGCCGCGTTCCTCGAGCGCGCCTGGGCCACCATCGCGGCCGCCGCGCGTGACGCGAACGTGGCGGTGATCCTCGGCACCGAACAGGTAACCGCGCGCGGGCTGATCATCACGGCGCTCGTCATCAATCGCGACGGCACGATTGCCGGCTTCCAGGACAAGACGCAGGTCGATCCGTCAGAGGAAGGCACCTACGTGATTGCCGACGGCGATCGCAAGGTTTTCGAGGCGGGCGGGGTGAAGTTTGGCGTCGCGATCTGCCACGAAGGGTGGCGCTATCCAGAGACCGTTCGTTGGCCGGTCAAGCACGGTGCGC
>Ga0208783_10002487_pt1 | contig 10575 bp, 16 predicted proteins | sample DEB19_08_DNA_2_FD_184529 | JGI IMG/M metagenome (GOLD analysis project Ga0208783, IMG submission 184529) | Aqueous microbial communities from the Delaware River and Bay under freshwater to marine salinity gradient to study organic matter... | ecosystem: Environmental > Aquatic > Marine >... | reverse complement strand
TAGGGGATGAGCATCGCCGCGCGCTGTTCCTTGATGCCCTCGTCGCCGTCGTACTCGGTGCGGTTGGACTTCAACCAGATCCAGCGAATCTGACCACCAAGCCCGCGTGCCTTTGCCGCCTGCTCGAAGGTGTACTGGAGCAGCTTGCTGCCGCCCGTGATTTCCACGGCAATCGTGCGCGTCTTGAGCGCCAGCGCCATGTCGAACAGGCTGCGGAACATCTCCTCGGGGTACATCTTCTTGACCACGTTGTCGCGGAAACGAATCTTGCGCTCGTAGGGATTCACTGAGCACCCCAGAATCGACGTGCAGGCGCTCTGCTTGCCCTTCGTGCAGGCAGGGTCAACGACGATGAAGCGCTTTGCTTCCTCGCCCCACTTCTTTTCTTCGCGACGGTCGTTGTAGTGCTTGAACCAGTCGGGGCTGAAACCTCGCGTCTCGGAGGAACGTGGCTTGCACAGGTATTCGCGAGCAAACAGGTCCATGCGCGAGCGGAAACGTGCCGCCAGCGCGCGCACCGCTTTGTCAGTCACGGTGCTTTCGAGGCTCTTGTAACAACCTGGCGACGTTTCTACCGCAATGGGGTAGATGCGACTGTGCCACTCAGGGTCAGCGAGCGCATTCATCATCAGGGCGTCGATGTGCTTGCAGGTGTCGGAGAGGATCACGCGCCACGGTGCAGTCCAGACGCCCGTGTCGGGGGCATCCCAGCGATGGTCTTTCGCGGTTGGCTGCTCGTCGTTATCCACCGTCTGCAAGAGTTCGGCGTAGAACCATTCCTCGTAGCGCGCGCGAACAGTCTCATTCTCGATGTTGGCGCGAGGCTGGGAGTCGTCCGCCCAAATTAGCGAGACACGGTGCATGCCGTTGTCGAGCGGCGCCAGAGAGCCGTTGCAGGTCTGCAAGGCGCCCTTGGGGGAGACGCAAGCGAACGGGACATTGGTGCCAGGGTCAACGAGGAACCACGTGTCTTTGCTGAACGCAGGCGAACGCCCCTGATACCGCTCTGGGTTAAGGTTGCCGTACACCGATCCGATCTGCGGCGACAACAACATGCCCTTCAATGCTTCCGTTCGCTGGGCCGCGATGTCATAGATCGCGCTGTGATACAGCACAAACTTCTGCAAACGGTTGGCGAGGCACCGCGTCAGGTAGCCAAGTCCGATGGTCGTCTTGGCAAAGCGACGGCGGGCAAGCACTGCAAGGAAGGGGATGGTGTCGTCGTCGATGAGTTTCAGGTACTCGTACTGCTGCGCCGTGTAAGGTTTCTTGTACACGTCAGGGAAGAACGTCTTGTTGAAGAATTCGGTGCCGGTGGACTCTAATTCTCCCCGCGCGCCTGTGGGCTCAATGCTGCGCACAACCGTCTCCTGAATAATGGAGTCGTTCGTGTATTCGAGGCCGTACTGGCGGGATACTTGCTCGTAATCCCACGCATGCACTCGGGCATCTCGTTTTGCTCGCGGCATTCATTCTCCAAACAAAAACGGCGCACCATCTCCGAAGAGTGGTACGCCGCGAGGTTTCCCTGGGGGCTGTCTGTCGGTCGTCTAAGCCGTCTTTATCCCGAACCGTTTCTCGATGGCGCCTGATACCATCAGTATCGCCCGTCGAATGGTAAGCCAGAATTCACGATCGTCCATCAGTTCATGCCGCCTCGGACGGTAAGGCTTCCCGTGCCGGAACCCACCGCCGCGCGGAACTGAATCGCGTCGATCGGGCCGGTGCGAAGGATAAGCACGCTCGATGTTTGCGCTGCCAGCGTGTCTGCCGCAACCGTGCAGGTCAACATCACGCTGTCTTCGGTGGAGAAGTCGTCCACGAGCTTGATGAAATCGCTTGCCGCGTGGGGCTTTACCCAGACCTCGAAGTTCGTCAGCGCCTTGCTGGCGTGCGTGTTCTTGACCTCAATCGTGCAGATCTCGATGCCCTTGTTGGTGCGCACACTGCCGATAACGGTGTCCGTATTGGTCGGCGCGCCATCCATCGTGAAGTACTGCGGGGCGTTGTCGAACCCGTGGCTGATCATGCTTATCGCTCCTCAAGCGTCACAACGCAGGTCGTGTCTGCGCTGTTCGTTACGGAAATGGCAGATGCAAGGGAAATACCCAGCACCCGCTTCAAAGAAAGTGCGTCTACCGAGCCGGTGAAGCCCGAGGTCGGTGCAATCGAAATGCCAATGCCATCGCTCTTCAACAGGAAGGTGTACGTGCCGTTGGCAGTGATGGTCATGTCAGTCATGCCCGTACCGCATTCGATCGTTACGCCGTTGCTGGCATTCACGCTCGATACGGTAATCGTGGCGATGTAGGGGGCGCCACTGACGTAGGTTCCCCCTACCATGTCGGCAGTCAGCACGGCGAGTGCCTGCACCGCGCCGCCCGTGTGCGTAGCCTTGCCACCAGAGATGGCCCAGTTTGTCCCCACCGTCCACCCCGTCGAGGCGTCGAGTAGGGGCTGCTGAATCAGTTCTGCCTGGCTGCTTCCGCTGCCAGCGAGCGCCACCTGATAGATGCCGTCATTGCCGGCATCCTCGCAGTTGGTAAGCGCCACCACGTCAGAGTCAGCGAAGGCTGTCGCCCAGTTGCTCGCGTCCAACGGCTGAATGACGCTGTACCCGTTGTCGCACTTGATGAGTTGCAGCGCTGAGTTAAGTGGGGGCATCCCGGCAGTAACATGCGCCCGATGAACCGTGCTCAAGCCCGAAAGCTGTGTGCCGATGCTCGTAATCGTGGCGTCCAACTGCGTGAGAAAACCCTGCATTGCCGTGTTGATTGTGCTCAACGACTGCTGCTCAAGGATCATGCTCGCTTCAAGGCGACCGAGATTGTCCGACTGTCGCACACACGAGTCAATCAGCCCGCGAATGTCGCGCAGGCGATTGCTACGTTCCGCGTGTGTAATCACAACAGCCATCAGTGATGCGTCCTCTCGGCTGAACGGCGCTCAATTTCCTGCACCTTCTCCACTGCCGTGAGTCGATTGCCGTGCTCTTCCGTCTTGTTAAACAAGGCTTCGGTGAGGCGCTCCAGCTTTCCCAGCCCAATGTCTAGCCTGTCAATCACCGTCTTGAAGCTGCCCCATGCTTTCGCCACCATCACAAGATGCGTCAGCAGCACTGCAAGTAATGACAGCACTGCAAGGATGATCCCGATCTGCTCCCCCGTCATGAGAAGCCCTTGCCTGGGCCGAGGGGCTTGCGGCCTTTTCTCGCCTGCACCACGCGCTCAATTACGGGCTCAAGTTTTGACAAGTCCTTAGCAATCTTCGGGGCGATCGCTGGCTTGTACCATGACTTGTTGGCGTCGATTTGTTTGGCGATACTTAGCGTTTCGTTCTTCGCTTCGCCCATCACCATGCGTGCTTGGTCTGGAAGCAGGTCGTAGCGACGAATGTCAGGCGACTCGCTGTTCTCCAGCTTCAAGGGGTGAACGCGCTCAGATGCCACCTTCGATACCGCCATCGTCACCACGAGGTCAATGCCCTTGCGAATGAGCCAGCGCTGCGTTGCGTACCATGCTGTGCCAGGGATTGCCGTGAGTCCTGCAACCAGTACAGGGATGAGTAGGGTGTCAAACAACTCGTTCATGCCGCGACTCCTGAGAACCACAACAGAAGCGCTTGCCACAGTCCAGCACCGCCATACTGAAACGCCAAAGCGAACAGCGCACGTGCCAGGTCGAATAGGATGTCTGCAATGTCCATTGTGTTCTCCATAGGTGCCGTGGTAGACCTGAAAACAGTTCAGGCCACCACGGCACGAGCAGGATCTCAACTACGCGGAGGGTTGAGTGATTTTGGTAGCGGGAATCGGACTTGAACCGATGGCCTGCGGATTATGAGTCCACTGCTCTGCCAACTGAGCTATCCCGCGAGATTCAACTATGTGCCGGGTAAGTCTCAGGGTTGCGTCCTGCTTCCCATCGAACGGGGCATGTAGCCCCTTGTCCCCGGCGTGGCTTTGCGCTACGCACTCGGCCTAACTTGCCGGACGGGTAGTCCCATCCCTAAGCAAGATTGGTGGCGGTGGTCGGGCTTGATACCGGCTCTGGCATTAGGAAAGGCTCCGATTCCTTTAACCCTGCCAGCCTACAAGTGGCTTTTTTTATCGCTAGCCGCCACTACGGGCGTGTCCGTCCACGCCGCACCGCCGAAGTCATTCAACTTGCAAAAATTACTTGCGAGTTCACTCGCCCTGAGCCGCAAGCCACGCCGCCGTCTGCGCTTCGCATTCCAGCGCAAACGACTCTTCCGAGCAGACCGCGTAGGTCGAGTAGAAGGCGACAGCGGCGCCATCAATCACAAACACCAGACCGCCCGTGCTCGTCGTATGAACCTCGTCGGCGCAAATTACCTTCACGCCCGTCGCGCCACCTTCGCCGTTGTGTTGCAGGATGAATTTCTTCAAGATCGTGCCCTTCCCTAGTTCGTAAAGTACGTCGTGGCGTGCAGGCGAAGGCCACGTTCAAGACAAAGTTGCACCTTCTCCGTCGCCTCACCCTTCGTGATCTTGCCGTTGCGATCCAGGTCCAAACCCGCGTTCTGAACGTAGCGTTTCGGGAAGCGCGCGTCGCGCTTGTCGAACAGCACGAAGTCCTCGGGCTTCCCTACCGCAGCAGGCCACAAGATCGCCATGTAGACATCGCTAAGGCTCTTCAACTTCCCACGACGAGGCCAGAAGTACGACTCCACAACCGACAACTGATCGACCGCAGACATCTTGCTCAAAGCCTCTGTGCTCGTCCCCAACGCCGCCGCCGTCTGAGGCATGAATTGAATCAGGCCCGTCGCACCACTCCCCGCAAAATTGCGAATCGAGGGCGAGAATCGTCCCCCCGTCTCGAATGCCATGCACGCCATCAGGTGACTCGCATCACAACCAAGCCGCGTCGCCATCAACAGCACGCGAGCACGAAATGCCTCGTCAACCTTGGCTCCCCATGCAAGAAGGCGCTGCTTGCTCATCACAGAACACCCTGGCTGGCAAGTGACGCCTCGATCGCGTTCATCCCAGACTCCGAAAAGTCCTCCAAAACGTCCTCGTCAGAGACATCCACAATCTGCTCGAAGCTCGCACTCACATCGCTCACCGTCGCCGAAATCTGCTTGCGGGAGAAGTTCTCAAACGCACGCGCTTTCAGCCCGTCAAGGGCATGCTCGCGTATCGTGTGCTCCACCAAGGTCTTCTGCTCGCGCTGCTCGACCTTCTGGAAACGGCGGTCAGGATGGTGCTCGAAAAGCAACTGCGTCACGCGCGTCAACGCCGACAGGGGAATGTCCTTCGCGTCCGCAAGGTGGTCCTTGATGCCCTTGATCGCCAAGCTGCGCGCTTCCGTCAGGGTGTTCACTTCGCTGCCAAGTCGAAGCGAAATCTCGGCCTTGAGATGCTCCACGTGCTCGGCTACCAGCGGGTGCGCAAGGATGGTTTCAATCTCCTTCTTCGGGCGCTTGAAGTACCCGGCAAGCGTCGCTACGTCCACCAGCGGAACCGTCCCCGCAAGGCTCGCTACCTCGCCCCACAGTGGCGGCAGGTCGAGGATGCTCGTGGCGTGCGATGTGTCGAGTGTCTTGGCCATGCCGGAATGGTAAACCCAACGTCGCGTCGATGTCAAGACGTTTGTCGCGAGGTACAAAAATTTGGAGGGGGTGGGATGTACTGAGGTGTGAGTGGCCGCGTCCCCCCTGCCCCCGGTCGCGGGTCGGGCGCGGGCGGGTGGCGAGGGCGCCGCAGTGGGTCGCGCCTTCGGTGGTCGTCGCAGGTGGGGTTGGTCATCGCTCCGAAGCGGGCGCAGGGTTGCCGGCGAACTGGCGCAGTGCTGGCCGTGGGCATCCTTCGGCCTTCGATGCTGGCCAGGGATGGGCGCTCGGGGCGCGTTTTGTGCGTCATTGGTAGCGGTTGGTCGTTTTGCCCAATGAATACGGGCTAGCTTGTTATCATCTGCTGATAATAGGCGTCTGTGAGGGGCTGCGCGGGGCTGACTGAGGGCGTCAGCGGTCCTTGATGGCGCGCCACAGGTCGAGCCATGGCACCGAAGCACCAAGGGCCACGCGGGCCGCGTCCACCTCGGCACGGTGGGCGGCGTAGTGTGCCTTCGCTGCCGGGGATTCGCTCAGGGCGCGCTGGTGCTCCAGCGGGACGCCGGTGTCCTCGGCGATGCGCCAGGGGTTCACACCTTCGGCCCAGAGTTCGATAGCTCGACGGGTGGCGGGTTCAGCGTCCTCGATGCTGCCGAGGGCACGCAGGGCATGCACGCGGCCCGGTACATGCCGGAGCCGGGTATGCGCCATCCTTCGACGCTCTTCCGCCGTGAGCGCCTCGTTGGTTGGGTTGATTCGTATGCGCGGTCTTGGCATGTGTTAATAATATCGCGTTATCAATATCAATTCAAGCCCTTCCTGACCCTCTCCGAGCGCCGTCGAGCGCTGGTCGCTGACGACCTCGGCGGGCGCGTAGCGTGGCCCGCAGGAGGGCGGCGGCGGCTCGCGCGATTACCCTAAACTACCCCATATACTCTTTCTTATATCTTTAGAATAAGAGTAAGAGGGTGGTTGACAGGTGGTTTTTGCGCGGGAGATTGTCGACAAAGTTGCGCGGAGATTGTCGCCAACGTTGCGCGCGCGGATTGTTGATTTTGTTGCACTTACGGCGCGTTTTGTGTCGCTGGCGTGTCGCTGGCGTGTCGCTTTCAAGTGGTTAGCGTGTCGCTGGCGTGTGGTTAGCAGGTGGTTTTTGCGCGCGAGATGACGCGGAGATGACGCGGAGATGGCGCGGAGATGACGCGCCTTTTTCGCGCGAGTAGTACGGAATGGGTTGCTACTCGTCGCCCTTCCAAGCCCAAACTTGGCCACCCTGGAGCAATGAGAGGGCGAAGAAAAGCACCCGCGCAACTTTATACGTTAAGTGTCTTGACAGGTACGCGTTATGCGGCTATAATGACACTAGAAACACGAGCCCCGCGCAGCATGCGACGCCACGCGGGGCAGCTCACCCAAACAAACTAGGAGATCGAGAGATGAGCAACGCAGATTCTACCAGAAACTACACCATCGAAGAAATCACGGACGCGGGACACGATGAGGATAACGCGGGGCGCGTGCGCGCGCTGTGCGCACACCTTGATTGCAGCCCTGACGCCCTGAGCGAAGGGTACAACAGCAAGACCTTTGTGCTGAATCGTCGCAAGGTCAAGCGCGGCACGTCGCCCGAGGAAGCGCGCAAGCTGGCAGCGTTCGTGCGGGAAACGCTGGGGAAGTTGGAATTCTTTGAACCTCACCCCGAGAGCAACGCACACAACAATCTCCCCGGGCGCACGTTCATGATTGCGGCGGAAGATTGGACGCGCGCAGAGATTAACAGAATCGGATACCACACCATAGAGCGAGTGGCGCGGGCACAGCAGCCGGAGGCAGTCAATCGCGGTATTCACGACTTCGTGAACGCGCTTTACTTCATTAGCGACGAAGCCAACAAATACAAGACCTCGACGCCCCATGAGGAAACTTTGTGCGAAGCGTTTGATGGTGGCGACATCACCGACCGCAGAACAACGGAATGGACCGACAGCGGCGAGTATATGGTCCTGGATGACGACGAAGCCGATCGCGCCTGGGATGATTCGCTCGAAAATTACCTCGACGACTGCGTAGAAGGCGCGGACGGGCCATACTTCGACCGTGAAGCCTGGAAGCGTGACGCGCGCAGCGACGGGCGCGGGCATAGCTTGAGTTCCTACGACGGCTGCGAAACCGAGCAGGAAGGCAAAGATACCGAAGGCGACATCATCACCTATTACATTTACCGCATCAACTAAGGGGCGCAGCATGAAACCGATCACCATGCGCGACATTTACACAGCGCCCACCCTTTACGGCTCCGGCATCCTGGCAGCGCGCGCCGGGGTGTCCTTGGATTTGGTGCAATTCCGCGACGGGATTACCGGCGAGGTTATGACACATGACCACCCGTTCATGCTGGAAGTTGCGGCAGGATACCAAAACGAACTAGAAAGGCTCGCAATATGAATCCCCACCTATACACAAACGAGGAGACATTGGCGCCTCATCTCATGCAATGGTTCACTCGTGGTGCTATGTGGTGCCGCGAGGGCGATGATTACGCCCCGCCCTTATCATTCCCTTCCGCCGCCGCCCGCGAAGCGTTTTATGATGGTTTTTCGCACGAGGATCGGTATGGATGCCCAACAGGTGAGGAGTTCGCAATATGAATCCCCACCTCTTCACCGACCTCGCCGCGAGCGAAGAATCCAGCGGCTTCCCCGACAACGCGCGCGCCTTGCGTGCAGTTCCCGCGATAGTGGAAGCGTTGCGCGCTGCTGTAGTGCATGTTGGCGCGTGGCAGTCAAACAAGGCGCACGATCCAGATGTATTCATGGCAGCAGCCCGAGCCGCCCTCGCGGCCATGGACGCCACCACAACAAATGGAGATGAGACGATGAAAGCCTACACTGTAACCCTTAGCGATGTCCGCCACACCACCCGCCCCGAGATTCACCGCGTCATAGAAGCGGACTGTGCAAGGGACGCACTCCGCGAGGCTGGAATGCCTTCCCACTTCACCACAAACGACGGGACCGCGTATACGTCCAGCGTTGCGCCATATTCGGTTTGGACCGTATCCCCGGCCACCACCGAGGAGCCCACCGAATGAGCACCTTATACAAGTTCAAGACGCCCGACATTCACGAGGAGAACGATCGCTTCTTGTTCGTTGAGGACCGGGGCGATCGCGTGCTGGTGGCAGACGCCTCGCCGATCTGGAATGACTGTATCCGCCCTGCTTTTGTGTATCTCAAATCAGACCTGGAGCCCGTACAATGAGCACAGACCGCCCGACATCGACCACGCGCAGCAAGGGATTACTCTCCCAGTTCCACCTAACCGAAGAGGAGCGCGCCATCCTGCGCCAATACGACCCGCTCAAGCGCGGCGTGATGAGCAACGGACTATGTGTCATCCTCGACGCGGTGAAGGCTCACGGCTTACCGACGAGTAAGAAACCCTAGATCGAAATCTATATCGTCCTCATCATATGAGGGCGCGCAAGCCACCGAGGGCGGCGATACTGGCAACAGGTCGCCGTCCTCTCTGTATGTGTCGCCGTCGAAGTCATTCGCCACCTGGATGCGCCGAGGGAGCGCTTCGGGCTCCTCGCGTTGTACCTGGCCGTTGACCACATCGAAGATACGCTGTGTGGCGCGGTCGAAGTGAAGAATTACCGGGTCGCCGTCGCTGGTCGTCGCGCCGTTGCGGTGCTTCTTGACGTGCAGCTTTAGCGTTGCCTCTTCGCGCGCGAGCATCAGCACGACATCGGCGTCTTGCTCCAGCGCACCAGACTCGCGCAGCATGGACATGCGCGGCGCGCCGTCGCCGTCCGCCTCGCGGGTTAACTGGGAGAGCACCAACACCGGGACGCCAAGCTCGCGCGCAATCCCTTTAATCTCCCTGCTTATGCCGGCGACGGCCACCTGTCGATTTTCCGCGCGCCGGTCGCCCTGCATGAGTTGCAAATAGTCGATCGCTATCAGGTCCAATCCCTGAGCAGCAGCACGGCGGGCGGCAGAGCGCAGCTCACTAACGCCCAGCACTGGAGAATCATCTATCAGCAGCTTTAAGACCGCGAGACGATCGCGCGCGGCCTCGATGACGGGGATGTAGTGCAACCCATTCCCGACCAGATCGCGCGCGGGTATCTGGCCCTCGGCGCAGATGAGGCGCCCCCCAAGACTTTCCTTGGACATCTCCAGCGAGAAAACGACACATCGTTTCTTGCTATGTGCAGCGTTGAGCAGGAAGTTGAGCATGACCGCCGTCTTGCCCACCGAGGGACGCGCGGCGAGGATGATGTAGTCCCCCGGCTGAAAGCCCCCCAGGATGGCGTCGAGGCGCTTGTAGCCTGTCGCGACTCCGGTGATGGTACTGTGGTGGCGCGCGCTCTCGATGAGGCGCGAGGCGGCATCGGCTGCGATGTGATCCATACCCCACAGCGAGGAGGAACTGGTGATGCGCGAGAGGCGCAGCATTTCACGCTCTGCATTGTCGAGCAGGGTTTCTGCCGGCATCTCCCCGGCGTAAGCCTGACTGACCAGGCGCGTGCCAGTCTGAATCACGTCGCGCAGGGTGGCACAGTCTCTTACTATCTGCGCATAGGATTCGACGTTGGCCGAGGTAGGGACGGCGCGCGTGAGTTCTGCGAGGTAGCTGGCGCCCCCTGCTGCGTCCAAGGTGCCTGCCTGCTGTAGTTGCCCGATCAGGATGACGGCATCACAGGGCTTGTTTGCCGCGTAGAGCGTGGCTATCGCGTTGTAGATGTGCTGGTGCGGCTCCAGGTAAAAGACATCGCCTCCCTTGTCACGCAAGACCTCGATTGCGGTGCTTACTGCGTCGGGGTTGAGCAGCATGGCGCCCAGGGTAGAGCGTTCAGCCTCGATGTTCTGCGGCGGCGTGCGGTCGAATTTCGGCGGTGATGCGCTCACTGCTTTCCCTTCAAATCGCTGTTAACGTTCAGCACGCGGTTCAACTCTGCCATCCGCCTATCCCGCTCGCACTTTGGGCAGT
>Ga0208783_10002486_pt1 | contig 10583 bp, 13 predicted proteins | sample DEB19_08_DNA_2_FD_184529 | JGI IMG/M metagenome (GOLD analysis project Ga0208783, IMG submission 184529) | Aqueous microbial communities from the Delaware River and Bay under freshwater to marine salinity gradient to study organic matter... | ecosystem: Environmental > Aquatic > Marine >... | reverse complement strand
TCTTGCGTGAAGGTCTTGGTCGCTTCCTGTTCGACAGGCTGCTCTTCCGGCGTTTCGTTTTCTACAGGCTCGACTGCTGCCGTGGCTTCGAGTTCTGGCGCGGGCACTTCCGCTAGTTCAGGAGCATTATCGCTCATTTGGTTTTGACCCTTTCAAGTCACCTGATGTTCCGCATCAGTACGGTTAAAGGCCAGACTACATCATTTGTTGCAGGCTGGCAATCTTGGTTACACACGGACAAATTGAATTGACTGTATGAATATGTCGTCCGTGGTCGTTGCGCGGGTAAAATAAGCGCCAAACAAATTGCTGACCGCTGGAGCAGCTACCGTGGCGACTAGTGTGGTCGTGTAGCTTGGTGTTAGCGCCACAGGAGTAAGAGGTCCGCCCCCAGCAAAACCGACTGCGTAAGAGGCATTCAGCGTTTCAGATGCAGGCGAACGCGCCGTGATGTAGATTTCGTAATTCACGCCGACTTCAAGTGGGTGCAAAACAGTTGCGCTTACTTTAGGCAGCATGATGTGCATCGGCGATTTGGCGCCGGTCATGGTCGGCTTAATGACAATTGAGTCACTTCCGTTATATCCACATTCGTACCCGGCATCATTGACCGCATTACCTGCGTTATTAACAATGTTGGATGCCGTAAGCGTAACGCCAGACTGGTTAACATTAGGAGCGTCTGTGTTGCGAAACTTATTGTAATGCAACGAAGACGGAATGGTTATGTCATAATCTGCGTTATGCGTGTTGTTATAGATCGGCTTGAAATAGTCGCCTTCAATTTTTAGAAGTATACCTTCAGCGGCGGGTACGCCGGTCGTCCCTACGTCATACAGCTTTACGCTGCGGGCCGGATTGTTTCCGTCAAGATAATAAATAAAGTCAGAATAGTTGGAATGCCCATCAATGCGGTTGTCTTGGCATACGATGCTTAATGGCGATCCGGGTACGTTAGGGCCATATTGCGGGCACCCCACATTGGTCATGTCAATTGCGCCAGATGCGACAGCAGCCGCCGACTGTTCAATGTAGTTGTCGTAAATGCGAATATGGCGCGAACAACTTTTAATATGCGTTGCCGCGGCGCCTGAAATCAAAATATCGTTGTTCTCAATATGATTTTGAGAACCAAACGTGCCGGTGCTAATTTCAAGGATTTGATAGCTGGCAGCGCTTCTGAAGCGGTTCAGCACTACGCGGCCAATATCGCAGCCTTGCATCATAAGATTGATGTCAAACTCTAATACTCTGCAGTTTTCAATCAGATGGCCGAACACCTTGCTCATAGAAATGCCGGTGCCTACACCAAACGAACGCGCGGCTAACGTGCAGCTTCGGATTACCGGCTTTTTAATAAACGGTGTCGGCCCAATTTCAGCAATAGCTTTGGTTTCGTCGTTCAGGCGGATTGGGTAGTCCGCTGAAAGACGCAAGTTTTCAATCGTTACGCCGTCAATTTCTTGGTACGGAGCCGTAACGTCTTGCACCATCTTGAAAATGCCACCGCCGACAGCGGTATTAGTGATGACTGTGCTGTCGCTAAATTCGCCTCCGTTTGAGCCAAAAACGTGTTGGCCCGGACGCAATTGAATTGCGGTTGTAACCTTATACTGCCCTTCCGGCACCCACACTTCTAGGTTTGCTGCAACAGCAGCGACAAATGCCGCAGTGCTATCCGCAACGCCAGTCGGATCAGCTCCGTAATCCAGCACGTTAGCTGGAGCGGAAGTAATCATCGAGTAAGTGACTTTGGTCAGAGACATAACTGTCAGCCTTATTTAGAAAACGCCTGCAATTCAGCGTTGGTTAGCCGTTGCGGGTAATAATTTAATTTGCGTATATGCCCGTCCAGATAAAAAATTCCGGAAAGATTGCCTAAGTCAAGCCGGTTAACCGAGGGCACAGAGCCAGAACTATCAGTAAGAGGCGTCAAGCTGTTTACACTGGCTGCAAAACTATTTGCTTTATACCCAAGCGCAATTTTAGCCGTTGCGCCTGCCGTATAGACTCCAGTTTGCGCTAAGTCTGCTTGGCTGACGCCGCCTACAGCTACAGACCCTATCCATAGATTATTAAACGCCGCCACATTGATAGTGTTGGATGTAGCGCCGTCATTAGCCGAAAGAACCCAATAAAGCAGTGACCCGCTAGGCGGGCTAAACGAACTAGCCTCGACCACAAAAGCGCCTTCGCTGGCATTATACCAACTGCTGAAGTTGGTGCCGGTCATTTGCACAACATCAGCGTTGCGCGTTAGGCTGCTCGTGGTCGTGGGGATGTAGCTGGTGGCGAAAGAACCTGCTTCAAGCTGTGCGCCCCAGATAAACCCGGTCCGTCCGTTGGTAACGAATAGAGACCCGTCAGCGTCTGTGAACGTAGCAAACAGCGTAAAGGCGGTGGTAGACCGCGTGGTAAACGTCACCGAGCAGCGGTACCAATCCTGCCCATAGTTTTCGATCTTGGCCGAAACATTGACGTACCCTGCGTTTACAAGCGCAGTGGAGCCGACAGTACCGTTTGCCAAATTAAACCAATACCGATTGCCGTCTGTCCCGTCAAACACAGTGATATTGGCAAACGTCGCGGTATCTTTTTTGAAAAAACACGTCAAGGTATACGCCGTGTTCGCCAACAGCGTAGCCGTTTGCCGCGAAAAAGCGCCAAACCCGCCGCTTGTCACCGTAAAAGTATCTGCATTAGTACCGCCGTCTGGGGAAGTGACGGTGTCGGGTGTGATGCTGTTGGTGCCAACAGTCCACGGCGAAGTGTTAAACGCGGCGGATTGCAAAAACAGATTTTGGCGCGCTTCTTCAATCAGCAAGCCTTTGCAGACTTTGGTGACGGGATCAAAATCAAACCGCGGAAGGTCTGCATTTACAGTTTCAATAAACCCGCTGCTGTTAACACGCGTAGCTGTATTGAGCGCGCGCGTTACTGTCACTCGTGGATCGAGCGTGGCGGTGGTAAAATCCAACGCAAGGCGCGGGAGCACTCGTTCCGTAGCGGTAGGGCTATACGCTGGTGTGATCAAGGCGCTATACCCCCGGCTGAATTGGAATGGAGTAGTCTATGAAGGTCGGTTTAGCGTACCCGCTAAAATTATACGCAAAACCAGCGGTATTAGTCAGCACAAGATCGTAATTTCCGTTAAAATTAATTGCGCTAGTAACGCTTAAATTGGCGGGTTTGTTGCCGGTGATGTACACATCGCCGCCGCGCATAAGAACGCGCAGACCTACCCGCGTTGTGCCGTTCTCAAAAATTAAAACGTCGACGGCAACGATATTAGGCGCTTTGGCTTCGCAAAGAATGGTCGCGCTTGCACCTTGATTAATGGAAAAGTTTGTTAGTTCGGTTTCTTCGTCCTCGATAAACCGAACTTGGCCAGTCCCGCTTTGCGACCATTTAGTTGTAAAATTGCCCGCGTAGTTATCGACATTAACAAAGCTATTAGTTGCTTCAACGCCGAGCGTGACGACTGCGTAGGAACGCAGCGTACCCATAGAAATGCGGGAGTTTGTAGCGACCAGACCCTTGGCGCAGTTAGATGCGATAAATAGCGCGCCGATAGATGCTTGGCAATTTTCAAGCTCCATCACATTGGTGGAAATGTTTTCGCCGTATGCTTGGTCAACCGACAAAACGGTAAGGTTATAGTCGGCACCGCCAATTTGCCACCCAGCAACTGACTGGTTGGAACTGTCGCAACTCGTAAACGTAATGGTCACGCCGGCCACCTTGAAACCGACTAGGCCGCCGTTTGCAACACAATTATTAAAAATAATTACGTTGTTGAAAAAGCCGTTGGGGCCAAGATCATTAAGAATGAACGGCGGCGAAGAGGTTATGTTGGTGTAATCAAAAGCGTAATCGCAGTTGTGAAAACGTACAAACTCGAGATAGGCGTATACGGTTTTTTGGTGCCGTATGCCGTATTGAAATCCTTCGCCCGCAATGTTCTTAAATATCGTAAAAGTGCCGTTAGTGGCGTAAAAAGCCGTTTCAGCCGACCCGCCAGATGAGTTAAGAACCGAAAAGTTTTCAAACTGCTTAACTGCGTCATTGTTGCCGCCAACTTTTTCAAACAGCTTTGCGGAAGTTTGCGTTAGCGCAAACACGGTGCCGATTGCGTAAAGATTATCAACGCCGTCACCAAAAAGATGCAGCGGCTTATCGCCGTCATAAGTAAGCCCCGTAACGGCATAAACGCCCGCTGGTGCGTAGAGAGAGTTTCCGTCTGTTTGGGCGTAATCAATAGCAGCTTGAATGGCCGTTGTATCGTCAGCCACGCCATCGCCGACAGCGCCGAAGTCTTTGACCGAGACGTACTGAGCCAGCTTGTCTTGCACGTTTGTAGCAACGCCGCCAGTAAACGGCGGGTCATAAGCCACAATGTCGGCGTTGACAGCGCCGGTGGTGGTCTGGACTGCGGTGGTGAACTTGACTTCGGCACCGACATGCAGCCCCGACGTGAACGTCACGGTGTTGCTGTCCGTCTCCAGATAGCTGTCGCCGACATACTGGTTCACACCGTCGATGTAGACGGACAGCGAGTTGGTGCCGGGCGTGTAGTTAATCGTCGAGAGGTTGAACACGGTCTGGCCGGCAGTGGCCGTGATGACCTCTTCCTGCACCGTGTAGTTGACGAAGTTCGAGTTGACGCCCGTGATGTTGTCGTAAGACCCGATCAGGATGCCGTTCGAGGTTTCGATGACGAACTTGTAGACCAGACCATCGGTCAGCCAAATCTCGCCGCCCGGCACGCGGCCGGCGCTGTCCAGCACAATTGGATTGCTGTGCGGCGTGACGCCAGCAGCGCTGGTGTACGTGGCCTGCGGCGTGGTCGTGCCAGCCGCATAGGTGTAAATCTTACCCCCGGACAGGATAACGCCGTTGTTATCGAAGAACTGCGCTGCGTAACCGCCAATAGGGGAAGGATTAACCGACATGTTTAGACCCCGAGATTGCCAGCCGCGACAAAGGTGTTGGCGACAGGACAGATAAGCGAAATGACGGCATACTGGCCCATGGTGCTGAACAGCGACGAGTAAGACACCAGCGTCTGCCCGTTAGCTGCCACAGTGACCTTACCGGCGCCGCCCTGAATGATCGTCACGTTAAAGCCAGCGCCAAGACCGGCAGCGCAGTTGATCGTCGTAGCCGAGCCGTTGGTGCAGTAGATGACCTTGCCGTTGTCGGTAGCCGACAGCGTGCGAGTGGTCGTGCTTTCCGTGACGATAACACCAGTCAGCATCTGCTGAACGGTGACCTTCTTGGTCGTTGAAGACTGAACCGCCGGCAATTCTTCGGTCAGTGCAAGCGGCGTAGTAACCGCTGGAAGCTGGGAAATCTTAAGGTCAGCCATGGGTTACTCCAAAAGCAAAAGACCCCCGTCCTCTTGGACGAGGTTATCGCCGTTTTCGGCAAGCAGATTGTTCTGAACGGTCGCGCTGGCGTAGCCGGACAAGAAGCTGATGATGCTTCCTAGCCCGAGGGCGATACCGTTACGGAGCGCGCCGCCGAACCCCACGGCTTAGTTCCGATTGATCGGCTTGGCGTAGATCGTTCCGCCAGTAGACACCTGAATGGCGCTAACACGCCACGGTGCGCCCGAGGTGTTAGTCGGCAGCACGAACGGGATCGGCGTGAACGGCGGGATCGGCGTGCTGGCAGTGGTCGCCACGGCGCCGACGCCGACTTCGACGTAACACGGCTGGTCCGACCAAACCACAACGCCCTGCGGGCCCGGGTTCCAAGCGGTCGTGTTGCCGGCGGTGCCGGTGTAGGATGCGGTATAGGCCGGGAAGTCAGCCTTGCTGCAAGGATTAAGCAGTTCCATAAGTCAGCCTCACGCCAAAAATTTCAGTTTGTAGAGCGTAGTGTAATACAGCCCAAAAATCTCGTCGATGATATTCTGGAGCGGGGTGCACTCCTTATCGACGACCTTATACCGCATTTCCTCAAGGTCGTCCACTTGACCTTCAAGGAACTCGACGATGTTGCTGGTTTTCTTGGCCGACATCAGCGAAATCGGCCCAATCAGGCCATATTTGCCCTGATAGGCTTCCGCGAACTTGTCCGCCAAGTCGATAATTCCGTCGTAAAACTCGTTCAAAGCGACGTGCTTGGCGTAGCTACGCGTGTTGAGGTGCGCGGAATGGGCGACATCCCGCGCCAGAAACATCATTCCGACAAAATCCGCGCACTTCATTCCATCATTCCTTCTTCGGGCTGTTCTGGGGCCATTTCGGGCATTTCAGGCTGTTCTGGCGCCATCTCGGGCGCTTCCGGTGCTTCGCCCGGCTCTTCCATCTCAGGCATCTCACGCATCTCAGGCGCGCCGCCGATCAGGTCGCCCGTGTCGAGCGCAGCCGCGATGGTACCCATGACGATGTCCTGAATTTGCTCGGGCGTCATCGACTGCTGGACGGCGCTGATGCGCTTGGTTTCGGCGTTGTAAGCCTCGATTTCGGCCTTGTAGCGGTCGATTTCGACCTTCTGCTGCTCGGTGCTGTCTTGGATATTTTCCATAATATCCGTGACGCGGTTGAGCTCCATCGTGAGCGCTTCGATCTGCTGCTGCGCGGCCATGACTTCGGGCGACTGATCGCCGTCCGACAGCACCTTGGGATCGAGAATTTTCTTGAAGCGCTTGGCCATCTCCTGCGCGCCCGGCCAGTCCATGTTCTTGATGAACAGGTCGCCGGCCACAGTCCAAAGCTGCGGGTTGGTCTGCAAAATCTGGCTCATGGCGTCGAGGGCTTCCTGACGCTTGGTCATGTAGCCCGGGCCCGTGGTAACCATCACGTCGTAGGTGCCGACGCTCGGATTGTAGATTTTCTCGATCAGCGCGCCCATCTGGTCACGCACTTCGCGGACCGGCTCGGACTGCGTCGGGTCGATCTTGGCCATCTGCACTTCGCCGTCCACGCCGATGATGCGGGCGATGCGCTGGGTGTCGTAAATCTTCGGGATGATGTCGACCAACTGGCGCGTTACGTAGCGGATCGCGCGGGCGAGGTTATCGACGTAGTGGTAGGTGCCGACATCACCCTGCTTCTCACGGGCGACGATAGCCTTAGCCGAGCGCTCGTTGCCCTGCTGGCCGAGGCTGGCGTCATACTGGCCGGTGGTAGCCTTGATGTCCTCGCCAGCGCCCATCTTGGCTTGAATAAGACCCGTCTGGGGCAGCGGCGGGGCTGCACGCTGCGGCAGCGGCAGGATGTTGCCCGCGCCGTCCGTAACGTCAGGATTGACCTCAAGATACGGCCAGTTGGTCGTATTGGCGGTCTTCCACTGCATTTCGTAGCCTTCGAACTGGCCACCATAGCCAATGAAGGGCGCCTTGGGGGCCAGCGCGAGCATTTCTGCCTCTTGGCTGGTCCAATAGTTGTACATGCGCTGCGCGTCCTTGGCGTTGCGCACGAGGCCCGAGATGTAAATCTGGCCCTGAACCTCAAACTCGTTGCCGATCACGCGGACCACAGGGATGTATTTGCCCGGCCACTCGCGCTCGTCGAGCACGTCATAGCCGTTGGTCTTCATCCACATGACCTTCTTGCGGTCAACTTCACGCTTGCGGATCGGCTGGCCGTACTGAGCGGCGAGCAGCTTGTCTTGCGGGCTGCCCTTCCACGCGGTCAGGTTGCCCGGGTAGAGGTGCAGCGTCTCGCGCTTGTACTTGTAGTAGAAATACTCCGCGATGCGGATTGTGTCCTGATCGAGCCATGCCGACATGCTCTCGTCGCCCACAGCCGTGGCGAGGATCGACGAGATGGGCGACGCGTCCGGAAACGCGCGCTCGTACTCGGCCTTGGTCATGTCCTGCGTGACGAAGCACCACTGGGCGTCAGCACCGCACGGGTCTTGGATCGTCGGGTCCATATAGACCGAGAACGCGTTGCGCACCCGCATGATGCGCACGTCCTGATCGAACGTCTCTTCGTTGCAGTACTCGGTGATGAGGCGGATGTAGCCCTCGCCGTAGGTCACCTGATTGTCGCAGGCCGTGTCGTAGGCCACGTCGGCGTCCGACATGTACTCGATGTGGCGCACGATGCCGTCGTAGATTTCCGCCACCTCCACGTCGGCGTTGTCATCGACCGGGATGACTTTGCCCGACGGGCGGTTCTGGCGCTGCTCGTTGGTGACCTGACGGACGTGCTGCGGCAGCTTGTTGATCGTCAGGCACGGCCGCGCGTTGATGGTCTGGCCCTGCACTGCACCGCGGGTCGCCAGCACGTCGGCTGGCCACTGCCACTGGTTGTCGGGCGAGCCTGCCATGAAGCGCAGGTCGTCCAGTTCGTCTTCACGGCTGTCCGAGTAGGCCGCCATCGCCATCTTAAGGCGAGAACGCATGACCGACATGACGCTGCTGTCGCCGTGGTCGCTGCTGTCGGCCGGATTGCTGCCGCGCTCGGCGACCACACCTACCTTGTTGATGCCTGTCGGATCAGCCATGCTGCTTACTTCTTACCCTTCTTACCAAGGATTTTGTTGGCCTTGGCGTCAATCTTGGCCTTGGACGACGCGCTCAGCTTGCCGGCCTTTTCCATCTGGCTGGCACGCGCCTTGGCGTTCGCTGCATGGGCCTTATCAGGCATCGGGTACTTACGCGACCCCGGCAGGCCAAACTCGCTCTTAGGCAGCTTGTTGCGGGTCTTGGTGGGCAGCTTAGCCATTACTTCTTACCCTTCTTAGCCGCTTGGCGCTTCACCGCGTAGGCGATGGCGACAGCCTGCTTGACCGGCTTGCCAGCCTTGACCTCGGCCTTGATGTTCTTGCGGAACGCGGCCTTCCCGGTGGACTTTACCAGCGGCATCTTACTTCTTCTTCGCCGGTGTTTCTTTCATCCGCACGGTGGTACGGATGACTTCGACGGGCTTGCGCTTCATCAGCATACGCTCGCCCGCTTCTTCGCGCTGGATGCGCTCTGCGCGGGCCAGTGTGGCGCGTGTAGCGGCAGCCGCGGCTGGTGACATGGTCGGCGTAGCGGGCTTTTTGGCGGGCATGGCACGGGCCATACGGCTTTCGCCAGCTTCCATCTTCTGAACGCGCTCAGCGCGGCCCAGAACGGCCTTAGGCGACATGTCGTACTTGATCTTGGGTGCACTCAGGCGGGGTGGCTTGGCCATTTACTTGCCTTTCTTGGCGGTTTTGGCGCTCTCACGGAACGCTTTGGCAGTGGGGGCGCCTTTGGTGCCCGGTTTACGCATTTTTTCGCCTGATCCAGCCTTGATGCGCTCGCGCTTGGCGTGAATGTTGGCGTAGAGACCCTTTTTCATGAGCATTTCCACCGCTTGAGGCTGGCTTTCGCGCGTTCGCCGTCCTTGGCCTTGGCGGCCACGGCGCCCATCCGGGCGCAAAACGACTTCTTGCGGGCTGCGTCGGTCTTCGTCTTGGGGTTGGGCGCCGGCGCCTTCAGGTTTGACCCTGTCGCGGCGTTGTACTTGGTGCGGCCCTTGGCAGTCAGCCCTGCGCCCTTGGACACGGGCAGCTTTTCCCCGCGTCCAACAGCCAGCGAAACGGACTTTTTCTTGCCGGCCATGCCTAAGAGCCCATCCAACTTGTAGAAATCCCAGCCCCAGAATACCCGCGACGTGGTGTTCTGTCAACGCGATCTCCGCGTGCCTCTCTGCTCGCCACAGGAAACGCGAATGTCAGCGCGATGGCGTCCGCGGCGTCTGGCGAGGCGAGCCCGCGCGCCTTCATATCCTTCTTGCTTTCTAGGAAGATAGTCCCCTTGCTGTCCGGCTTGATGCGTGGGCCGATCAGGTCGGTCTTCAGGAAGCGATCCTCGGGCAGCGCGGCATCCTTGAGCCACTCACGCATGGCGCCCCACATCTCGGCGCGCTTGTTGCCGTACATGAGTTGCTTCATGGCCTTATTGCCGAAGTTGACGCCCCTGATCTTGTACCGCTGCTCCTTCAGGCGGTCCACGACGCCTGCGCCTAGGCCGCCCTCGTCGATGCACACCAGCGCGGGCTTGTACTCCTCGATGGCGTCGATGACGTGCCCGACCACCTCCATGGTGTCTGCGCCGCGATGGCGCTTCAGCGCGATGATGTCGCGGCCCTGCCGCACCGCGATGACGGTCGCGTCCGACCCGAAGCGTGCCGGGTCCACGCCGATGGTGATCGGCGCCGTCTCATCCTTGTGCTTGGTCCGCTTCATCGCGTCCTCGACCAGACTGACCGCGATGAACTGGTCGTCGCCTTCCGACGGGAACGCCCCATAGACTTCAACGTTGGCTTGGTAGCTGTCCGCGCCGTACTCGTCGATGATGCGCTGGTAGAGGTTCTTATCCGTCCCCTCGACCTCGCGCGCGTCAATGTTGCGCGTGCGCCAGAAGTTGCGCTTGGAGTGGAACGTCTCGTAGAAGTACCCCGTGTTGCGACGCGGGTTAGAGAACGCGAGATGGAAGCGATGCGGCGTATTTTCCGTGAAGAAGCCATCCGCGACCGACCAGATGCTGTCCGGAATACCCGAGGCTTCGTCGAACACCAGCATCACACCGTCTTCATTGTGCAAACCGGCGTAAGCGTCGGGGTTTTCTTCAGACCACAGCCGCCCTTCAACTG
>Ga0208783_10002484_pt1 | contig 10593 bp, 10 predicted proteins | sample DEB19_08_DNA_2_FD_184529 | JGI IMG/M metagenome (GOLD analysis project Ga0208783, IMG submission 184529) | Aqueous microbial communities from the Delaware River and Bay under freshwater to marine salinity gradient to study organic matter... | ecosystem: Environmental > Aquatic > Marine >... | reverse complement strand
CCGCTCGGCGCCGTGCTGGCCCTGGCCCTGTGGCGCACGAGCCCCGACCTCGAGGAGGCCGTCTCCACGGCCACCGCCGCCATGGTCACGATGATCCCCGAGGGGCTGATCCTGCTCGCGAGCATCACCTATGCGGTGAGCACCATCCGCATGTCGCGGCGCGGCGCGCTGGCCCAGCAGCTGTCGGCCGTCGAGGCGCTGGCGTCCGCCGACATGGTGCTGGTCGACAAGACCGGGACCCTCACCACCGGTGACGCCCGGCTGGTGCACCGGGTGCCCGCCGATGGCGTGACGGACGACGACCTCGATGCGGCGCTGGCCGCATATGCCGCCTGCTGGCCCGACCGCGACGAGACCCTCGACGCCATCGCGCGCGAGCTGCCGCACGACCCCGTGCAGCCCGATGAGGTGGTGCCATTCACGTCGCGCCGGCGCTGGGCAGGCGTGCGCCTTGGCGACCGCCTGCTGGCGCTCGGGGCGCCGGGCGTGCTCAACCCCGGCCCGCTCGCCGACGTGGTGCACCGCGAATCGACGCAGGGGCGTCGCGTGCTGGTGCTGGCATCCGGCACCGGCGCGCTGGCGGACCCCGGCCCCGACGACCCGCCGCCGGGCACCCTGCGCGCCCTGGGCGTGGTGTCGCTGGCCGAGACCCTGCAGCCCGACGTGCGCGCAGCCGTGGAGTTCCTGGGGCGCGAGGGAATCCCCGTGCACGTGCTGTCGGGCGACGCGCCGGCAACCGTGGGCGCCATCGCCGCCGATTGCGGAATCCACTCGAGCGCGCCGATCCTGGCCTCGGAACTTCCCACCGATCCCACGGCCCTCGCCCGCGTGGTCACCGGCGCCGGCATCGTGGGACGTGCCACCCCCGACGACAAGGAGCGCATCGTCGGCGCACTGGCATCGGAGGGCTTCAACGTGGCGATGATCGGCGATGGCGTGAACGACGTCCCGGCACTGAAGAAGTCGCGTGTGGCGATCGCCCCCGGCGAGGCCAGCCAGATGGCGCGCGCGGTGGCCGACATCGTGATGGTGCGCGGGGGCTTCGCATCGCTCGCCCCGATGATCCTCGAGGGGCGCCAGGCACTGCGCAACCTGCAGCGCGTGAGCAAGCTGTTCGTGGCCAAGTCATTCCTCGCGGCCTTCCTGATCCTCACCATCGGGCTCGTGCCCACCACCTACCCGTTCCTGCCGCGCCACCTCACGCTGTTGTCGCTGCTCACCGTGGGAATACCGGCGTTCTTCCTGGCCCTGGCCCCCAGCACGGGCGCGTGGAAGGCGCGCGACTACCTGGGCTCGACGTTCCGCTTCGCGCTGCCGGCCGGCGTGGCCGCGGGCCTCGGCGTGGTGTCGGCCTACCTCTTCGCCCTCAACGTGCTGTTCGACGACGTCGCCGTGGCGCGCACCGTGGCGGTGACCGCCCTCATGGCGATCGGGCTCTGGCTCGTGCTGGTGCTCGAGGTATCGGGGGTGAAGCGCAGCGCCTGGGTGATCTTCATGTGCATGGCCATGGCCGGGCTCTACGTGATGGTGCTCACGGTGGCGCCGCTGCGCGGGTTCTTCGAGCTCACCACCATCGGCGCGCTCAGCGCCGTCGCGGCCATCAGCGGCGCGGCCATCACGGCCTCGGGCCTCTGGATGCTCGACCGCCAGTTCCGCCCCGAGCCCCTGCGCGGCCCCCTCCCCCGCTGGCTGGCCCGCCTGCTGCCCGAGTCGTTCCGCGCCGACCCGGACGGCGCGAAGCCGGGCGACTAGCGCCAGGCCACGGTGACCGTGGGGGACGGCATGTTCCCGGAGGGAAGACCAATGCCGCCATGCACTCCCAGGCGCAGCCCGGGACGCTTGCGCTGCCGTTGGCGACCGAGGGAAGCATGCCGTCCCCCACGGTCACCGTCGCCCCGGCTCTAGTCGAGCGGCTTCCCGCCACGCAGTTCGGGGTGGTAGCGCATGAAGCGCTCGTCGAGGTCGTCGAGCTCGCGGGCGCGGACGATGCCCGGGACGGCGGCCACGCGCTCGTAGTGGGCCGCCACGGCGGGGCCGCCGAGCGTGAGGTCGTCGTAGTAGTTCGCCCAGCCGATGAGCATGTAGGCGTAGATGTCCGACACGCCGAAGCGGTCGCCCGCGAGCCACTCGTGGTGCTCGAGCCACGACTCCAGGTGGTTGCCGGCGCGAAGGATGTTGTCGCGGCCACGGGCCTCCACCGCCGCGCGTGCCGCGTCGTCCTCGGCGAAGTAGAAGCTGGCCATCACGGGCCACCAGCCCACGTGCAGGGTGTTGGCGCACCAGGTGACCCAGCGGTAGTGATCGGCCCGCGCCGTGGTGCCGACGGCCGGGGCCAGCCCGGCCTCGGGGAAGCGGTCGCCGATCCACAGCAGGATCGCCCCGGTCTCGGCCAGGCGCACGTCGCCCTCGCGCAGCGCGGGCACGCGCTGCAGGGGGTTGGCATCGGCGAAGCCCGGGGCCTCGTCGCGCCGACGCGGGTGGACGTCCACCACCTCGTACTCGGCGCCGGCGCACTCGAGCGCGGCGCGGGCGGCGAACGATGACGAGCCGGTGATCTGGAACAGGGTGATCATGGGGTCTCCTCGGGCGTATCGGGATCGGGCAGGTCCATGAGCAGGCGGGCAACCGCGCCGTAGTCGAGCATGTCGTCGACGTCCTCGAAGAGCGCGGCGGTGGGATCCCCGATGGCGAGCGGACCGCCGGCCAGGCCCCGCGCATGGCGGAGGTCCTTGCGCAGGTCACGCGCGCGGAACCCGGGCGCGTGATTACCCGCGAGCACGCGCGGGAAGAGATTGCGCAGCTGCCAGGAGTCACCCGACGAGGCCGTCACCACCCGCACGAGCACCTCCGGCTCGACCCCCGCGCGCTGCCCGATGCCGAACGCCTCGGCGGTGCCGGCCGAGATGATGGCCACCAGAAGGTTGTTCACGAGCTTGGCCACGAGGCCGCATCCCACGGGACCGCAGTGCACGCGCTTCGCGGGGTCGCCGATGAGGTCGAGCACCGGCGCCGCGGCGGCCACCCCGGCCTGGGTGCCGCCGCACATCACGGCGAGCGTGCCCGCTGCCGCGCCGGGCGGACCGCCGCTCACGGGGCAGTCGAGGTACTCCGCGCCCGCCGACGCCGCCAGCACCGCCGCCTCGCGCGCCGCCGCGGGGGCGATGGTGGAGGTGTCGATGATGATGGGCGGCGGGGCGTCGGCGGCGATGATCATCGACACCACCTCGAGCACGTCCTCGGAGTCGGTCACCGACAGCAGGGCGATATCCGTGCCATCCACCGCGGCGGTCACGTCGGTGGCCTGGCGGGCCGGCAGGCCCTCGGCCTTCTCGGAGGTGCGCGCGAACACCGTCACCTCGTGGCCGGCGGCCGCGACGTTGCGGATCATCTCGGCGCCCATGAGGCCCGCACCCACCACTCCCACGCGCATGGGCGCCACCCTACTGGCCGTCAGCCGCGGCGTCGCGCGCGTGCTGCTCGCGATCGGCACCCGCGCCAGGGCCTCCCCGCCACTCGCACCCGGGGCAGCGGTCCTCGCCCTCGATGTGCCCCTCGGCCCATGCGCGTGCCGCCACCATGGGCAGCACGCGATCCACGGGCCGCCCCTCGCGCAGCAGTCCCAGCGCGCCGATGACGATGGCCACCAGCACGGGGTCGGCGGCATCCGGGAACGGCGGCACGGGCCCCGGCGGCACCAGCCCCGGCACGGCTCCGGCACCTGCGCTGCCGCACGCCTCGGCAACAGCCGCGGGGCGGCCGGCACCGCGGTCGAATCCGCATCGTCCGTCGCACCCCTCGCAGGCATCCTCGCCGGCCAGGTGGCCCTCCATCCACGCGTGCACCGCGAGGTCGACCACGGCCTGCGAGGGCGAGGCTTCCGCGGCCAGGCGCGACGCGCGGCCCAGCAGCGCCGCCAGCACCGCCGAGTCGGCCGCAGGCGCCGGCGGGATGTCCACGTCGCCCGAGAACAGCGGGTGCGCCGCCGGGCGGAACCCGGTGGGCCCGTCGGTGCCCATCAGTCCCGCGGGATCCCGGGCCGGATCCTCCGCGCGCCCCAGCGCCACGCGGCCAGCACGGCGGGAGCGAACGCCAGCGCGCAGATGTCGAACAGCACGTAGCCCGCGGCGGCGCCGCTCGGCGGGTTGCCGTTGGTGATGCCGAGGCCCGGGACGTACTCATGCCACACCCACGTGCCCACCCAGGTGCCCCAGATCTCGAGGAAGGCCACGAAGAAGAACACCCCGGCGTAGAGCACCGGCGCCCGGCCGATGATGAGGAACACCACGAGCACCGCCACGGCGATGGCGCCCGCGACGTCCACGCGCCCGAGCCAGTCGGTGAGCCCGAGGATTCCCCACCCCAGGGCGCCCGCGATTGCGATGCCCACGATGATGCGCGGGTGCACGCGCGCCACCCGCGTCTGCGAGAAGCGGTAGCCGGCGAGGTACACCAGCCCGTGGCCCGCCGGCACGAACAGCGGCAGGTTGCCCAGGCGGTAGTCGTACACCCCGAAGAGGGTCGAGAAGATGAGCTCGGCCGTGGTGGCCACCACGACCACCACGAATACGCGCGACCGGTCGAGCGGCCCCAGGGGAACGCACGCCGCGATGAGCACCACCCACGCCACCACCGAGAGGGCGATCTGCCAGCCCAGGCCGCCCAGGGAGTCGAGCCACAGCCCGAGGGACGTGAGCACCACGAGGAACGGGATGAAGTACCGCGGGCGCTCGAGCACCGTGACCGCCATCGCCCAGAGGCGGCGCGGAAAGGGCAGGGGCGCTCCGGGGCGCCCGGCGGCATCGAGCGTGCTCACGGGTGCGAGGTTAGACCCGACTCGCGCGAATGCACCGAGGATCCGCCTCGCCGCCGGCGAGACGGGGACGACTAGCCCTCGCGGGGCTCCTCGGCGTCGTCGCCCTCGGCCTCAGGAACCGCCTCGGCACGGGCCTTCTCCTCGGCCTCCTCGATCGCCGCGAGGGCATCGAGCCGGGAGAGCACATCGTCACCGCCCTGCATTGTCCGGAAGCTGCTCCGGCGTTCCTTCTTGGCCTTGGCCATATGAACCTCCAGCGATTACGAGCGGGATGGTACCCGGCGGGGGCGGCGTCTCCGCCGCGCCCGGCGCCTGCGGCGCCCGAGGCGGTCGGTTGCCAGGGCGTGGACCAGTCGATCGTCAGCGGGGGGGAACTCGTATGCGGGCAGGTCCTCGCAGCGCACCCATCGGAACTGCGGGCTCACGAGCGCGCGCGGACGCTGCAGCGGCAGGTACTCGCACTCATAGAAGCGCAGGCGAAGGGGGCCGGCGTCCTCGCGCCAGATCATGCGGGTGTCCCCCACCTCGATGCCGAGCTCCTCGCGCAACTCCCGGCGCAGGGCCTGGAGGTCGCGCTCGCCGGGCTCGCGCTTGCCCCCCGGGAACTCCCAGCGGCCCGCGTGCCCCGAGCCCTCGGGGCGCTGCGTGATGAGCACCCAGGGGCCACGGCGGATAACCGCGGCCACAACCACCACGGGCTCGTCGCGGCGGCCCATCAGCGCCCGCTCCCCGCGGGCACCAGCAGGCGCCCGCGGCGGTCGGCCAGCCCCTCGGCCAGCAGGCTCTCGGCCGCCTCCGGGTCGGCGTCCACGCGGGCGCGGCCATCCTCGGCGAGGGCCCGCAGCAGGAACCCCCGCCGCTGGCGCATGGATCCCTCGTATCGCGCCTGGCGCCGGCCCCGGGGGGTGACCTCATGCACCACACCGGCGTCTGCGGCAGGGCAGCCCGATCGCAGGGGGCAGCCATCGTCGCAGCGGGGCGCCCGTGCCCGGCAGAACTCCCGCCCGAGGTCCATCATCGCCTGGCCGGCATCCCACGCGCGGCCGCGCGGGGCGCCCGGCCAGCCGTCGGGGAAGCGCCGGGCGATCACGCGCGCCACGTTGACGTCCTCGGGCAGCACCGGCAGCTCGTCGGCGAAGCAGCGCAGGGCATCGGCCGTGTAGGCGCCCACCCCCGGCAGGTCGCGGTAGCGATCCGGCGGGGGCCAGCCATGCGCGGCCACCACCCCCGCGGCCGCATGCAGGTTGCGGGCGCGGCGCGGGTAGCCCAGCCCCTGCCAGGCGGCAATGGCCTCACCCACGGGCTCGGCGGCGAGGTGGCCCGGACGCGGCCACCGGGCCATCCACGTCTCGTAATAGGGCAGCACGCGCGCCACCGGCGTGGCCTGCAGCATGACCTCCGACACCAGCACGGCCCAGCGATCCCGAGTGCGCCGCCACGGCAGGTCGGGGCCCTCGTCGCGGAACCAGCGAACGAGCTTCCTCACCGCCTGTGCAGAGGGATCGGCAGACACGCGGCGAGTGTCCCATGCGAGGGGGGGCCCGCGACCGCGAACCGCTCCGGGCACGGCGCTCAGGCGGCGGCGGCGGACTCCCCGGGGCCGCGGGGGGTGCGTTGCGCCCCCGGCTGGCCTATCGACATGGCGTGGTCGAGGGTGGTGTCGGCCCCGCTGCCCAGCAGCCCGATGAGCGCGATGAGCACGCTCGCGGTGGCCTCGGCATCCGCCAGGGCGCGGTGCGTGGGCTGCACGGGAGCCCCGGCCCATGCGGCGAGCGTGCCGAGGTCGTGACGCGGCACGGCGCCGTTGAGCAGCCGCCTCGCGAGCACGAGGGTGTCGAGCCAGGGCTGCGTGAAGTAGCCATCGCGCAGGCGAAGGCGCTCGTAGTTGAGGAACCTGAGGTCGAACGGCGCGTTGTGCGCCACCAGCACGTCGTCCCGGGCGAAGTCGATGAAGGCGGGAAGGGCCGTGTCGATCACCGGCTGCCCACGCACCATGGCGTCGTCGATGCCCGTGATTCCCGTGATGTGCGGGGGGATGGGCCGCTCGGGATCCACCAGCGTGGTGAACCGCTCGGTGACGCGCAGGTGCTCCACGCGCACGGCGCCGATCTCGGTGATGGCCGACGACCCGGGCGCGCCGCCCGTGGTCTCGAGGTCGACGATGCAGAAGCACGTGGCGCCGAGCGCCGCCGCCTCGCGGGCTCCGCCGGCGTCGGCCACCAGGTCGCCATCCCAGGCCAGCCGGGAATCTCCGGCCACGATGTCGCGGGCCAGCCTCTGGGCCACCGGCTCGGGGCAGCCGCCGATGCCCAGGGCCTCCACCGCGAGCTCGCCCGCCGACACCGGCCTGCCGAGCCGGCCGATGAGGTCGAGCACGCGATCACCCGCGGTGTGGGCCCCCTCCGACCCCGGAGTGGGAAGCCTCGATGGGATCGGCGACAGGTCGGTCGGCGGTTCGGGGTCTCCCATCGCGCGGGATCCTACGAACGGCCTCCGACGCACCCGGGCGGGCGGCCTCCCGTACTCCCCCCAGTCGGGGCGTTCGCGGGCTTACGCTTCGGTCATGTCCATACGGCGCCGTCCCGGTTCGGCTGCCCTCGACGACCAGCAGATGGATGCGTGGCACGGCTTCCTCCGCGCCCACTCCTCCCTCGTCCGCGAGTTGGATGTCGAGATGCAGGCCGAGCACGGGCTGTCACTCACCCAGTACGAGGTGCTGCTCCTGCTGTCGCGATCAGACGGCGGAGCCGCGCGCATGAGCGACCTCGCCGACGGCGCGCTGCTGTCGCTGTCGGGGCTCTCGCGACTGATCGACCGCCTCGTGGCGATGGGGTTGGTGGAGCGCATGCAGTGCCCCAACGACCGCCGCAGTTCGCTGGCCCGCCTCACCCCGGCCGGCCGCAAGCGATTCCGCGAGGCACAGCCCACCCATCACGAGGGCGTGCACCGCCTGTTCATCGACCGGCTCCCCGACGACATGCTGCCGGCGCTCAACCAGGCCTGGCAGGCCCTGGAGAACCCCGCGGCCTAGCGCGGGCGGGCGGGCACCTGCGCGGTGGCCGACACCGCGATGCCCGGCATGGCCACCGCCACCGCGAGCCGGCCCGTGCGGCGCGGCACCGCCAGCAGCGCCTTGCCATCGGGACGACTCGTCACCGACACGCCCTTGCCGTTGGGCAGGCGCGCCCGCAGCGGGATGCTCGACATCGGCTTGCCGGTGGCGTCGCGCACCGTGACGATCCACAGGTCGCCCTTGAGCGGGTTGATCCCCGCCCGCATGGTGAGGGCGCGTCCGGCGCGCGCGACCGTGACCGCCTTGGGCACCGGCGGCGGCGCGGCCGCGCCCGCGCCCGAGCAGACGGGCCCGGGATCACCCAGTCCGGCGTACGACCACACGGCCCCGCCGATGGCCTCCGCCATCTTCTGGCGGAAGTCGGGCTGGGCGAGCAGCGCGACGTCGGTGGGGCTCGACAGGAATCCCCCCTCCACCAGCACGGCGGGCATGGTGGTCTCGCGCACGACGAAGAACGATCGCTCCTTCACCCCGCGATCGGTGAGGGCCAGGCAGGCCACGAGTGACCGCTGGATCGCCGCGGCGAGCGCCTGGGTGGGCGCGGGCGCGCCGATCTTCACGTAGGTCTCGGTGCCACTGGCCGCGGTGCCGGCGCTGTTCTGGTGGATCGACACGAAGATCTCCGCGGGGCGGGCGTTCGCGAGGTTCGTGCGCGCGCGCAGGTCGGATCCCACGTCGGTGTAGGGAACGTCGCCGCCGGCGTTGTCCGTGCTGCGGGTCATGAGGGTCGGGAACCCGCGCGCCATCAGCCAGGCGTTGAGCCGGTTGGCCACGTCGAGGTTGACGTCCTTCTCGAGCAGCACGGGCTGCAACTGCGTGTTGAACCGCGGCTCGAGACCGGTGACGGCGCCCGGGGGCAGGATTCCCACCGCGCCGGAGTCGGCCCCGCCATGGCCGGGGTCGATCGCCACCACGGGCAGCGCCGATGCCGACGCCGCGGCGGCGAGGGCGATGGCAAGCGACGTGAGGAGTGTCCGCGGGGCACGCACGCAGGGCATATAAGCCGCTGGTGCGGCGTGCATGGCGCGGCATGTCGCGCGCCGACCTGCCGCCGGGCCGACGCCGGGCGCGTGGCTAGCCTCACCCCCATGCCGCGCGCCGCCGTGATCGCCGCCACCGGGGGGCTCGCACTCGTGCCCCTCGTCGCCATCGCCGCCACGGGCGACGTATCGCGCCAGGGCGTGATGCCCGACGGCCTCACGGCCCCCACCTCGGTGCAGGGGGCGGCGTTCTCGCCGGACGGCCGCCACGTGCTGATGACATCCACCTCGGCCCTCTCGGGCACGACCACCGCGGGGGTGCGGCAGCTGTTCAGGCGCGACCGGCAGACGGGACGCACCGTCATGGCGTCCACCAGCGCGTCCGACCAGCCAGCGCTTCTCGCCGTCGACGACGACGAGACGGCGCGCTCGTACGCGATATCGCTCGACGGCCGCTACGTGGTGTTCGCCACCGCCGCGCCCAACATGGTGCCGGGCGACACCAACGGCGCCCGCGACGTGTTCCGCAAGGATCTCTCCACCGGGCGCATCACGCTGGTCTCGCGCGACTCCCGCGGCGAGCCCGTGGCGGGGGGCGTGGTCGGCGAGCCGTCGATATCGGCCGACGGATCGCGGGTGGCGTTCACATCGGGCACCGGCGCGCTGCTGGCCGCCGACACCAACGGCGTGGCCGACGTCTACATGGCCGACATGCGCCTGGGCGGGGCCCTCACGTTGGTGAGCCGCACGTCGGGCGGCGTGCAGTCGCCCCAGGCCGTGGGCCGCCCCTCGATCTCGGCCGATGGGCTGTCCATCGCCTTCCAGGGCACGGCCGCGGCATCGGTGCTGGCGTCGGGCGATACCGATGCCTACGGCGATGTGTACGTCGCCCGCCCGCAGTCGCGCAGCATCGTGGTGGCGAGCCTGCCGTCGGGTGGTGGCGACAACGGCGATTCCGACCTGCCGTCGCTCTCGGGCAACGGATCACTCGTGGCATTCTCGTCGGCGGCCGGCCTCGTGGCCGCCGACACCGGCACCGACCGCGACGCCTATGTGCGCGATCTGACCTCGGGCACCACGCGCCGGGTATCCGGTGAGACCATCAGCGGTGCGCCGGCCATCAGCATCAACGGAGCGCGCGTGGCGTTCGCGGGCAGCACCACGGGTGGGGATTCCGGGGACACGAACGTCGCCGACGACGTCTACGTGCGCACGCTCGCCTCGAACGCCCTGTATCGGGCATCGCGCACCGCGACCGGCGACGCCCCGCCACAGCGCAGCATCCGCGCGGCCATCAGCGGCAGCGGCGGTCTGGCGTCGTTCACCACGGCGCAGGTGGTGAGCGGTCCCACGAACGTGTGGGTCACCGACGTGGGCGCGATCGCGGCCACCACCCCGGCGGTCACCGCCACTGCGACGCTCACCGGCCGGCGCGTGACCGTGTCCGGGCGTGCCACCGACGGTGCGGGGATCACCTCCGTGCTGGTGGGGCGGCGCTCGGCACGCCTGTCGGACGACGGCACGTACGCGGTCACCTACACGGCGCCGGTGGGAATAGAGGCGGTCACCGTGGATGCCACCAGTGCGCTCGGTGCCACCGGCAGCGCCACGGCCTCGGTGACGCGGGCGGGCCGGTCGCGCGGCAGGGCGCTCACCGCACCGCGCCCGCGCGCGCTCCGCGTGCGAGTGGCGCGGCCATGGGCCCGGGTGCAGTTCACGCTCCCGGC
>Ga0208783_10002483_pt1 | contig 10595 bp, 8 predicted proteins | sample DEB19_08_DNA_2_FD_184529 | JGI IMG/M metagenome (GOLD analysis project Ga0208783, IMG submission 184529) | Aqueous microbial communities from the Delaware River and Bay under freshwater to marine salinity gradient to study organic matter... | ecosystem: Environmental > Aquatic > Marine > Coastal... | reverse complement strand
GCGCCGTCGCGGCCTTGGTCTGCGCGGCGGCGGCAGCGGACCAACGGCCCGGCGTGAGTTCAGCGACGGCCTGCTGCATCGCGGCCTTGGCCCCGCTGGAATCCAACGCAACCGCCGCTGCCGTGAAGGCCTGCCCGAGCGGCGCATCCACCGGCGTCACGCGTTCGCCCACACCCGCCAGCGCCGTCTGCGCAAGGCCCGCGAGCGTGAGCACCTTGGCCTGCCGTGCGGCGGCTGACCTTGCGGCGGGCGGGGCGGCGGGCTTGCCCGCCTGCGCGGCGGACTCGTCGCGGAACGCCAGCTCGCGGTCAGCGAGCATCTTCAGGAAGGGCGTCATGTTCGCGAGTTCCCAGTTTTGCCGGAAGGCCACGTATTGCCCGAGCATCTCGTTGAGGCTCGCGATGGTCCGCTCCGCCGTGAACCGAGCCTCGGCCAGCGCGGCGCGCTTGGCGGGCGGCGTGTCCTGCGTCGGCACGCTTTCGAGGATGCGCGTGAGACGCACCATCTCCGTGTCCGCCAGCATGCCGAGCGAGAAGCGCAGCGTGCCGACGGCGGAGACGAAGTTGCGCGCCGTCGCCCCGGCGGTCTGCCGCAACTCCTCCTGGGTCTTGGCCCCTTCGCGCATCGCGGTGGCCAGTGCCGCCACCTGCTTCGCATCGTCCCAGCGCACGCCGGACGCGGGGTCGAATTTCTGGATCCAGCCCGCCGCAAACGCGACGCCCTGCTGCTGCCGCGTGATGAGCTGTTTGAGGTCCGTCTCGGATTGCAGGATTTGCTCGTAGAGAACTTGGAAGACCGTGCCCTCGCCACCGATGAGCAGGGTGCTGCTTTCGCCCGTGGTCCAGGCCCCCGCCTTGGCGGGATCGGCATCACGCGCACGCAAGGCGATTTCCACCTTCTCGCCCTCCACCATGCCGAGGGCCGCGATGGCCAGCGCGTGGTCGAGCTTGAACTCGCGCGGCAAGGCGGCTTGTGGCCATTGTGAGACCGCTTGCCAACTCGCCTCGCTGGCCGGCGCGTTCGTCGCACCCCTGGCTGGCGCGGCGGCGGTGGCGACCTTGCGGGCGAACAGGCCGACCTCCGTGAGCCCGTAGTCATCGCTCGCGGTGAGTTTCAGCGGGAGAACGGAGCCGAGTTGCACCTCGGTCTGCTTGTCCAGTCCGCTGAGGGCGAGCTGCGGCGGCTGGTCCGGCAGCACGCGCAGGCCGTAGCGCAGGCTCGGGCCGGGGGCCTGCTTGCCGCGCTGCACGCGGACTTGGTAGGCGGCCACATCGGCGAAGGTGAGTTCACCGCTGAACTCCGTGGGGCCGAGGCGTCGCAGTTCAAACTGGCGCGGCGCGGCGGGATTCGTCTCGCCTTTGCTCAGTCCGCCTTCCAGCAGGAGCACGGCTTGATCGGCGGGCTGGTCGAGCACGAAGGTCAGCGCGGCGCGCGTGCCGTGGAGGGCTTCGAGGTCGCCGCCGCTGGTCTCGATTTTCTGCGGCGCAAGGCGGGTGTAAGCGGGCAGGTGCAGCGTGGCGCGCACGAGATTCACCTGCGGCGGCAGCGGCACTTCGATGGTGTGGACCGGCGTGGTGAAATCGCCGCCGGTCACGGTGTAGGTGAGGGAGCGCTGGAGGTTCGGGAAAGTGTGGTCCACCGCCAGCGCGCCGGCGGGCACGGGCACTTGAATCACCGTGCTCGTCTCGCCGATGACTTGCCGCACCGCGAGCCGCGCCGGACGCTCGCCGGTGATGCGCACGCGCACGCGCACCGAGCTGCCGGGCGCGGCCTGCACGTCGCCGGGTTCGACCGCAAGCAGCGTGCGGTAGAGCGGGGCGATTTGCGCGAAGGGCTGGAAGATGCGCGCTGCGGCGTTGGTGAAGTGCTGCTGTTTGAAAACGTAAAAGCCAACGCCGATAGCAATCATCAGCCCCGCGACCGCGAGCCGAATCACGGCCGGGCGCAGCTTCGCGGCCTGCTGGAGATGCAGCGCTTGGAGCGACGCGTAGTTCTCCCGCAGCACCGCCGGGCCGTAATCACTGCCGCCGCTGCCAGCCTCGCGGGAGATTTGCAGGCTGTTGATCAGCCGGTTGCTCGCGCCCGGCGACTGCTGCTCAATGGCGAGCGCGACTTGATCCTCGGTGAGCCGGACTTCCTTCCACCGCCGCCACAACCAGCGTGCGAGCACGCCCAGCACGGCGAAGAACAGGGCGCTGGTCGCCACCCGCCCCCAGCGCGGCAGGTGCACGAGGATGTCGAGCGAGAAAACCACCCAGAGATACGCCAGCGGCGCCGCGACGAGCACGGCAAGCATTTCCAGCGCGATCAGGAGCTTCCAACGCCGGGTGTTGCGCTCCACGAGCTGCTGGAGTTCGCGCAGCAACTCCGTGGCAGGCTGGCTAGGTCGTTTGGGCGTTGGGCCGTTCAAAGGCAGTTTCGTCAAATCGAGCTTTGGTGTCTGGCGAGTGGCAGACGGCAGGGCCCTTTGCGTTCTTCAGGCCCAAGGGCGGGGCTCTCGCTAGGCAACGATGGCCTTGATTGGTTCGCCGTGGTCCATCTCCAGGCGCTTGCGACTGGGGATTTCCAGCTTGTGCGAGTCGAGGCCGAGTTGGTGCAGCGTGGTCGCGTGGATGTCGGTGACGTAGTGGCGGTCCTCGACGGCGTGGAAGCCCAGTTCGTCCGTGGCCCCGTGCTGGACGCCGGGCTTGATGCCGCCGCCAGCCAGCCACGCACAAAACCCCTGCGGGTGATGGTCGCGCCCGTCGCCTTGCGCGCCGGGCGTGCGGCCGAACTCCGTGCCGAAGACGACGAGCGTGTCGTTGAGCAGGCCACGTTGCTTGAGGTCCTTCAGCAGGCCGGCGATGGGCTTGTCCACCTGCGTCGAGAGGCTGGTGTGGTTGGACTTGATGGCGGAATGCGCGTCCCACGCGCCGCCACCGCCGCCACCATGGAAGACCTGCACGAAGCGCACGCCGCGTTCCACCAGTCGCCGCGCCACGAGACATTGCTCGCCGAAGCCTTTGGTCTCGCTGCGGTCCATGCCGTAGAGCTGACGCGTGGCTTCGGTTTCCCGCTCCAACTGCATCGTCTCCGGCACGCTGCTCTGCATCTGGAAGGCCAGCTCGTAGGACTTGATGCGGGCGCGGAGGTTTTGGTCGTCGGGATAATCAATGCCGGCGAGCTGGTTCAACTTGCCGAGCAAGCTGAGGTTTCGGAGTTGCTCTTCCTGCGTGATGGTGCCGGCGGGCGGCGCGATGAAGGGCAACGGCTTCTTCGGGTCGGTGCTGAAGCGCACGCCGCCGTGCTCCGGGCCGAGGTAGGACGCGCCGTAGGTGAACGTGCCGCCGCAGCAATCGCCCGTGGGCGTGCCGAGCACGACATACTCGGGCAGGTTCTCGTTGAGCGATCCAAGGCCGTAGCTCACCCAGCCGCCGAGCGTCGGGTGCTCCAGCTCGCGCGGATGCCGGCCAGTCTGCCAGGTGAGCTGCGCGCCGTGGTCGTTGTGAATCGTCCAGAGCGAGCGCACCACCGCGAGGTCGTCGGCGCAGGTGCCGATGTGCTTGAACCAGTCGCCCACCACCAGCCCGCTCTGACCGTAAGTTTCGTAGCCGGTCTGGAGCGGCATGATGACCTTGCGGTTTCCGTGGCCGGGGTTGCCGCCGATGATGTTCTTGCCCTCGGTCTCGAGCACCTTCGCGTAAGGCGTCTCGGTGATGGACTTGCCGGCGTATTTGTTCAGCTCCGGCTTCACATCGAAGCTCTCCAGATGGCTGACGCCGCCGCAAAGGAAAATCCAGATGACCGACTTCGCGCGCGGGGCGAAGTGCGGCAGGCCGCTCGGCGCAGACGAAGGCGCGGCCGCCCGAGCGTCGCGAAACAGCATCGCGCTCAGAGCGAGGCCGGTGAAGCCCATGCCGGTGTCGGTGAGGAAGGAACGGCGGGTGACGCCGGAACATGGCGGATTGGGCGAAGGTCGGTGGTTCATGGCGGAATTGGCGGTGTGCCTAACGCACGGTCACGAAGTCATTGTGGTTGAGCAGCACGAGCACGAGGTTTTCGCGGGCTCGGTCCTTGGCGGTAGCAGCAAGGAACTCTCGGCCCAAGCGCGTCTCTTCCGCTGTCGGACGGCGGGCAAGAATTTGCGCGAACGCACTGCGAACGAAGGCTTCTTCATCGTCGGTCGCAAGCTGCTTCGCGAGCTTCCGCGCTTCGGCCTGCGCCAGTTCGCTGTTCGCCATGGCCAATGCCTGTTGAGGCATCACGCTCGGGCGGCGCTCGTAGCACTCCGTCACCGCCGGGCCGTCGAAGATTTTTAGGAACTCGACCTCCTTCTCGGCGGCGAGGCGCAGATAGAGGCTGCGGCGCTTCGAGGTCAGGCCGAGGTTGTGGTCAATCTCCGGCCCGCCCATCGCGAGGTCGAGGCTGCCGCAGACGAAGAGCAAGTTGTCGCGCACGGCCTCGGCTTCGAGGCGTCGCGAGTTCATGCGCCAGAGGAAGAAATTGTCCTGGTCGAGCTTCGCGCTGGCCTCGTCCGGCGTGGACGCCATGCGGTAGGTGCTGCTGGTCAAGAGGACGCGGTGGATGGCCTTCATGCTCCAGCCGCGCGCGACGAACTCCGACGCAAGCCAGTCGAGCAACTGCGGGTGCGACGGCGGGCGACCGTTGCGCCCGAAGTCAGCGGGCGTCGGCACGATGCCGCGTCCGAAATGCCGGAGCCACATCTGGTTCACGGCCACCCGCGCGGTGAGCGGGTTCTGCGCATCCGCCACCCACTGCGCGAAGGCCAGCCGCCGTCCCGTGCTGGTGGCGGGGTAGGACTCGACGGCGCGCGGCTTGAAGGCTGTCGCGGGCGCAGCGGACAAATCTTTCTCGGCAGCCGCGAGGGCTTTCTCGTTGTCGGCGAGTTGCTTCTTGAGCGCCTCAGGGTCAGCGGGTTTGTCGCCTTTCTTTGCTGGGGCTTTTGGTTCGGCGGGTTTGCCGTCCTCGGCCTTCTTGAGCGCAGCCGCGAGCGCCGTCTGCGTTTGGAGCAGCTTGAGCCGCGCCTCGGCGACGGCCTGCTGGCGTTGCGCGACGACCGCCTCGGTGGCGGCGCGTTTCCAGTCATCGGAGTCCTTGCGGCCCGCGACCTCCAGCTTCTCCGCGCGAATCACAGCGGCGAGCGCGGCGTGCTTGGCTTCGGTCGCGGCCACGGTGAGTTCCTGTTCGCGGAGCTTCTCGGTCGCGGTGGCGGAATTTGTCTTCAACTTCGCGAACGCCTCGCGCGCATCGGCCAAGCCGCGTTCGCTCGTGGCCAAGGTATCTTGGAAGACGAACTCCCGTTGGTCCGGCTGCGCGGCGAGCAGGGGCAGCTTCACCGGCTCCACCGCCAGCTTGCCGCCAGTGCGCGCGGCGCTGGTCAGACCGCACAGCGCGAAGGGCACGCCCGCTTCCATGACCTTGTTCGTGTCCGGCGTGCGCTCGTCCCCGCGGATGAGCAGGTGCGTGCGCCGTTCAGGCTGCTTGTCGAAGGCGCGCACGAGGCCGTCCTTGGCCGTGTCGAGCTGGCCGGGAATGCGGTCGGTGCGGACATCGTGCGGGTCGAACACGGCCCGGAGCTGGTAATACTCACGCTGCGAAATGGGGTCCACCATGTGGTCGTGGCATTTCGCGCAGCCCACGGTAACGCCGAGAAACGCCTGCGACGTGTGCTTGAGCGTGTCCTCCATCCACTGCTCGCGACTGAGCATCTTGAAGTTGCGGACGAGGAAGCCGGTGGCGCGCAAGGCGTCGGTGTCGAGCGGCGCGAGTTCATCAGCGGCAAGCATCTCGAGCACCATGCAGTCGTAGCCCTTGTCCTTGTTCAGCGACTCCACAATCCAGTCGCGCCAGCGCCAGATGTGCGGCTTGCTGTCGCGGATTTGGTTGCCGCCGCTCCAGCCCGCCCAGTCGCTGTAGCGCCACACGTCCATCCAATGCCGGCCCCAGCGCTCGCCGTGGCGCGGGTCGTCCAGCAGGCGGTTGACGACCTTCTCGTAGGCGTCGCTGCTCGTGTCGGCGAGGAACTGCCGCTGTTCCTCCGGCGTCGGGTTCAAGCCAATCAAGTCGAGGTAAACGCGCCGCAGCAAAACTTCCTTCGCCGCCTCCGGCCGGGGCTTCAAGCCACGCGCCTCGTGCTCGGCAGCGATGAACGCATCCACGGGATTGCGCACCCAAGCACCGCTCTTCACCACAGGCACCGCCGGACGCTGCACCGTCTCGAAAGGTCGCCAGCGATACGCGGCGAGGAACTTGGCGAACTCCGCCTGCTTGGTGCTCGCCTTGGAAAGCTCCTTGGCCGGCGGCTTGTCCTTCGCATCGCCGGGATTCCGGCCCAGCAACAGCTCCACCTCGTTCGGCACACCGTCGCCATCGCTGTCTTCGCGCGCGACGAGCACGAGACGGGCGGCGAGGCTGGCCGGCTTGCCAGCAGCGGTGAGCTCATGATCGAGCGCGTGCAAGCGCTTGCCGAAGGCGTTGTGTGGAAATTCTTCGAGCGACTTGGGTTCCTTGCGCTCGCTGGGCAGGTGGCAGGTCACGCAACGGTTCAGGTCCGCGCTCAAAAAGCGGTCGAAATGCCGTTCCAAGGCAGCGCGATTGGCGGGTGTGGCGGGGGCAACGGCAGGGCTGAACAGCAAGCATGCCAGCATCAGCGCATAACCGGCCGCCCCCCGGCAGCGGAGCGCAACCGCCCGGGTGACATCGCACTGGATGGATGAGGTTGCTACCCGGAACCGTCGGTTCACCGCAGGGCGACAAAAGTTGGTGTGCAGGGACGGCATGAGACTTCCCACTACGGACGTCGGCGATGCGAGGGGAGTTCGATGATTGTTCGGTGCCGGCATGGAAGGATGAGGGAAGCCTCTTGCCAGAAGTGTAACGGCTTGCGGGCTGCGGCGTCTCCTTTTTCACCACGGCAGCGAACTATTTGTCTGGTTGCGACGTTGAATGACCAGATGCCATGTGACACACTGTCCGGCGACCCGTTGAAACCATTATGAAACCGACCCCTGTCCTCCGTCCGTTCTGCGCTGCCCTGTGCGGGCTGGCGCTTGCCACCCTGCCGCAGCTCCTGGATGCGCAAGAACGTCCGCGTGACGAACGCCCTCCGCGAGGTGACTTCAAGCCGGACGAGCGCGCTCGCGGAGAAGGCCGTCCACCTGAACCCCGCCGGGAGGAACCCCGCCGGGAAGAACCCCGTCGCGAGGAATTGCGGCGGGATCAAGCCCCGCGAGGCGAGTTTCGCCCGGGCGAACGTGGTGAGGTGCGCGGGGTGGATGGCCAGCGCGGCGGGGTGAATCCTCAGGACCTGTTTCACGACCTGAACGACCAGCAGCGCATGGCCTTGCGCGGCTTCTTCGAAACGAACCAGGATGTGATGCGCGAGACGGGCGAAAAGCTGGCGCGCCTGCGCCGCGAGATCGCGGAGTCCGCCGTGTCCGACAAGCCCAATGAGGAGCTCATCCGGGACAAGTCCATGGCCGTCGCCAAGCTGGAAGCTGATGTCACCCTGGCCCGCGCCCGCGCGTTTGCCCGGGTGCGGGATCAACTGCCCAAGGAGACCGTGGAACGCCTCCGCAAGATGATGGCCAATTTCGGACCTCGTCCCGGATTTCAACCGCAGGGGGGAGCTGATGTCCGCCGCGAGGGGGGCGATGTCCGCCGGCCCGCTGAGGGAGATTTCCGCCGTCCTGACGCGCCCCGCGATGGCGTTCAGGTCCGCCGCCCCGGTGAAGGGGATCGCGGTCCTCGCCCGGAGGGGGATCGGGGACCACGTCCAGACGGCGATCGTGGTCCTCGCCCGGAGGGAGATCGCGGCCCGCAGCCGGGTGGTGAGCGAGGCCGTAAGCCGGTCGAAGACCGCCGCCCGGAAGCCCCTCGTCGCCCGCCGGCGGATCAGTAACCGACTGGCGGCGATTCCGTCTCTGGCAAAGCCACCGCGTATCTGGCGGTGGCTTTGCGTTTTGCTTTGGTCTCATGATTCGCCATAATCAACTCGATGGAACCCAGCGACGCTGAACTGATTGCCGCCGTCCGCAAAGGCGACGTGGCGCAGTTTGAGCCGCTCATCACCCGCTATCAGCCGAGGGTGTTCGCGACGGCCCGGCGCTACGCCCGGCGGGAGGACGAGGTGCAGGACATCGTCCAGGAAGTTTTCATCAAGGCCTTCCAGAAGCTGGACAGCTACCGGGCCGAGGCCCCGTTCGAGCACTGGCTCATGCGCCTGGCGGTGCGCACCTGTTACGACTTCCTCCGCTCTCACCAGCGGAATCGGGAAACCACCATCACCGAGCTGTCCGATCCGGAAGTGGACTGGCTGGAGCGTTTCGCCGCCGCCCCGGCCGGCAACGAGGAGGGCAGCAGCGCCGCCCGGGCCTTGATTGACCGGGTGCTGGAGCAGTTGAGCCCGGAGGCCCGGCTGGTCATCACGCTTCTGGAAATCGAGGACCGGTCCGTCAAGGAAATCGCCGAGCTCACCGGCTGGTCCGTGCCGCTGGTAAAGGTCCGCGCGTTCCGGGCACGCGCGCAGATGAAGAAGATTTTGGAGACCATCACCCGCGAAAAGTTTTTGTAACTCCCACCGTCACGCCCTCGTCTGCCTTTGCAGTTATGGAACTGGAAACCCTCCACAAAAAACTGGTAGCCGTCGCCAAGGCCAGCCCGCCCAGCGACGCGGTGCCCTACGCTTTTGAGAAACGCATCATGGCGCGGCTGTCCGCGCAAACCGTGGTGGATGTGTGGGCGCTTTACGGCCGCTGGCTCTGGCGCGCGGTCACTCCCTGCTTCTCGGTGATGACCGGCCTGGCTATCTGGGTGCTAGCCACGATGCCGGCGGAGCCGGACAGCAATAACCTCGAGCAGGCGCTGGAGAACACCATCCTTTCGAGCGACGACGTTGCGGGCGAGTGAGCGATGAACCCGTGGAAGTTCATTCTGGCCACGGTCCTGATTTACGGCACAGGTGTCGTGACGGGAGCGCTGGTGACCACGCTGGTTGAGCGGCCGCACAAGGCCGCCAAGCCCCCCCCCGCCCTCACTTACAGCCAGATTCAGCGCGCGGAGTTTCTCAACCACCTCGACAAGCAGCTCGCGCTCACCGCAGAGCAACGCGAGCACATCGGCCAGATCCTCCGCGAGAGCAACCAGCGCACGAAGCCTTACTGGGATCCGGTGGCGGCCAAGATGAAGGAGGAGGTCCGGACGGTCGGGGACAAGATTCGCGCCCAGCTCACGCCCGATCAGGTCAAAAAATATGACGTGGAGCTGAAGCTCTCCCGGACGCCCAAGAAGCAGGACACCGACCGCAAGGACAAGCGCCCGACCTCCACCAACAGCCCGCCCGCCAAGGCCAAGCAAAAGCTGCAGTTCACTTCCGACCCGACCAGCACCAATGCTTCTGGCCTGGTCGCCCCGCCCGCCCCACCCAAGGCGATTGCCAAGGAATAATCCCGTCGGCGCGTTTCCGCCGTGCATCCAAAATGCCGGGCGGGGACAATCTGTTTGCGGCTCGACTGGGAATTTGGTGTCATCCAGCCGCAATCGAAGCAGCACCATGAGCACCTGGAGATACGTTCAGAACGGGCAGCCTTCCGCGCCGGTGGACACTGCGGCGTTGCAGGCCCTGCTCACCCAAGGCGTCGTCTCGCCGGACTCGTATGTGTGGAAAGAAGGCATGACCAACTGGCTGGCGGCCAAGAACCTGCCCGAGTTCGCGAACTGTCGCCCGCCGACGGTGCCACCAGTGCCGGCCGCGCCGCCCACTCCGCCCCCGGCCGCCCCGCCCAAAACCGTTCCTCCTCCCACAGCGCCAGCGAATGACGCCGAGGACATCGAGAAGAACCGGGTGTTTGCGATTCTCGCCTATCTCTGGATTCTGTTTGTGGTCGGGCTGGTCGCCGCACCCAGTTCCAAGTTCGCCAAGTATCACTGCAACCAGGGCTTGGTGCTGTTCCTGGCCAGCCTCATGGCGCTGGTCGGCTGTCTGGTCATCGGATTCATCCCCTTCGTGAACTTCGCACTCGTCCTGCTGGTGCCCGTGCTGTGGGTGGGCTGGCTCGTGCTGGTGGTGCTGGGCATCGTCAACGCCGCCGGTGGCCAGTGCCGCCCGCTGCCGGCCATCGGCCACTTCGACCTCATCAAGTAACTGTGCGCCTCAAAGTCAAAATCTGCGGTATCACCCGCCTGCCGGACGCCCTCGGCGCGGTCGAGGCCGGAGCGGATGCGCTGGGCTTCATGTTCTACGAGGGCAGCAAGCGCCACATCGCCCCGGCGGCGGCGGCAAAAATCATCCGCGCACTCCCCCCGTTTGTCGCCAAGGTCGGCGTGTTCGTGAACGCCAGCGCCGAGACAGTCCGGGCGGCGGTGGCCGAGTGCGGGCTCGACACACTGCAGTTCCACGGCGAGGAGACCGCCGGGTTTTGCGCCCAGTTTGCCCCGCTCAAGGTGGTAAAGGCCTTTCGCATCCAGAACGCCGCATCGCTGCAGGTGCTGCCAGACTACGCGGTGGACGGCTGGTTGCTGGACAGCTATGTCCCCGGCCAGCGGGGCGGCACCGGGGAGCGGTTCAACTGGGAACTGGCGGCGCAGGCGAAGGAACT
>Ga0208783_10002482_pt1 | contig 10596 bp, 8 predicted proteins | sample DEB19_08_DNA_2_FD_184529 | JGI IMG/M metagenome (GOLD analysis project Ga0208783, IMG submission 184529) | Aqueous microbial communities from the Delaware River and Bay under freshwater to marine salinity gradient to study organic matter... | ecosystem: Environmental > Aquatic > Marine > Coastal... | reverse complement strand
CCTCTACTGTACCCGAAAAACGCCCGTTCGGAACCGGGCTCAGGTGGCCCCGGAAACGATTTTTTGGCCATGAAAATACCGATCGTGCGATCGGGGCATGCTGTCTTCTTCTCAGAGAGGTTTTAGAAAAAAGAAGAGGAGGAATTTAGCAGGACAGCCCAGCAGGGGGCCGTGGCGTCGTCATGGTCGACGGGGCGGTACTCCGTGCCGCGGTGAGATGAATCGATCGAAAAAACAACTCCGAGAACGCTTCTGAGGGAAGCATCGCGACGGTGCATATCCTGTCGAGATCGCGTCGTTTGCTCGTTGGTGACAGGCAAGATATCGGTGGAATGAGGTGTCGACGAGCGACACACATGCGTTCTGAATCGGTGAAACCACGGCCTATTCAGGGTCGGTTCCGATGTCGGGTTTCCGACGCACGTTCATGCGGCTGAAAACCAACATCGAATCAACAATGCTTCGGGATCGCTCAGCCCGCCGCCGCAGGAGGTCGTGGCCGGTGGCTTGGGCGACGACTGAGCATCTCGATCAGCCGGTCGATCTCTCCAGCGAAGGCATGATCGACGCCGACACGGGAGGTGACGCTTCGGACGCCGCGCATGACCGTCGTGTGATCGCGGCCGCCGAACGACGTTCCGATCGCGTCGAGGCTTCTTCCGGTGAGCCGTCGGGCGAGATACATCGCCAGACTTCGCGCGTGGACGATGGCCCGGGAGCGCCCAGGCCCGACCAACTCCTCCACCGTCATGCCGTTGTGCTCAGCCAGCAGGCGGATGATTCGGGAGACCGACAGTCCCGGCTCGGTCGATGGGGCGGCGGTTTTCGAAGGAATGCGGATCACGAGGCCCTGCGAGAGCCTCGATGCGAGCCGAGGGTCGGTGGAGTCATGGCCGGCCGTCCCAGTGAGCGCCATGCAGAGCGTGGCTCCCGCCGCCGTCGCGCGATCGAACACCGTCGCCAAGGCCTCCTGCTGCCGGACGCCGGAGCCGGCCGCGCCCGACAGGATGATGAAACTGTCTGCTGAAAACGACGGAATCGGGACGCGTCGTCCGCAAGACGCTGGGGTGTCGCCGGCGATCTGGGCGGCATCCAGCCGAATGACACCGCCCCGTCGGGACTCCACGACGAACCGGCCGAGATCGTCAAGCAGCGGGCTGATGTCCGTTCTGGCGAGCAAAACCAGAGGGACTCCCGGCCCGATCGTGCCGCTCCGGTTCGGAGCGCACCATCCCTCGATCGCCGTGCGAAGGAGCGCCGCCCACGATGGGACTCGACCGTTCGAGACGTCGTGGGCAGACGTTTTGTTGGCAGCGGGCATCGCCATGTGAGGCCTTGAAAGCCAGTCCCCGGAAACGGTCAGTCCCCGCGGCATCCATGCCGTCACGCTTCACGCCTGGCAGGCTACCGCTCAGAGGTCGCGCGGAGAAGACCGCCGCCGGCGAACCGCTGAAAGAGACGACTCATGGTGCCAATCGCGCCCAGGACGTCCTGATCGGTCGTGGTGGTGGCGAGGCTGGCCCGCACGGCCGAGTCGGCGACCCACTCCGGAAGGCCGAGCGAGACGATCGCAGGTGATGGTTCGCTCGATCCACTGGCGCAAGCCGTGCCCGTGCCGAGGCAGATGCCCTCCAAATCGGCCGCCATCACCAAGGCCTGTCGATCGATCCCTCGCGCGGCAAACACCGAGATGTGGGGCGAGCGATCGGAGTGACCGCCCACCACATGGAGCTCGAGGCCGTGCTCGGCTGCCGCAGCGATGATTCCCCGCTCCCAGAGATCACGAAGACGGCGGGCCTGCGCCACCGCGGTGGAACGCCTGGCGATCGCCCGATCCAGGGCCTCCGCAAATCCCACGGCCAGCGCCACCCCCTCGGTCCCTCCCCGAAGGCCGAGTTCTTGAGGCCCTGGCATCACCGGAGCGACCGCCACCCCTCCCCGCACCACGACTGCGCCAATTCCGCGCGGCCCCCCGAACTTGTGTGGGGCAAAGGCGAGCGACGTGGCTGGAAGATCGACCAACGCCATGGTCTCCCACGCCATGGCCTGTGTGGCATCGACGTGCAGCCGCCATCGAGGATTTCCCGACACCGATGCCAGCAGCGGAAGGGATTCCCGGAGGCCCGTCTGCCCGCACGTGGCGGTGAGGGTGGCCATGATGATGGTGTCGCTGTCTGCCGCGATCACCGAGCCGCCGAGTTCGGTGATTCCGGGAGCGGCCTGGCCGTTGCCATCGAGGGGAACCCGCACAGCCCGCCAGCCATGGCGTTCGAGGCGGCCCACCGCTTCGAGAAGGCTCGTGTGGTCGCGGGGTGAGCAGGCGACGATTCCAGGTCGGACTCCGGCGGTGCCGAGCACCCCGAGCCAGTTGGCCTCCGTTGCGCCGCTTGTGAACACCAGCCGATCGCGATCGTGGCCGCTGCCGCGGCCTCCCAGGGCCGTCAGGATCCGCTCGCGTGCCTCCTCGAGAACCGCCCTGGCTCGACGGCCGGCGGCATGGGGGCTCGATGGATTGGCAAACGACTCCTGAGCCACCTTCCGCATCGCCTCCTCGACGGAAGGGTCGAGCGGCGTCGCCGCCGCATGATCGAGATAGATCATCGGATCGACAGCGACCGGGCGGAGCGGTGGCATGGATAGGCCGGCGACTCAGCCGACGCCCAGGAATGTGGCGATCCGGTCCACGCCGGCGGCCAGCTTCTCCTCGGAGGCCGCAAACGACATCCGCACGTGGCCTTCGGCGCCAAAGGCACTTCCAGCGACGAGCGCCACGTGGTGCCGTTCGAGGAGCGCTTCGCACCACTGCATGCTCGTTGCGATCCCATCGGCCTTCATTCGGGAAAGCGGCTCGCGGATGTCGAAGAAGGCGTAGAACGCCCCGCCGATCTCGGGCAGGCGAATCCCCGGCAGGGCCGACAGTCGGCCGGCCACGAGGTCGCGTCGCCGCTCGAAGGCCTTGAGCATCTCGGCCACGCAGTCCTGGGGGCCTGTCAACGCCGCCACGGCAGCGTGCTGGCTGATGCTGCACGGGTTGCTCGTCTCCTGGCTCTGCAGGTTGCCAATCGCCTTGGAGAGGGGTTCCGGAGCGATCGTCCATCCGATGCGCCAGCCGGTCATCGAGTAGGTTTTGCTCACCCCGGCCACCACCACGGTGCGATCGGCAAGGCCCGGACGGAGCGTTGGAAATGACACGCTCTCGCGACCGTCGTACACCAGCTGGTCATAGATCTCATCGGAGACGACCGCGAGGTCGTGCTCGATCGCGACATCGGCGAGGGCTCCGAGTTCGGCCGCCGAGTAGACCACTCCCGTGGGATTGCTTGGCGAGCAGAGCAAGAGCATCCGCGTGCGGGGAGTGATCGCGGCCCGAAGGGCCTCGGGGCTGAGCTTGAAGTTGTCGTCGATCCGAGTTTCCACGAGCACCGGCACGGCGCCGGCGAGTTTGATGAGTTCGGCGTAGCTCACCCAGTAGGGGGTTGGCACGATCACCTCGTCCCCTTCGTCGAGAACGGCGGTGAACACGTTGTGAAGGGAGTGCTTGGCGCCGTTGGATACGACGACCTGGGCCGGCGTGACGCTCAATCCCGAGCGGCGGGAGTAGTCGTCGGCAACGGCCTTTCGAAGGGCCGGGATGCCGGCGGCCGGCGTGTAGCGGGTTTTGCCGGTTCGAATCGCCTCGTCGCCGGCCTGGCAGATGTGGGGCGGCGTGGGAAAGTCGGGCTCACCGACCGAAAGGTCGATGACGTCGATGCCGGAGGCGGCCATCGCCGAGGCACGGGCGGCCATGGCGAGGGTGGCGGAAGGTTCGAGGGCCCGCATGCGGCGGGCGGTCTGCAGGCTCTTCGACTCCATGCGGTCGGAATGAACTCCACGGTGGGCTTGGGGCAGAACGGCCCTGGACACGATTCTGCATGCCGGCGGATCGCTTGACGCGTTGCCGGCGGTCACGAATGATACCACCCGTTCCACCGTTGCCCACCTCTCGCCGCCCAGCCTTTCGGACCCTCGAACATGGCCGACAACCGCGTTGGAGTGTGGTTGATCGGTGCCAAGGGTGGCGTTGCCACCACCATGCTCACCGGACTGGCGTCGCTCCGGCATGGGGCGATCCCGCCGGTCGGGCTCGTCACGGAGTGCGAGCCATTCACCGCGCTCGACCTCGTCGGCTTCGACGAACTCGTGGTGGGTGGTCACGACATTCGCGGCGGTCGGCTGGGTGACGAGGCCAGAAGGATGTGGAGCGAGAGCCGGGCGATCCCGCCGGAGCTCCTCGCGGCGGCCTCCGAGTTCTTTGCCGAAGTCGAGCCGCGGATTCGGCCGGGCACGCTCGTCGCTTCAGGGGAACGCATCCGATCACTGGCCGATGGCGACGCGGCCGCCGTGGTGGAGACGCCTCGGCAGGCCATCGAGCGGATCCAACGCGATATCGAAGAGTTCGCGACGGCTGAGCGGGTGCGGCATGTGGTGGTGGTGAATGTCTCCTCCACCGAGCCGCCGCCGTCGCTGCCGATCCCCGTTGATTTCGCGGAGGTCGAACCGACGCTCGACGATGCTTCCCGCTGTCCCCTGCCGGCCAGCAGCCTCTACTTCGTGGCGGCTGCCCGGGCCGGGGCCAGCTTCGTGAACTTCACGCCGTCCATGGGAGGCACCCCAGCCTGCCTCCAGCAGCTGGCCGTCGAACGGGGCATCGTCCAGGCCGGCTGCGACGGCAAGACGGGCGAAACGCTCCTCAAGAGCGTGCTCGCCCCGATGTTCGCCGCCCGCAATCTCGAGGTGATGAGCTGGGTTGGCCACAACATCTTCGGCAACATGGACGGGAAGGTGCTCGACGACCCTCGCAACAAGGCAGCCAAGGTTCGGAGCAAGGACCACCTGCTCGCCTCCATCCTCGGCTACCCGCCGCAGACCCATGTTTCGATCGAATACATCAAGAGCCTCGGCGACTGGAAAACCGCCTGGGATCACGTTCATTTCCGCGGTTTTCTCGGAACGCCGATGACCCTGCAGTTCACGTGGCAGGGGTGCGATTCGATCCTGGCGGCGCCCCTCGTTCTCGACCTCGTCAGGCTTGCGGAGCGTGCCCATCGAGGAGGCGAGCGGGGTGTGCTTCCGTGGCTCGCGTGCTTCTTCAAAAGCCCGATCGGCGTGGACGATCAAGACTTCGCGCGCCAGGTTGCCATGCTGCACACGTGGGCCACGTCTCAGTGCGGTTCATCGCGCGGCGCATGATCGCGACGAGGGACGCGACACCCTGCCTCATCGTGCAGGTCGATGGGGCGGAGGGGATGGGAGGGGAAAAATGCGTGATTTTTTCCGGAAGTTCTCTTGACAGTTTTCCGGCTCATCCCTCACAACTCTCTCATCGGAGCGGGGTCGGCTGCGAGTGATCGCTGTCAGCACCGCTTCGAAACGTCGTCCGCGCCCTTCCCAAGAGCACCCGGGGGAGCGGATGTGAGAACCAAAAAAGGGTGCTCATGGTAAGGAGCCATTTCCATGGCCAAGAAGAAGAAGAAGGCTGCCAAGAAGGTCGCCACGAAGAAGAAGACCGCGAAGAAGAAGGGCCACGGCTGAATCTGACGTCGGTGCGTCGCCTCACGGTGCCGCTCTGACGCAGTTCGCCGAACGGGTTTCCATTCGTGGAGCCCGCTGGACCACTTCAACCTGGTCCGGATCCCTTCGCTCCGCCTCGTCGAACCAAAGGTTTTCCTGAGGGTCGATGGGAACGGGGCGTCTACGATCAGACGAGAAAGGCCGGCCCGGGCCCTTGGGCGCCCGGGCCGGCCTGATTCGTTTTCGGTGGTACGCTTTCGGGACATGGCCACTCCCGACTCGATTCCCGAAACAGCTGGTCTGGCCCTCCCGAGTGGGGCCTTCATCCTGTGCGGATGCCAGCCCGGTGCGGAGGGGGCCCTCGCTGGGCGTCAGGCCGATGCTTTGCCCAGATTTTCCAGGGGAGCGTGGCGCCGAGGCGTTGTGACGTTTCGGGCACCTGAAGGCCTCAACCCCCCGGATGATTTCTGGCCCGATCTGATCTTCGCCCGCACGGTGATTCGGTCGGTTGGTCAGGTCGTGGGTCGGTCCTCCGGCGAACTCGCGACCAAGGCCCGAGATCGCATCGCCGAGACGGCATGGGGAGCCATGCACCTCTGGCGGCGCGATGAGCGTTTGGCTATCGACATGGATGCGGCCCATGCGGCGATCGTCTCCGCGTTCGGCCTCGATCCGGCAATCCCGTCGATCGCGAAGCCGGGAGATCGCGTGCTCGATTGCGTGATCGACACCGAAGATCGCTGGTGGGTCGGCTGGCATCGTGCGGGCGACGTGGCCAGCACGTGGCCTGGCGGGAGGTACCCCAAGCCCTTGCCGGAAGGAAAGGTTTCGCGAGCGTGGCTGAAGCTCGACGAGGCGATCACGGTTTTTGGGGAGCGGCTCATGGCGGGCGAGCGGGCCCTCGAACTTGGGTGCTCACCCGGTGGCGCGTGCCAGCGGCTGCTTGAAGATGGTCTTGAGGTGGTGGGTGTCGATGCGGCGGTCGTCGACGGCATCGTGGCTGCGCATCCTCGCTTCACCCAGTGGCGGATGCGGGCCCGCGATGTGCCGCTCAAGCGCCTGAGAGGGTTTGACTGGCTACTCACCGACATGAACATCGATCCCCGGAGCACGATGGAGGCTCTGGGCCGCGTGATCGTGGAGGCGGATGCCAGGCCTCGGGGTGTCATTGCCACGCTCAAGCTGCCCGATTGGTCGCGGGCGGCGGAGGTGCCGGCGTGGCTGCAGGCCTTCCGCTCATGGGGCTACGCACCGAGGGCAAGGCAGCTCTCGACCGGTGGCAGGGAGATCTGCGTGGTGGCCCATCCGATCGTGAATTTCAAGGGCCGACGGGGCCCTTCCACTCCGACCCGGGCGGAGCGAGGCTTCCCGACCTGACGATGAGCGTGCCATCGGCCGTCGCCAGGCATAGGCCTCCGTCGTCAGCGATCCCCAGGCAGATGCCGTCGTGGATCCGTTCGCCGACGTGCACCCGGACCGGTTCGCCAGTGAGGCAGCACAGCGGTCGGTAGCGGCGTCCAAGCGTGTCGGAATCCCGCGTCATCGCCGCCAGCAGGTCGAGGAGACGCGGAACGAACTCCTCGAGGAGGGTCTGCCTCGGCAGGCGTTGCCCGGTCAGGTCGGGCAGCGTCATGACGCGGCTTCGCAGTTCCGGCGGTGCGTCGGCCGCCGAGCCGGAGGTGTTGATGCCGATGCCGAAGATGACCCGGCCTGGCGATGGCGATTCCACGATGATGCCGGCGAGTTTCCTCCCAGCGACTTCAACGTCGTTGGGCCAGCGCACCGTGGCGACCACGGTGGGAGCGAGAGATCGGATCGATTCGGCCAGGGCGATGCCGCACGCGAGCGACCATGTGGGGTTCGGGCCGGAGTCGCCGGTGTGCTCCGGGCCCAGGACGAGACTCGTGGCAAGACTCCCCGGAGCCTGCCACCATCCCGCCCCGCGCCGGCCTCGGCCGTGCGTCTGCCGATCGGCGAGCACCAGTGCCGGAAGCGAGGCGGTTGGATCGCCAGCGATCTCCCGGGCACGGTCCATGGTCGATGATGCCACCTCGAGCACCTCGACGCTGGCGAGGCTGGCAACGCGGCACAGGGCCGTTGCGTCGACCCGGTCGATCCCCGATAGCTCGTCCTCGCCTGGCAAGATGGGTAGCCTCCGAAAGCCGAGGAGTTTACCCACGAAGGCCCATGGGCTCATTCATGGTGGATGCGACCCAGTGTCCCGCTCGCAAGCGGCCACGGTCTTGATTCTCCCGAGGGAGGCGCGGTACCCCCCCGGGTCTTTCATGTTCACGAGTTCCGCTTCGGCGCCTTCCGAAGGCCCGAAGCCGCGCGGAGTACTCGCGTGACGAGGCTGATGACGTTGCTTGCGACGGTGGCGCTCCTGCTGATGGCAGGAAGACCGGCGGCCGCACAGACGTCGTACCTCCCCCCTCCCGCATCGTCGTCGCTCGACCGCCTCGCTCAGGCGCCGATGACACCGCCTCCACCCATATGGGACGCCTATGCGCCTCAGGCGACGCAGGTATTTCCTCCACCGGCGTCACCGGGCAGTTCCACATGGGCTCCGTCGGCGATGAGCGGGCAGCCGGGCTATCCCGGCTACTCTCCGGCCGCTCCCTCGCTCGTGCCAGGCCAGCCTCCACCGCAGCAGGCGTCGCTCTTCCCTGCGGGGTATCCCTCGCAGAGCCAGACGCTCCAGCAGACGATGCATGTGTTTCAGGGGGTGCGCGGAAGCTGGGCCTACTTGATGGGCGACGGCCAGGATCTCAACGTGGGCGTCAATGAACTCGACACCACCGCGACCTTCGCGCTGCCGTTCTTTCACAACTCACCGGTGAACCTCAATCACGCGCCGCTCCTGGTCACGCCGGGCTTCGGCATGCAACTCTGGGATGGGCCCGAGACATCCGCCACCCAGCTGGCCGACCTGCCGCCGAACACCTACGACGTCTTCATCGACACGGCCTGGAACCCGAAGTTCACTCCCCTCTTCGGTGCAGAGCTCGGCATCCGGGTCGGTATCTACACGAACTGGGACGTGTTCGTCTGGCAGAGCTGGAGGCTCATGGGGCGTGCGATCGGCACCCTTCAAATGACCCCCACCTGGCAGGCCAAGGCCGGCATCGTCTACCTCGACCGCAATCAGGTGAAGCTGCTGCCGGCCCTCGGTGCCACCTGGACCCCGAACGACCGCTCCCGCTACGACATCTTCTTTCCATCGCCGAGGGCTTCATGGAAGCTCACCGGCACGCAACGGCGCGACTGGTGGCTTTACCTGTCGGGTGAGTACGGCGGCGGGGCCTGGACGTTTCGCCGGAGCACATCGAACTACAACATGATCTCGCCGTTCGACTACAACGACATCCGCATTGCCCTGGGCACCGAGGCGGTTCCGCTCAGCCAGACCGGGCTCGCCGGCAACTTCGAGGTCGGTTACGTCTTCTACCGGCAGCTGTTCTATGTCGATGGGCCGCCGCAGATTGTCGACCTGCCCAGCACCATCATGTTTCGGTTGGGGCTCGCCTATTGATCCGCCTGGCGTGCATCGTGGCGCTCTCGATCGTGTCCGCGGCGCTGGCTGCGGATGGGGAGAGCGATGCCGTCGTGCCGCTGCCGCCGGTCGACCGGGGCTTCTTCGATCGGGTGCGCCTGGCGGCGATCGGCGACCCGCAGGATCTCTCCGAGCCGTTGCTTCCCGATGACGTCGCTCCGCCGGGTCAGCCATCGCAGGAGTTCGAGCCTCCGGCGGGCCGCAAGCTGCCGCCCGGCGCCAAGCCCGGGCCGCTTCAGCAGGCGCTCTTCACAGTCACCGAGCTCCCCCGCTTCGGTGACAACGGGCTCGGCCTCACCACGCTCGAAACGAGCGTCACGATCGGCATGCCGGCGCCCACGGTGAACTCGCCGTTGCTCGTCACGCCGGGCTTTGGGACGACCTTCATCGACGAGGTGCCTGGCCCGAACGATCCCGGGCTGCCATCCCAGCTCTACGAGTCGTGGCTGCAGGCCCGTTGGCTGTCGAAGATCGGCGAGACGTTTGGGGTCGATCTGGCCGTCGCCCCGGGGTGGTACAGCGACTTCACCAACGACACGCCTCAGGCATTTCGGATCACCGGTCACGGGTTCGGTGCCTGGGAGGCGAGCAAGGAGCTTCGTGTCGTGGCGGGCGTGATCTACCTCGACCGCTACGACGTCAACCTTCTTCCGGCCGGCGGGCTGTTGTGGACGCCGAGCGAAGACCAACGGCATGAGATCATCTTTCCACGGCCGCGATTCGCCTGGCGGGTGGCGGAGAGTGCCACCGCAGCACACTGGGTGTATGTGGCGGGCGAGTTCGGGGGCAACCAGTGGGCCGTGCGGCGCGACAGCGGCGTGAATGACGTCGTCGTCTACCACGACTACCGACTGCTCGCGGGCTGGGAGCGGCGTCCCGCCGATCTCGGCCTGAACTGGCGGCTGGAGGCCGGCTGGGTGACCGGGAGGCTCGTCGAATACTACATCACCGACACCGGCGACTACCGCCCCACCGACACGTTGCTCGTGCGGGCAGGGCTCTGGTATTGAGGCCCGCCGCCACCAGAGCGGCCTGGCCCGATCGCCCCTTGCCGAGAGACCGTCGCCGTGCGACCGTAGGGATGACTCTGGTTTTCTGGGGTGTCGTCGAGTGCGTCGCTCGAGCCCCGTGTGTCGGTGCCGTCCCGTTCGTCAGCACACCACCATGCCATCGATGGATGCCGACGGCGCCGAACCGGTCGACGCATCGCTCGTCGCGCCCACGCCCGAGCGATCGATCCGTGGGGAGGTCATGTTCTGGGCGGCGCACCTGATGTTCTGGGTGGCCTCATTTGTGGTCACCAGGATGATCGTCGGTGTTTTTCGGCCCGAGATCGTCGACCCCCCGGCGCTGGCAGCCATCGAGACACTGCTCTGCTTTTCGTGCACGGCCGCCATGCGATGGCTGTCGCTGCAGGAGTCGCTGCTCTCCCGGTTGGGCATCTCGAAGATCGGGGTCATCGCGGGCGGCAGCATCCTCTCAGCCGTGTTCGT
>Ga0208783_10002481_pt1 | contig 10597 bp, 9 predicted proteins | sample DEB19_08_DNA_2_FD_184529 | JGI IMG/M metagenome (GOLD analysis project Ga0208783, IMG submission 184529) | Aqueous microbial communities from the Delaware River and Bay under freshwater to marine salinity gradient to study organic matter... | ecosystem: Environmental > Aquatic > Marine > Coastal... | reverse complement strand
CTGCGAACCGGCGAGGCAGATGACGCCGCGGGCGTGGGCCAGCAGGATCGCCGCCTTGGGGAACTTCGCGTGGGCGAAGACCTGCTCGATCGCCATCGCGGCGGGCTGGAAGGCGTCGATCACCTCGCGGACGCCGGCATGGATCGTGTGGAGCCGCTCCTCGAGCGAGTCGCCGCGGGATCGCACCGTGCCCGCCTCGACGAGCCGGACGCTCGCACCGTGGCATTCGACGACGCCGTAGCCGGTGACGTTGAGGCCGGGGTCGAAGCCCACGACCCGTTGGGCGGCGGCCGCGATGGTGGACGGGCGTTCCATGCCCGGAAGACTAGCCGCCGCATGGGCAACACCCCAAGCCCATTCTCCACGCCGACTTCGGCCTTCACGACGCACGGCTGGACGCCGTGTGTCGCCGGCAAGGGCAACCTTGGCTTGCCCTTCGCCGGCGTAAGCCCGCGGGGCCATGGATGGCCAGCGGGCGCGACAGACTACACCCGGAAGGGCTCGAACCTTCAACCTTCGGTTCCGTAGACCGATGCTCTATCCAATTGAGCTACGGGTGCGTGAGACTGAACGATACCGCACCCTGGGCCCGCGACCAAGATTGGCGGCGAAAAACCCGGGCGGCAGCGGCGCGAGGCAGGCTCCGGGCCCTGTCTCCACGCACGTCCCGGTCGCGTTGGCGTTGCCTTCTTGGTGTGGCACCCGGAGGGCGACCTCTCCGCGTACATCCGATCGCGCGCAGCCTTCCGCCCTCCGGGAGTCGTTCGATGACGGCGCATGATCTTCGCATCAGCAATGCTTCGATGGCGATCGGGAGGATCGGAGTGGCCATCATCCTGGTTCCGATCCTGTGGGTTATGTCCTACCTCCTGGTGGTTTCCGAGGAGCCGGGGCAAGCCGTCGCCTTCGGCTTGTCTTTGCTGCTGCTCGGCGCGGTGCTCGCCTGGACGGCATTCCGGGTGCCGCTGTCGGTTGCGTTCATCGGCGATGCATTCGTCGTTCGCTACCTGATGGGCACGAGCATCGTCGACGTCGGTGACGTCGTTCGCGTCACGACCGGCTTCATGTGGTCGACGATAGGGCCGGGGAGTCGCCGCTATCCGCACGTGACGTTCATCCTCAGGGACGGTCGTCGTATTCGAATCAAGGCGGATCACGGCACGGTCGCCGTCGTTCAGTCGAGGGTTCCTCGCCTTCGTGACGACACGGCAGGTCGTCCAACGCCGTATCCGCGGCGGATCGTTTCCGAGAATGCGGGCCGCGGTCCCACGACGAGCGGGTACGATGCCCAAGGCGGCACCGAGGGCGGGCCACCGCGATGAATGACGCCTACGACGATCCTGTCGCCAGGGGGCGGAGCAGCCTGGATCACCAATGAGGACCGGAACGAACATGCTGCCTCGCTGCCGACGACTGGGCCTCCTGGTTTTCGGTGTGGTGACCTTGGCGTCGCCCGCGCCGCATGGCGTGGCCGCCGAATCCGATGCCAAGCCCAACATCGTTCTGATCTTCGCCGACGACTTCGGTTGGAGGGATCTCGCCTCCAATAGCGACGGGTTCCTCGAGACACCGAATCTCGACGGACTCCGCGCCGCGGGAATGTGGTTCACGAACGCCTACGCCGGCGCCGCCAACTGCACGCCGAGTCGGGCGTGCCTCATGTCGGGCCGATACACGCCGCGGCACGGGGTCTACGCCGTGGGCGACACCGATCGCGGGCCGAAATCGCAGTTTCGTCTCGCGCCGATCCCCAACACGAAGCATCTCGCGCCTTCTGTCGTGACGATGGCCGAGGCCCTCCAGCGGCGCGGCTACGCGACGGCACACTTCGGCAAGTGGCATATCGGGAGCCCCGCCACGCAGACCGGCCCCACGGATCAGGGGTTCGACGTCAGTCCATCCGGTTCCGGAGACACCTCGGATGCCGACGAGGAGAAGAGCGGTCGCAAGGGGTCGCGAATCGACTCCGACCCGAAGCACGTCTTCAGCACCACGCATTCCGCATGCAGGTTCATCGTCAGGAACAAGTCGAAGCCGTTCTTCGCGTACGTCGCCCTCCATGGCATCCACGTGCCGCTCGAAGCACGGGCGACGTCGGTCCAGAAGTTCGAGGCGAAGGCGGCGGGATTCGAGAAACCGCACCCCAGCGCCCTCTACGCCGCGTGCGCGTACGACCTCGACGACGCCATCGGGATCCTCCTGAAGACGCTGCGGGACGAAGGGTTGGAGAAGAACACGCTGGTCATCTTCACCAGCGACAACGGCGGCACTCCCCAGTCGGTGAACGAGCCGTTGCGGGGGGCGAAGGGGGCGTACTACGAAGCCGGTATCCGCGTGCCGCTGCTGGCTCGTTGGCCGGCGCACGTGAACGCGAACACGGTTTGCGACGTGCCGGTCATCAATCTCGACCTCTATCCGACGTTCGTGCAGGCGGCGGGCGGACGGCCCGCGGACTCGCTCGACGGCGAGAGTCTCATGCCGCTGTTCCACGGCGAAGGAAAGTTGTCGCGTTCCTCGATCTACTGGCACTTCCCTGGATACCTGGATGGTCCGGTTCCGCGGGGCCGCGACGAGGTGTTTCGCACGCGTCCCGTCACGGTCGTCCGGCGCGGAGACTGGAAGCTGTTCGTGTATCACGAGGAGTGGCTGCTCGACGGCGGGCGCGACACGCTGGCGACGAATCGGGCGGTCGAGCTCTACAACCTGCGGGACGACATCGGGGAACGGAACGACGTGGCGAACTCGGAGCCACGGCGCCGCGACGAGCTCCTCGACGATCTTCTCGCGTGGGCACGACGCACCGACGCGAAGTTCGCCGCCGAGCGATCGCCCCCGTCCGCTCGCTGAGGCCAGAGGCCGCCGGACGGTGACCGGACGGGACGGCGTCCGGTCACCTGCCGGCCCATCTGCAAATCCGGCGTTCAGCCGCCGCCGCCGCGGGCCACGAGAAACCCGTCGCCATCGACGTCGAACGCGTCGGCGAGCAGGACGGCGCGGGGAGCGTCGCGGTCGGGACCGGCGAGCGTGGCGCCGATCGCGAGCGTGGCCGGCGCGTCGTCGGGGATGCCCGCGGTTCGCAGCGACGCGAGGCCCAGCGGCCGTCGCATGCCGGCCTCCGGCCAGACGACCACGCCGTTCACCACGCGGCCGACGCTCTCCGGCTTGCAGACGATTTCATGATCGACGCCCGGGCGTCCCGGCGGCGTGTTCATGGCCACGAGGCCGCCGGCCTCGTGCGGAGCGTAGGCCACGACGGGCTCCACGCCGGTGGCAGCCTTGAAGCGTTCGGCGGCGTCCCGGGCGGCCGCGAAGTCGGCGAGCGACCCGATCGGCATGACCACGGCCGTGAGCGGCCCCGCGAGGCCGGCGACGGCGGGCTCGGCGGCCGCCGCGGCCACCTGCCCCACGCGGGCGATCCAGATCGTGGCCCGAGCCTCCGCGAGCGCCCGCACGAGATCGGCGGAGGGCTGCGTGGCCGGAAGGATCTCGGTGTGGCATCCGAACGCCCGCAACGATTCCGCGGTGCCAAGCGCGGCCTGCAACGGGTCGCCGGCGGCGAGCGACGACGCGATCCGGTCGTCGAGCCGCAGCAGGCAAACACCGTCGAAGACCTCGAGCGTGGCGGCCACGGCGGCCGGATCGGCTCCGGTTCGTGGCGATGTCGTGGCATTGAACCGGCGGCGGATCGCCGTCGCGGAGAGTTCCTGGAGCGCGAGTCGCGCGACCGCCGGGGGCGTGCCGGCGGGCATGAGAAAGCCGAACCAGGTGACGGCATCGAATCCGGGGAAGGTGTCCGCGATGGGCGGCGCATCCGGCAGCACGGGCGAGCGCTTGAGGGAGGTGACGGCGAGCGCGCGCATCTTGCCCGAGGCCACGTGCGAAGCCACCGTCGGCACTGAGGACATGAAGATGTCCACGCTGCCGCCCAGCAGGTCCGGAATGGCGCCCGCAGCCCCCTTGTACGGGATGTGCTCGAACTTGACGTTGGCAGCTTGCTGCAAGCGGACACCCGCCAAATGCGCGACGGTGCCGTTACCGGGCGAGGCGAAGGTGACCGATCCCGGCTTCGCCTTGGCGGCATCGAGAACATCCTTCAGCGACTTGAATGGCGATTCCGCACGCACCACGAGCGCTACCGGCCCCGAGCCCACCAGCGCCACGGGGGCGAGGTCGCGCACCGGGTCGTACGGCAGCTTCGAATGCAGCGCCGGGCTGATGGTGAGGTTGCTGGTCTGGCCGATCACCATCGTGTAGCCATCCGGCGCGGATTTCGCCGCAGCATCGACGCCGATATTGCCGCCGGCGCCCGCGCGGTTGTCGACCACGAAATTCCACTTCTGCGTTTCAGTGATCTTCGCGGACACCACGCGCGCGAAGATGTCCGTGCCGCCTCCGGGGGGGAACGGCACGATGAGGCGGATGGGCTTGGCGGGGTAGGCCTGAGCCATGGCGAGGGGCGCAGCGCAGGCGAGGGCAAGGGCGGCAAGTCGGCTAGCGAGGGTCATGGGGTCTCCGGGGGAGGGGGTGCTCGGATGGACTCTAGGGGGGATAATTCATCGCGTCCATTTGCAAATAACTTTGGATCAATCAGGATGGCTGATCGATTGGACCTTCGGGACCTGCGCTACTTCGAGGCGGTGGTGGAAACCGGCCACGTCGGGCAGGCGGCGGCCCGCCTGCACAAGTCGCAGCCGGCACTCACGGGCGCGGTGCGTCGGCTGGAGGCGGCCCTCGGCACGGCGCTCTTTGAAAAAGCCGGGCGCGGCATCCGGCTCACCGCGGCGGGGCGGGCGCTCGCGGAGCGCGCCAGAACGCTGCGCCTGGCCGCCGACGACACGGTGCGAGAAATCGGCGAGCTGGGGGCTGGATTGGCAGGGAGCATCCGAGTCGGCGTGCTGCCGACCCTCGCGCGCTTTCTCATGCCGCCACTGTGCCGGGAGTTCCTGCGAGAGGCGCCCGGCGTGCACCTGCGCACGGTGATCGCCCAGAATGACGTGCTGGCCTCGCAGCTCGAGGCAGGCGAGGTCGACCTCATTCTCACGACCGGAACGCGAGCCTCATCGCAGCTCGTCAAGCACCTCATCCTGGAAGACGAGGCAGTGGTGATCGCGAGCCGCGCGCACCCCGTTCTTCGGCGCAAGGCGCTGCGGCTCGAGCACCTGCTCGATTACCGCTGGGTTCTGGCGCCGCAGTCGGTGGGCACGCGCCAGTGGCTTGCGCGCGTGTTCCAGTCGCGCGGGTTGCCGGCCCCCGAGGTGCAGATCGAGACCAACCTGATCCTCATGATGCCCTCGCTCATCCACCAGACGGAGCTGCTCACCTTCACCTCGCGCCGCCACGTCGGCCCCGATGATGCCGGCGTGGCGTTGCGGGAGGTGAAGCTCAAGCAGACCACCATGCGGCGCCAGTTCGAGGTGGCGCATCGGCGGGACGGCTACCTCTCGCCCGCGGCGCGGCGCTTGGTGGACGTGCTGCGCGCGAGGGCGCGGAAACTATTTGCGGGTGGGGCTTGAGGCGGGCTTTTCGGCCATCGCGTCACGCCGCAGGATCCAACCCGCCTCGCCCTTCTCCAGCCGGTACTGCACCTCGCGAACCCTGCCGCTGGTGGGTTGGGCGTTCGAGTCGCCTTCCCGATACACGGGGAATCGCCGCACCAGCCGGTTGGCGGTGATGTCGAATATGTCATGGCCCCGATAGCCGGCCGAGGCTGACTTGTCTTCATCGATGGGCGGCAGGAAGATCGCCGAGAGCGACTTGCCCTGGTTCGCGACGTAGCCGATGACGGCCCCATAGGACCCGCTGCCCGCTGAAGTGGTGAACACGTAAAGCTCCGGATGGCCGTTGCCATCCAGGTCCGCGACGCGCGCGCCCGTGACGGAGCCATCGGCCTCCGCCTGGATCGGCGCGTTATCGACTGTCAGCCCGAACGAGCGAATGGTGAGCGGGTTGAGTGAGCCTTCGTTGGGGCAGGTGACCTCGAAGCGAACTCCCTGGCGCTCGAGCGTGGCGTTGAATGGCGCGGCCCATGCGGGGAGGGCGAGGGCGGCGATGAAGGCGAGTGGGTCGGGCCTCATTGCTCGGGTCGCCCTGCCTCGACCGGAAGGCCGGCAGCCCTCCATTCCGGAAAGCCGTCTACCAAGCGTCGCGCGCGAAAACCCCGCTCGCGCAGCGTGCGCACGGCATCGAAGGAGAGCAGGCAGTACGGGCCGCGGCAATAGGTCACGACTTCCTTGCGCCTCGGCAGCTTCGCGAGGTGTGCCTCGAGCGCCTCCACTGGCACGTTGATGGCGCCGGGCACGTGTCCGGCGGCGTACTCCTCCGGCGGGCGTACGTCGATCACGGTGACGAGGCCCTTGCGCGCGCGGGCGAGCACCTCTGCGGCGGGCACTGGCTCGAGCTCGTCTTGGCTGCCGAGCCACGTGCGAACGAGGCGCTCCACTTCCGCGACCCGGCCTTCGGCCACCCGTTGCAGCGCGGAGTAGAGCGCCACAACGTCGTCACCGGCGACCGAGTAGTGAACGCGAAGGCCTTCCTTGCGGGCCTGGACAAGCCCTGCGGCCCGCAGCACCTGCAGGTGCTTCGAGCAGTTGGCGACCGACAGGCCGGCCATGGCGGCAAGCGTGTCGACGCTGCGCTCGGCCTGGGCGAGGTACTCGAGCAATTGCAGGCGGCCTACGGCCCCCAGGGCGCCAGCGACCCGGGCGAGTTGTTCGTAGAGGGCGGACTTGGGATTCGAGGCGGGCATGGGCTTTCGGCTTGACGGCGCAATGGCAGCGTAGTCTACTATTCAACTAATTAGTTTATTAAGGGGTTTCAGGCAACCAGTGGGTCAGGAAACCAGCAATTTTGCCGCGTGGGAACCGATCGTGCGCCTTGTCGCGTTCGTGGGGGTGTTCGCCGTCATGGCGGCATGGGAAGCGCTGGCGCCGCGGCGGCTGCGGCTACATGCGCGTTTGGCACGCTGGCCGCGCAACCTCGCGATCGTCGGGCTCAACACGGTGCTGGTGCGGGTCGTGTTCCCGACGGCGGCCGTGGGGTTCGCGCTGCTTGCCGCGGAGCGCGGCTGGGGGCTTCTCAATGTGGTGGAGATTCCTCGGGGGCTTGCGGTCGTGCTGTCGGTGGTCGCGCTCGATTTCGCGATCTACCTGCAGCACGTCATGTTCCACGCCGTGCCGGTGCTCTGGCGGCTGCACCGCGTGCACCACGCGGACCCGGACTTCGACCTCACCACCGGCGCGCGTTTTCACCCGATCGAGATCGTGCTCTCGATGCTGATCAAAGTCGCCGCGATCGCGGTGCTGGGCCCGCCGGCGCTTGCGGTGCTGCTGTTCGAGATCGTGCTGAACGCCAGCGCGATGTTCAACCACGCGAACGTCCGGCTGCCCGGGCGTGTGGACGCGGCGCTGCGCTGGCTGGTCGTCACGCCGGACATGCACCGCATCCACCATTCCCAGCAGCGTGCCGAAGCGGACAGCAATTACGGATTCAATCTTTCCTGGTGGGATCGGTTGCTTGGCACCTACACACCCGTTGCGCACCAGCCCCAGGAGAGCATGGCGATCGGCGTGCGCGGGATCACGGGGCGGCCTGAGGCCGTGACGTTGGTCGGCATGCTCGCCATGCCCTTCGGGCGTGCCCCGCGCGAGACAGAGGGCCGGGGGACTGAAGGGCCGCCGCCAGCGCCGGGGGACTGAAGGGCCTGCCCCTACTCCCGGGGCCCGATGCCCGCCGAGGTGCGCCCGGGCTTAAATGGCGCGATGGGATTCCTGGGAAAGTCGCCGGTAGCGCGCGCGCTTCACGAACTGGTCGGGCAAGTTGCGCCAATCGACGTGACGCTCCTTCTCACGGGGGAGAGCGGGTCGGGCAAGGGCGTGGTGGCGCGCGCAGTTCACGCCGCGAGCCGGCGGCACGCGGGGCCGTTTGTCACGGTGAGTTGCCCCGTGCTGCCGCGCGAGCTGCTCGAGTCGGAGCTTTTCGGCCATGAGAGAGGGTCCTTCACGGGAGCGCTGCGCTCGCACGCGGGTGCTATCGAGCGCGCGGCTGGCGGCACGCTCTTCCTGGACGAGGTGGGCGAGCTGCCGGCCGAGCTTCAGCCCAAGCTCCTGACGGTGCTGCAGGACCGCGAGTACCGGCGGGTGGGTGGGTCCGAGACTTTACGGGCGGACGTGCGCATCATCGCGGCGACCCACGTGAATCTCCGCGAGCGGGTTGCCGCGCGCAGCTTTCGCGAGGATTTGTTCTATCGCCTGAACGTGGTGCCCATCTGCGTCCCGCCGTTGCGCGAAAGGCTCCGGGATTTGCCGGCTCTGTGCACGCATATCCTTGCCCGCATTGCGTCAGCTCGCGGGACCGAGCCGGTGTCGATGTCGGCCGACGCGCTCGACGCGCTGTCGAAGCACGCCTGGCCCGGAAACGTGAGGGAACTGGAGAACGTGCTCGAGCGGGCGACCCTGCGGGCCGGAACCCTCAAGGTACTCCCCGGCGACCTGCCGGAGGAGATCCGCGACCCACTCGAGCGCGTAGCGGAGAGCGCGGGAGCCGCGCTCCCAATCGACGTCTTTCGGGGCTGCCTGACGCTGCGTGCCGTGGAGCTTTTCGTCATCGAGCGCACTCTGGCGGCGTGCGGCGGCAACCGTGCCGCGACGGCGCGGCGGCTGGGCGTTTCCGAGAAAACCATCCGGAACAAGCTCCGCCGCCACGGCCTTGGCATCACTTCCCCTTCTTCCCCACGGTGACCGTCGCGAAGTAAGGGCCGTCGCTGCAGGCTTCGCTATCGCCCGGCTCCACGACCACCGCGTAACTGCCGCTCGGCAGGCTGCGCGTGTCCCAGTTGTAGACATAGTGCTGGTCGACGGGTGAGTAGCGCATGGCGTTGCCCGTGTCGGCAGCGCTCACGGACGTCGGCGCCGCCAGCCGCTCCCCCAGCCCGTTGCCTGGCGCCCAGTTGTGAATCCAGACTTTTGGCGAGGCCGTCGTCACCGGATTGAGGTCTGCGTCCACCAGCTGAATCTTCACCGGCAACACCCGTCCGTTGTTGATCGCGACCGGGCTTCCAGGCGCCCTCAGCGGCGGCTGGAACCCGACGAAGGTGTACGAAATGCCCAGCACGCCGGTCACGCTCGAGCTGTTGTAGTTCACGTCGCCGAGGAACTCGGCCTTGAGAGCATAGTCGCCGGCCATGAGGCCGTCGGTGGCGAATGGCTGCGAGGCAAACCCGCTGGCGTCGGTGCTCGCCGACCCGGCAGCGGACCCGCCGACCGTGAAGTCGACCGGCTCGCCGCCAACAGGCAGGCCGCTGACGAGCTCGGTGAGCTTTGCCAACAAGTCGACAGGCCCGCCTTTGTACAGCACACAGGCCGGGCTGTTGATGGCCGTCACCGTGTCGAGCTTGGGCAGCTGGGCATGGGCAGCGGTGATCGTGGCTGCGAGGGTGGCGGTGTGGAGCATCCAACGGGTGTTCAAGGCCATGGGAATTCCTTGGTCAGCATGGGATTGGGGGTAGTGGGGGCCGGTGCAGCGCGGATCACTTCTTCTTCTTTGCGACGGTGAAGGTCGCGTAGTAGGGGCCTTTGCCGCAGGCCTTGCCGTCGCCCAACTCCACGACCACGGCGTAGGTGCCGTTCGCGAGGCCTTCCAGGTCCCAGTTGTAGATGTACTGCTGGTCACTGGGCGAGTAGCGCATGGTGTTGCCCTGGTCGGCCGAGCTCACGGAAGTTGGCGACTCGAGGATCTCGCCCAGCCCGGTGCCCGGCGACCACTGGTAGACCCACACGGTGGGCTTGGCGTCCGTCACCGGGTTCAGGTTGGCGTCCACGAGCTTGATCTTCACCGGCACGACCCGGCCGCCGTTGAAGATGCTGTTGCCCTCCGGGTTGATGGGCGGCTGGAAGCCGACGAAGTTGTAGGTGATGCCGAGCGTCGCGCCGTCGTTCGAGGGGTTGTAGCCCGCGTCGCCCAGGAATTCGGCGTACACGGCATGGTCTCCGGCGGGGAGGCTGTCGACATTGAAGGCGAGGGCGGCCACACCATCGGCTCCCGTGCTCGCGGAACCGGCAGGGGCGCTGTCGACGGCGAAGTCCATCGGCTTGCCCGCCAGCGGCAGCCCGTCGGCCAACGTTGCAAGCTTCGCAGGCAGGTTGACGGTGCCGCCCTTGTACGGGGCGCAGACGGGGTCGGTGAGCGCGGTGACGGTGTCGATCCTCGCCACCTGCTGGATGACGGAGAGGTTGACGAACAAGTGGCTGTCGTTACCTAAGGCGGCGCTGCCCGAACCGGCATTGTCGGGCGTCACCCTGAGCTGGATCGTGTCCGAGACGTTAGGCGTCGTGAAGCTTGCGGTGGTGGAGCAAGTTGCCGACGCGCCCGAAAAGTCGCAGGTCGCGGGCGCGACGGTGATCGGCCCGACGCTCGTCCCGTTGGTGGTGACGGCGCTGAAGCTCACGCCATTCTTCGGGTACGTGGTGGTGCGGGGGCTGCTGCCCGCGCCGATCGCCCAGGTGGCCTGCACGGTGACGGGCTTGGCGCCGACGATCGGGTCGGTCAGCGTGAGATTCCGGTTGCCGCTGGCGCCGGCTAGTGAGGTGGACGACGCAACGCT
>Ga0208783_10002480_pt1 | contig 10598 bp, 7 predicted proteins | sample DEB19_08_DNA_2_FD_184529 | JGI IMG/M metagenome (GOLD analysis project Ga0208783, IMG submission 184529) | Aqueous microbial communities from the Delaware River and Bay under freshwater to marine salinity gradient to study organic matter... | ecosystem: Environmental > Aquatic > Marine > Coastal... | reverse complement strand
CTGCGCGCGAACCGTCTCGCGGTGGACTCGGAGCGTGCGCGCGAACGCCTCCGTGGACGAGAGCAGCCGCTGCTGGAGGCCCACCACGAGCAGCCCGGCGGCCGCTTGCGATCGCTTCGTCGCGCCGGCGTAGCGCGTGCTGCGCTGCCGACGGTACGCGTCCAGGAGCCGCGAGAGCTGAAGTTCCGGCGTATCGGCGGGCAGCCCATCGATCTCGATCCTGATGACCCGCCGCTCCGGGAACCCGCCGCGCAGCGCCCGGATGTCCTCCTTGAGCCGCCGGACCATCACCTCGTCCAGGTCGCCCTTCCCCTTCACGGGGACACCGCGGGTGAAGCGGTACGGGTCCAGGAGCTCCAGGAGCGTGGAGAAGCTGTTCGAGTGGCCGTTGTGCGGCGTGGCGGAGAGGAAGAGCCGGTGCTCGAAACGGCCGGACAGGTCGCGCACGGCGCGGGTGAGCTTGGTCTCGATGCCGTACCGGTTCCCGGTGGCCGGTGCGGCGTGATGCGCCTCGTCCAGGATGAGGAGCTTGCCGCCGTCCACCTCGTCCAGCCACTGCCGGAGCGGGTCGGCGTACGTGGGGTCGATGAGCAGGTTGTGCGAGACGAGGAAGAAGCTGTGCGTCCGCCAGGGGTTCACGCCGAACCCGCGCTCCTGCCGGACCCGGGCCACGTACGCCCGGTCCACGATCTGGAAGATGAGGCCGAACCGCTCCTCAAGCTCCGCTTTCCACTGGTCAAGGACGGATGCGGGTGCGGCCACGACGACCGCCTTCGCCTTGCGCCGCAGGAGCAGCTCCCGGGCGATGAGGCCCGCCTCGATCGTCTTCCCCAACCCGGTGTCATCCGCGATGAACAGGTTGACCCGTGGAAGCCGGAGCGCCTTGCGGAGCGGCTCCATCTGGTACGCATCGATATGGATGCCGGCACGGAACGGGGCCTGGAAGATGTCCGGGTCGGTGGCGGTGACGCAGCCCCAGCGGAGCGTGTTGAAGAAGGCGGCGAAGCGGTCCGCGGGATCGAACCCACGCGCGGCGAGGTCGCCCCAGCCTTCCTCCTCCACGATCGAACGGTCCGGCTCGAACTCCCAGAAGACCGTCAGCTCCTGGCCCTGGTTGTCGTCATCCGCGCAGGCCAGTCGGACGCGGGCTGCCTCGCCCGGCACACCGGACGGGATGACCTCCTCCACCAGCCACCGCCGGGACCTGACGTGGACGAGCTCGCCCGTCTCGGGGAGACGCGTGGGGAGAAGGTCCGGAGTCGGCAGGCTCATCCGGGGGTGGTGCTGCGCGTGGGGGCGGTGGATCCCGTCATCAAACGTCGGACGCGGGGAAGCGTGCGATGAAGCAGGGCACGGGCATGACTGGAGTCTACCGGGTCGCGGGGGTGGGAGGCGGCGATCGCGATGTCCTCCAGATGCCTGTCGCGTCCGCGCCGTAGTGTCGCGAAGACTCGGTCCCCTACGGCTCGAGCGCCCCGGTCCGTCCGGGGCGGACCGACCGATGGAGCTTCGTGGGTTCCGTGGGCATATTGCGGGCCATTCCACGAGGGCGCATACCAGTCCAGCCATAACTTATGATGACGCTGTACGGTGCACGGAACGGCACGATATCCGACGAGTTCCGACCCCAATACGTGTCGTAGCTCCGGGGGACTGCATGGGATTCTGGGAGAACTTTCAGGCTGGAATGATCGGGTCGCTCGCGGCGAACAGAGAGGCGAACCAGCTGCGAGGAGAGATGCAGGGCCTGCGTCTGGAGGTTCGGTCCTTGAGCGAACAGGGCCGCGACTTCCAGGAGCGATCGTCCGCGGACGCCTTCGACCAGGCCGCGCTCAGGCGAAGGGACGAAGAGCGCCTCGCCAAGGACAGGAAGCAGCGTGACGACGAATACAACAGGTATGCCGATCTGGACGACATCGAACGCGAGGAGATCCAGACTCAGTACGACCTGCTCATCATCGGGGGGATCCGACACATGGCGGCCTACGCGCCTCTCATCGAGCGATGGGACCCCCGAAGGTTGAGGGAGACCATCGATCCCACCGCCATCGAGGATCTTCCCGGCACGGTGGGCCCCGATGGAGTCGGCCTCTTCACGCTGGTGGAGCGACATCCGTGGCTGGAGTGGTGGCAGGACCACAACCGATGGGAGGGTGGGGAGTTGCCTGCCTGGGCTGATGCCCTCCACGAAGGCGACCATCATTGCTTTGAGTTCGAGCAGGCCCTTCGGGAGATCCTGTGGCTCGTCGAGGATGATGATGGCGAGCCGATCCCCTTCGATCGGGTCGCGGGCGTCCTCAGCGACTACGGGGAGTCGGTCGGCCACTACGCCAGGTTCCTCGCCGATGCCCCGGAGTCGATCCGCCGCAGCGCGGTGCGGTCCGGTCAGCAGGCGGTGGTATCCGAGATCGCGAGGGCCGTCAAGATCGCGCAGAAGATCGAGGCCTACGCTCAGGCGAGAGCACAACGGCGAGCTGATGCGGTCGTCCCGCCCCCGGCCTGGCTGGCGCGATCCGAGCCCTGAGCCCCAGTTCGGGTCGATCGCCGGCGTCCTCCGACTCGGTGGGCATCCGGGCGTCAAGGGATCGAGATAGCCCGCCGGAGCACCGGCGATCGGCGACCGCGGTCCGGGCTCATTGCCGGGCGGCATCGCCCCGTCGGACGACTCGCACCGCCTGTCCTCAGCCCCCCACCGTCACCCGTCCGACCATCCCTCCTCCCCGCGCGTTCCTCGCCCGGACATCCACGATGAACGGTGCGCCGACGGGGATCTCCGCCGAGCGAGTGAGTCGGGTTGAGCGCCACGGGCTCCAGGTTTGGCCTCCGTCCCGGGAGAAGCGCACGTCGTAGGCGCGGATCCGGCTCGACCCCGCAGACGCCGGGGCCAGCCATGCGACGCGGGTCGTGTTCGCTCCCGAGTCCGTCACGCGGATCCGCCGCGGCGCGGACGGGCTTCCAGGTCGCGTGACGATCAGCTCGAAGCGCCGCGAGTCGACGAGATCGGGTGAGACCACCTGCCACGTCGCGGTTCGTGTCGGGCAGATCGAGAGGGTGACGCGTCCATTCGGACCGGTCCGCGCCGCTGGGCGGGCGTCACACCGGCCTGCGGCGGACGTCACGGGACCGCCATCGATCCGGACCGGGACATCGGCGATGGGTTCGCCGGATCCGTCGACGGCGGTGACACCCAGGGTCACCGTGCTGCCGGACCGGATGGACGGCGAATCGAGCGCCGTGACTTCCGCAACGGGGAGGTAGGGGAGCGTGACCTCCACGACCTCCGGCGCCGGCGAGGTGCAGGACGGCCCAGCGCTCTGCCGCATCCCCACGTCCTCTACGACGACGACGTAGCAGGCGTCCATTGCGAACGGCGGAACGTCCGGGAAGCCACCATCCAGGACCCAACCCTGTTCCGCCTTCTCGCGGAACCGGTAGTAGGTGGCGATGCCCTTGGCGTTCGGCTCGATCGCCGCCAGTCTCCAGCTCACCCGCTCCTCCGGTGTGCCGCAATCCTTCGACCAGCCGGGGCACGACCACCAAGTCGTGTTTCCGCCCCAGGTCGGTACGCCCCAGAAGAACCCGATCGTCGGCTCGTAGGCGTTCGCGTACCAGATGAGATCGGTCACGAGCGTTCCGTCGGGTAGGTAGGCCTTGAGCGTCTGCTGCTGGATCTCGGGTTCGGGCCCCACGTTCACGACGACCGGACCGGTGGCAGGGATCGTCATCCAGTCCGTGGAGAAGAAGCTCACCGATGGGCCGTCGACCACGCGCCCCAGCGCCGTCCCATCCGGAACGCAGGATTGGACCAGCACATCCGTCAACGGCACCGCCGGCCACCGGACCTCACCGGCGGCATCCGTCGTCCGGCAGGTAGCCGACTCCGCCGAGCCATCCATCGTGAGCCAGCGGACGGACAGCCCGGTCACCGGGGCCGCGTCCGTGGTCTGGATCCGGAAGGTCACACCGCGGCTGGGCCGGGGATCCGTGCCGTCCGGTGACGGGTTCGGCGTGGGCGTGAGGGACGGCGTTGGGCTGGATGACGGCGCCGACGTGGGTGTGGGGGGCGAAGGCGGAGGGGTTGTCGCCGGGGCGGGCGTGCCATCTTCGCTTCGTGCCGATCCCGGCGTACCTGCTGATGCTGACAGCAGGAGTCCGGCGGCGACCAGCACCATGGAACCGCGCACGAGCGCCGAACGGTGCGTCATCGGCTCGCTCTCCTCATCGTGATCCGGAACGGGTCGCAGCCGCGATCCGGCATGACGCTCATCGTGGCCACGAAGCGTCGGCAAAGCGTTCGTAGGCGAAGACCTGCTTCCCCGGCGCGCGGCGGTACTCCGCGGACGGCAACGTCAGGACGCCGAAGGCGCGGACGCGGGCACCCGGGTCGAGCGAGTAGCTCGTGACGAGCGTCGACGCCACGGATGTCGGGCGGCCATCCCGGTCGAAGAGGACGATCCCGAACGTGACCATGGAGACCGGGACAAGGGTCGTGTTGACGACCGTTGCGTAGAGGTTGCCGATCCGGTCGCTGACGCCCTTGACGACCGCGTCTTCCACCTCCAGGACGGGGATCTTCGCGGGGTCCACGCCGAGGGCCTGCGGGAGGTACGAAAGCGTCGCCCCGACCGCATCGGATGCCGGGCGACGTCGCGGCCAGTCGACATAGTCGTCGCTGAGGTAGGCCAGCCCGCCCGGAGGCACCACCTGGGGGACGCGGTGGAAGAACCTCCCGGAGGCGATCACCACCCCGCCGGCGTCCACCAGCTGGTAGGGCTGATCCTCGACAAGTCCCATGGGGGCCGGTCCGTCATTGCGTACCGTGGCGATCAAGGTGGGTGACCGCTTGCCCTTCACCAGCCTCCAGTCAACCACGGTGAAGATCGCCGGGGGATCCGTGGGGACCACGCCGGGCGCTAGGGTCATAGCAGGCTGGATCGGCGCATCCGAGCAGTCGAACCCGTTGGACATCGTCAGCAGGTCGATCGCACCGGCGGCCGACTGCGCCGCCGCGGCTCCGGCGAGGAGCCGCAACCGCCCCGCCTGAAGGACCTCCGGGTCACCCGGGTTGCCACTGAACCACGGGGCGACCATCACGAGGCCACCGGTGAATTCCAGGTACGCCGTCTCCAGGTCGGACGCAAGCGTGGGATAGGTCGGGAACTCGAGGTCCACGGCCCGCCACATGTCCCGGGTGAGGAGTTGGACCGCCAGCTGGAAGTGGACGCGGTCTTCATACGTTGCGGGGCGCTCACCCCGGAGCACCTCGTCGATCGGCTGCAGGTGCTGGTTATTCGCCTCGGCGGCCGTGAAGAACGCCACGCAGACCGTCTGCTCCGGCGAGAGCGCCGGCTCACCGCTGGGTGCCTGGCCGGCGCTGACCATGCCTGAGTCCGCCTGCGGCACCGGACCGCGCACGACCGATCCCGACGTGGGCAGCGGTGCCACCACAACAGACAGGGCCAGCGCACACAAGATGAGTAGGGCGGCGGGTAGCGAGGCCGGGCGAAGGTGTGCCATCAAGTTCGGGCGCTTGCGTGCGGGCGCTTCGTACGCGTGTGCGTGTTCATACCGCTCAATGCCCGGCTCCCTTGCCGGTCCGAACGCTCTGTTCATCGCCCCCCCAACGAAACCAGAAGGCAGCCGCCCCGCAACTGCAGGCCAGCCCTCCGCAACGAGCGGCAACCTTCTGCCAATTAGGCCTCGCGTTGCGGTCGGCTGGCTCGCCGGCCGATCGCTTCACTGCGCGCGAATGCTCCGCGGAGTCGTCGCACCCGTCCATGATCAGGCCGCGCGCGGCCGAACGGGCGGTGAGAATACAGGGAGCTGCTGCTTCCCTCACGTATATCGGCGCGTACCGCTGTCACAAACGATGGCGGAGTCCTCGGGAAGACCCTCGTGGGAAGTGGTCGCCCTAAACCGTAGAACCGACTCAGCCGTATCCTCTCAGGGGACACCAGCAGGCACTACTCCAGGCTTCCGTGAAGCATCCCGACGCAGCACCCATCCACCCGAACCTCAGCCAGATCGAGGAACACGATGTCCTTCCAGATGCCGATCACGATCGCCGCGGTGGTGGAGGGCATCCACCAGCGCCGCTATCTGCTCCCCGCCATCCAGCGCGAGTTCGTCTGGAAGCCTGCACAGATCGAGCAGCTCTTCGACTCGATCCTTCGTGGATACCCGATCGGGTCGTTTCTCTTCTGGGAGGTGAGCCCCGAATCGCAGGGGAAGTACCAGTTCTACGACTTCATCCGTGACTACCACGAGAAGACCGGACGACATAACCCCAAGGCGAACTTGGCGGGCGTCAGTGGGGTCACTGCGGTCCTGGATGGCCAGCAGCGCCTGACATCGCTTTACATCGGCCTCCGGGGGTCGTACGCCTTTCGCACGAAATACTCGTGGAACCACCTGGATGCGAACTTCCCGGTTCGCAAGCTCTACCTCGACCTCCTGGAACCCGATAGCGACTGGGACGGTGGATATCGGTTCAAGTTCCTCACGGCCAAGGATCACGACCACGAACCGGGGCGGTGGTTCGAGGTTGGCAAGATCCTGGATTTCGACGGGATGAAGGGGCTGAACGCATACCTGAGGAGCCGACCCGATCTCGAAGGACATGACTTTGCTGTGGAAGCTCTGATGGACCTCTTCCAGCGAATCCGCGTGGACACCACGATGAACTACTTCGAGGAGAAGGTTCAGGATCTCGACAAGGTCCTGAACATCTTCATCCGGGTCAACAGCGGGGGGACGCCCCTCTCCTACTCGGACCTCCTGTTGTCGGTCGCAACGGCCCAATGGACGAAGCTCGATGCCCGCGAGGAGATCACGCGACTGGTCGACGACCTGAACGGGATCGGGCTCGGGTTCCGGTTCGATCGGGACTTCGTCCTCAAGGCATGTCTTGCCCTTGCGGACATCCCCTCCGTGGTCTTCAAGGTCACCAACTTCACGACCGACAACATGCGCAGGATCGAGGACGGGTGGCCGGATCTGGAGTCTGCGCTACGGGCTGCGGTGAGCCTGGTCGCTTCCTTCGGATACTCCGCACAGACCCTGACGTCGGCCAACAGCGTGATCCCGATCGCGTACTTCCTGCGGTCCCGTGGGTATGACCAGAAGTGGGTCGAGGCACCGGGAAGCCTGCTGGAGCGCGACAGGATCCGCCGGTGGATCACCACCGCTCTTCTCAAGGGCACCTTCGGCGACCAGGCCGACACGGTCCTCAGCACGATCCGGAGCTGCATCGCCGAGACCACCGGTGGGTTCCCCCTGGAGGAGATCCAGCGACGACTCCTGCTTATCGGCAAGTCGATGCGGTTCGAGCCGGCTGAGATCGACGCCATGCTCGATGCCAGGTACGGCCGACGCGAAGCGTTCCAGGTCCTCTCCATGCTGTACCCGCACGTCGACTTCCGGAACGTGTTCCACCAGGATCACATCCACCCCAAGAGCTCGTGCACCGAGAAGAGCCTCCGGGCACGGGGAATGTCCGACGAGCAGGCACGCTGGATCGCCGATCGGGTGGACGATGTGGCCAATCTCCAGCTGCTGGAAGGACCCCAGAACCTCGCGAAGTCAGCGCGGGCGTTCGATGAGTGGTTCGACGATGAGGCCACATTCCCCACCGCTGGGTCGCGGGAGGCGTATCGGGAGCGTCATTTCATTCCCGCCGGAGTGGGGCGAGAGCTCTCCGCGTTCCCGGCCTTCTACGAGGCGCGGAGGGACCTGATGCGCTCCGCGCTCGGAGCGGCCCTCGGCGCTGTCGCTTCGACTCAGGCTGACTAGGGGAGGGTGCTCGATGGGGGTCGGCGTGGTGCCTCCCGTTCGTTTCCGGGGTTCCGGTGCGAGATGAGTGAGCGGAACCCACCGGCCGGCCGCATCTACCTCCGGCACGAAGACGGCCTCATCCCCATGCGGGAGACTCCCTACGACGCGGAGGAGCTTCTCCAGCGACTGATCGCGGACTACCCAGACCTGCTCGCCGGTGACCAGATGGATCCCGTGGACCCGCGTCGCTGGCTCCTCGTGGATCGGGAGGTCGGGATCGAGGATGCGCCGGAGGGAGCCGGGCGCTGGTCGCTGGACCACCTCTTCGTGGACCATGGTGGGATCCCCACGCTCATCGAGGTGAAGCGCAGCTCGGACACGCGGATCCGGCGCGAGGTCGCGGGCCAGATGCTGGACTATGCGGCCAACCTCTCCCGGCACTGGCCGGCGGACGAGGTCCGTCAGCGGTTCGAGGAGCGGTGCCGCCGGGAAGGCCTCGACCCGGTCGTTGAGACCTGTGGCCTCCTCGCCCCCGGGGCGGATCCGGGCGTGGTTCCTGCGGAGTCGATCGAGCGGTTCTGGGATGGGGTCGCGGATAACCTGCGGACCAAGCGACTCCGGCTGCTCTTCGTGGCGGATGTCATTCCCACCGAGCTCCAGGCGATCATCGAGTTCCTCAACGAGGGCCTTGCCCGCATCGAGGTCCTGGGAGTCGAGGTGAAGCAGTACGTGGGCGAGGGCCGGCAGACGATCGTCCCACGCGTGATCGGCCGCACGATCTCCGCGGAAGAGGCCAAGGGCCGCGCTCCGGGGCCGCGGACCCGCCGGGAGTGGACTCCCGACGACCTGCGCGCTGCGGCGTACGGGACCTCACCGGAGGCCGGGCGTCTCCTTGACACCGCCCTCGCCTGGCTCTCTCGCAACGGGCTTCCGCTCGAGATCGGTAGCGGAGCGTCCGGACCGCTGTACCTACCCGCCATCGATGGGGATGGGGCGACGGTGCGGGTGGCTTCCCTGGCGACCACAGGAAGGCTCGAGCTCCTCTTTCCCGACCTGAAGACCCGATCGCCATACGAAGACCCCGAGGCCCGCGCCGAGCTTCTCGAGAGGTACGAGAGCGCCCTCGGAGTTCCGTTACCCGCGGAATCCGCTCGGGCCGGAACGTGGACAAGCATCGGGCTCGCGGAACTGGGCGACCCCGCGCCGCTCACGCGACTCATCGTCGAGATCGACCGTGTGACCGCTCACCTGAGTGGGTCTCACCGTTAGGGGCCTTCCGTGATCCGTGTGGGGAGCGAGACCGATCGTGGCGTTCAGGGAATGATCGAGACACAGGCCCACGATCTGTGTCCCGGACCATGAGGGGGATTGGAACATGACCGATCCGTTGCTGATCCTGGTCTTCTGGTGTGCCTGGGGGGTGGTCGGAGCCGTCCTTGCTCCGGGGCGTGGGTATACCCGACTCGGGGGTTTCACTCTCGGATTCATCTTCTCCTTCTTCGGCGTCGGATATCTGCTCCTCCGCCCCAGGGTCGATGACACGGACACGAAGGTTCCCGGCCCCGATCCGATCGTGGTTCGCACCTACCCCGGGGGCTCGATCGAGGACGCCTCCCGGGCTTTCGCTGAGGATGCCCGCACCGCCCACGGACTCGGCTACGCCGTCCTGTCGCAGACCTGGACGGGGAGCGCGCTCTCCGTCACCTATCAGCACCGGGGGATGGGGGAGCGGGGCACGCGCCAGGGGGCTACCCCTGTCTCCGCCGGCCTCGCGACTCTCGGTGGGTCCGTGATCGCTGCGGTCGGTACCGTGGCGCCCTGGGTGAGCCTGGGCTTCCTCGATCGCAAGGGCGTGGACACCCCGGACGGCTTCATCGTTCTGGTGCTCGCAGTCGTCGGGGCCATCACAGGCGTGGTGATCGGACGGACCCCGGCCCGGTGGCCGCGTGTCGTTGGCTTCCTTGTCTCTGCGGCGATCGTGGTCATCGCCGTCGTCGATCTCGTGGACATCAGTCGCGCCGTCGCGACCGCTCCCGGTGCCACCGCTGGGATCGGCCTGCCTCTGTGTATCGCCGGCGGCGTTCTGGGAGCGATCGGTGCGATCGCGGCACGCGCCCCGCGAGCCGCGCGCTAGGCCCGGGCCGGCGTCGGTTCGTCTATGCCGGCACCAACGGCCGACCGCTGCCGCGCTGGAGGCTGAAGCACCCCAGTCCCGGACGTGACGAGTCGGCAGTCCGGGTACGCCGTCGTCACGACGGGACCGCGGAGAGGGCCCTAATCGCCGAGGATCCGCTTGGCTCGTTCCCTTGAGACGCGTCCGGGGGCAGTGATCCCGATGTCATCCATAAGCGCCGCGGTACATACGAAGGTCGGTGGCGGGGCGAGCATCGGTAGCTCCAACTCGATCAAGAGACCCCCGCCGACTTCGGGAACGTGGCCGGGACCACGTGGCGGAGCCGGACCTCCCCGGTCTCGCTCGCCCCGCGCCTCCTGGCGGCGCTCTCGCTCGTGGACCCGCGGTTCCTCTCGTGGCCCGTCTCGCGGAGCCCCGAGCTGCAGCTCGCCCTGGAGGAACGCTACCGGGGGTCGGAGGACGCGCGGCAGGGTTGGCGTGCCTCCAAGCTCGTGGTCTACGCCCACGGTCCGAACGCCGAGCGCCCGGACGATCTCGCCCGCGTGACCGCCGGCTGGTACATCGAGAAGGGGACCGGCGAAGACGAATACGGCCCGGTCCGCGCCTCGCTCTGGGACTGGCCGCTCTTCGTTGATCTCATCGGCGATACGCGGGCACGCGGTCCGCTGGAGGCCGTGGTGGCGCGGCACCG
>Ga0208783_10002479_pt1 | contig 10605 bp, 10 predicted proteins | sample DEB19_08_DNA_2_FD_184529 | JGI IMG/M metagenome (GOLD analysis project Ga0208783, IMG submission 184529) | Aqueous microbial communities from the Delaware River and Bay under freshwater to marine salinity gradient to study organic matter... | ecosystem: Environmental > Aquatic > Marine >... | reverse complement strand
GCTCGAGCGGCGCGCGGATGCCGCGAGCATCGCGGCCCCCCACGAGTGGTGGAAGGCGAAGGCGGGGGAGCCGCTCGACCCCTCCCGGATCGGGGTCTGGCGGCGCGAGATGGACCCCGCCGCCGCTCGTTATGCGGCGATCCACCTACGCGACCATCTCCGCGCCCACGGCTACGACGGCGCCGAGGACCCCGTCGCCACGATCGCGGTCGTCCCTGTGGGGCGCCGGCTCGCGGTCCGGTTCGAGCCGATCGTCCTCGCCTGCGCAGCCGCCGGGATCGACCTCCCGGAGCCCGCCCCCCGGCAACCCGCCGAGCTCGGCCGCTGCGAGCGGATCCTCTTCTGGGGCCAGCCCGGCCAGATCGGCCTCGACCTCGGCTCCGGGGCGGCGGAGCGCACCGTCGCCCTCGCGCGCCTCGCGCTCCTCCTCGCGGGACGCCGTCTCCGCGGCCGCCCTGCGCTCTGGGTCCGGCGCCAGTCCACGATGCCCGCGAACCCCGGGGATCCCGGCGAGCGGGCGACCGCCCGGCTCCTCCGCCTCCTCGCCCGGACGGTGCGCCCCCAGGAGGTGACGCCCGCGCTCGGTCTGCCGCACGTCGCGCTCGGCGGCGCGGAAGAGTGACGCTGCTAGACTGACGCCCCCGAGCGGGATGTCCCCGCCGAGCCTCCCCGTGGGACGGCACGTCCGCCTCCCGGCCATGACGAGCAGAGGATGACCGCCAGCTTCCGCAACCGACTCTCCGGTACCGGCACCCCTTCCCGCGGCCGCCGCGCCCAGGATCCCGAGGAGCAGTTCGCGCGTCGCGTGACGATCGGCTTCATCGCGCTCATCGTGGTCGTGGTCGCGATCGTCGTCGCGGCCTTCGTGGTGGACTACTGGAACCAGCACTTCAAGGCGGTCGCCAGCGTCGGCGGGACCTCGATCACCCGGGATGACTGGGCCCAGCGCGCACGGCTCGACTTCGCGCGCCTGGACCAGGAGGAGAAGAAGCTCCGCGAGGCGATCGCGGCGGACACCGTGGATGCCGCCGCGGCGGCGGTCCGCTTCCAGGCGATCGAGGCTGCCAAGCAGAACGTCGCCGCTTCCTCCCTCGAGAGCCTCATCGACCTTCACTTCCAGGCGCAGCTCGCCGCCGAGGCGGGGATCTCCGTGACGGACGCGGACGTGGACGCCGCGATCGAGAAGGAGCAGCTGACGGACGAGGCGCGCCAGGTCACCGCGGTCGTCGTGGGACCCCAGGATGTCCCCGGCCGGCCGGCGGCCCTGCGCCAGGTCGCGCGCACCGCCGTGGACCAGGCCTACGAGGCCGCGATCGCGGGCACCTCGCTCGCCGATCTTGCCGCGCAGTGGTCCACGGACGCGAGCCGCGAGAAGGCCGGCGACCTCGGCTTCATCACCGAGACCAGCGAGATCGACCCCCTCTTCCGGGAGGTGGTCTTCGCGCTCGAGCCCGGGGAGCTCTCCCCGATCGTCGAGGGCGAGGATGGGGTCTACCGCTTCGGCCGGGTCGAGACGATCCGCCCCGGCTCCAGCGACGCCAGCCTGGAGGACGCGATCCGTACCGGGGTGGGCTGGGATGCCTACCGGGAGCAGGTCCGTCTCGAGGTCGCGGCGGACCGCCTCCGCGCCTCCCGCGTCCCCACCGGCGAGGTGGAGCAGGCGAACCTCGAGGAGATCGTCCTCTACGGGCCCACGACGGGCGCCCCGGAGGAGGATGCGGGCTCGGTCAACGCCGCCCACATCCTCATCTCCCCCAAGGACGACCCGGGCGCCGCCCAGTCGCTCCCCGCCGAGGACATCGCCTGGAGCGCCGCGCTCCAGGAGGCGAACAAGCTCGCCGGATCGTTCCGGCGCGTCACGGACCCGGCCGCCCGCGCCACCCTCTTCGCCGAGGCCGCGCGCAGCGAGAGCGACGACGCCGGGAGCGGCGCGAACGGCGGCGATCTCGGCTACTTCGCCCGGGAGCAGATGGTCCCCGAGTTCGCCGACCCGCTCTTCGACACCCCCGACCTCGTGGACGGCGACATCATCGGCCCGGTGCGCAGCCCGTACGGCTACCACGTGATCCTCTTCAAGGACCGGATCCCCTCGATCGCGGACCGGCTCGCCGCCCTCGGCGCCGCCCTTGATGCCCCGGATGCCGTCTTCGCGGACGTCGCCCGGGATCTCTCCGAGGGACCGGAGGCCGGCACCGGCGGTGCGATCGGCTGGAAGGTCGCGGACGAGCTGGAGGCGGATGCGGCCACGGCCGTCTTCTCCCTCGAGCCGGGCGCCCGGACCGAGCCCCTCCCGCTCAGCGAGGGCTACGTCGTCTACCGGCTCGTGGAGAAGGGGGATCGCCCCCTCGACCTCCTCCAGCGGCTCGCCTTCGAGGGCTCGGCCTTCGAGACGTGGTACGCGGAGCAGAAGACCGCCGCCCAGGTCGCCGGGACGATCTCCCGGGACGACGCCGCCTTCGGCACTGCGCCGCAGGTCGGCGGCTGATGCCCGGACCCAACGGCCGGGGCGTCTGCGTCTGGTTCACCGGCCTCTCGGGGTCCGGCAAGTCCACCACCGCGGAGATCGTCATCCGGCTCCTCGAGGAGCGCGGCCGCCCGGTCACCGTCCTGGACGGTGATGCCGTGCGCGAGCATCTCTCGAAGGGGCTCGGCTTCGACCGCGCGGACCGGGACACGAACGTGCGCCGGATCGGGTATGTCGCCGGCGAGGTCGTCCGCCATGGGGGGATCGCGGTCGTTGCGGCCGTCTCGCCCTACCGGAGCACGCGGGACGAGGCACGTGCCATGGTGGGCACGGACCGCTTCGTGGAGGTCTTCGTGGATACGCCCCTCGAGGTCTGCGAGGCCCGGGACGTGAAGGGCTGGTACGCGAAGGCCCGCGCCGGCGAGGTGAAGGCCTTCACCGGCGTGGACGACCCCTACGAGCCGCCCGTCGCGCCGGAGCTCCACCTCCTCACCGTGGGGACCACCGCGGAGGCGAACGCCCGCCTCGTGCTCGCGGAGCTGGAGCGCCGGGGCGACCTCGCCCCTGCCTGAGGACCGGATGGACGGGCTCTTCCACGCCCTCGGCCGCCTCGGCGCGGATCCGCAGGACGGCGTCACCGTGATCGCGCTCGACGCGCTCGTCCGGGCGCCGGTGGACCCGGCGATCGCGCTCGTCCTTCTGCCCCCCTCCGGCCGCGGCCCGGACCCGGCGGATGCCGAGCCGCCCGCGGCTGCGGAGCCCGATGCGCCCGCCTGGCTCCCGGATCTTCTCCCCGGCCGTCACGGGCACGGGGCCGATCCGCTCGCCCTCCTTCGCCGCCTCTACCCGCCGGACCACCCCGTCCATCCCCTGGATGGCGGCCCGGCGACCACGATCGGCACCCTCACCGCGGCAGAGGCCGCCGCGCGCGCCCACCTCGTGCCGCGCCTCTCCGCCCGTCTCAACGCCGCCAGCCCCTACGGCCTCGCCTGGCTCGTGGCTCGCCTGCGTGCCCCCGGGGGCTGCCCCTGGGACCGCGAGCAGGATCACCGGACGCTCCGCCCCTTCCTGCTCGAGGAGGCCTACGAGGTCTACGACGCGCTGGAGGATGGGTCGACGCCGGATCTCGCGGAAGAGCTCGGGGATCTCCTCCTCCAGGTCGTCCTCCATGCCCAGCACGCGGCGGAGGCGGGGGTCTTCGACCTCGCGGACGTCCAGGCCGCGGTGATGACGAAGATCGTCCGGCGCCACCCCCACGTCTTCGCGGACGCGGAGGCGCGCACGGCGAGCGAGGTCGTGGCGAGCTGGGAGCGGATCAAGGAGGCGGAGCGCGCCGCCGCCGCGGCCGCCGGCGCCCCGGCGCGTCCCCGGGATCCCGCGATGCCCGCCGCCTTCGCCGGTCTCTCCCGCTCCCTGCCCGCCCTCGCCTACGCGGATGAGATGCAGGAGCGCGCCGCGGGGCTCGGCTATGACTGGCCGGACCTGGACGGCGTGATCGACAAGATCGCGGAGGAGGCAACCGAGCTCCTCGAGGCGGAAACGCCCGATCACCGCGCGGAGGAGTTCGGCGACCTCCTCTTCGTCATCGTCAACCTCGGCCGCAAGCTGGGGATCGATCCGGAGGCGGCCCTGCGCGCCGCCAGCCGGAAGTTCGCCGGCCGCTTCGCCCGCGTGGAGCGGCTCGCCGCCGAGCGGCAGGTGGAGCTGCGCGCGCTCGGGCTGGACGCGCTGGATGAGCTGTGGCACGAGGCCAAGGCCGAGGAGGCGGCGGAACGTTCCGCGGCCGGCGCGGTCACCGGGGAAGGGAGCACACGATGACGATCGGCCAGGGGATCCGGATCCGCGCGGACGGCCGCGCCCCGGTGGACCTCCGCCCCACGAGCGTGGAGCTCGATGTCCAGAAGTGGACCTCCGCCTCCGCGATCATCCGGGTCGGCGGGACGCACGTCCTGTGCGCGGCCACGATCGAGGACCGGATCCCGCCCCATCTGCGCGGCAAGGGGACCGGCTGGGTCACCGCGGAGTACTCGATGCTCCCGGGCGCCACCTCCGAGCGCAGCCAGCGCGAATCGGTGAAGGGGAAGCTCGGCGGGCGGACCCACGAGATCCAGCGCCTGATCGGCCGCTCCCTGCGCGGGATCGTGGATACCACCGTCCTCGGGGAGCGGACGGTGACCGTGGACTGCGACGTCCTCCAGGCGGACGGCGGGACGCGCTGCGCGAGCATCACCGGCGGCTGGATCGTCCTCGCCCTCGCGCTCCGGCGGGCAGGCCTGGAGCGCGCCCTCCGCGGCCATCTCGCGGCGGTCAGCGTGGGGATCGTGGAGGAGACCCTTCTCCTCGATCTCGACTACACGGAGGATTCCCGCGCCGAGGTGGACATCAACGTCGTCGCCACCGATGCCGGGACCTACGTGGAGATCCAGGGGACCGCGGAGGGTCGCGCCTTCCATCGCGGGGAGCTCGACCGGCTCCTCACGCTCGCGGATGACGGGATCGCGCGCCTCTTCTCCCTCCAGGCGGAGGCGCTCGCGCGCGGCAGCGAAGCCGGGACGCAGCCGGGCTCCTGACGGCAGATGCGCCACCTCCCTCCGCGCCCGGACCGGCGGCTCCTCGTGGCCACGCGCTCGCGCCACAAGCTGGGTGAGCTCCGCGCGCTCCTCCATCTGCCCGATGTGGAGCTGCTGGACCTGGACGATGTGGGGATCGCCCACGAGGTGGACGAGACCGCGCGCACCTTCCGGGGCAACGCGATCCTCAAGGCGCGGACCTACGCCGCGCTCGCGGGGCTGCCCACGCTCGCGGACGATTCGGGCCTGGAGGTGGACGCGCTCGGGGGCGGCCCGGGAGTCCGGACCAAGCGCTACGCCGGCGAGAACGCCACGGACGCCGAGAACAACGCGAAGCTCCTGGACGAGCTCGACGGACTCCCCCCGGCCCGGCGTGGCGCCCGCTACGTGTGCGTCCTCGCGTACCTCGACCCCGCCGGGGCGCCGGGGTCCCCGCGGCCGTGGGTCGTCACCCGGAGCGGCACGCTCCGGGGAAGGATCGCGGACGGTCTCCGCGGGGCCGGGGGCTTCGGCTACGACCCGCTCTTCGAGCCGCTCCCCGAGCCGCCCGGCGGCCGGACCGTGGGCCAGATGAGCGCGGACGAGAAGAACGCGATCAGCCACCGCTCCCGCGCCACGCGCGCGATGGCCCGCCACCTCCGCACCTGCGGCTGGTAGCGGCCGGCCGGCAGGGACCGCCGGCGCGAGAGAGAGGCCCTCCACCCCCGGGGTCGTATCATCGGCGCGCCGGGGCGTGGCGCAATCGGCAGCGCACGTGCTTTGGGAGCACGAGGTTGTGGGTTCGACTCCCGCCGCCCCGACCAGCGTCCACTTGTCCGTCGCCGGGCCGTGCCGGCGCTATCCTCTGCGCGATGTCGTGCGTCGCGCGGCGAGCGATCCAGCGAGGAGCGAGATGATCCGTCCCGTCCGGTCCCTGGCGTTCCTGCTGGTCGCCCTTCTCCTTGTCGCCTGCGCACCCGCCGCCGCTCCCACCCCGGAGCCGACTGCGGCCCCCGCCGCCGCCCCGAGCGTCGCGCCCAGCGCGGCCGCGGCCGCGGGTGAGCTCATGTGCATCGATGTCGAGGGCGCGGAGCCCGTCTGCGGGCGCCAGGCGCTGGACCCCTGCACGGTCGTCTCCGGGGGGAAGACCACCTCGTGGGGCGACTGCCTGAGCGACCCGTTCGCGGTGACCACGCCCGTCGCGGAGACGCGCAACGCGGCCGGCGGCGTCCGGAAGCTGTGCATCACCGGTCCGGCGTCCCCCGAGAAGGCGCTTGCCCTCAACCAGGTCGGCGACCGTCCGGACATCCCCTTCGGGACCGAGCCGGTCTGCGTCACCGCTCCCACCGCCGAGGGGACGGTCGAGGGGCTGCGGATCGTCGGGGACGTCTTGGGCTCGGCGGGGACCTGTGGCAGCTGCTGGGCGTTCTCGGTCACTCCCGATGCGGTCCGCTTCGGCAGCATCGATCCCGAGGGCGCGGTCGAGACCACGGAGATCGTCCCCGGCACGCCCACGGACGTGGTCGTCAACGGCATGGACCTGACCGTCCGGTACGAGCTTGCGGCGGATCAGACCGCGCAGATCATCATCGAGTGAGGCGGGCCCGCCGCCTCATGGCGCGGCGGATCAGCCGCCGGTGACGAGATCCCCCGCGAGGGCCACGAAGACCGGCTCCCAGCAGCCACCCGGGCGCGTCACGCCCTGGGTATCGGCGAGGCGTCCATCCGGGTTCCAGCGGACCGCGCACAGGTCGCCGATCCCGCCCACCCGCAGGGTCCCGACCTCGCTCGCGATCCCGATCAGGTCCGCCGGGCGGCCGGTGGCCGCGTGGAAGGCATCCGCCTCCGGCATCCCCGCCGCGATCAGCTTGGAGAAGGTCCGCGGCAGGTCGTGCTGCGGGTCCGACCCCACGTGCCGGCGGTACTGGTCCGTGGAGATCGTGTCCGGCGGGAAGCCCTGGGCGATCGCGGCCTCCGCCACGCTCCAGTCGAAGGACATCATCCCGTGGCCCACGTCGAAGATCACCCCGCGATCCCGGGCCGCGCGGGCGCTCGCCCGGACCTGGCCGTCCTCGCCGATCAGGCTCTCGGGGCCACCCGCGAAGCAGTAGGTGAGGATGTCGCCCTCGCGCAGGAGGGCGAGCTGCTCGTCCAGCGGGACATCCGCCTCGCGGCGGGAGCCGAGCATGATCGGGACCTCCACGGCGTTGGCGGCCTGGAGCGCCCGGTCGAGGATCTCGCGCGGATCGTTCGTCCCGGTCACCGCGCGGCTCGTGTTCACCGCGATCCCCCAGATCCGCCCCGCATCCCGGGCGATCGCCCGGGCGCAGCGGTCCACGTCCACCGCCGCCCGGTCCTCCAGGGCGGGCTTCTCCCCCTGCTCGCCGTAGCGGCCGATGTTCAGCGCCACGAGGATCCGCGTCCGCGCGAGGCCGATCGTGGCGGACTTGTAGGCCTGCCAGTCCGAGGAGCCCGCGTCGCCCTGGGAGAGGACGGTCGTGGTCCCGCGCGGGAGGAGCTCGCGGTCCGGGTCCACGCCGTAGCGCGAGCCGTTGGCGCGGCGGTCCGGATGGGCATGGAGGTCCACGAGCCCGGGGAGGAGGACGTCGCCCTCCGGGAGCTCCACCACCTGCTGCGCAGGGATGTCCACCTCCGGTCCCGAGGCCACGATCCGGCCGCGGCGGATCGCGACGGCCCCCGGTCCGTCCAGGCCGGCCTCGCGGCAGACGATGCGTCCGGCGCGGACGAGGAGATCGGCGGCGTGCGTGTGCGTGCTCATCGCGCCGAACCGTAGCGCAGGGAGCCGCGTACCGCTGGGGGCGGCCGCCTCCGGCCCCGGCGCTATCCTCACCGCACGAACGTTGCTGCCCGGCCACCTACCGCGAGGGAACCGATGTCCAGACTCCGACCGACCGTGGTCCTGCTCCTTGGAGGGCTTCTCCTCGCCGCGTGCGCCCCCGCGCCGGAGCCGGCCGCGGACCCGACGCGCGTGCCCACGGCGCTTCCGAGCGACTCCGTGGCCCCGGCCGCCTCCGCCGCGGCAGAGGCCGGCGACCTCGCCTGCGTCATCGTCGCGGGAGAAGCGCCGCTCTGCGGCCGTCAGGCCGCGCCCGCGCCGGGGCCCGACTATGTCCCGCACGCCGTGATCTTCCGCGCGTGGGAGACCCCGCACGATGGGACGCGGAGCGCGGCGGGCGGGATCCGGGAGGTCTGCATCAGCGCGACACCACCGGCCGGGATCGAGCTGGCGCTCCGCCCGCTCGGGGACCGGGAGCTCCCACTCGGCACGGAGCCGGTCTGCCTGACCGGCCCGGGCGGCGAGCCCGTGGAGGGCCTGCGATTCATGGGCGACCTCACCCGGCCGGGTGAGGGTCAGTGCGGGAGCTGCTGGGCCTTCTCCGTCACGCCCGAGGCGCTCCTCTTCCGGGCCGGGGACGGATCCGAAGAGGTCCGGACGGTCGAGATCCCCGCCGGCGCGACCCGCGACGTGGAGTTCCCTGGGGACGTGCTGGCGATCGCGTACGAGGTCCGTCCGGACGGGACGGCCGGGATCGTCATCGACTGAGGCTCGGCGCGGAGGGGTCGCCGCTGCACACGGCCGACCCAGCCCCCCGGTCGACCGCTATCATGCCGTCCCGGTCCGCGCGCGCGGACGACCCCTGGAGGAGAGGTCTCGTCACGATGCAGATCCGCCGGTCGATCGCCCCCGTCGCCACCGCGCTCGCGGTCACCGTCCTTGTCGCCGCCTGCGGTGGCGGCGGCACCACCCCCACCGCCGCGCCGGCGGAGCCCACCACGGCACCGAGCGCGGCCCCCGTCGCGTCCGCGGCCCCCGCGGCCGCGATCACCGAGATCGCCGAGGTCGCGAAGCTGTGCGTCGTGGTCCGCGGCGACCTGGGTGCCGTGAAGGTGATGAACCCGTACCTCATCGGCGAGATGAGCCCGGTCATCGTCCTCGTGGACGGCAAGCCGGTCTGCAAGACGGGCGCCGGCGGCAAGAAGATCCTCGATGCCGCGGTCGCCTTCAAGGCGGTCGATGCCCAGAAGGCGCCGATCGGCCTCTTCGAGGCGAAGGTCACGAGCCCCACCGCGGCGGTGCTCACCTACGCCGCGGCGGACGGAGCGAGCGGCGGCCAGGTCGAGCTCGTGCTCGGTGCTCCCGCCACGGACTTCGAGCTCGGTGCGGGCACGGTCAAGGTCGCCGCCGAGGCGACCGAGGACGACGAGTTCGTCATCGTCTTCACGCCGGCCTGATCCGCACCTGCCCCCCGACGCGGGGAGCCCATCCGAAGAGAGAACCGCCCCGGGCCTTCGCCCGGGGCGGTTCCGTTTCCTGCGCCGATCGGTGCCGGCCGGGCCGGATCGCGTCCGATCAGCAGTCCGCCTGCACCTCCGTGAAGCTCGGCACCGGGGCGTAGAAGCAGGGCGGGATGAGGACGCCGTTCATCACGTGGATCAGGCCGTTCGAGGCCTTCACGTTCTTGCGCACGAAGCCCGCGCCGGCGATGAGCGGCGCGGAGCGGGTCCCCGTCACGTCCGCCGGTGCGCCGTTGAGCATCTGGAGCGAGCTGCCGAGCGCGTGCCGGACGTCGTCATAGGTGGTCTTGCCGTCCCGCACGTGGAAGCCGAGGAGGTCGGCGACGACGTCCGGATCCGCCGTCGCGCACACCCCCAGGGCCTCGACGGTGTCCAGGTCGACGTCTTCCACGAAGGCCGCGTCCGTGGGTGCGAAGAGCGTCCGGGTCTCCGGGCCGTTCAGCGCGTCCACCACCAACCCCCCGAACGACGGGCAGAGGACGAGGATGAGCAGGGTGTCGAAGTCGTGGGTCTGGCTGTTCATGAGAACGAGCCGCTGGACCACGTTCGGCTGCGGCTCGGCGGCCGCCGCGGGCGCCGCGATCCCGGTGACGGTGAGCGATGCGAGGACGATCCCCGCGATGAGACGGCGCATCCGGCTTCTCCCCAGCGGTCCGGCGGCCGGGTTCTCCCGGGCGGCGCTGTGACCTCGGGGCACGATACACCCCGGGACGGCGGACGCCGTGCGCCGCGGCACGCCTCTCAGCTGCGCCGGACCTGGGCGGCGATCCGGCGGATCTCCACGGACCACGGATGATCCGGCACGCGCAGCGAGAAGAGCGAGCCGGAGCCGTTCCGGACCATCTGCTCCGAGAGGGGCATGACCGCGATCGTCTCCGCTCCGTAGGCCGCGGTCATCTGCGCTCGCAGGTCCTCCGGGTCGATCCCCGAGGGGACCTTGTTCAGGACGAGGTAGAGCTCCGGGACCTCCAGGCGGCGCGCCACGTCCACGGTGACCGCCGTCCCCTGGAAGTCCTGCTGGTCCGGCCGGAGCAGGAGGAGGAGGATGTCGCTGATCGTGATCGAGAGGAGCGTCTCCTCGTTCATCCCCGGGTGCGTGTCGATGAGCAGGTCGTCCAGCGAGAGCTCCGTCGCGAGCCGGCGCAGCCCGTCGTTCAGGACCCCCACGTCGTAGCCGTCATGGAGGACCCGCGCGATATCCGCCGGGCGGATGCTGGACGGGACGAGGTAGAGCGCGCCGCCCGGGGCGGGCTCTCCGTAGGTGCGGAGGCGGTC
>Ga0208783_10002478_pt1 | contig 10607 bp, 10 predicted proteins | sample DEB19_08_DNA_2_FD_184529 | JGI IMG/M metagenome (GOLD analysis project Ga0208783, IMG submission 184529) | Aqueous microbial communities from the Delaware River and Bay under freshwater to marine salinity gradient to study organic matter... | ecosystem: Environmental > Aquatic > Marine >... | reverse complement strand
CTATGTGGCGTTGACGCGCGCGCGGACGCAGCTCTACCTGAGCGCCGCAGAGCGCTCCACTGGAGGGGTACGCCCGCGAAAGGTGAGCCGCTTCGTCTCTGAGGCGCTCGACCTTGCGCGCACACAACTTGAGGAGGTGCCGTTCACTGGCGAACGGAGCAGCGCGATCGGCGCGCTCGAAGTTGTTGCCCCCGCGCCGCCAGTCTTTGCCGCGCGCGAAGCTGGCGTTGCTGAGCAGACGCCGCTGACGCTGAGCTATACGGCGATTGAGGCCTATCTCGCCTGCCCGTTGCGCTACCACTACCAGCAGCGACTTCGGATTCCGCTCCCGCCGCATCACGCTGCGATCTACGGCTCGGCGCTCCACGCTGCCGTTGCAGAGTTCCATCGCGGGCAGATGAACGGCGCTCCGCCTGAGCTTCCGGCGCTGACCGCCGCACTCGACAGGAGCTGGCAGAGTGCTGGGTTCGTCTCGCGCTCACACGAAGAGGCACGACGCGACGCCGCCCTCAAGGTCATTGAGCGATTCCGTAGCGAAGAGCTCGCAAGCGGCGTCGTCCCGGCGTACGTTGAGAAGGACTTCTCGTTTGAGATCGGCGGTCATAAGGTTCGTGGTCGCTGGGATCGTGTGGATGTGCGACCGCTCGCACCAGGCGAGCGCACTAAGGAGATCCCCGTCATCGAGCTGAGCGGCGACACGTTGCGTCCAACCCTTCCACTCTCTGACGAATGGGTGGTGATCTCTGATTACAAGAGTGGCGGGAAGGACGACGATGAGACAGGGGTTGCGCGCGCGCGTGATGCACTGCAGCTGCAGATCTACGCCCTCGCCTGGCGCTCCACCACCGGCCGCCTCCCAGACGAAGTGAGCCTGCGATTCCTTGACTCCGGGAAGACGGCAACCGTCCCCGTTGATCCGAAGCGAATTGAGAAGGCACGCGAGAAGATTGCCGAAGCGGCGGAGGGGATTCAGACTGGCTCAATGGAGGCGAAGCCAGATCTAATGAACTGCACCTATTGCGCCTATCGCGAACTCTGCCCCTCATCCAAGGCGCCTGCAGGTCGGCCAGGATGAGACTCCCCACGCCGGTTGAGCGAGCGAGCGAAGCGGCGGAGCGAGAGGCCCCGCCGCGCATCCCAGTGACGGATCAGCGACTGATTCGGATCACGGCGGTCGCCGCCCTCGCTGGAGCGCTCCTCTCTGCACTGCTGTTGACGAGCGTCAATCCGAGCGTCGATCCGATTGCAGGGCTCGCCGCATCGCTCGCCTTCGGCTGCACACTTGCACTCGCAACCGCACCGATCCTGCTCGTGGAGTCGTATCGCCGCCACCCTGGTCAGTGGCGCGGGAGGAGACGGCGCGCGCTGCGCCGTAGCTTTGCGCTTGGGGCGATCGTTGGCGGGTATAGCGCCTTCCGCGTGGTGGGTTTCGGCAGCCCGAGCGGCCTCCTGATCGCCGTGCTCATCGCCGCCGTGATTGAAGCGGCGCTCACTCGGGCGGACGACGACAGCGTCTAAGGGTGTAGGATCGGGCTGCGCCCCGCTGGACGTTGGATCGAACCGGCGGCGCATGTAAGCATCGGTGTGTGAACATGAGCGCAACCAAACCCCCTTTTGCTGAATCTCTCGCCGCCCTCGGGTGGGGCGCTCCTCAGGAGCAGCGCGATCGTAATGATCGACCGTCATACGTTGGTCCAGTCTCCTTCTCGCAACTCCCGTGGGTGGAAGATGCGAACGAGATCCAGCGCATGCAGGCAGATATCGCCATCATCGGTGCACCCTTTGATGACGCCGTCACGCATCGACCAGGGACACGTTTCGGTCCACGCGCCATTCGTGAGGCGCAGTATCAGACAGGTCTCCTGCACTCGCTGCAGGTTGGCGTTGACCCATTCCGCGTCCTCACCGCCGTTGATGCGGGCGATGCGGCGGTCGTGCCGGGTCGAGTTCAGCATGGTCACGGCGAGATCTACCGGAAGGTTCGTGAGGTTGCTGCGACCGGCGCCATCCCGATTGTGCTTGGCGGAGATCACTCCATCACCTGGCCAAACGCCACGGCGATCGCGGAGCTCCGATGGCCGAAGAGCATTGGCATCCTGCACTTTGATGCACATGCCGATACGTCACCAGATGGCTACGGCTCGCTCCACAGTCACGGCTCGCCGATGCGCCGCCTGATTGAATCCGGCGCGGTCCAGGGGAAGAACTTCGTTCAGGTTGGCCTGCGCGGCTACTTCCCAGATAACGAGACGCTTGACTGGATGAAGGGGAAGGGGATGCGAACCCACTTCATGACCGAGATTGAAGAGCGTGGTGCTGAGGCGGTGATCCAGGATGCGATCGCCGAAGCGCTTGATGGCCCTGATGCAATCTGGATCAGCGTTGACATTGACGTGGTGGATCCCGGTTTGGCGCCAGGGACTGGAACGCCAGAGCCTGGCGGCATGCTGACGCGCGAGCTGCTGCGTGCGCTGCGACAGATCGCTGCACGCGTCCCGATTGCCGGGATGGACATTCTCGAAGTGTCGCCTCCGTACGACTGGACAGAGTCAACGGCGATGATCGCGAATCGCGCCGCGCTCGAGGTGATCAGTTCACTTGCAAAGCGGAAGGCGGCGGGTGAGACGATTCGCTGGGAGCCGAGCCGCTGACCGCTGATCGCCGCCGTCGCCTCCTTGATGACGAAGGCGATCTCAACACGGGTGGCGACGCTGATCTGGACTTCTGGCGTGCTACCGCCGCGAGAACGAGTGGTCCAGCTGTAGAGCTCGGTTGCGGCGCAGGTCGCATTCTCGCTGCGATTGCCACCGCTGATCGTCCGCTCGTCGGTCTTGATCTTGATGCGGCCGCCCTCAGCCTCGCGCGCGAACGTCTACCAGGCGCAGCGTTGATTCAGGCCGATCTGCTGACCTGGACGCCACCAGACACACTGCGGCACGGTGTGGGGCTCGTGATCGCTGGCGGCGACCTCCTCCCACTCTTCACTGAAGTCACAGATCTTGAGCGGCTCTTTGAGCAGGCAGCGACGCTGCTGAGGCCAGACGGCACCTTTGGAATTGATGCAACGCTGATTGACGCTGATCTGCTCGGTGAGGCGGTGGCTGACTCTGCATGGGGTGAAGACGTGCGCTGGGCGAGCGACGAGTTCGGCGAGGTGCGTCGTGAGAGCCGTCTCCTGCCAGATCCGACAGGGCGCGCGGGCTGCGCGCAGCTTCAGATTCGTCACTGGCACGCTGGCGACGCCACCCCTGATCAGCGCGACCCCTTTGCGATCCGCGCCTGGCAGCCTGCAGAACTTGAGCGCATCGCCGAAGGCGTAGGCCTGCACCTGCATCAGCGCGGTCCCGCAGATCGTCTGCGCTGGCTGCTACGGTCTACACATGTCTGACCCACGACCGATCGGATTCTTCGATTCTGGAGTTGGCGGGCTCACCGTCTTGCGCGAGGCGCAGCGACGCCTCCCTGGCGAGTCAACGATCTATATCGGTGACAGCGCACGGCATCCATATGGGACGCGAAGCGACGCGGAGGTGCTCGACTACGCGATAGAGCTCGCCGATGCGCTTGTGGCGCGAGACGTGAAGGCGATCGTGATCGCCTGCAATACGGCGACATCTGTTGCGCTTGCGCAGCTCCGCCAGCGCCATCCTGCGATACCGTTCATCGGCGTGGTGCGACCCGGTGCGGCGGCGGCGGTGCTCGCCACGCGGACGGGGAGGATCGGCGTGATCGCAACGGAGGCGACGGTGCGCTCAGGCGCCTACTTCGCGGCGATCAAGGATCAGAACCCAGCCGTACAGGTGGAGGCGCGTGCCGCATCGGCACTCGTTCCGCTGATTGAGGCGGGAGACCTCTCATCGCCGCAACTCGTTGAGGCGGTGCGGAGCACGCTCGCCACCTTTAAGGAGCTTCCAGCCGCGGCAAAGATTGACACGCTGCTGCTCGGCTGCACCCACTTCCCACTGATTCGAAACCTGATCGCCAGCGAACTTGGCGAGAGTATCGCTGTGGTTGACTCAGCCGCCGCTGCGGCGGCAACGCTTCAGGAGGTGATCTCAGTCAACCACCTTGACGCGCCAGGTTCTACACGCGGCACCGCTGCAGACCCAGGCGCCGCTGGTCACAGCGCGCCAGCTCGCGCTGAGGTGCTCCCAGTACATCAACTCTTCACCACTGGTGCCGTTGCAGGATTCAGTGGCCTTGCCGATCGTCTCTTCGGTGATCGCGTGATGGAGGCCGAGCAGATCAGTCTCAGCCGCTAATACCCGTTACGGGAGGCCGCGCTCCGCTACGGGAGGAGTGGCAGGGTGGCGCGGACGATTGCCGCAGCATTTGCAGAGGCGAGCGCGAGATACTCGTCAAACGATGGTGCGGCGCTTCCGTCACCGGCGTCGCTGACGCTGCGAATCACGATCCACGGTATCCCGAATTGTTGCGCAACGTAGGCGATCGCCGCACCCTCCATCTCCACGAGATCGGCTCCTGTGCGCGTGGCAATCGCGTCGCGCGTTGCAGCGTCGTTCACGAACCAGTCACCAGTCGTGATGCGACCGCTACTGACAGCGAATCCGCGCGCTGTACCAGCACTTCGTGCCGCCGCTTCGGCAGCCTTCGTCGCGGCGGGATCTGAGCGCAAGATTGGATCGCCGTTGGACGGCCAGTCGCTGCCGTAACCGAAGAGGGTGAAGCCCGATGCGCTCACCGCGGCGAAGTCGTGTTGCAACACTTCGGTGCTGATCACCACGTCGCCAATCGTGTGCCCGGCGTGGAGCGCGCCAGCGGAGCCGACAGAGATGATGCAGCGCGGCTTGAGTGCGCTTGCAGCGGCGACCGCTGTTGCGGCGGCAACCTTCCCCACGCCGCAGCGGAGGAGTGCGACCGACGTTCCGTCAATCGTTCCAACAAGGAGATCGCCTCTGCCGATTCCGGGGAGCGCGTGCTCCGAAAGTCCCGTTGCGATCGCTTTAAGGGCGGCGCGCTCTGCGCTGAGTGCGGCAACAATTAGGACTGGGGGCTGGGCTGTCATCTAGTTCTCGTCATCTTGCTCTAGTTGTCTCCCTCTTCTGGCAGCTCGAGTTCAACCACTGCTGAGCGGAGCGGTCGTGGCTCCCGACCGGCGAGGAGGTCCTCGGCGTCACGGAGATCGGGATCCTCCTCTTCACCAGCGTCGCTCTCATCGTGCGCTGAGCCCGCCGCCCCTGTCGCCTCAATGAGTGCCGTTTCGCCCTCTTCCGTTGAGGCGCGCACCGCCGCTTGAAGGCGGTGATCAAGTGCGGGGTAGAAGCCGTGACTTCGCTCAAGTTCCAGCGCGATCGCTTCAACGAGCGAATCTTCTTCGTACGACTCAATGATCCGTCCGCGCGCCTCCTCCACCATTGCCAAGAAGTCGTGTGGGGCGATGCGCTCTTCGTGGGCGAGGGTGATCCCGAGCGCTACCTCGTCGTCTGCCTCATGGAGCTCATAGAAGAACATGCGTGGGAGGCTAGCATTGCAGCGTCAACCTGTCGCCATCTGCTCGCTTGACGTGGCGTTGTCATCAAGGCGACACTCTGCTTATGAAGGCACGGATGCTTCGGGCGCTCCCTTCCACTGGTGATCGGCTTCGCGCTGGGGCCGCACTTCTGGTTGCGCTCATCTTCCTTATCGCACTCGCTCGGAACCTCATCGGTGCGATCCAGGCGAACACGGAGATCAGCCGCTTACGCGATGAGAATGCTGCGCTTGCGCAACGGGCGGAGGCGCTGACGGCGGAGCGGATCCTCCTTGATGATGCCGCCTTCCTTGATCTTGTGGCGCGCGGCTATAACCTTGGTTCACCAGTGGAGCGACCGTTCGTCCTTGCCGCGGATGCTCCTGAGCTCCCCGCCGATGCACCCGGCTCCGCTGGGCGCCGTCTTGGCGCCGCTACCCCGCAGCGCTCACCGATCGATGTCTGGTTGGAGATCCTCTTCGGCGGCTGAGCGCTACTTCTCTGGGTCCCCGAAGACGGTCCAGTGCCACGGCTTCACTGGCGCTCCGGTGAGCTCGATCGCCACATGCTTCACCTGTGTGTACTCCTCAAACGAGTAGTGGCTGAGGTCCTTCCCAAATCCGGACTGCTTAAAGCCACCATGTGGCATCTCGCTCATGAAGGGGAGATGGTCATTCACCAGCACGGCGCCAAACTGGAGCGCCGCCGCCATGCGGTGTGCGCGTTGCACGTCTGACGTCCAGACACTCGCGGCGAGACCATACTGCGTGTCATTCGCGAGCCTGATCCCTTCAGCTTCGCCGGAGAAGGGGAGGGCGACGAGCACCGGTCCGAAGATCTCCTGTTGCACGATCTCGCTGTTCTGTGCCGCACCGGTGATCAGCGTTGGCGCGTAGAAGGCGCCACCCTCACATCCGCTCGGCTTCTCTTGCGATCCGCCCGCAACCACTTCGGCACCTGCGGCGCGTGCGCGCTCAACGAATCCCGCAACACGATCCCGCTGTGCGAGGGAGATCAGCGAACCCATATCGGTTGTGGCGGCGAACGGATCGCCGAGACGAACGCTGCGCATCAGTTCGGCGATGCGCGCGACGACCTTTTCGTAGACACGCTTCTCGGCGTAGATGCGTGTGGCGGCGGTGCAGTCTTGCCCAGAGTTGACGATCGCACCGATCAGCGCGCCGCGCGCGGCGTTCTCAATATCCGCGTCATCAAAGATGACGAGCGGCGCCTTGCCGCCAAGTTCAAGGTGGAGCCGCTTCAGCGTTGGCGCGCTCGCCGCCATCAGTTGGCGGCCGGTGGCAGAGTCGCCGGTGAGCGTGATCATGTCGATGCGCGGATCGGCGGCGAACTGTGCGCCGATCTTTGGCCCAGGCCCAGTGATCACGTTCACCACGCCATCAGGGAAACCGATCTCGCGGGCAAGTTCGGCGAGCCGAATCGCGGTGAGTGGTGTTGCGCTCGCTGGCTTCATGATCACCGTGTTCCCTGCGGCGAGTGCTGGGGCCGCCTGCCAGATCGCCATGGCGAGTGGGTAGTTCCACGGTGCAATCAGCGCTGCAACGCCGACCGGCTCGCGCCGGATCATGGAGGTATGGCTGCCGCTGAACTCTGACGCGGCGCGTCCCTCTGGGTTGCGCAAGACGCCAGCGAAGAAGCGAAGGTGATCAACGGCGGCGGGGATATCCCCTTCGCGGCGCAGCTTGCGCGCCGTGCCGGTCTGCCAAACTTCGGCGTCGGCGAGTTGATCGGCCTCTCCAGCGAGCGCGTCAGCAAGGCGAATGAGGAGGAGGGCGCGGTCGGCTGGAGTGATGCTGCGCCACGGACCGTCGTCAAAGGCGGTGCGTGCGGCGGCGATCGCTGCATTAACGTCTGCAGGCGAGGCGAGCGGGATCTTGCCGATCTGCGCGCCAGTCGCCGGATGGTGGAGGTCGAAGGTCTCGCCACCCTCCGCAGCACGCGAGGTACCGTTGATCAGGAGCTGCGGCGTCAAGTTTGGTGCGGTCTTCGCCATCTCAGAAGGGTAGGCGATCCCTCCGCGGAGGTGTGGCACTCGTCGCGCTAGGATGACGCCATGAGCAGCGAGCAGCCCCCGAAGCGTCCAGAGCGCGCGGTGAAGCGCGCCGCACCAAGCGCCCCCACGGCGGCCGCCGCACCTGCCGCCCCCCATGTTGCGTCGGCGCTCGCTGCGTCAAGCCCCTGGGCTTACTCGCCAGCGCCTGAATCGAAAGAGCTCGCCCTGATTCGTCCGCGCTACGGCCTCTTCATTGATGGCCAGGAGCGCGCACCGGCGAGTGGCGAGGTGGTGGTCACCTACAACCCGGCCACAGAGGAGCCGCTCGCCGAAGTGGCGAAGGGGAGTGCCGAAGATGCCGACCGCGCCATCACCGCCGCCGACCGCGCGCATCGGAAGGTTTGGTCGAAGATGGAGCCGCGCGAACGGGCCAAGTATCTCTATCGCATCAGTCGCATCATGCAGGAGCGGAGCCGCGAGTTTGCGGTGACAGAGACACTCGACTCAGGGAAGCCGATTCGCGAGTCACGCGACGTTGATGTGCCGCTCGCCGCGGCGCACTTCTGGTACTACGCCGGATGGGCGGACAAACTTCAGTACGCCGTCCCTGGTCGTCGACCAGAGTCGCACGGCGTAGTTGGTCAGGTGATCCCGTGGAACTTCCCACTCCTGATGCTTGCCTGGAAGATTGCCCCCGCGCTCGCTGCAGGGAACACCGTCGTCCTGAAGCCTGCCAGCACCACACCACTCACCGCACTCCTCTTCGCCGAGGTCTGCCAGCAGGCGGATCTTCCGCCAGGCGTCGTCAACATCATCACGGGGCCTGGCGAGATGGGGATGGCGATTGCCACCGATCCGCGCGTCGCGAAGGTTGCCTTCACAGGGAGCACCTCTGTTGGGATCAAAATCGCTCAGGGGATCGCGGGACAGGGGAAGGCGCTGACGCTTGAGCTCGGTGGCAAGGCGGCGAACATCGTCTTTGAGGATGCGGCGCTCGATCAGGCGGTGGAGGGCGTGATCAACGGGATCTTCTTTAATCAGGGCGAGGTCTGCTGCGCAGGTAGTCGCCTCCTGGTCCAGGAGTCGATCGCCGAAGAGTTCATCGCGCGGCTCAAGGAGCGCATGACCACACTTCGTGTTGGTGACCCGATGGATAAGAACACCGATGTTGGCGCCATCAACTCGCGCGCACAGATGGAGACGATCGGTGAGCTAGTCGCGAGCGGCGTGGCAGAGGGGGCAAGGCTCTGGCAGCCAGAGTGCGTGCTTCCGACGCGCGGCTGGTTCTATAAACCGACCCTCTTCACCGGTGTTGCGCAGAGCCACCGCATTGCGCGCGAAGAGATCTTCGGGCCGGTCCTCTCCACGATCACCTTCCGCACGGTGGATGAGGCGATTGAGAAGGCGAACAACACGGCATACGGACTCTCCGCCGGCATCTGGACGGAGAAGGGGAGTCGCATCCTGCAGGTTGCGGCGCAACTGAAGGCTGGCGTCGTCTGGGCGAACACCTTCAATCGCTTCGATCCAACTTCACCGTTCGGCGGCTACAAGGAGTCTGGCTACGGTCGCGAGGGCGGCCTGCAGGGGCTCCACGCCTACTTGAGGAGTTCCTGATGGGGAAGAAGAGCGGCAAGAGAGAGAGCGCGCTGATCACCGCAGTTGCGGCGCCCGATGATGCGAGGCTTGAGATTCGTCGCACGCCGAAGCTTTATATCGGCGGCGCATTCCCACGCAGTGAGTCGGGTCGTACTGATGTGCTGCAACTTGCACGCGGCGGAAGTGCCAACGTTGCGCGTGCATCACGCAAGGATCTCCGCGAAGCGGTGAAGGCGGCGCGGGGCGCGGCACCGGGCTGGGCGGCACGCAACGCATCACTCCGTGGACAGATTCTCTACCGCGTCGCAGAGTTGATGGAGGGCCGAGCCGCGCAGTTCCGCGATGATCTGATGGCGCACGGCTACGGCAAGTCTGAGGCGACAGAGGAGGTTGCGGCCAGCATCGACCGACTCGTCTGGTTCGCCGGTTGGCCAGACAAGATCCCCGCCGTCCTGGGCGGCACAAACCCTGTTGCGTCGTCGCACTTCGTCTTCACCATTCCTGAGCCAACGGGTGTTGTGGCGATCGTTGCACCAGAGCGTTCGCCGATGCTCGGACTTGTCACGCGACTTGCAGGTGTGCTGGCTGGTGGAAACGTTGCGATCGTGCTGGCGAGCGAGGGGGCGCCGCTCCCCTCCGTCACACTCGCCGAGACACTCGCCGTTAGCGACGTACCTGGCGGCGTCGTGAACATCCTGACCGGTCGTCGTTCAGAGCTGATGCCGCACCTGGCGCGCCATGCAGATATTGATGGCGTAGACCTATGGGGCTGCCCTGATGATCTGCTCGCCGACGCTGAGCGCGGCGCGGCGGAGCATGTGGCGCGCGTCGCCCGTCGCCCGCACGGGGAGAAGGATCGCGCCAGCGCCTTCCAGGGTGAGCGCGGCGAACGTATCGACGGGATGACCGCCTTCTTGGAGATGAAGACCGTCTGGCATCCGATCGGTTCGTAGCGCGCGCTAGTCGAGGGTGAAGTCGTCGGGATCGGCGTATGCGCCGGTCGCCTCTTTCTCCAACTGCATCAGTAGGTCGTTGACGAGGCTCGATGCGCCGAAACGGAATCGGTCGGGGGTGAGCCAGTCGGGACCGAGCGTCTCATGGACGACCACGAGGTATTGGATCGCCTCTTTCGCACTCTTGATCCCGCCGGCCGGCTTCATCCCAACGACGCGTCCGGTGCGGTTCCAGTGCTCGCGAATCGCTTCGAGCATCACGAGCGTGACGGGGAGTGTGGCGGCCGGCGTCACCTTCCCAGTAGAGGTCTTGATGAAGTCAGCACCGGCTGCGATCGCAAGGACTGATGCGCGACGCACATCGTCGTAACTCCCAAGCTCGCCCGTCTCAAGGATGACCTTTAGATGTGCCGGACCGCAGGCGTCCTTCACCGCCACGATCTCGTCCCAGACCTTTGCGAAGTCTCCGGAGAGGAATGCGCCACGGTCGATCACCATGTCGATCTCATCCGCCCCCGCAGCAACGGCGTGCTTCGTCTCAGCGATCTTGAGGTCGAGCCAGGAGCGTCCG
>Ga0208783_10002473_pt1 | contig 10629 bp, 1 predicted proteins | sample DEB19_08_DNA_2_FD_184529 | JGI IMG/M metagenome (GOLD analysis project Ga0208783, IMG submission 184529) | Aqueous microbial communities from the Delaware River and Bay under freshwater to marine salinity gradient to study organic matter... | ecosystem: Environmental > Aquatic > Marine > Coastal... | reverse complement strand
CCAGAATGCTGACAGCAAGTCAAAGCAAGCGGATTGAAGCCAAGCTTGCCCTGCACCAGGAGGCGCTGAAGAAGCTACCCCCGGAAGCAGCGGCAGCCTTCAGAGCCCGGATGAAATGGCTCATGAAGGCGCACAAGCACCAGATCCCGCCCAGGGGTAATTGGTGGACGATATGGCTCTTACTTGCAGGCAGGGGCGCAGGTAAGACTAGAACAGCCGCCGAGGACGTTTGGCACACAGCCTGGACGACGCCCAACATCCGCATCTTGATCTCGGGCCCGACCTCGGCAGACATCCGCGACACGATGATCGAAGGCGAGTCAGGCCTGCTTAACTGCATGCCGGAGGAGATCCGGGTCAAGTACACCAGGAGCCTGCACGAGATCGTCCTTACGAACGGCTCCCTGATCAAAGGCATACCTGCCTCGGAGCCTGAGCGCTTCCGCGGTCCTCAGTGGCACCATGCTTGGTGCGACGAGTTGGCAGCCTGGGAATACCTCGATGCAGCTTGGGACCAGATCATGTTCTCGGTCCGCCTTGGCGATAAGCCGCGGATCGTTGTTACCACCACGCCCAAGCCCAAGCCGCTGATCATCGACCTGCTGAACCGAGACGGCGAGGACGTCGTCGTAACGCAGGCTTCGACCTACGACAACCTTGCCAACCTTGCCGGGACGTTCAAGCAGCAGATCTTGCAGTACGAAGGTACTTCCTTGGGCCGCCAGGAGATCCACGCTGAGATCATCGATCCGGAAGAGGCAGGGATCATCAAACGAGCCTGGATCAAGCTATGGCCATCAGAGAAGCCCTTCCCGCGGTTTGAGTTCGTCGTGCAGAGCTATGACGGCGCCTATACCGAGAAGACCATCAACGACCCGTCCGCCTGTAGCGTATGGGGCATCTTCAAGCCCAGCGAGGACAAAGGCTTTTGCGCCATGCTGATCGACTGCTGGGAAGAGCACTTGCAGTATCCAGACCTGAAGGAGAAGGTAATTGAAGACTTCGGCACGGTTTATGGCGACCCCAATGAATTCGGACAGGGCAAGAAGACTGACATGGTTCTGGTTGAAGACAAGTCCTCCGGCATCTCCCTCCTCCAGGACCTGGGGCGTGCCCACATACCATGTCGGTCATACAATCCCGGCGGAGCGGACAAGGTCCAGCGGGTCAACCTGATCGCCCCACTGATCAAGGCCGGTCGGGTGTATATTCCGGAGAGCACGAAGAACGAAGGCCATCCTCGGTCATGGGCTGAGCCCCTCGTCAATCAGCTTTGCGCCTTCCCTGAGGTCAGGCATGACGACCTCGTGGATACAACGTCCCAGGCCCTGCGCGTGCTGCGAGACATGGGATGGCTTGTCATTGATCCTCCGCCGCCGGATAATGACGACCAATACCCCGAGGACCGGCCTCGGCGGGTCAATCCTTACGCGGTTTAGGGACCACCATGCCAAACCCACGCGCCCAGAAGAATCCGACGTTCATCCCCCAGGCCCTGCAAGGCCTAGCCGACATGGGCCGCGGTGCGATAAGAGGCGCCCTGGCAGAAGGCTTGGGTACGGCAGGCGACATCACCCAGGCGCTGAGCAACATTAAGACGGCAGGCTTCATGCCAGCCATGCTTGCAAGGGGCCTACAAGGGCCTACAAGCGAAGAAATGAGCCACGCCTTACGAGGCATGACCCCGAACCCTTTAACGCAGCCTGACCGCGCTCACACGGCTAGATTCGGGCAGGACTTCGGGTCGATCCCACTGGGTGCGGCCGCAGGTACGGCAAGCGCAAACCTCGCGGCCAAGGCAAGCAACCGGTTGAAGAACATCCAGCAGACCCAGGCCATGATGCCCAGGCAGCCGAGGTCAGCGTCAGAGATCCTGCAGCCCAAGCTCTTTACGAACACCACCGAAACGCTTGCAGGCTATGCAGGCGATGCAATCAACAAGGCCATGCTCGGCGAGACGAGCGGCCTGCTGAGCAAGGCGCTTGACCCTGTCGCGCCAAGGAAGCTTTTCATCGGCCCAGGGTCTCAGTCATGGGACGAGCAGGCAGCCTTCAAGGCCTCGAAGATGGAGGCGGCCAAGGCTTCACCGCAAGAGATCTGGGCCAAGACCGGGACCTTCAGAGGGCCTGATGGCCATTGGCGCCAAGAGATCTCCGATAAGGACTCGGTGCTCGGCCTGTCGCAGACCAAGGGCAGTGCTGATGAGATCCTGAGGCACCCTGAGCTATATGTCGCCTACCCTGAGCTTGCCAGTACCAAGATGAACCTGTACGGCACCATGAAGGGAGCGCCTGAAATAAAGGCCTCGCTATCCGGCACGCCGAAGGAAGGCTTTCAGGTCGACATCTATGAGCCCGGAATCAAGGGCGGCCCCAGGCAGTCAGCCATTCACGAGATGCAGCATGCTATCCAGGACATCGAGGGCTTCTCGCCTGGAGGCAACAGGTCGCAGGCTTTCTTGTACCCAGGCTTTCAAGAGATCAAGCAGGAAACGCTTAAAATGCACAGGCCTGCTGGCGGACCCATCGACCCTGTCTTGCTGAACAATTTGGCGGCCGACAGCTACTACTACCGGCTTGGTGGTGAGGCCGAGGCCAGGGCAGCAGCGCGTCGGGCCAACATGGATGAGGCTGAGCGCAGGGCCACATTCCCGCTCGAGTCCTATGACATGCTGCCCGATAGAATCATCAACATCGCCCCCTACGCAAACGGCGGCATGGTAAGCGGCAGGCATAACGACGACGGCAGTGGCGCTATGGGTGCCGACTCCTGGAGAGCAGACAACGCGACAGGCGGTCTCGTGCAAATGGCTAAGGGCGGAACGCCTTACAAGGGCATCAATCCTATGGCTACCGGCCTGGGCAAGATGCTCGAGCAGTCAAAGGTCCGCAAGACCGCCTCAGAGCAAATGGCCTTAGCGCGACAGGCTGAGGTGAGCAAACAGGAGGCACTCCGGGCTCAGCGCCAGAAACAGCTTGCTGCATCCAAGACAGCACGCCTAGCAGCACTTGCTCCGAAGCTATCGACTTATGTGCCTGGATCAACCGCGGCGCCTGGATCAACCGCGGTTACTGGCTCCACTACAACGACGCCGCCGGGGTCATCAACAGCCGCCCCAGACGTCACTAATACCGTCAAGACGGCCCAACCCGCTGCAGAGCCTAAGTCGATACCAAGCTCAGTGGCCGACATCGCCCAAAGCGTATCTGAGAATGTCGTCCCGATGACAGCCGAAGAATATGCACAGGCAGGGTTGCGGTCAGAGCAGCTTCGCAAGGATCAATTCCTCAACAACGTCGAAGCACTGAAGATTGCCTTCCCCAACGATTGGTGGAACCGTGACATAGCAAGCTATTACGGCGGCAAGGACACCAATTGGCTTAACGAGACCATGAAGGGCATCAACGCTCAGGGCGCTGCAGCCAAGAATGCTTACGAGAATCCGCCACCTCTGGCCGATGAGGATTGGTTTGCCAAGACAGGTAACCCTTATATTTACCGAGACCCCAAGAGCGGTTATGGCGTATCCATGGAAGATGGCAAGCTTGGGTACTACAACCCTCAGGGTAATCTGCTGAGAAGAAGTATTGTCAGTGCCGAGGACCTTTACAAGAATGCCAATGAGTTTGGCATCAACCTCGGCGGCATTGGTTCGTTAGGTCAAAAGCTTGATGCTGCTGGCATTAACTATAAGCCCGGACAACTTTACCCCGGCACCGGATCAAACCTTGGTATTAACTTTGCTGACATTGCCGCAGGAAAGCTTGGCTCCGCATATGACTGGACGCAAGATCCGTTTGCCGCGCAAAAAGGGCCGGGAGCCACGGAGAGCCTCGCAGCTTCTCAAGCACTTGCACAAAAGCTCGGACTTGACCCCACAAAGTCGGAGAACTTGGCAACACTCTCCCCGCAAATGGCTGGAGACGTCACAAGACAATTCGTTGTCAGCACGCCAAGCATGTCTGGAACGCCAACTTACTCTTGGTACGACACGCAGCAGGCGGCCGACCAAGCCGCTCAGCAGTATGGCGGTACCGTCACCAACCTTGCTGGCCAGACCGTAGTCCCCAAAGGCGCTCGTGGCGGCCTCGTAAGCATGGCAGGCGGTGGTGTCGTCCGCATGAGTGATGGTGGCGGTAAGTTTGGGCTTGCGAAAGCAGGCGGGAAGCAGGCCGCGAAGGTCCTCAAGGCCCTCCCCGGTGAAAGCTTCCAGGGCAAGAGCGGTCTGTCGGCGCTTTCTCCCGACGAGGAGGCAAGGCGCATTATTGCCAAGATGGATCAGCCTTCGATCGAAGACGTGCTCAAGGCCATCGAAGAGCCCAAGCCCGTTACCGCAGCCCAGCGTGCAGCGGCTGGAAGGGCTGCGGCTAAGCAGATCGCAGCCACGCCGGTCCAAAAGCTTTCGGAGGTTTTGGGCAATCTAAACGTGGAAGGAAAGGGCTCACTTGGAGCAAGCCAGTCTGACCGCACAAAGGTTGGAGGCGGCAATATTGGAGGCGGTTTGTTTTCGGCTATTCAACATGCTGACCCGCTTTACGCAGGTAAGGCATGGGGCGTGGGCAACACGGCTACCGCCAGTAAGCTTGCTTCAAACTTTGCCGATCCCAACAAGTTCTTTACTACCCTGCTGGGCTCGGAGCATCAGCTTAAGACCAACCCAATCGTCTTTGAGAAGCTTAAACGAGGCTTCTTCCAGGCCATAAAGGAAGGCAAGCTCGGGCCTGAGCTTGAATCCAAGATCAACAAAAACCTTGAGCTAACCTTTGGCGAAGGTGCGCAGATCCGCGACCCTCAGATATGGAAGCAGGCCGACTCGTTTGAGAGACGCGCTGCTTTGGCTGACTTGATGCTTGGCCAGGGCAGGCCACCAAAAGAAGGGGGCGTGGCTCTTGGTGGCGAAAAGAGCGGCAAGGGCGTGATCTTCAAGCCAAGCGACATCCTGAAGGCGGAAACCGAGCCCATCTTGCTTCACCCCGAGCATGGCGGGACCGTGCCTGCTTACGCTATAGGCCCTAGGCTAGTGCAATTAACCGGAGAATATTCGGTTCGGCCAGACCTTCACCCAGGGTTTCCAGTGCTCATGGAGGGTAAAGATCTGAACGTCATGTTCAACCCCGTGCCAGGAGAAACGGCATTCCCGACTTTTGTTGAAGAGCTTGCAACCCCTAGCGCAAAGTATCCGAAGGGTAGAAAGCCACAGTATTTTGAGTGGACCCTTGGCCTTCCCGGCAAAGGTTTGCCCAGTGAATTGATAACCGATAAGTACCTTAAGCATTTGCAAAAGGAAGGATACAAGAAGGGCGGCAAGATCAAGAAGATGCAGGCAGGCGGCATAGCCAAGGCGGTAAAGAGCGGCCTCCAGGCCCTCGAGAAGCCTGCCAAGCAGACCATCACGTCGGCCATTGACCCCACTACCGACATCGCAAGCAGGCTGACCCAGCCCGATCGGATTAACCTGTTACCTATGCCCAGCCGGTGGTTCCTGGACCCCAAGAACAATCCGGGCGTCCAGAAGCTTGTCGAGAAAGTGTTGGACGTAAACAACATGAAGCGCTCGGACTTCTACTCAGGCGCCTTCGTGAACCCAAGGACCGGCGAGGTCATGGACAAGAAGGTCATGCAGGACGTCGGCGTGCTGATCAATCCAGCAACCGGCAGGCCCATGATGAGCGCCGAGAAGGAAGTGGACCTCACCATCGGCGATCGCAACAAGGGCTCGAAAACCAAGTCAAACCTCGTGCGCAAGCAGCTTTACGAGACCGAAGGCGACCCCATCCTTAAGGACCTGGACTTCCTGGTTGCCATCGAGCAATCCGGCATGGGACATAAGTATGGGCTGGCCACCGAGTACGCTACGCCTGCTGAGATGTTCAACACGATGACCGGCGACAACCCGACCTTGCGGCCGATGAGCCGCGGCGATGTCTTCGGGATCGGCGACATCGTTGGGCGCATGTCTATGAAGTCGAGCAAGATGCCGCACGATGTTTACGAGTCCTTACTGATTGCACCCAAGGGCTCTGACGTCCAGGGCGTGAAGCTAAGCAAGAAGAAGGGCGGTCTGATAAAGGGGCGCAAATGAAACCCATCAACCCGTTTACTGCAAACCTGCCCAAGAAGGCCGCGAAAAAGATCGCGAAGAAGCCCACCGCCAGTGAGGAGGCTTTTGAGCTTGCAAGGATTCGCGCAGCGTTACCGGTAGAAAAGGGTGGCCTTGGCCTGCCTGCAAACAATACGGCGGCTGACAGGGCTGCAGCCATGGGTTTTACCAAGGATACCTACCACGGGTCCTTGTACAACATCCCCAAGTTTGAAATCAGGAAGGCCTCGACCGAGAGCCATGCCGGTAAGGGTGTCTACTCCACAAGCAGCCCTGAGGACGCAAGCCTGAATTACGCAAGCGTCTATGGCCCCGACCCCAAGGCTAAGATCGAAAGGTCAGCAGAGAGTCGCGATCGCTATCCGAAATTCTCGCTTGCCGCCCTGGAAGAAGAGGGCCTAACGCCTCGGCGTCAAGAAGTCCTGGCCAGCAACGCGATTAACGCAGAGAACCTGGGCGTCGTTTACCCGCTCAAAGTAAGAGCAGATCAGTCTGTCCATATCGACAAGCCAGAGGCTGATGTCTTGAAGGTAGGTCCGTTTGAGCGCTTTGACGAAGCCACGGAGCGGTACGTTGATACCGAAGGGACGCCTGCATTTACGAAAGCTCTTGACGAGTTTGATGCGCTAGGCGGTGAGCCGAACGACATTTATGATTTTGTTCAAAATTATGGCGACGAATTTGGCAGGGTAAGCGCAAGCGATCTGTTTAATGCTGTCAAGAAATCAGCCCAAAGCACGCCATTGATCGATCCAAACACGGACGATTACGTTTCCGGAGGCGTGGCTGCGGCTAACTTTCTTAAGCACTTTGGCGTTGACGAGATCCGGCATACACCGTCGTTCAACAATCAGCAACTGAACATCGCCAAAGAGCACACAATCAGCCTAAATCCTGAGAACGTCCGGTCCCGCTTTGCCGCGTTCGATCCCTTCCGAAAGTCTTCAGCAATCGCCGCAGCACTTGGAGTTGCAGCGCCTGATTTGATGGCGGAAGAGATTAAGGAATACGAGAAGAAAGCCGCCGGGGGAGCCATCAAGAAGGCAGCCAAGTCCTTGACGGCAGCCGAACGGAAGGCCAACCTAGACAAGTTCCTCGAGCCAAGCGCAGTGCAGATGCGCCTTTACCACGGGACGACTGCAACTGAAGGTGGTAAGGGCCAGGAAGCTTTACGCCAATTGCGTCCGAGCAAAGAAGGCGCCCTTGGATCAGGCGTCTACATGACGCCAAAAACAGCTATGGCAGACGAATACACTTTTAGGGGTAGCGATCCCTTGGAAGCAGGCGGAAATATTTTGCCTCTGTTTGCGCAAATAAAAAACCCGTTGATCCTGAATGGAAGGGTTTCAAGAGATCCCATGATCGAGGCTTTGATAAAGCTTGGCATGGATGAAAGCAAAGCTACTCGCACGGTTGAGCGTGCTTACGAGAACAAAGGCTACATCGGCAAAGAGGTTGAGTCTCGTGCTCGTGCCCAGGGCTTTGATGGTTTGTTGCAGTACGACCGAGATGGCAGCCTCTCCGAGGTGGTGTCCTACAACCCAAGCGCCATTAAAAGTGCGCTTGGTAACGAGGGCACCTACGATACTTCGGTCCCCTTGCTGAATAAGGCCGAAGGCGGCCTGATCCGCATGCAAGACGGTGGCGATCCGACGCAGATGTTCAACTTCAACCCCATGGCCGCCAAAGCTGCTGCACAAGAGCGTATGCGCCGTGAGGCTGAGGAAGCCAAGCGGTACAAGAGCGTGATGGGCACTACGCCGCAGGACCTGCTCAGACGCGTTGAGCCGCCCCCAGCAGAGATGACCGAGACGCCCCGGTCGGTTATGCCAACCACGATCGATCGGGCCGTGGTGAGCGGTTTGCAGGCCCTTGGCGCCCCTACATCACAAGCGCGAGGCATCAACCAGTTGCTGGATAAAAGCGTTGGCATGTTTGTGCCCGATCCCGAGCGCCTGTATCACGAAACAGCCGAGGCTGCAAAAGAAAACGACTACTTGAAGTTTCTTACCGGACCGGCTTTTGAGGCGGCGCTTGCCTACACCCCATTAGCACGCACAGGCGCCAAACTTGCGATGCCTGCAATCAAGGCGGCTGGAAGGGAAGCCCTTCGTCCCATCGACAGCGCCATGTTCGGACAGGGTCCACTGGCAGACGTTTTAAGGCTTTCCTCGCCCCTTAACGTCAATGCACCTGTTAGCAAGCTTGGCTTTTACAATCCCATCGAAGAGACGGCCACTACCCTGCAGCGCAAGCAAGGGCCGGGTCAGGCCTTTCTGAATGAGTTCACCAAGGCAGGGATCAGCAAGCAGCGCCTCGAGGATGCAGGCCTTGCGCAAAAGCTTGCTGCCGCGCCCAACGTCACGCGTGAAGAGGTCCAGGCTATGACCAAGGGCACCATGCCCGATGTCGAGGAAGTGGTCCTGAGCAGGTCTGTCATACCGCCCTATATGAAAGGGTTTGCCAATCTGCATATGCCGAACATCGATGTCAACGATTACAGGCAGATTAACCAGTTGCGCAAGATTGCCGATGAGCGTTATCAGAAGGCCCTTGCGGAAAACGACTTAGACGCCGCTGAGTTTGCGATGAAGGCCGAAGAGGACATCAACAAGTTCAGCCGGACTCACAGCTATGGCACCAAGCCTGGGGAGCGGCTGACTGAGTACCACGAGTATCAAGAACCGGGCGGCAAAAATTACCGCGAGGTCTTGCTCAAGGTCCCGTCTTCAGAAAAGTACGACGACAACTTCCGCTCGTCGCACTGGTCAGATCCCAACGTCATTTCTCATATCAGGATGAATGACCGCGTGGACGCCGACAACAAAAACGTCCTCTTCATCGAGGAGCTTCAGTCTGACTGGGCGCAGGAGGGGCGTAAGCATGGGTTCAAAGACGATCCAACATTAGAAGATCGATTCAATAAACTCGCTGAAGAGCATCGTAATGTAGTTGCTAAGCGCAGTGAATTAGTAGTTGATCCCCAGCGCCAAGATGAATACAAAGCTTTGGCTGACAGAGAAAATGTTCTCGTTAAGGAGATGAATAAACTTCACGATGCGAAGCAGTATGGCCCTCTGTCTGGCCCGTTTGTCAAAAACACCAACGAATGGGTTGACCTATCCCTGAAGAACATCATCAGGCGTGCAGTTGATGAGGGCTACGACCGCGTTGCGTTCATTGACGGATACAAGTCCTTCCTGCGCTTTCCGCAAGACGCCCAGGGCAATTCCACTGAAGCAGGTATGCGCAAGTTCTACGACGAGATCATCCCCGGCAGGCTCAAGGCCCTGGTTGGTAAGGACAATGTCCGAACCATCCCAGGCATTACGCAACAGCGGCCGCTTGATGTTTCGCTGCAAGGCGATCGGTACTATGTGGTCGACGCTGATACCGACATTGCGATACCAGATCATCCTGGATTCCGAAGCCTTGAAAGGGCCGAGCAATACCTTGACGAGTTGTACAGCAAGTCAAAGTCCATGGACCAGATCGGGTTCGACATTACCCCCGAGATCCGTGAGAAATTTAGCCAGCCCATCCCGTATAAACATGGAGGGGTGGTGAAAATGGCGGCGGGCGGTGCAAAGAAGCTCAAGCGTGCAGCCGAGGCCATTGCAAAGTTCCAAGACCCCCAGGCCACCAAGATCCAGGAGTGGCAGTGGAGGCCCCTGGCTGAGGTTAACAAGCAGCTTAAACTTGCCGAAGTGCCGGACTACATCCAGCGCGGGTACGGAGACTTCATGATCGAGCAGGGCAAACGGGCCGCTGCCGGTAACCTTGGAGTCCGGGACCTGATCAAGGCCTACGGTATTACCCAGTCGAGCATTGGCCGCGGCGGTTTGTCCTACGACACGGCAACCAAGGCAGGCTTGAAGGTGCCGAAGACCGAAGGGCTGGTAAGGCCGGAGGGCGCCTTCGCTGAATGGCTGGGCTCCAAGCAGGGGCAGAAGTTCCTCGACGACGCCGAGAAGGGCGTGGTCAACGAGAAAGCCCTGGACGACATTCGGGCCAAGTTCGCACCCTTCGGCAAAGCCAACCAGCTTACCGAGCAGCTTCGGTATGGCGTCAACAACGTGTCGACCCTGGTCCCGCAAATGCAGCAGGCGCTTGTCGGATCGTCTGATGAGTACCGCGACTGGGCCGAAAGCATTAAGGGCATAGCAGGCGCTAAAAGCGGTTTTATAGGCTCGATGCTGGGCCGTGGCGACTTACCTACCCTGGACGCAAGGCAGCTTAACCTGCACTCCCTGGAGAGCCCTGTAGCCCCCCAGACGATGATGCAAAGGGGTAAGGGGCTAGGCGCTCGTGAAGCAGTCGATCGCTTGGCGGCTAGGCAGTCTGCACTTGGTCTTGATATTGATCCATCGCTTGACCCGTATTACCAGCACCTAGCGCACCACGCGGTCTGGGATAAAGTAGCCGACGAGAAGACGACCCACGAAGATCTTATGAGGGCGTTGCGTGGCTACAAAGAGGGCGGAGAGCCCGATACCGACGCTATGCGTCTTGAAATGATGAGGAAATCA
>Ga0208783_10002472_pt1 | contig 10629 bp, 12 predicted proteins | sample DEB19_08_DNA_2_FD_184529 | JGI IMG/M metagenome (GOLD analysis project Ga0208783, IMG submission 184529) | Aqueous microbial communities from the Delaware River and Bay under freshwater to marine salinity gradient to study organic matter... | ecosystem: Environmental > Aquatic > Marine >... | reverse complement strand
CGCGACGGATTCGTGTTCGCCGATGTCATACCCGCAACGGATCGTCTGTCTCACTGAAGAGACCACCGAGACCCTCTACCTGCTCGGCGAGGGCGATCGGGTGGTCGGCATTTCCGGCTACACGGTGCGCCCGCCCGAGGCGCGGCAAAAGCCGAAGATCTCCTCGTTCCTCCACGCCCGGTACGAAAAGATCGAGGCGCTCAAGCCGGACCTGATTCTCGCTTTCTCGGATCTGCAGGCCGAGATCACCAATGATCTGGTGAAGAAGGGGTATTCCGTCTTCACTTTCAACCAACGCAGTGTCGCCGAGATCCTGCAGATGATTCGCGTGCTGGCCGGCATTGTCGGCGTTGCCGCCAAGGGCGAGGCACTCGCGGCCACACTCGAGCGTGACCTCGACGTGATCCGCGAACGCGCCGCAAGACGCCGGACGCGCCCGAAGGTGTTCTTCGAAGAGTGGTACGACCCGCTGATCAGCGGCATTCGCTGGACGGAAGAACTCGTGCAGATGGCAGGCGGCGACCCGATCTTCCCTGAGCTGGCCAACGCGAGCCTGGCAAAGGATCGCATCGTGACCGGCGAACAGGTCATCGCCAGGGCACCGGACGTGATCATCGGATCGTGGTGCGGCAAGCCGGTGCGAAAAGAACGGATCGCGGCTCGTCCCGGGTGGGACCAGGTGCCGGCCGTCAAGAACGGCCATATCTACGAGGTGAAATCCACCTACATCCTGCAGCCGGGGCCGGCGGCCCTCACCGAAGGTGTCGCCCAGATCGAACGCATCCTGGCCCGCATCTAGCCCGCAGAAGGCGGGGCAAACGCCGCCGCCAGCGAGGCACGGCCGCGCCGTTTTTTTCATGGTCAGAGGCGAAGCCTCGCTAAGATATAGGGATGTCTAGAATCGCTTTTGCCCTCCTAGTGACCTTGGCCACCGCGGCGTGCGGCGGTAACAACTCGCCCGCCAGCGCACCAGCCCCATCCGCTAACGCGTGGGCAGTCGTGGACGGCAAGGAAATCACCAAAGACGAAGTTGAGAAGGCCTACCGGCGCAATGCGCCCGGCGCCAATCAGCCGCAGCCGTCCGAAGAAGAAGTCGTGACCGCGAAGCTGAACCTGCTGAACGAGATGATCGTCCAGGAGCTGTTGCTCGCAAAGGCCGCGGCCTTGAAGATCGAACTGCCCGCCGCCGACCTCGACAAGGCTTACGACGAAGCCAAGAAGGACATCCCGCCGTCAGCGTTCGAGGAGGAGCTGAAGTCCCGCAACCTCACCGTCGCCGACATGCGCGAAGACCTGCGCCGCAACCTGCTGGCGCAGAAGGTGGTCGATCAGGAAGTCGTCGCGAAGGCGACGCCGACCGACGCGGAGATCACCGCGTTCTTCGAGTCCAACAAGGCGCAGTTCAACCGCACCGAAGACGCCGTGCGCATCGCGCAGATCGTCATCACGCCGGTCCGCGAGCAGCAGCGCACGAACCGTACCGGCAGCGATGCGTCGACGCCCCAGGAAGCCACCGCAAAGGCGCAGATGATCATGCAGCGCCTCAAGGACGGCGCGCCGTTTGGCGATCTCGCCACCGACTACTCGGAAGATGGCGAGTCGGCCCAGCGCGGCGGCGATCTTGGCTTCGTCCCGGTCTCGGCGCTGAACCAGGCACCGCCGCAGCTCCGTGACGCGGTGATGAAGGCCAACCCGGGCAACGTGCAGCTGGTCAGCAACGGCGGCGCGCACACGATCGTGCTCACGGTCGCCAAAGACAAGGCCGGCCAGAAGGACCTCAGCATGCCGGAGGTCAAGGAAGGCATCACGTCGATGCTGAAGGGTCGCCGCGAGCAGTTGCTGCGCGCGTCCTACCTGACCAACCTGCGTAACGATGCGATCGTCAACAACGTGCTCGCGAAGCAGGTGGTGAGCGCCGGCGGCAAGGTGCCCGCGGGTGCGGCGACGCCGGCCGTGGCGCCGGCAGCGGCCGCAGAGCCGGCCAAGAAGTAACTAGACGAACAACGGCAGCGAGGCGTCGATCTTCGGAAAGACGCCCTCGCGCTGTCCCCACTCCAACATCACCCTGACGGCGCGCTCGTCGAGCGCGCGCGTGTAGTCATTCACATACAGCTCAATGTGGCGACGCGTGACGTCGGGATCCATTTCCTGCGCGTTGGCCGCGACGTAGTCCTGGCTGGCCTGAGGGTGTGAGAACGCGTACTCGACGCTGGCCCGCAACGCGGCGTCGACAGCCGGCGCCAGGTGAGCGAGGTCGCGACGGATCGCAATGGCGGCGAGCGGCAACGGCGACTGCATCCGCTCTTCCCAGACGCTGCCGAGGTCGGCGAGCAGGGTGAGCCCCTTGGCTTCAAAGGTAAAACGCCCTTCGTGGATCAGGACTCCGCAATCCACGTCGCCACCCAGGACGGCATCCTCGATCTGGTCGAAGCGCATCACCACCGTCTCGAAGCGGCCAAGTTGCCGTAGCAGCAAGGCGGCCGTCGTGCGTTCCCCGGGGATCGCAATGCGCCCGCCAACGTTCCGCTTCGTCTTCGCGACGACGATCGGCCCGACACCGAAGCCGGCCGCGCCGCCGGCCCGCAGTAACACCAGCCGGTCCCAAAGACCGTGACCGTAGGCATTGATCGACACCTTGGTGATCTCGCTGGACGCACCGGCCGCGCGAATGTTCAGCGCCTCAATATCGTCGAGATGCGGACGCAGCGCCGGGCCGGGCACCAGGCCATGGACGATCGCGTGAAAGGCGAACGTGTCGTTCGGGCAGGGTGAGAACGCGAAGTCGAGCGGTCGGTCGGGGCTCACTGTTGATCGATCCAGCGAAGCAGGGTTTCCTGCGCGGCCGCCGACGCCTCTTTGATCCGCCATGATTTGGTGTCGCGATTCGTGACGGCATTGCTGATGCCGCGAATCTCGCCAACCGGCACTCCGTGCAGGTGAGCGACGTGGGCGATGGCCGCGCCCTCCATGTTTTCGACCGCACCGCCGGTCCGCCTTTCGATCTCTCGTGCCACCAGATCCGTCCCGGTGCATGTCGACACCGTCACAAAACGCGCCCGGCGTTCTGCCGGAAACACCTGCATCGGCAATTCGTTGAACAGCGGCTCAGGGCCTGGCACGACCGGAAATCCCATCGCTTTCATGTCAATGAAGCCCTCGCGACTCTGCGCACCAAGATCGCCATAGACCTCGGTGTCCGCGCACACCACCTCACCCAGCAGCAATCCTGATGAGGGGTACGCGCCGGCGATGCCGCAGCTGATGATGGCGCGTGGACGCTGTTGCAGGATTGCCACGGTCACGCCGTGCGCGGCGTTGACCGGCCCGACGCCCGTGACCAGCGTCGTCACATTCGAACGCCCGGCCAGCCGGTCGCGCAGCATCGCGGCCTCGAACTCCGTGGCCGTGCAAACGAGGAGCATTTGGAAAGGATAGCCGAAGGGAGCGGTCTACTGCGTGCAGCGAGGAGCGGCGACGTTCACACCCTGCATGACCATCGCGCGATAGTTGGCAATTTCCTCTTCGCAACGCGACTTCTTGCTCTTCTGCCAGACCTGGTTGGCTGCCCAGAACGCGAGCGCGGAGATGGGCAGGCCGGGCGTCCGATAAATCGGCGGCGTCCAGAACTCGATCATCTGGTTATGGGTGGGAGCCGTGCCCGGCACCGCCCCGTTGAACAGGTCGATGCCCTTGAGCACCTCGATCTTCGGCGCCATGCCGTAAACCTGCACGTTGAACTCGAGACGGACCCCATCCGGGTTGCTCTTGTCACGCTCGGATGCCACGAACAGGCCACGCTGGATACGGGACAACGACACGCCCATCTTTGTAGCGTCGACAGAGGTGTCGGCCTTGGTCTCGGCAGCCGGCGACGCCTGAACAGCCTGAGGCTCTGCCAGCGCCGGCGCCGCGAGTCCAAGGATCAGGCCGACCAGCGCAAATCTCCGCATATGCCAATTATGACGAGAAAAGCCGCTCGACAGTCTGTATGACGGGCATAATTACGGCGGTGACCGTAGAAACAATACGGGAGGGAGTCGAGCGTCGGCTGGCGTATCTCTTTATCGCCTTCTCGGTCTTACCGCCGGTCTTCTTCACCATACAAGACATCCTCGCAGATCAGCCCACGAGCAGGATCCTGACGAGAGGGCTGCCACTCGTCGCCGGTCTGGTGAACGTGGCCATACTGTCTTTCAGCCGACGGGGCGTTCGGCAGGTGACGCCCTGAATCGCCGTCGTCACCGCCGCGGCACTGGTGATCAGCACCGCAGCTCGACCAGACGCCGAACTCGTTCCGCTGCGCGGACGCATGCTCCAGCCGATGTTGATGTTCCTGATGCTGCCCAACAGCCTGGTCCGTCAGGCGGGCCCTCCGGTGGTGCTGTCGAGCATCTTCATCGTGCTGCGGCTGTGGCGTGTCGAGAACCTGCCGCCGCTTGATTTCGTCAACGACGCGCTCATGCTGATCTTTCTCCACACGGCGGGTGTGCTGTTTGTCTCGTGGAGGATCGCCATGGAGCGCGACCTCGGGAATGCGTGGCATGAACAGAGGGAAGCCCGGCTGGCCGCCGAAGCGGCGCGGGCGGCGGTCCGGACGCTGAAGGGCATCATTCCGGTGTGCGCGTTTTGTAAGAAGATTCACGCCGACAGTAACTGGACGGCGATCGAGCAGTACGTCAGCGCACGGACCGACGCCAGGTTTTCCCACGGGCTGTGTCCCACCTGTCGCGTCGACCAGTACCCCGACTTTCCACCGGCGTCTCGCTAGAGCATTCCGAGTTCCAGCTTGGCCGCATCTGACATGTGGTCCTTCGTCCAGATCGGCTCCCACACCACTTCGACCTTCGCATCAGACACGCCCTCCACAGAGCGCGCCTTGTCGCGCACGTCGACGGGCAGTTGCTGGGCCGCGGGACAGTTCGGCGACGTGAGGGTCATCTTCACGCCGACGTGCCCGGTCGCGTCCACCAGCACTTCATAGATCAAGCCCATCTCATAGATGTTGACCGGGATTTCGGGGTCAAACACCGTCTTCAGGGCCTCAATCACCTTCGGCGCGATCTCTTCCATCTTCACCGGGTCGGGAATGATGTCGGAGGTGGATTGGCTGACGGCGTGAGCAGCGCTATCTTCAGGCAGCCCGCCGGTGGTCATGGTTGGAAGAATGGTCATTCGGTCGATACCGGTCCGTCGGCTTCATGGGCCACGGCCGCCTTCATGGTGTGCCACGCCAGGCTGGCGCACTTTACACGCGTCGGGAACTCACGCACGCCAGCCAGCACCGACAGCTTGCCCAGATCGGCCGGCGGCGTGTCCGGATTCGACGTGATCATGTTGTGAAACTCTTCAAACAGCGCACGCGCCTCGGGAACGGTCTTGCCCTTGAGCGCGTCGGTCATCAATGACGCGGACGCTTTCGAGATCGCGCAACCCGACCCCTGAAACGCCACGTCCTTGATCACGTCACCATCGAGCGAGATGTACAGCGTCAGCCGGTCGCCGCACAGCGGATTGAAGCCTTCCTGCTTTGCCGTCGCGCCGTCGATGACGCGAAAGTTGTGCGGGCGGCGGTTGTGATCCAGGATGACCTCCTGGTAGAGCTCACTCAGTTCACTCACGCGAACAATTCCTTCACTTTCCACAGCCCCTTGACGAGCACGTCGATGTCCTCGCGCGTGTTGTAGATCGCCAGCGAAGCGCGGATCGTAGCAGGGATGCAGAACTTGTCCATCACCGGCTGGGCGCAGTGTTGACCGGTGCGCACCGCGATGCCCTGCTGATCGAGGATCGTGCCCGCGTCATGCGGATGGATGCCTTCGATCAGGAACGACAGCACACCCGTCTTGTGCTTGGCTTCGCCGATGATCCGCACGCCGTCGACAGCGCTGACCGCGCGCGTTGCATACTCGAGCACATCGTCCTCGTGCGCGAGTGCGGCCTGGCGATCGATCGACATCAGGTAGTCGATGTCGGCGCCGAACCCGGCCACGCCGGCGATGTTTGGCGTGCCCGCTTCAAACTTATAGGGAATCTGGTTGTACTGCGTCTTCTCGAACGTGACGCTGGCGATCATGTCGCCGCCACCCTGATAGGGCGGCATGGCCTCCAGGAGGGCCTTGCGTCCGTAAAGCACGCCTGTGCCGGTCGGCCCGAACATCTTGTGGCTCGACAGCACGTAGAAGTCGCAATCAAGATCCTGCACGTCGATCACCAGGTGCGGCGCCGCCTGCGCGCCATCGACCAGCACCACGGCGCCAACCGCATGCGCCTGCGCGATCATCGACTTCACCGGGTTGATCGTGCCGAGCGCATTTGAGACGTGACAGATCGCGACGATCTTCGTGTTCGCGGTCAGCAAACGCGCGTAGGCATCGAGGTCGAGTTCGCCGGCGTCGTTGATCGGCACCACCTTGATCGCCGCACCGGTCTGCTCCGCGATCAACTGCCACGGCACGATATTCGAGTGATGCTCGAGCCATGACAGGACGATCTCGTCGCCGGCGTTCAGCTTCGATCGGCCGTAGCTGTTGGCCACCAGGTTGATGCCGTCGGTCGTGCCCTTGGTCAGGACGATGGTGTTGGAATCGGCCGCGTTCAGGAACGCCGTGGCCTTCTTGCGCGCCCCTTCATACAACCCGGTCGCCCGTTCGCTCAACAGGTGCGTAGCACGATGGATGTTCGCGTTCGCGTGGCGATAGTAATCATCGGTCGCCTTGATGACCGACGCCGGCTTCTGGCTGGTGTTGGCGCTGTCGAGGTAGACCAGCGGCTTGCCATGGACACGCTCCGACAAGATCGGAAAGTCCGCGCGGACCTTGGCGATGTCGAAGGCAACCGAAGACAGCCGGGAGCCGGGCGCCGCCGTCGTCACGCCTTCAACTCCACATCGCGCGACAGCGCGGCGAAGAAATTGGTCTCGATCTGCTCGCGCAGGGCCGGAATCTTCAGGCCTTCCAGCACTTCACCGGCGAAGGCGTGCAGCAGCATGTCGCGCGCTTCGATGCGCGTCAGGCCGCGGGCCTGCAGGTAGAACATCGCCTCTTCGTCGAGCTGGCCGACCGCGGCACCGTGCGTGCACTTGACGTCGTCGGCAAAGATCTCGAGCTGCGGGTTCGAGTTGATGGTCGCATCATCCGACAACAGCAACGCGCGATTGGTCTGCTTGGCGTCGGTTTTCTGCGCATCGAGGCGGACGATGATCCGGCCGTTGAACACCGCCCTGGCCTTGCCGGCCAGGATGCCTTTGTAGAGCTCGTGGCTGGTGCAATGCGGCATCGCGTGATCGAGCGACGTGTGCGTATCCATCAGGCGATCGCCGTCAGCGAGATACACGCCGTTCATGGTGCAGTCGGCGCCTTCACCCTTGAGCGCAATGCCAACGTCGTGCCGCTGAATGCGCGCACCGGTCGAGAAGGCGTGTGAGTTGAACACGCCCTTGGCAGCAACGTGCGCCTGGATATTGGCGATGTGGTACGCCCGCTCCGACTCGCGCTGATCGGTGTAGTAGTCGACGATCGCACCTTCGTTGACGACCACTTCGACGACGGCGTTGTTGAAATACACGTCGTCCTTCGCGCCGACGTAGGTGTGCGCGATCCTGACCTGGCTGTTCGCGCCCGCAACCACGAGCACGCGCGGGTGTGCCGCGACCACCTGGCCATCGCCACCGGTCACGGTGACAATGTGAATCGGGGTCTCAACAACCGCACCAGGGGTCACGAAGATCGCCACACCGTCGTCGAGATGGGCGGTATTGAGCGCGGCCAGCGGATGCGCGTCGAGATTGAACACCGTCGCAAGGTGCTGCTCGAGACCGTCCGTGCCGTCGCGGGCGCCATCGCGCAAACCGGCAATGCGAATGCCCTTGGGCATCGCGCTCAGGTCCGACAGGCCTGCAGCAAACTGGCCATTGACGATCGCCAGCCGCACCGCGCCCGGCACGTTGACTGCCGCGACCAATGACGCGGCCTGGCCAAACGAGCCCGCGGCCGGCACAAACGTCGTTTCGGCAATCGGCGTGATGTTCGTAAAGCGCCAGTCCTCGTTCCTGGTCGTCGGGAAGCCGACGTCTGCAAACCGCCTCGCCGCCGCATCGCGGCGTTCCTTCACCCAGGCGGCCTGGGCCACTGCCTGTGTCACTTGCGGGCTCCTGCCAAGGGCGCATAGCCCTTCTCTTCGAGTTCCAGCGCGAGCTCACGACCACCGGAGCGAACGATCCGGCCGTCGCTGAGCACGTGCACGTAGTCCGGCACGATGTAGTTGAGCAGCCGCTGGTAGTGCGTCACCACCACGAACGAGCGCTCGGGGCTGCGCATCGCGTTGACGCCTTCGGAAACGACGCGCAGCGCGTCGATGTCGAGGCCCGAATCGGTTTCGTCGAGCAGCGCCAGCGCCGGCTCGAGCACGGCCATGTGGAAGATCTCGTTGCGCTTCTTTTCGCCGCCCGAGAAGCCTTCGTTCACCGACCGCTGCAGCATCGAGTCATCGATGTGGAGGACCTTCAGCTTCTCCTTCACGACCTTCATGAAGTCGATGGCGTCGAGCTCGTCGAGGCCCTGCTGCTTGCGCTTGGCGTTGAGTGCGGCCTTCAGAAAGTAGGCGTTGTTGACGCCGGGAATCTCCACCGGGTACTGGAACGCCATGAACACGCCCTCGCGGGCGCGCTCGTCGGGATCCATGTCGAGCAGATCCTTGCCGTTGTAGAGCACCTCGCCATCGGTGACTTCGTACCCCGGATGGCCCGACAACGCGCGCGCGAAAGTGCTCTTGCCAGAGCCATTCGGCCCCATGATGGCGTGCACCTCGCCGGGCTTCACCGTGAGGTTGATGCCCTTCAGGATTTCCTTGTCTTCGACGCGAACCTTGAGATTCTTGACCTCTAGCAACATGTCCTAACCGACCGATCCTTCCAGGGAAATACCCAACAGTTTCTGTGCTTCGACGGCAAACTCCATCGGCAGCTCGCGGAACACTTCCTTGCAGAAGCCGCTGACGATCATGTTGATCGCGTCTTCCTTGGCAATGCCGCGCGACTCGCAGTAGAAGATCTGGTCTTCGCCGATCTTCGACGTCGAGGCTTCGTGTTCCACCTTGGCGCTGGTGTTCTTGATTTCCAGGTACGGGAACGTGTGCGCGCCGCAGCGATCGCCGATCAGCAGCGAATCGCACTGCGAGTAGTTGCGCGCGTTGGTGGCGTTCTTGCCGATCTTGACGGCGCCGCGATAGGTGTTCTGCCCTCGGCCGGCCGAGATGCCCTTCGACACGATGGTGCTGCGGGTGTTCTTCCCGAGGTGGATCATCTTGGTGCCGGTGTCCGCCTGCTGGAAGTTGTTGGTCACGGCCACCGAGTAGAACTCGCCGACCGAGTCGTGGCCCTGCAGGATGCAGCTTGGGTATTTCCAGGTCACCGACGAACCAGTCTCGACCTGCGTCCAGGTGATCTTCGAGCGATCGCCCTTGCAGATGCCGCGCTTGGTCACGAAGTTGTAGATGCCGCCCTTGCCGTTCTTGTCGCCGGGGTACCAGTTCTGGACGGTCGAGTACTTGATCGTGGCGTCGGTGTGCGCCACCAGCTCCACCACCGCGGCATGCAGCTGGTTCTCGTCGCGCTTCGGCGCCGTGCAGCCTTCGAGGTAGCTGACGGTGGCGCCTTCATCGGCCACAATCAGCGTGCGCTCGAACTGCCCGGTGTTCTGGGCATTGATGCGGAAGTAGGTCGACAGTTCCATCGGGCACTTCACGCCCTTCGGGATGTAGACGAAGCTGCCGTCGCTGAATACCGCGGAGTTCAGGGCCGCGAAGTAGTTGTCGGTGTGCGGCACGACCGAGCCGAGGTATTGCTTCACCAGCTCCGGGTGCTCCTTCACCGCTTCCGAGAACGAGCAGAAGATAATGCCCAGCTCGGCAAGCTTGCTGCGGAACGTCGTCGCCACCGACACCGAGTCGAACACCGCGTCCACGGCGACATTGGACAGCAGCTTCTGTTCCTCGATCGGGATGCCGAGCTTGTCGAAGGTGGCGCGGATCTCAGGATCGACCTCGTCGAGGCTGTTCAGCTTCTTTTTTTCCTTCGGCGCCGCATAGTAGCTGGTGCCCTGGTAGTCGATCGGCCCGTAGAAAACGTTCTGCCACTTGGGCTCTTCCATCTTGAGCCACGCGCGGAACGCCTTGAGCCGCCATTCGAGCAGCCATTCAGGTTCGCCCTTCTTCGACGAGATCATCCGGACGATGTCCTCGTTGAGGCCCTGAGGGGCAATATCCTGCTCGACGTCTGTCACGAACCCGTACTTGTATTCGGTGTTCGCGAGTTTTTCGATCTGTTCGGTTGCGGTGCTCATAATCAGCTGTCAGCTTTCGGCTCTTCTGCTCTCGGCTAGGCCGAAAAGCTTTCTCCACACCCGCACGTGCTCTTGGCGTGCGGATTCTTCAAGGTGAAACTGGTCGCCAGCAGGTTGTGCTCGTCGAAGTCGAGCACGGTGCCGTCGAGCAGCTTGAGGCTGCGTGGATCGATGAACACCCTGGCGCCATCCGATCCCACGAACACCTCGTCGCTCTCTTTCGCGGCGGCGTCGAACGCAAATACGTAGCTGAAGCCCGAACAGCCACCCGCTTTCACGGCAATCCGCAGAC
>Ga0208783_10002471_pt1 | contig 10631 bp, 22 predicted proteins | sample DEB19_08_DNA_2_FD_184529 | JGI IMG/M metagenome (GOLD analysis project Ga0208783, IMG submission 184529) | Aqueous microbial communities from the Delaware River and Bay under freshwater to marine salinity gradient to study organic matter... | ecosystem: Environmental > Aquatic > Marine >... | reverse complement strand
CGCTGGCCCACAGCCTCGACAATCTGCCCCTGCAACGCACTCCGCTGTTTATCGGTCATCATAAATGTCCTCCCCTCCTCTTATCCCCCCACCTCGCAACCAGCAAGCGCAACCCCCTCAGGCTCAAGCGGGCCAAGCTCATCCTCCATGCGTTCCAGCAGGCTCCGCCCATCCTCGCCCAATGCCTTCATGTACTCATCCATCCGCTTCCCGCCCCCACCACAGAAGGCCAGCACCATCGCATCCGCACGGTCCGGGCTGTTCACACCTCTGGCGCGTAGCTCATCCTTACCCTCCAGCGTGAGCTTGCCCTTCCCGTTCGTCCGGACCTTGCGGCTCACGAACTGCTGAAGCAGAACCTCGTCGGTCCCTACGGGTCCCAGGTTCACCTTCCCCTCCTCCACCATCCGACCGAACTCGATCCACATCTCAGCCGCACGGTTCACGAACTGATCATCCCGGATGGCACGCTCCCCGAAGTTCACTCGGCGCACATCCCAGCCCTCCGCTCTCAGGGCGTCGCACATCACAACCCCCATGCCTCCTACGTCGGCATAGATATCCTCAGCCTTCAGCTTCCACTTCCTGAACTCCGCGATGAACCGGCCCACGCTGGCCATCGTGTCCTTGTCCCGCCAGCGGATCAGGGCCTTCACCGTGTTCCCCTGTCTGACGACCATCACGCTCTCGTCGCCGCCGGCTGAGAAGTCGCAGCCCGCGGTCAGGCGGTGGCCGTCCGTATCCTCCTTGGGTGGGCCACTGACCACCTTCTGCCAATCAGCCGTCTTCACCGCCGTCAGGCTCCCATCATCCTCCATGAACTCCGCGTAGATCATCGAACGCACCAGCGGGTGCCCCTCTCCCCAGCGGGCCATCTGCTCATCAATCCACTCCTTCCGGATATGCGGACAGTCGTAAGCGGTCACCGTGAAGGTCTGCCACTTGCCATCGTTGCGGCGGAACACATCGTAGAAGTACCCGGAGCTTCCACCCGGGCTGCTCATCAGCAGAGTCCGCGTCGGCTGGCACCGTTCCATCGACTGGAATATCCCGTCCGGTACCGCCTTCGCCTCATCAACTATGTACATCAGGTCATTGCTCGGACCCTGCACGTGCCAGCCCTCCGCCTTCTCCGGGTTGCTCGCGCTGAAACCGATGCACCGGCTGATCAGCTCCTGGCCATCCACTTTCTTCGGGTACACGTAGCGAATCTCACCATCCTTGATCGAGAAGCCGTTCTCCTCGCCACCCAACCCATTGATCATCTTCCGCAGATGAGGCCACAGAGCGTCGGCCACCTGTCGGTACACGCCAGCCGTACACACCACCAAGCTCCCCGGCCATCGGAGCATGTGCCAGATGACCGCCGAAGCGGCGACCATGCTCGTTTTGCCAGAGCCGTTAGCGGCTTTCAGGGCTACCTTCGAGTGCTTCTCGTTCAACGCCCCGAGCACTGCCTCCTGCCAGGGATATACATCGCGTAGGCCAAGCATCATCTTCGGGAAGTTCTTCAGCTGCTGAGCCTCCTCCAGGAGCTTGCGCTGCTTCCACGCAGGGATGTGAGAACCCATTCCGAGTGAAGTGGATTTCTTACGCTTAATTTGCTTGACTGGCATAAAATTGAGGTCGGTAGGGGGAGGGGGTATACAGGTAACACCCACCCCCCTCTTGGGGGTGGTCCTCCCCCCGTGGTGTTATTTGCTCCCTCCGAATGCTCCTAGTAGGGCACCGCTTACCGATAACTCTTTCCCTCCCTTGCCAGTGTGCTCAAGTTGAGCACGGGCTACGTATCCGCGGGTTCTCTCCAGTAACCAAGCGGACCCTTGCCAACCTGGGCCGCAGGAGCGGACGACGGAGGTGAGGTCATACTCGCCCCTGGTTTTCGCAGCATCGATCTCCTCCTTTCGTTCGGGGTATCGGAGCAAGTACTTGGCGAAGGTCTTATCCGTCATGCCCGCAAGGTGACACAAGCGATCGAAAGGGATCCCGAGTGAAGCGCCGTCGAGGACCCGGTTCCAATCGGAAGGAGCAACCTCCTTTGGTGGAGGACCTTTTTTTAGTGGCTTCCGGACAGAAGGAATTGGTGCCCCCTTCCTTTCCACCCTTTCCACCTGCAGTTCTTCCTTGTTTCCCTTCCTGGCCATACCCCCTTCCTAGCCTCCGGAAAGCAACTCACCACTAAAAACCAGCAACTCGCCCCTTTTTTGTGGTCAAATGTTGACCAGTGTCTTAAATAGTCGGCTCCAATGAAAAACGCAGCAACGACCGCAACGACCGAACGCCCCTTCGCTTCCTACACCAACGCGGGTTGGGATCGCCCCGGAACATATGTTCCGATTGCCGCAGTGAGTCCGACGCCTGACTGGGCGGCTGACTTTGCAGGCCAGCAACACGGCAATCATGAAATCTTGACGGGAACTCCGGACGATTGCTGGTGCATGTTGTTTGTCCGCTTTGGTCCCGATGAGCGGATTGATCGCCACCCCCCGGGCGATTGGCTGATTTACTATCGGTACGATCACGACTTCGGTACGCAGGATCATCGCTTGTTCGTCGCGGCCCGTATCGTCGCCCAGTGACCGGATCCGGTGGATTACCCGCAAGGGTGATCCATCTGGTCCGGCCATAGTGGCCGGTTCTCAAACACCATGAAAACCAAAGCAAAACGCATTCTCGCGGCCCTCTTTTGGCTCGCGATCATCACCTTAATTGTCCTCAACGGGCTCCGGGAGCAATCCCTTTGGATCGGAGGTTCCCTGTGAACCCTCCGGAGCACTACATCCCGAACCTCATCGCCTACGTGCAGTGTACGCGCCGATACGGGCACTGTTACGTTCACGCCTGCGTCCGCCAATCCATGTTCCGTTTCGATGGTGTCCTAGGTGAAGTTGGTGGGCGACGGGTCCGCCTTACTTGGACGGGTTGGGGGCGTTCACTCCAATTTGGTGGCCACAAATACAAAGCCCACGCCCGCTATGGTGATGGAAAGCCCGTCCCTAGCGCCTTGCTTCGTTCCATCGTTCCCATTTCCGAAGGAGGTTCCCTGTGAACGGCTTCATTCTCCATGAGGACAGCGCCCGCGTGATCATCGCGACCGGATTTGAATCCCCTTCCGACAACCGGAAGACGGGACCGATGATCCAAATTTGGATCCTTGTCCGTTCCATGGATCCCGTCCGCGCAATTCAGGAAGGGCTCGACAGGCTCATTTGCGGCAATTGCGTCCATCGGGGCGACGGGGCCGGAGGCGGCCGTTCATGCTACGTCAACGTCGGCCAAGCCCCCCTTGGCATCTATCGCGCATGGAAAGCGGGCGCTTATCTTCCGTTGCCCTCAGTCTCCGTATTCTCCGGTCGGCGTGTTCGCTTTGGAGCCTACGGGGATCCCACGCATCTCCCCCTTAGCCTTGCGCTGGCCATTGCGGGCGCTTCGTCGGGTTGGACAGGTTACACCCACCAATGGCGAAAGCCTAGCCTCCAAGGTTGGAAGCAACTATTGATGGCCAGCGTCGATACCGCGGCTGAACTTGTGATCGCAAGATCGATGGGCTGGAGTACCTTTAGAGTGACCCCGGACCTCGATCATCACTCGATCGAAACCCTTTGCGCCAGTGACCGCTCCGGAACCCCGTGTTCGGACTGCCTCGCCTGCGCGGGTGCCCGTTCCGGTGTCCGTTCCGTTTTCATTCCCGTCCACGGAACCGGAGCCCGGCATTTCAAGGAAGGAGTTTCCAAGTGAAAACCGCCTTCGATTTGATTCAACGCGACGCATTCAAGTCCGCCGTGGGCCGTGCCATATTCTGCTCTCACCCCGACTGCGGGGTGATTCTCGATTATCGGCGGGCCGTGGAGCTCTCAGCCTGTAAGGGTCCGCATTACGTGTCTGTGAAGGTATTCTGCGCCGACTGCGCCGACCGTGTGCGCCCGGTAATTGAGAGCAAACTCGGTCCCCTTGGATTGCGCCTAGAGGTTGTCGACGGGAGGCAGTTTCGATGACCGACCTATTCCGCGCCCTAGGGTATCTCTTACTCGCCGCCCTCTTCGTTGCCCTCATGGCGCTTTCGGCACTCGCAGGCAACGGCCGATAGTCGGCCACTCATTCGCCACTCACCCCTAGGTTCCCCCTAGGGGCTTTTCTTTGCCCGGATCCGGTGTCCACTCGCCCCGCCATTCCGGAGCCCGCCTTGCCCTGATTGCGCCCCGTCGCTGGCCCTTCCTTTCTTCCTTTCCGGACCCCTAGTGAACCCGACCCCCGCCCCCAGGTTCCCCCCCCTAGGACACCCAATGTCCTACCAGGTGAGACATTCAATGTCCTACCCGCTCATGCCGGGCTATGCCCCGCACCCCGCACCGGCCCATACCCCATACCAGATTCGGAATTCGGAAACCCGGAATCCGGAACCCGCTGGCCCCGAGCATGGAGCGGTAGAAAGGAGCGGTAGAAAGTGGGCCAATCACATCCATCTCGGCCTCATGAACTCAATGAGATGCTTGTTATCCGGATACTCCGACTTGGCTTGATCAAACGACTGCTCAAACAGCTTGGTGAACTGTTCTTTGAACTGCCATGAAGAGCGATCAACAGCCACGTTTCGCTCTGCCTGTTTACACATAACATACGATCTGAGTTTTCCTTTGATCTCATTCAGCTCCCAATCCTGCCATGTCTCCATGTGCAATAGCTTGGAGTAGCGCCTTCTGATTCTCTTATTAACATACTCGCACCTGTCATGGAGTGTCTCGAAGAATAGGTCTGATAATATGTTATTGCACTCATGGCATGATGGAGTGGTGATACCAAAGTACGCCCCTGCATTTCCTTGTCGTCGTTCAGATGAGAGCATTGAGAACGGAACCACATGGTCCCGATCGGTTGGCTCGGTTCCGCAGTAGAAGCAAGTGGACCACGATCCGAAACGGAAGTGGTGCGGCACCCAAGAGTCGAGTTTGGCCAGCAATTCCTTGCTCGGCTCGGTCGTTTTGAGGTTTGAGAACTTCATCACGAGCATTTGAGGCTCTGAACATGGATTTGCAAGCGGCAAAACACCATCCCGGAGCCCCGTCCTTTCTGGCGATCGGAAACCCTCGTTCGCAAATCTATGCGGAAGCACCCCTCCGACGCACTGGCGACCCCTTTCCGCTCCAGCGCGGGGCATCCCTGCTCCTCCACCACAACCGCTCTTCCTGGTTCGTGGCGATCGGACGCAAGAATTGAATGATCCATAGTGGTGTACCCGAGCGGAGGAGCGAACGAGCGATTTCGCAATCGGGAGTGCTTTGACCTGTGGCTGCCCCCGATCGCTTTTAAGCGATATTAGGGGGAGCAGCCACTCCCCTATTGAGAGGGGATAGTGGGGGCCGCCTAGGGGGGAGGGTTTACCGGAAAAGGGGGGCCGCATAGGCCTATGGGGTACCCCCTAGGCGTCCCCCCTAGTGATTCGGGAGCTCGATGTGGGCGCGGTAGGCGGCGAGCAGCTTCCGGTGCTTGGTTTCGAGGGATTCGAGGCGGATCTCCAGCGCCCGGATCCGGTCGGAATCGGTGTGTCGGATGGAGCGGTTGTCGATGCCGTGCCAGGTGCGGTCGAGCTTGTCGAATACAATGATCCGACGCTTCCTCAATTCATTGAACAGCTTGTTGGCCCGCTCAATATCACAAGCCAGCGCCTGCGATATGTGGATAACCACCTCGCTCGACGCGATTGTCTTATCGTGCTTGAGCGGCGGCATCTTCCCGAACTGATCGCGGTATGTCATATCCGATCCTTTCTCTTCTGCTTATTGGTATACGGTTTCTTCTCCTTGAGCTGTGCGCCGGTCATGACCATGGGGTTGTATTCCTCCCATTTGATGTGCTCGGTCCCGTGCTGGAGGCTGAGCATTGGTTTTGCGAGCCGTGATCCGCGCTTGCAGAAGGCCAACTGGAAGCGCCTAGGTTGATGTTGGCCTACTTCTGCCAGGACGGCGATCTCACGCGCCCAGTTGGCGAGCTCAGAGCTTCCGAACCCGGCGTGGGCGAGTTCCATGGTGGTCATGGGTTCCCCGTCCTTGCGCTGGGCTTTGGAGATGTGGTGCATCCAGATCCACGCGACCTTGGTCTGGTGGAGGATTGGCTGGAGCTTGTTGCGCAGGAACACGCTGACCTCGCCCTGATCGCTGAGATCGCCGCCGAAGTAGGAGAAGAGCGGATCGGCCACGATGACATCGAGCTTGGAGCGAAGGATGAACCGGCGGGCGTAAGCCAGGAATGCGTCACCGGTGCGGACGGCCTCGGTGCGGAATTCAAGTTGGTGTTGGAGCGATCGCATCTCGTCGGGCTTGAGGTCGAGTCCATGGCCTACGCCTTGGAAGGCTTCGGCGAGGTCGCCCTTGTCGTTCTCGGCTTGGATGACCCCGATCTTCAATGGCCGCACCGGAGCGATGCCGAAGAAGTCCTTGCCGAGGCACCACCGGATGACGATCTGCATCATGAGGGAGGACTTCCCGATGCCGGTGCCGCCGCTGAGGATCATGGAGGAACCGCGGGTGAGCCACCGTTTGCCGATGAGGTTGTCCGGATCGTTGTCCGAATCAAAGTGCATCAGGTCTTTGATCGACACGATCGTGGCGCTGTCGTCGATGGACTCGCGGTCGGTGAGCCACTCTTCCCACGAGCGAGCGCCTATGGAGTTGGCCAACAGCTTCTGCTTCTCCGCGCCACGCCATGCGCCCGGGAGCCGGGAGAACCGCGATGGGTTCTTGTTCTTGGGATCGATGCCCGGGATGCTGCTGTAGATCAGATCCCTGCGGGCGTCCCATTCCTTGCGATTGGGTGCATCGACGCGGACCCAGGCATGGATGGATTTGCCACCGGAGTCGATGAGGACGCTGATGGGCAGGCCCGAGGAGCGAAGGAGCTGTTCCTGCTCGGCCTTGGGCTTGGAATCGAACTCCACCAGGACATGGCGGTAGGCCATGACATCGTTGTCGGATCCGCTGTAGAGGTTGGGCTTGAACGGATTGATACGGACGAAGACGCCCTGATTCCGATCGGGTCGGAAGAGGATGGATTCGGGATCATCGAAGCGAGCGATCCAATCCTCGATGGGGAGGAAGGAACCGCTGGTCATGGGGGTACCGTCCTCGACCTGCTCGCAGATGCAGACCACCTCTGTGGCAGCGAAGGCTGATGTGAGGAACCGCTGGAACTCCGATGCGTCGTGCGAGGCCGGGATGGGGGCTGCGGGAGGGTTTGATGGCGAAGCCGGCTCATCATGGCCCACGGCTGGAGCGGGCTTGGGCTTGTTGAAGGTTACCTTTGTTATATCGAATGGAGCGGTTCCTTGTGCATGAGAGCCTTCAGCAAGGTGCCCGCGGGGCTTGGAGTGGGACTTCTCATTGGCCTGCCTGATCTTGTGGAGGAGTTCGCGGTCCTGCCATGGCGGCTGGCATGAGCGGTTCCAATCGGACAGGAGCGCGAATGCGTCGGTGTCGGATAGGCCGAAGCCATGGACGAGACCCACGGCGGCGGTGTAGGTTTGCGAGTGCCCTCCGGATCCGGAGATGGCTGGCGGTACCTTGGCGAGCCAAAGCGCCGCTCGTTCGAGGAGCGTTGTCATGTCGTTGCGTTGCTGGTGCGGACCTGTGGCCTACTTCTTCTTGCGGAGGGTGCCCTTCTCTTTCATGGCCTTGAACATCTCGACTTCCATCATGCGTTTGATGGCTTGGGTCTTGGTGGGGTAGGTGCCCATGTTCTTGTGATGGGTCTTGGACTCGACCTTATAACCCGCTTTGGTTTTCTTGATCATAGGGTTTGAAGATGCGGTTGAACTCTTGTGAATTGCGAACGAAAAGAGACCCGTCTCGACTGTAGATGGTTACAGTGCGGCGGGTCTCTCCGAGACGATATTGTCCTTGGCCTATGACTTCGACGATTACGGATCCGTTGTGAATGTTGACGAATCGTCCTGTTGAAGTGGCGGGCTGTCCTTGGTGATCCATGTGTGTTGAGTGCGAGATTTCTTGGGGAATGAGATCCATCCTTTCTGGACTCCGTAGGCGATGAGGCGTGGGGCATCTTCGATGAGCTTTCGGTTCACATCGCTCATGATGGTCTTCTCTTCCGCGGTGAGTGGTTCGGGCTTCTTATTGGTTTCGAGTCTCCATGAGTACCATGGCTGCTCGTGTCGTGGGGTTTTCATGATGGTGTCACCCGGGATAGGATGCAATTACAGTAGCTTCCCTTGGTCTTGGCTGTGCATTTGGGGTGGTGGATGGGGCTGGCCAGGATGTGTGCTGTCAGTTCGTTGGTGAGGGTGACGAGCAGGAGGATCCGGTCAGCGGCTTCAGCGCAGACGACATTGGCTGCGCCGTCTTCACTGTGGATCTGCTGGGCGAGGATCTTGAGGGCGCTTGCAAGGTCGCGTGTCGAGGAATGGCTCATGGTTGTTTGTGGACTTTGATTCCGTTGCCTTTCTGATCGACCAACTCAACGGCTCGAACATTCTCCAAGCGGGCCAGAGTCTTGATCATCTCGAAGTGATCATGAGCTTGGGCCACGCAGGTGAGGTGGATATCACCGTCGCCGTAGTTGGTCTTCAGGTTCTCTTTGGTTCTATCACGCCACACTCGGACGGTGATCCCGCCTGAGAGGGTGACCACCTTGATGGATTCGACGAGTGGGAATGAGTGACGGCTCATAGGGGTTTGTTGCAGTGCGGACAGAACTTCTCGGTGCGTGAGATTCGGCTGTTGGCGGTGTTGGCTACCGGCTGAATGCCAAGCCACTCGCAGAGTTCAGAGTACGAAGTGGCACCATAGTTGGCCCACTTGAATGGCCTGATGTCACCGGTATTGACCGCGTGGATGGCGACCTCGCGTGAGGTGATGTGGAGCTTCGATAGGATCGCCACGTTGCGGGCGCTGAGTCCGTGGGTCCACAGGTTCTCATTCTCCTTGAGTGTCTTGGCGGATCGTAGGATCTGGTGGACGCGCTGCTTGGTGAACCCGAGTTGTTGGCCAATGGCCTTGTAGGTGTGGCCTTTGGATCGGAGTTCAGTGACTTGGTTTATGGACTCTCTGAGTTTCATCGAAGGGGTATTTGGACTGCTCGGTATCGTTTGTTGGCCTTGTGGCACTGCATGCACAGGCCGGTCTGAGTTGTGCAGCCGCAGCCCAAGCATGCGGCCAATTCGTGACATAACTGCTTCCATCGTTGTAGTTCCTCTACTTCTTGTTGTTTTGGTTTTGGTTCTTGATTTTCCATACGCTGGTTAAAGACACGCCATACTTCTTGGCCAACTCTCTGTAGGTGTAGGTTGGGTGGGCTTCGAGGATCGCGGCCTTGATGTCGTCTGGAACGCTGTACCACTTACGGTTTGGACCGGGAGGAATCTCCCGTTTCTTTGCCGTGGTGGTGACGGTGACGGTGCCGAGCATCCGCTGCATCGACTCCTTGGTCAACCCAAATCTTGCTAGCTGGTTCATTTTCTTATTGGTCGCTGGCGACGCTGACTACGAAGTCGAAGTTCGTCTGCCAGGAATCGTTGAGTTCGTTGTAGCTGTTGTTCTTGATCTTCCACGTTCGCGGGTCGCGGGTGGCTTTGGTGTGTCGGCACCGGATGCGAACGTCGATGGATTGGAGTGCGGAGTTTCGGAGGTGGTGGTGGTGAGGAAGTTCGTGGAGCAGGATGGTCATACCTTTTCGGTGAGTGATCTTAGGTACCTGTTCCTCTCCTTCGGTTTGACGTTGATGAGGTATTGGATTGCGCCGCAGGCGTTGAGGCTGGCCGTGTGTTCCCAGTCCTTATGGAACCAATACTCATTCCATTGTTCGCTAGGAACGACGACAACCTGTCCGGTTCTCTTGTGCTTGAAGACAAATGCGGCAGGTCCGATTGGTACGTTCATCGTCCCTCCAACCATTTCTTGAGGTCGTTCAGTTCGTCCTCTTTGCGTTCCAGATCCTTGATCCGCTCACGGGCTTTGAGTAGCGCCATGCGATATCGGTCGGACCTCGTTCCAAGCGTGTAGATGTACTCGCCGTCCTCGATGACCCTTGTTTTGTAGGCTTTGACGTCCAATTCCAGCTCAAGGACACGACTGTTCGCTCCAGCCAGTTGCCGCTCTAGCTGACGGGCGAATCCAGCCTTTACGAACTGGATTAAATCCCACGTTATGTATGCCTGCCGGTCTGTGCGCGGTGTATCGCTGACCTTTTTGTTGGCCTTAACAAGATGGCTCATGGCTTCACCCCCTTCCCAATCTTAGCGTCGTCCCATCCTTGCAACAGGTTGTCCATTCGGATGGTTCTCATGCTCGGAGATGGAGGGTTGATGAATGCGTACATTGCGTTGCCAGCTATTTCGAGTTCTCGGATGCGCTGATCGTAATACTTCCTCTCACCTTCGAGCTTGTCCCACAGAGCGCGGAGACGGTTTTCGAGTTGTGTGACGCACTGCTTAAGATCTTCGTTCTCCTTCGCCATGTCTCCGATGGATTTGCACAAGCGTGCGTGCGCTTCGTATTCCGGGTTCATCGCTTGTTCTCCTTTGCTCGCTGCCATGCATTGGCCAGCAGCCGATAGTTTGAGTCGGAAATAGTACCGTCCTTCAGCCACTCAAGCAGCTCGTCACCAGTACTCTTGAGTAGCTTGAT
>Ga0208783_10002470_pt1 | contig 10631 bp, 21 predicted proteins | sample DEB19_08_DNA_2_FD_184529 | JGI IMG/M metagenome (GOLD analysis project Ga0208783, IMG submission 184529) | Aqueous microbial communities from the Delaware River and Bay under freshwater to marine salinity gradient to study organic matter... | ecosystem: Environmental > Aquatic > Marine >... | reverse complement strand
TGCGGCATGCCAAGCGCGCGGAGATGGTCCAGTTTTGCCTCAATCGGCCTGCGACCGTCTCCAAGGTACTCGCACCGCAGCACCGAGCATTGCACCCAATGCCGAGGCTGTAGCGCCACTACTGCAGCCTCTACGCGGTCAGCGATGGTGTTCAAGATCACATCGGGCCGAAACCCCGTAATGCTCGGGCCGCGCCCGTGATAGTCGGCGATCGCTTGGCACGGCGACACCCCGGGCCATCCGACGTTGACCCGGCTGTGCCCATACTCGCGCGACCACTTCCACAAAAGGTCGTCCAATTCTGCATCATTCAACATCCGTCCCTCCCGGTTTCCATCGACACCCGTCGCATTCCCATCCATTCCGAACCGGATGCGCCTGCGGCCCTCTGCCCACGTCCTGCACGTCTTTCCACGATCCGCACCCCTGCGACATCAGATGCGGCCACGTCGTCGGCGCGATGCCGCGATCCATATCGCCGGGATGGTGCAGGCCTTCCCACGGGCGGCGGTTGTGGCACCACGGCCTCATACGCGAGCCCCAAGGTTCCAGAACCGAATCAGCCCATTCTTCCGGCGTTTCGCCTGATACCAAGCTTTTCGAGTCTCGCCGGCACAGCGCCAGCGGTTCAGGTCATCCGGCTGAATGTCGATGTGCGAGCAGACAGGCTGCGAAAAGAACAACTCGTATTCGCTGATGATCCTGTGATTCTCGACGGATCGCGTTCGCTTTTCTGCGACCGCTATTGCTGTGGCCGTGCGCCAAGGGTGAGTCATTCGCCGCCTCGCTTGATCGCAGCCACAATCGCCAGCGCATCGGACACGGACTCGACGATGTGGACCGGGTAGCCGTCCCATTCCTGATGCCACTCGACCTGATCCGGAGTCAGCGCGCGGCGTGATGGCGACTTGTCGCCGTCCTTGATCTCGACAAACGCCAGCGCGCGAACAGTCGGGATGCCGATCAGCAGATCGGGGCAGCCGTCGCCGACCGCTGCCAAGTCCTGTACGTTGCACCCGACCATTTCAAGCGCCTTGACAACGGCGTTGTGGTTGGCGTCTTTGCGGGGGTTGCGCCTCATGCTGCGGCCCTCAAGACCAAGCCGCCCCATTGGGACGCGAAAGCATCCGCGATTCCCTGATAGGTACGGCTGCGGTCTTTCCAGCGCGTAGCCGACGGCCCCATGCGGTGAATTCGCGGCTCGCGCCCATCAACGATGTTTGTCGGCACCAGCGGCGGAAGCCCGCGCAGCCACAGGCCCGTTTCTTTAAGTTCGCCGTGTCCAAACTGCCACGGCTGGATGTATTGCGTTGCAGGTACGGGGATCAGGTGCGAGCGCGGATTCTCGACAGCTATTCGCGGGATCGGTGCGTTCAGCAGCAGGTCGAAGAATTCCAGCGATTCAGCCAACAGCTTGCGCCTCGCCTCGCCAACCGGCTTGCCCGACTTCAACGCCGGCTGGTCTTTCAGCCAGCGCATTCCAGACCGCGCCATGTACGTGCATGTCGGGTGCGCAACCATCAAGTCCCATCCATCCGAAATCACGTCGCGCACGTCGCCCTGATAGTGCGGTCCAGGCGCTTCGGTCGGAAGCAAGTCACATGACATCGCATCGTGACCGTGACGGATGAATGCGTCACGGACTCGTCCGGAGTATTCGCAAGCGACAAGCACGCGCATCACGCCACCTCCCCAACCGGATGCCAAAACCGCACGCCAGACCGCGACGGCTTGCACTCCACCAGCGCGCGGCGTTCGAGTTCGTGCAAGTCCTCACCCACGGCCTTGACGCTTTTTCGCAGCTTGCCCGGTATGCACGGCATCAGCTCCGCCTCGGTTGCCGGCCCGTCGTTTCGAAGCGATCGCAGGATGATTCGCTGCGTCGGTGACAGTTCGCCAGAACTGCATTGCGCGCTCGCGGCCGTAGTAGGCCCAGTAGAGGTTGAACAAGGTTTCATCGGTGACTGTCCTGTCTATGTCCATGCAGTCGGAAAACTCGGCGGTTATCCGTTATCACTACTATTCGTGCGGCTAACGGGTGTTAGCCGGCATCGGCACTAGCAACGTGGCGCCATCTGCGCGAGCCCACCACGGGGACCAGACACGCGCACAAATCCCATAGTTCCACCAAACATTCTCGCCGCGCTTGCGCAACTTTCTAGCGCGCTTGGCGCTGACTATTCGCAACTCGCCAGATTGCACTCGTGCTAGCTCGCGGTGCTCCAGGATGTCGAATGGTGCAAGGCTCATAATTCCCTCCTTTGTGGTCTGCCGTCTAACTAGCCAATCGAGCGGACGCTGACGCGCCGCTCATTGCCGGTGTTATGACTTGATGCCAGTCGCCCGGCGCAGTGCTTGCTTATGCGATCCGCGCGCGAAGTAGTCGCGTTTCGGCTCGGCGTCGAAGCGGTTGAAGGGAGTGCGCTTCGCGGCCTTCTTCTTCGGCTTCTTCGCCTTGCGCACGGTCACGATGTGGCCGCACGCGCGGAGCAAGGTGTCGAAGGCGTCCGCTGCCGGGTGGTCGGATTCGTCGCGGTGGCGGTCATTTGAGAGCAAGCCTCCCAGTTCGAATCAGTGCGTCATGTGTCAAGACGATGGCGCGATCCATTTGCGCGCGGCGTTCATCACGCGACAGGTTTTTCCCGTTGTCGATTTCGTGGTGATGCTCAGGGCACAACGCGGCAGTCAGGTGCGCCGCCGATTTCTGGCCCATGCCGCGGTCGCGGTTGCTGTGCGCAACCTGCACGCCATGCTGGCCGCACAAAACGCAACATTCGATCGAAGCCACAGCCTCGAACCACCGACGGTCTGCGGCGGCCGTCATGCCTCCTCCCTCAATTCGCGCTTGACCTCGAACCACGTCGGGTCCGGGTCCGGGATGTAGATTCCGTGCTGCGCGCCGAAACGCTGGACGAATGCCACGTAATCCGCGAAGTCGGACTTGTTCAACACCGATCGCTTGCCGTCTGCATCCGTCGTCGTTGTGCGCAGCGGGACTTGAACAACGCGCTTGCCCGGAAGCACCTTGTCGCGCCACCCGAAATACGTCCCGCACAGATACTCGCTGATGTCGTCGCGCTCGTATCCGGTCGCATCGCCCAGGAGCTTGTAGGCGACGCCGTTGAGATATCGGCACTGCGGATTGCTGCGCGGCTCGCTGTACGGTTCAACCGTGACGCGCCAGTTCTTGTGCGGGTTTAGCTTCGCCACGAAGCCGACAAGGTTTTCGATGACGCGCGAGCGGCCTGGATTGTTCGCGCGAAGAACGAAGGTGCTCATTCGCCACCTGCCCTGTATTGCCGCTTGCGGATTCCAGACCCAGACTTCTGCCCATCGACCGGAGCAATCCACGGCCCAGGTTGGTGTTCCATGTCTTCGATGCGCGTGCATGCGCCGTTCCAGAGCGCGTAGACGGTTCCCGTCTCGATGTCGCGTCCCTTGCTGATGATGATTTCCACAACGTCCTGATACCCGTTGCGCGGGATGCCCTGTTGCACGTAGTAGTCGTCGCGGTACAGGAACAGGATCACGTCGGCGTCCTGTTCGATGGCCCCGGACTCGCGTAGGTCGGACATGATCGGGCGTTTGTTCGCGCGCTCCTCGACCTTGCGACTAAGCTGGCAAAGCAGGTTGACCGGGATGCCGAGAGACTTCGCGAGTCCTTTCAGTTCGCGCGTGATGTCGCCGTATTCGGTGGACTCTTTCGTCTTGCCTGGACGGCCCATGATGTGCAGATGGTCGATCCAGATCGCGGCGAGCGGCGATCGCATGTGCTCGCGACGCGCCCGGAGCTTGAGCTGATCGATCGTGATTCCCGGCGTGTCGTCGACGATGATGCGGGCATCGCGCAACTGTGCGACTGCGGTGCTGATCTTCGACCAGGCCACGTCATCGGCTTCGTCAGGCTCGCGCATGAACCGGCTGTTGACGCCCGTCAGCGCGCAGGCTGCGCGGCTGTAGAGCTGCTCCGCCGACATTTCCAGCGAGAACACCAGATGATTGCCCTTCGCGTTCGGCGCCAGTGCGGCTGCGGTGACGGCGCACATTTCCGCTGCCGTCTTTCCCGACCCAGGACGCCCAGCCAAGATGATCAACTGATCGCGCTGCAGCCCGCCCGTCGCAGCATTCAGCGCGCCCCACGGCGTCGGAATGCCGGGAATGCCGCCCTGCTGCATGCGCTGTTGGAGTCCGGCGAACCACGACTTGCCGATGTCGGCCATCGACCGTGCGCCGCGAAGTCGCGTCGATCCCGAAACCTGCATCAGCCGTTGCACGGCCTCGGCAGCCAGATCCTTCGAGGTTTGGCCCCTCGCCACGAACGCAGCGCCGGCCGTTTCCGTGGTCACATCGATGATCGTTCGCAGCGCCGACTTCTCGCGCACGATATCGGCATAGGCCACGATGTTTGCCGCGCTTGGCGTGTTGTTCGCCAGCTCGAGGATGTAGCTCGACCCGCCGACCAGTTCGGCAATGCCCTGAGCCTCGAACCATTCGCCCATCGTCACCGCATCGCACGGCTGATTCGTTTCTGCCAGTTCGCAGATCGCGCGGTAGATCAGCGCATGGTCGCGGCGGTAGAAGTCGGACTCCGACAGCCAGCCGGCGATGTCGGTCAGACGCTCCGGCGCCAGCATCAGGCCGCCGAGTACCGACTGTTCGGCTTCGGTTGAATGCGGCGGGACGCGCAGGGTATCGGTCACGGTCAGTCCATGCTATCCAGCAAATCGCCTTGCGCGTCATTCATCCCAAGCCGATTGTCTACGGCCGCTTCCATATTGCGCACGGCCTGACGGTAATAGCTGGTCTTGAGTTCGACGCCGACGCCACGCCGACATTTTGAAACGGCAGAGTACGGCTCGCTTCCAACGCCCATAAATGGCGTGAAAACAACCTCTCCAGGGTTGCTACGCATCTGCACAACACGGTCAATCACGTCTAGTTGCAACGGATGCACGTGCTTTTCGTCGTCGTCTTCCTTCGATTCTTCATAGGGCAAAACGCGACCGAGACGGATGTCGTCCCAGATCGATGATGCATAGCGACGCCAGATCCAATGTGAGAATCGGTTAGCTTTCTGGTCCCCATTGAACCCGCGAAGCGCGCGCACGTCGGTCGGCATCTTTGAATCATCGCCCGCGTATTCGAGGAATCCGACAGGGTTCGCAACCGGTACCGGATTCGTTCCGCGCTTCCGGAAAATGATTACGTAGTCGGCCGAAGCAACTCCGCACATGACGGAATCATCAACAGCCGTCATGTGCGCGAGATTCTTTTGCATCGTGCGACGGCGAACTCCGAGCGGTTCTTTCCACACGCTATGCCGCGCGATGAACTCGAATCCGTGCTTCGCGTGCAGCCGGATGATGTCGCCAGGAAAGTCCGTGTAGGAATCGAACTGGCAATTCCCGTTCGGGACATCCATACAGTGAACAGCGCTGCAACGTCCGGGCATGGTGATTCGCGCGAGTTCGGCAACAACGAAATCATAGTGTTCCATGAACTGTTCGTAATCGCGGCAATTCGACAAGTCGCGCTCGTCGGAGCTGTAGTTGTATAGGCCACCGAACGGCGGTGAATAGATCGAAAGATGCACACTATTGTCCGGCATCCCTCGCATCACTTCCATGCAATCCGCGTTGTAGATCGCATAGTTTTCGGTCACGACTTGTTGTTTCACAGCCATTGCGGAATCTCCATTGTTTGATTGTGAGAGCGATCAGCGCGGAAGCCGATGGCGTTGTTCATCTCTGCGACAAGGTTGGCGAACATGCGCTGCGCCTGCATGGCCTTGCGGTTCTGATTCTCGATGACCTTCGCTTCGCCTTCGGTGTGAACGATGTCGACACGCACGGGCGACTGTTGGCCAAAGCGCCAGCATCGGCGAACGGCTTGGTAATACTGTTCATAGCTGTGAGATGGAAAGTAAGTAACGTGCGCGCAGTGCTGGAAATTCAGACCCATCGCGCCGATCTTTGGTTTCGTCACCAGAACGCGAATGTCCCCATTGATGAAGTCGATGAACCGCTGTTCTTTCACTTCATCCGAATGCTTACCAGCAACCTGAACCGCTCCAGGTATCAGCTTTTCGAGCAAGTCAGTTTCCTCGTTCAGTTGTGCCCAAACAAGCGCTGGCTTCCCGTGCGCAACAAGCTCTGCGACCTTTTCGCATCGCTCCCGTACCGTGCGCTTCTTTTCCTCGCGCTGCTCCGGCAGCGTTGTCGCCGGAAGCGCAAATAGCATTCCTTGAGCGACGCTTTCAGTATTGACCAGATGCATCGATTCGATCAGCTTCGGAAGCTGGAATGCTCCGTCGTTGAACCCAAGATCGGATGGCTTTCGCATAGCGCGCGACCAGGAGCAAACCCACTGCCAGAACGGCAGTTCTGCGTGCCCCTTGAATCGCCACTTTGGCGCCTCGCCGTAATGCCTGCGCGTTGCGCTGTTATTCAGATCGTTTTTGAAGAATCGGTTGAGCATGTCCATATGCCCCATGTATCCCAACGCTTCCGAGCTTGTGCCTAGTTCGATGTAGTCGTTCGGAGCGGCGGTTGCCGTTGCCAGCAAGCGATACGGAACCTTGCGCATGAAATCGGTAATCTGCCCACGACGCGCACCGTCGAACGACTTGAGGATCGACGATTCGTCGCATACCACACCAGCAAACCTTGACGGATCGAAGTGCTCAAGCCGTTCGTAATTCGTGACGACAATTTTCTTCGTGTAGGAACCAAAGGATCGCTCGGCTTCGATGCCGAACTTTTCGGCCTCGCGGATCGTCTGCAAGGAGACTGCGAGCGGGGTCATGATCAGCACCGGCTTGTTCGTGTTTTCGACCACGTTTTGCGCCCACGACAGGAATTGCAGCGTCTTCCCAAGTCCGCAATCTTCGAACAGCGCTGCGCGCCCCTTGCGCACTGCATATTCGATCATGGCTTTCTGAAAATCGAACGCACCATCGGGCATGAACGTGGGTTCGAAGCCTTGATCAGCGCCTTCGTGCATCTTTCGTGCAATGAAATCGGAATAGTTCATGCCGCCCTCCGCAACTGTTCGCCAACCGTCGTCAGCACCGTCGATCCGTCCGGCAGGATGCGCCAGACCTTGAGCCAGTCCTCGCGCACCGCTTGGCGGAACACGGCCAGCCAGTCGGCGTAGCGTTTCGGCTTCCCGGTGTATTTCTGCTCGAAAGCAGCCCACGCCAGCGGGCGCCACTCGAACGGCAGGCGTTGCGTCTCCCACCAGGTCCACAGCGGGTCATCAACCGGCACGATGTCGGCGTCGTCCGGGATCGTCGCTAGCCACTGGTCGAACGTCAGATCGGGGCGCTTCTCGCGCTTCGGCTTCTTCGCCTTCTGGTCAGCAGGGGATGGCGGGTCGCCGACAGGCGATTCGCCTATCTCTTGCTTTTCTTCTTTCTCTTCTCTTCTCTTCTCTTCTCTGGTCCGCTTTTTGTCCGCTTCCGATGCGGACACTTTGCGGACTTCTCGCTTTCGATCCGAGTCCTGCGCGCGGCGCTTTGCGGACTGGCCGTTGTGCGTGTCAAAGCGAGGCAGGACAAGGGTTCCGTCATCTTCGACGCCCAGCCATTCGACCGCCTGCATAGCGGCAGAGAACCCGTCCCATGCAGCCATGGCGTCCAGCGTTTCGAGCGTGTACCCGGACAACTGTCCGTCTTCCGAGTGCGTATCGAACAGACACCAAACGGACATCAGTCCGCCGACGATCCGGAACTTGTCCGCTTTCAATGCGGACATCATGCGGACAGTTTTCGGATGCGAAAGCAGCGAGTGACGCATCTTGATCCAGTCGCCAGCCATCAGAGCAAACTCCCTTGGCGCGGCTCGCAAATCACGGCCAGCAATTCGGCCTCGCGCTCAGGAGGGCAGTCCATGAACTCGACCACGGCGCGGGCCTTTGCGGCGTTGACCGCATCGGCGTCGATGATCGGCGCGAGCCAAGCTGCGAACGGGTCATTCATGCGTGCGGCTCATCTCGTTGCGCGAAACGGAAATAGCGTCTAGCGCGATGCGGACCCGATCCAGCTCCTCGAATCGGACAGGGACGGACCCTTTCGACAAGCGCCAAAGGCGCGTCTTTTCGATCCCTAGCACCTTGGCTGCTTTGCTCACAGAGCCAACAGCAACAACGAATTCAGCGAACGGGTTTGGTGTTTTCATACCGATATCGTTGCACGTCGCGCAATGCGTCGCAACCCGTGAGACTTTGCAATGTTGCAATCCGGGTTTGCAAATATGCAATGCCTGATGCGTTGCATCTGGCGAAACGATGGCGCATGATTCGGCCATCAACACGGCACGGAGGGAATCATGCAAACATTTGAAGTCGGCAAGACGTACACCGGACAAGGCCCCGACGGCTACGTCTGCAAAATCACGGTGGCATCGCGGACCGCAAAGACAATCACAACCACTGCCGGCGCCCGCCTGCTTATTGATACGCGACTCGGCAACACGGAGCGTGTCAAGCCGGATTGCGGCAACCGGGCAAGGCAGATCACCGCCATTGCCGCCGCGCCTGACGCTACGGAGGGAACATGACCCACATCGAATTCAACCTGCACTGCGCCCGCGTGGCGTGTGCGAACTACGTCGGCTACGTCGACCACATCGAAACCGCACTGGTCGCGTTGAGTCTGGTCGGAATCACCGGCCCGCGCGCGCTGTCTCTCGCAGTCCGCGGATTGCTTCCGCGCGCAGAGCGCCAGCTTGCGGCATTGCGCGCCAATCTGAACTACGCCGACACCGCGATGCGCCGCGAAATCGAGAACGTCGAACGCCTGGCCAACGTCGTCCGCAATCTCAAAGCGCTCGCCGACGAGAACGATCCGCAGCCCGAGCCGTCGCTGTGCGAACTGGCCAGCGAAATCGCTGGCATGCGGAGCGCGGCATGAACACGAGCGAGACGAAGGTTGATGTGCTGGCGGTGATGGATGCGGCGCGCTGGTGCCCGCGCATGCAGCCGCAGATCGCGGTCGAGCTTGGCCAAGCCCGCGCCGCCGTGGCCGAGCTGATCGAGGCGCTTCGGAATATCGTTGCCCTTGACCCTGCAACAGACAGCGATTCCGGGCGCAACGAATGGGGCGAAGCGGAGTGCTTCGACAAAGCGCAGGAGATTGCATCGACCGCCCTCGCTCGCATCGGAGGCGCAGCATGAGCGCCGAGACGAAGTGGACGAAAGGAACGTGGGCGCTGGTTATTAGGCCACGCGGCCCAGATGAAATCCGATCTTCGGATGAGCGTGCGGAGTTGATCTGCGAGTTCCCATTTGGAGCTAGCGACGGTTCCGAACTGGAAGCCAACGCCCGCCTGATCGCCGCTGCGCCGGAGTTGTTGGAGGCGTTGCGCCCGATTGCCGAGCACGGAGTGGTCAGCGCCAAGATCATCGCTGACGCTCGCGCTGCTTACGCCAAGGCTGTCGGAGGTGACAAGTGAGCGCGCATACCAAGGGGCCGTGGGCGCTTGATTGGAATGTCTCGTGCATTGACGTGTTCAGTTCCGACGCTGCAACACTGATCGCAACCATCCGCCGATCTACGCTGTCGAAGGGTATTGATGCTGATGCTCGCGCCAACGCCCGCCTGATCGCCGCTGCGCCGGAGTTGTTGGAGGCGTTGCGCGATCTGGCCGAAAGCGTGCGCGCTGCTGGCATCACTGGCCCATATCTCGACGCAGCAGACGCCGCCATCGCCAAGGCCACGGGAGCAACGCCATGAGCCACAAGAAACTTGCAATTCGCGCACTGATGAACATGCGCGGAGATGACACCGCGCGCGCTCGCGCAGCCTTCCGGTTCCTGACGCCAGCGCAGATGAAAGAACAGCACGGGCAAAGCGGCATGACTCGCGCTGAATTGCTGGCGTCGTACGAAAAGAGCGATGCGGAAATTGATGCTGCGATTGACTGGGTTCGGAATCAGCCGGAGGTGACGCCATGACCGCGCATCCGAAGGACGGCGGGCCGGCGAACATCGCCTCGTATTACCCCGAACACTGTCGCACATCATGCAGCGACGCGGAGCCAATCAATGCTTGCGCCGAAGGATCGACCGGATGCGCGCGATGCACTGCACTGGCTTTGGATGAACTCGAACGCCTGCGGGCGCGGGTGGCATCGCTCGAAGAAAGCCTCCACTACGCCAACGGTACCGCTGATCTGGCGATGAAGCATCGCGACGACGCAGAGAAGCGGGTGGCGGAGTTGGAGCGCGCGTTACTGCTGATTGAACCAAGCGGCGATTTTTCCGGATGGGAAGACAAGCACGGCCGCGACATCGGCAATTCGATTAACGCCGCGCTGGCAAAGGACGGTGCGTGATGCCAACCACCGACGAAATCCTCCGCGAGCACAACCGCTGGCGCCGGGGCGAAGAGTGCGCGCAGCAGGGCGACCCGATCACTATCGGCAAGGCCATCGACGACGCCCTGCGTGCGATCGTCGAGCGCGATGCCGCGATGAACACGCTGCGCATGATCGCCGAGATGAAACGGCGCACGCGCGAGCAGCGGCTGGCGTCGGCATGCGTACAGTTCCTGGAATCGATGCGATGACGCTACTCCCGCCCCCGTCGCTTCACCGCCACCGCCTGCAGATGCTCGGCAACGCCGTCCCGCC
>Ga0208783_10002468_pt1 | contig 10636 bp, 9 predicted proteins | sample DEB19_08_DNA_2_FD_184529 | JGI IMG/M metagenome (GOLD analysis project Ga0208783, IMG submission 184529) | Aqueous microbial communities from the Delaware River and Bay under freshwater to marine salinity gradient to study organic matter... | ecosystem: Environmental > Aquatic > Marine > Coastal... | reverse complement strand
CGGTCGTGACATTCGCGGACGTTTGATGTACGGAGCGCGCATCTCGCTCCTGGTGGGCACCATCGGAACGATTTTGACCACCGTCGTCGGAGTGACCTTGGGACTGATCGCTGGTTTGCGACGCGGGTTCGTTGACTCGTTGATCAGCCGAGTTGGTGACGTCACGCTGGCGTTCCCGTCGTTGCTTTTGATCATCGCCTTGGCCAATCCGATGACGCAACGTCTCGAGTCGTGGGGAATTCCGGCCGGGAACACCGCTCGTATCACCTACATCCTCTCGGTTCTCACGGTCTTCGGATGGGTGTACATGGCTCGTTTGGTGCGCGGTCAGGTGCTGTCGTTGCGTGAACGCGAGTTCGTCGAGGCCGCACGATCGTTCGGGGCGGGTACCGGTCATTTGGTGTTCAAACAGTTGCTGCCGAACCTGTGGCCCCAGATCATCGTCTTCGTGTCCTTGAGCCTGCCCGGATATGTGGCTCTCGAAGCGACGCTGTCCTTCCTCGGAGTCGGCTTGCTGGCGCCGGCGGCATCGTGGGGAATCATGCTCGGGGATTCGGTGCGTTATTACCGCGCGGACCCCACATACCTGTTCATCCCGGGAATGGTCCTGATGATCCTGGTCCTGGCGTTCAACCTGCTCGGAGACGGTTTACGAGACGCCTTCGACCCACGAAGCGACCGTCAGCAGTTGTGACGTTCGTCCCGAGACCGTGATTCATCGTTGTACACTGCAAATCACTAGCGCCCGACACACTGTCGGCGAAAGGGGAGGAAAATGAAGAAGCGAAGCAAAGTTCTCGCTGTCGCGGCCCTCGTGGGTCTCGTGGCGGGCGCCTGCGGCGGTTCCGGAGACGGGGCCAAGAGCGGCGAAGAGTCCGGTGGTCGCTCGGCCACCATGGACGGAGTGAAGGACGGGGGCACGCTGTACGTGCTCACCATGCAGGAAGGCCCATCGACGCTCGACCCGCAGCGCGTGTACACCGGCGCCGAGCTCGGCGCGTGGGGTTCCACCTTCACCCGTACCTTGACCACCTACAAGCCGGTCGCCGGTAAGGACGGTACGACGTTGGTGCCCGACATGGCCACCGACCTCGGTACGGCATCGGACGACCTCAAGACCTGGTCGTTCACCATGCGTGACGGCATCAAGTGGGAAGACGGCTCCGACGTCACCTGTGGCGACATCGCCTACGGTGTGTCGCGTACCTTCGCCGCCGAGGTGACCGCGGGCGAGGGCCCGATGTACGCGTTGAGCTACCTCGACATCCCGGAGGGCGACTCGGACTTCGGTAGCGCCTATCCCGGACCGTGGTTGGCCACGCCCGAGCAGCAGGCGCTCTTCGATGAGGCCGTGTCCTGCGACGGCAACACGATCACCTTCAAGCTCGGCGTTCCGGTCGCCGACTTCAACTACACCGTCGGTCTGCTGGCCTTCGCCCCGGTCCCCAAGGACCAGGACACCGCCGACCAGTACGCTCTGAAGCCTTTCTCGAACGGACCCTTCAAGGTCGAAAGCTACGAAGAGGGCAAGGAGCTGGTTCTGGTTCGTAACGAGAACTGGAGCAAGGACACCGACGAGGTTCGCGAGCCCAAGGTCGACAAGATCGTGTGGCAGTTCGGTCTCGACGAGGCGGTCATCGACGAGCGCATGCTCGCCGATGCCGGTGACGACAAGAACGCCATCGTGTACGGCGGAATTCTGCCGGAGAACCTCCAGACAGTCTTCGGTGACGACACCCTGAAGGACCGTCGTACCGACGGTTTCGATGGTTTCGTCTCGTACACGATGTTCAACGTGGAGTCGGTCTCGTGTGTCGAGGTCCGTCAGGCCGTGTGGTTGGCCCTCGATCGTGAGGCGTTGCGCACCGCCGCCGGTGGACCGTTCACCGGCGAGTTCGCCAAGAGCTTCGTGGCCCCGCTGTTGGCGGCCGACTACGAGCCCGCCAAGTTGGTCGATGGATTGAACGAGGACGGCACTCCGAACGTCGAGGCGGCCAAGGCCAAGCTCGAGGAAGCCAAGACCAAGTGCCCCGAGGTGTACGCCAAGGCCACCGAGGATGGTCTCCGTTTCGATCACCCCGACAGCGACACGTGGAAGAAGAACATCGCCATCTGGATCGAGTCGCTTGGCGCCGCTGGCATCAAGATCAACGACAACCCGATCGAGGCGTCGAAGTACTACGCCACCATCAACGGTGACCGTGGTGACCTGATGCGTGCCGGTTGGGCGGCTGACTGGGCGAACGCCTCGACCGTCATCCCCGAACTCTTCGGTGAGGGCGGCGGCTTCAACTACCACAACAACGAAGGTGACGCTGCGTTCGCCGACTTCCAGGCCAAGGTCGATGAGGCCAAGGCCGAGACCGACCGCGCCAAGCAGTCGAAGCTCTGGAAGGAACTGAACCAGTACGTCATCGACCAGGTGTGGTCCATCCCGGGTTCGGCGACCAAGAGCCAGAACCTGGTCGGATCGAACGTGCGCGGCGCTTTCCAGTGGCTGCCGTTCGGTTGGTACAACCTCGGTGGCGTCGGCCTGGCCGGCTGACATCGAGGGATGACTCGAGAGGTGGGCGGTCGCATTCGGCGGCCGCCCACCTTCGTGTCCCGGGCGTGATGACATGATCTTTTTCGTACTCCGACGGTCGATGTTCGCCGTTGTTTTGCTGCTCATCGTCAGCGCCTTCACTTTCTGGATTTTTTCCGCTCTTCCCTCGGATCCGGCGGCTCTCACCTGCGGCAAGAACTGTCGCCCCGAGGTGATCGAAGCCAACCGTGAACGTTTGGGCTACGACAAGCCCTTGGTGGAGCAGTACGGCGCGTACATGAAAGGCATCTTTGCCGGACGCACCTACGGAGAAGAAGGCGCTTCGGTGCATTGCCCCGCGCCCTCACTCGGCTACTCCTACGACCGTCACGAATGCGTGACGTCATTGATCGCTTCGACCCTTCCCGTCACCGCATCGATCGCCCTTGGTGCCTTCGTGCTCTGGATGGCCATCGGAGTCGGACTCGGAACACTGGCCGCCTTGAAACGTGGGCGATGGCAAGATCGATTGGCCACCGGCTTCAGCGTGGTGGGTGTGAGTTTCCCGACGTTTTTCCTCGGACTCATGTTCATCATGATCTTCGTGATTTGGACCGGAATCCTTCCGTTCCCGCGCTACACCGGAATCACCGAGAACCCCGTCGACTGGTTCATGGCACTGATTCTTCCGTGGTTCGTTCTGGCGCTCATCTCCGCCGCCACCTACGTACGAATGACGCGCAACGGAATCCTCGAGGTGATGAACGAGGAGTTCGTTCGCCTCGGAATCGCCAAAGGCCTCCCTCGCAAACGACTCATCGTCACCTACGTCATGCGCGCGGCGTTGGTGCCGATCGTGACCATTGCCGGACTGGATTTCGCGTTCCTTTTGGGTGGCGCCTTGGTCACGGAAAGCATCTTCAATCTGCCCGGTTTGGGCAAGCTCACGTTGGCCGCGGTCGTCAACTCGGACCTTCCGATCCTCGTGGCCACCACGATGGTTGCGGCAGTGTTCATCGTGATCGCGAACGCCGTCGTCGACGTGCTGTACGGATACCTCGATCCCCGAGTGAGGGTGAAGTGACCCTCCTCTCGGTTCGCGATCTGAACGTCACCTTCGGCACTCCGGAAGGTGACGTGCGTGCGGTGCAGGGCGTGTCGTTCGACATCGAGCCCGGCGAAACGGTGGCCATCGTGGGCGAGAGCGGCTCCGGAAAGTCCGTGACGGCTAACTCGCTGCTACGGCTCAATTTCGGGGCCGATGTGCGGATTTCCGGAGAGATTTTGCTCGAGGGTCGCGATGTCCTGACCATGACCGAGGACGAAGTCCGTTCGGTTCGGGGCAGTGACATGGCCATGATCTTTCAGGATCCGCTCACTGCGCTGAACCCGTTCTACACGGTGGGTCGTCAAATCGGTGAGGCGTACGCGATTCATCATCCGGGTGCCACCAAGAAGGAACTTCGTGAGATCGCTCTGAACTCATTGGAGAAAGTCGGAATTCCGGAGCCTCTGAAGCGCGTCGATCAGTACCCGCATGAATTCTCCGGAGGAATGCGTCAACGCATCGTGATCGCGATGGCGTTGGTGAACAATCCCAAGATTCTGATCGCCGACGAGCCGACCACGGCCCTCGACGTCACGGTGCAGGCGCAAATTCTCGAACTCATCGCCGAGATGCAAGCCCAACATGGCTCGGCGGTCATCCTCATCACGCACGATCTGGGTGTGGTGGCCGAGATCACCGAACGAGTGATGGTGATGTACGCCGGACGTGTCGTCGAATCCGCGTCGGTGGAGAACACGTTCGCGGTGCCCACTCATCCGTACACACGCGGACTGTTGAAGTCGGTCAAGAGTCTGGACACCGCACGCCATGAGCGTTTGGAGCCCATTCCGGGCACACCGCCGTCGCTGATCAAGTTGCCGTCCGGTTGCCCGTTTCATCCTCGGTGCGCGTTCGCCGATTCGTTGGGCGGTCGCTGCTCGTCGGAGGCCCCCGAACTGCGGATCGTGGGATCGAGTCGGTCTGCCTGTCATCTTCCCGACGAGCGTCTGCTCGGTCTGATGGGAGGTGCGTCGTGAACACCGATCTGGTGCTCGAGGCTCGAGGTCTTCGAAAGTATTTCCCGACCGGAGCGTCCAAGATGCTCCAACGTCCAACCGATGTCGTCCAAGCGGTCGACGAGGTGTCGTTCGGTCTGCGTCGTGGAACCACCTTGGCCATCGTGGGGGAGTCCGGTTGTGGCAAATCGACGCTGGGCCGTTTGTTGGCACGCCTGATCGAGCCGACGGCAGGGTCCGTTCTCTTGGATGGCAAGGACATCACGAAGGCGTCCTCACGGGAGCTCCTCGCCCTGCGGCGGGACATTCAGGTCGTCTTCCAGGACCCCTACGCCTGTTTGAATCCGCGACACAGCATTGGTCAGAGCATCGGAACGCCGATCCGTATTCAAAAGACCCTGTCACGCGCGGACGAAAAGGCTCGGGTTCGCGAACTGATGGCCTTGGTGGGATTGAACCCCGAGCACTACAACCGCTTTCCTCACGAGTTCTCGGGCGGTCAGCGTCAGCGCGCCGGTATCGCTCGAGCGCTGGCACTGCAACCCAAGGTCATCATCGCCGACGAACCAGTCTCGGCTCTGGACGTGTCGATTCAGGCGCAGATTCTGAATCTGATGGAGGACCTCCAATCGTCGATGGGGCTGTCGTACGTGTTCATCGCTCACGACTTGTCCGTGGTGCGTCATATCGCCGACCAAGTGGCGGTGATGTACCTCGGAAAGATCGTCGAGATCGGTGATCCAACCGCGGTGTACGAACGTTCGGCGCATCCGTACACCAAGGCCCTGTTGTCGGCGGTGCCGGTGGCCGATCCAAAGGGAGCGGGGGAGCGCAAACGAATCGTTCTCAGCGGTGACGTACCGAGTCCGGTGAATCCACCCTCGGGATGCCGGTTCCGCACGCGTTGTCCCAAGGCCGAGGCCCGCTGTGCGGCCGAGGAGCCCCTGCTCATCGAGCGGGAAGCCGGTCACCAGGTGGCCTGCCATTTCCCGCTCTGACACCGTTAGGATCGTCGTTCGTGCGTGACCTGGTGATGTATTTCATGGTGTTCGTGAACATCGTCTCGACCATCGGAATGGTGGCGGGCATCCTGATGCACAGCGGAAAGGGCGGCGGACTGTCCGACATGTTCGGCGGTGGAAGCGGTGCCGGTATCGGCTCGGCGGCCGCTGAACGTAACCTGAACCGCATCACCTTCGTGATCGCATTGGTGTGGGTCATCTCGATCCTCAGCCTCGGCTTTTTGCTGGTTCGCTGATTGATCGATCGACCGGTATCTTTGGAGTCCCACGTCGAAGTGGCGGAATAGGCAGACGCGCTAGCTTGAGGGGCTAGTGATCGTAAGATCGTGGGGGTTCAAGTCCCCCCTTCGACACCACTCACGGACCGGCTTGGCGCCGGTCCGTTTCTATGTGGCGGCGCCGACGGCCTTGACGGCGATTCCTTGGTGCAGGTATCCCATCACCTTGGGGCCCTTCATGTAGTCGGCTTCGACGTGACTGATGTGCAAACCGCAGCCCTCGACGAGAGCGGGAATGTCGCGGTCGAGATGGCAGCCCCCGAAGAGTCGGGAATGAATCGGCTGCAGACGGTCCTGCCACGACGCAACTTTCGGGTCGGGAGCTCGACCGTGGTCGACGAAGTGGAACTGTCCACCCGGACGTAGAACTCGGCGGATCTCGTCGAGGGCCGTCTCGACGTCGGGAATGGTGCACAACGTCATCGTCGACACCACATGATCGATCGATTCGTCATCCAGATCGATGCGAGCCCCGTCGAGCCCCAGATACTCGACGCGCACGCCGCGCCGTCGAATTCGTTCATCGGCTTTTGGGCGCACCGATATCGCTGGGTCGATCGCGTACAGCACATCCACGCCATCGGGGAGATGCGGCACATTCGGTCCGGCACCGAAACCGACCTCCAGAACCCGACCTTTCAGCGGGGCCAATTGTCGTCGGCGGACCTCCCGAAAGTCCGGATTGTCGAGGACCCGATCGATGACTCGAGGAAGAAGGCGATCCGTGTACCAACCCATGTCAGTGGGCCTCGAGGGCGGACATCACATGATCGAACAGGACGTCGTAGTCATCGAGGGCCGGATATTGGGGAAACTCGGCGATGACGTTCGGTGGTGCATGGAAGAGAAAGCCAGCATGCGCGGCGCCCAACATCGTGGTGTCGTTGTAGGAATCGCCGGCAGCCACTACCCGGTAGTTCAACGAGGTGAACGCCTCGACGGCACGTTGTTTTTGATTCGGCTGTCGAAGTTCGTAGCCGACGATTCTGTCATTCTCGACAATCAGGCGATGACACATGATCGTGGGGCGGCCGAGGTGCTCCATGAGTGGTCGCGCGAACTGCTCGAAGGTGTCCGACAGAATGATCAGCTGCGTGCGCGCTCGGAGACGGTCGACGAATTCTTTGGCCCCGGGAAGCGGATCGAGGCCGCTGATCACGTCCTGGATGAGTGACATCGAGAGCCCCTCTCGCTCCATGATGTCGATGCGGAAGTGCATGAGTTTGTCGTAATCGGGCTCGTCGCGCGTGGTTCGACGCAATTCGGCGATACCAGTGCGCTCGGCAACGGCGATCCATATCTCGGGCACCAGGACCCCTTCCAGGTCGAGGCAGACCAGACCTTGTCGAGGATTCGTCGAGTGGTGTTCGGACATTTCAATAGTCTGCCATCCTGTCGGTGTCGACCCGAATGTCACATGCGGTTCACCGGGAACGCTTCCCACGGTGTGAGGGAAGAACTCGGACGCGATCCGGCGCGTGTAGTAGAGAAGGGTCGTGGATCGGGGCGCCAGTGTCGAGCGATAGCGCGCCGGTCCGGGTTCCGTGGACCATCGAGCAGCAGCGGTCCGCGATTCTGGACTTTTTCGCCACCGTCGAGGCTCGATCCTGGTGCTCGCGTTGCTGCCGGAAATTCGGACTACCGGAGGACATGGTGGGCGACGTGCTGTCGAGCGCGTACATCCGGGTCGCTTCGGCGCTTGACCGACGCACGGTTCCCTTCGATGACATGTCGACGATCGATTCGGCTTCGCGATACGCGGCGCGGGCCTGCGAGAACGCGTCGATCGATTTCGCTCGCGCAGCACGTCGCCGGCGTGAGGTTCCGACCATGAACGATGAAATGTCGGATATCGGGTCCGACGACGCGAACCTCGCCATGCGCGCGGGCCGGTGGGCCTTGGAGGAGATGCGACGTGTGGTGGTGACGCTCTCTCGCGAGGGTCACCCGTGCAGCGGTTGCCCGCCGGAGGTGGTCCTTGCGGCTTCTCTTCAGATCATCAACTCGCAGATGATGGGCGACAGCGCATCGATTTCGGACCTGATGTACGAGGCGCTCGAGGCCGTGGATACCGATTTTCCCGGTGGCAAGTCCGATGCGGCGCGACAGCGCAAGATGCGATGTGGTCGTTGCGTCCTCGGTCTGCTGCGACGAGCGGTCGAAGTGATCGAGGAGAGGTCATGAAGGCTCTCATCTCGTATTCGCCGATGTCCGATCGTTACGTCGTGGAGTTGGTTCCGATGACCGGGGCGGCTTCCAACGTGGTCGACACTGATGACGGAGCGCGTTTGTGGCTGTCGCCCCAGGGCGATCTCGAGATGGCGGCCTTCGACGACCAAGCACAGAAAACGATCGAGACGCTTTTCGGAACCAAGTGGAGCTCCGTTCGTGCCGTGGTTCGACAAGTCGAGAATGCGGATCGCAACATCGAGATCGACATTTCGAACCGCGCGTTCGTGACCGAATCCGATTCGATCGCGATCGTTCCCGGAGCCGTCAATGTGGATTCCATGAGAGGAGAGACCACAAGCAGTGACATCGTGAGCAGCGAGCGAACGAACATGATTCCGGAGCTCGAATCCGCGTTGGGGGACGGTGTGCCACGGGAAGTTCCAGTCGCGGATTCGGGTCGTAATTTGCGTGCCGCGACGGTGAATCTGCCAGAAGAATCGGGGTCGGAGTATCTTCCCGAACCACGAACGGCGCGAGTGGCATGGGATCCCCGGACCGGGGAACTGAAGGTGAAGTTCTCCGTGACTCCCGGACATCGGACGTCACTTTGGGTGCGTGTCGGCGAAGGGGAGAGTGGCGATCTCATTGCGCTCGCGCGCCCTGTCCCTGACGCGGAGGGTGGTGCGATCGCTTCAACAATCGTGCCGTCGAAGGGCTCCTTGGGTGATCTGTACATCGATGTCACCGACGAGCCACTCGCAATGATCGGGTCGTCGCGTCTTCGGGCTCGCCGACGGGCCGCTCGGTTGGAGGGGCATGCCGCCCGCCTGGAAGCTCGGGGGCGAAACACCGAGGCCCGACGTTTCGCCACCCACGCAGAACAGATTCGTCGGTCACTGGGAGACACATCTGGGGCGACGGAGGTCGCTCACGCTCGAAATCGGTGGTGGATCCTGCTCGTGTTGTCACTGTGTGCGGTCATCGGAGTGCTGCTCACGAGGAACGAACCGTCACCCGAACCGGCGGTTGGCTTTCCCGTCGTCACTGGCCCGCGGGTACTGGCCCTTGAGGAAGGTGCGACGAATTTCTCGGGCGATTATCCATTTTCGTTGGCCGTGGACTCGGTGTCGTCGGATGGCGCGTTGGCCTTTCAACTGTACGACCAGGTTCAATTCGCCTTCGCCGGTGGCTCCATCGAGAATCCGGTCGAGGCCCTATCGCAGTGTCGAGGCACGATCGGTTCCAGTACCGGGGCGTCGGTTGGAGCAGTGAGCGCTCCGGTGGAACTGATCGTTCTGGGTAGCGACGATCGTTCTCGAGCTCTCGACCTGCTCACGATCGATGATTGGGATGACGACGAAGTGTTCGGACGATTTTCGGGCATGACATCACTGATCGCGAACACGACGGAGGACTGCCGACAAGATTCGGCCAATGACGCAGTGTTCCAAATCACTCGTCAGATCTACGGCGTGGAGTCCGTCACGCTCGAAAGGACTCCATCTCGATATCTGGTGGTCCGCTTGATGAAACCGGACGGAACGGCGATCGAGTGGAAGTCGACGGGAGTTGTGACCGTTAAATGACCTCGGCGCGAAGGCGGTCCTGGAACCATTGCAAGGCCACTTCGTGTTTGGGGCTGAGGGGACCGGGTTTGTACGCGCCGGAGTCGATGCTCTTTTGCACTTGCTCGCACATGGTTTGATCCTCATCGAGCACCACGTTCGACATATCCAACATCGAGGCGATCGCGGATTCGTCGGACGATGAACAGTAATAGTCGTAAACGACGTGTGTGGTGTCTTTGCCGACCGGGATGATGCGTTCGACGTTCATACCGTCGGCATAGATATTGAGCGCGAGATTCGGGTACCGAAACAACCATGCTCCGCCCGAGGGAGAGCCCTCGGTCGTGTCACAGGTGTGATGGCAATAGCCGTCTTCGGGAACGGACACCCGGTACGTTTTCATGTCCAGCGCTCGCGAGAGCGAAGGATGAATCAGTTGCACGTGATAGCCCTCGAGGTAGTTGTCGACGTACGTCTTCCAGTTGCAGCGCAGAACACGAACCATTCGACGAACGAATGTGAAACCCTCGGTGGGGAATTGGTCGACGACGCTCACCAGACCACCGAGCGAATCAATGAGAGAAGGCCCGCCTCGGGCGATCCGAACGAAGATCATTCCGCACCATTCGTCGACGTCGATCGACTGCAGTGAGCGCTGCTCGGGGCATAGATCATCGGAGTCACCGAAATCCCGGGCCGCAACCAGATCGCCATCCCAATTGAACGCCCAGCCGTGGTACCGGCACACCAGATTTCCGGTGACACCCTCGCCCGGCCAGAGAATCGGTCCCGCGCGATGCGGGCAGATGTTGAGAAAGGCCGTCAGGTTGCCGTCGGGTCGCCGCGCGACCACGACCGGAAAGTCGGCCATGTCGCGGGCCACGTACGAGCCGGGCTGTTGCACCTCCGAGGCGGCGCACATCATGAGCCACTCGTTCGACCACACGGAATGACGTTCACGGTCGTACCAATCCGCGGATCGGTAGCGCTCGGGGTCGAGGGCGAGAG
>Ga0208783_10002467_pt1 | contig 10639 bp, 15 predicted proteins | sample DEB19_08_DNA_2_FD_184529 | JGI IMG/M metagenome (GOLD analysis project Ga0208783, IMG submission 184529) | Aqueous microbial communities from the Delaware River and Bay under freshwater to marine salinity gradient to study organic matter... | ecosystem: Environmental > Aquatic > Marine >... | reverse complement strand
CAGCGGAGAAGTTTGCGCCGCCTGCTGCGCCGGTCGTTGAGGAGCCGCCTGCTGCGCCGGTCGTTGAGGAGCCGCCCGCCGCGCCGGCTGTCGAGAAAGAGCCCGCCGTCGGCTAGTGTGGCTTACGCGTCACACCAAACTTGACCTTAGCGGGCCGAACGTGGTGAGGTACCCGAACCATGCTCGGCCCGTTTTTGGTTTCGTACGTGCTCGCGTCCTGTCCCGACGACATGGTGTTCGCGAGCAGTCGGTCGTGTATCGATCGCTTCGCTTGGCCGAACGACCCTGAGTCACGCCCGGTGCTCGGGCTGTCCGCGCAGCGCGAGACGTATCTCGACTTGCGCGGGCAGATTTGGGACTTGGAGACGCTCTGCGCGTCGCGCGGCAAACGAGTCTGCACCAGCCGCGAATGGCGCGCGGCCTGCGAAGGCACTTCGCGAGAGACTTGCCCGGCGCTCGTTTCGTACCGGGCACCGCGATGGGAACGAGTTCAACGACGCGATCCGTTTGAGTTGGCGCGGCTCGACCAACAACAGGATGCCGCCGCGTACCCGAACTGCACGAGCGCGACCGGCGCTCGGATGATGGGAACCATTCAGGAATGGGTCCGCCATCGGCGAGGCTTCGCCTTTTCCCGCGCGTTCTGGTCGCGGGAGGCGTCCTGCCAACAACTCACCACTTCGCACGATCCTCGATGGCATGACTACGCCACTGGGGGGCGGTGCTGCTTAGACCTATGAACTGCGATTGCCCTAAGTGCCAAAACGAACGACCCGATCTCGGCAACACGATAGGACTGGTCCTCATCGTCGCTGCTCTTATCGGGCTTTGGATTCTCGGAGCCCTATGAACGCAACGAAACTCTTCACGCTGCTCGCGCAACTGGCGTTAGTCGAAACGCCTTTGCTGCACGACGGCACCCCCAAGAACAACAAGTACCTCGAATCCGTCCACACGATGGCGAACTTGTATGTCGAGGTCGGCAGCGCCGGCAGCTTCATCTCGCCGGAAATCGACCCGCTGGTGCTCGCGGCCATTGGCTACGAGGAAAGCCGGCATCGCGTGCGCGTCAACGACGGAGACTGCCGCTACGACTACCGCGCGCAAGATACCCGCTGCTGGTCGATCGGGCCGATGCAGCTATCCCGCGCGACGCCGCGATGGTGGAAACAGATTGAGCCGAACGATCCGCTGTCGGTCGAGCAACTCCGCGACCCGCAAACGAGCGTTCGCGTGGCGTACCGAATGCTGTCGTACTGGAAAGACTCTTGCCACGGCGACTTGACCTCGACGCTCTCGTCGTGGAGCGCCGGCAAGTGCTTGAAGAAAGCCGCGCTCGGGCAGCGGCGCTGCTCGCTCGTCAAAGCGTTCGCTGCGGCGTCGGGCTTGCCGGAGCCGGTTTGTACCGGGCATCGAGGCGAGTACACTGTCGCGCGAGTTGCAGCGATTACGCGAAAGGATGAAACGAAGTGAAAGTGCAGGCATGGCTCCAGGCGTTTCGTGACGGGCTGCTCGTCAACGATTGGGAGACGCTTCGCCTCGAAGCGAACGGGCGAGTGGCGATCTTGCGCGTCTCTGCTGACGCGGTTCGCATTCGTCGCGGGTGCGGCACCGTCCGCGAAACGGCTGGGGCCTATGCCTACCAGCAAGTCGCCGACTTGTTCGGCGCGCTGATGCCGACGGCGAAGATTCTGGAAGAACGCCACCGGCAAGCGGCGACGAAGATCGAACCGATGGTCGCCACGCTCGTGAAAAAAGCAGGCACCGTCGGCACCGTCAACGCCACCGAAGCAAGTCTTGCCATCGACCGCGCTGTTCAGACGGCGGCGGTGGACCCGGCGCTGCCGCGCTTCGTCTCGAACGTCGGCAAGCAATTCATTCTTGACCGTGGATGTACCGCGCAGAAAGCCGTCAACCACGGCTTCATCGTCCACAGTTCGCAGTGTCGACAAGGTATGTGGCGCGGCACGCGCGTCGTTCAAAGCTCGGCGCTCGGCCCCGATTGGTGGGTTATTCAGCGACGCGGCATGGCGCACGGCTTCGGGCCGGCGGTTGACCAAGACGACTACAGCCAGATGCTGATCCTCGTCGACGACGTGTGCGAACTCGACGGCGTGGAGTTTCCGACCGCCTCGCTCTACACCGACCCGCGACTCGCCCCGCTCGTCACCCACGACGGGCAACCGTTGCCCTGGTCGCGCCACCCTGGCGTCCCGTCGCCGGTCGAAAAGCCTGCTGTCGCGTCGCCCAAGCCGCCCGCGCCCGTTACGTCTGACGAAGACGCGCCGACGTTCATCCCGGCGCAGAAGACTGTCGTGACACCGAGCGAGGTTGCTGATGCGTTGGTCGACGCGTGGCGGCTACGGTTCGGCAAAGACCCGCGTCGAGAGTCTCTTCTCGTTTTGCTCGCACAGTGGGCGTTTGAAACGGGGCGAGGTAAAAGCATGTGGAACTACAACATGGGCAACCAGAAAGGGAAGCCTGACGGCTCGGACGGATGCTCGTGGACGTTCTTCGCCTGCAACGAGTTGCTCCCAGTCAAGCAGGCCAATGCGTTGTTCGCTAAGGCGGGGCCTCGACGAGACGGCGGTCCCGGCAACAACGTCGCCATCACGGCGACAAAGGGAGACACGGCAACTGTCTGGTTCTATCCCGACCATCCCGCGTGTTGCTTTCGCGCGTATCGAACGCTTCAGGGCGGCGCAGTCGATTACCTCAAACTGCTTCACAAGCGGTTTGCCTCTGCGTGGCCTGCGGTCGAGGCGGGCGACCCGGCGCAATTCAGCAAGCTGCTCAAGGCTGCGCGGTACTACACCGCCGAAGAAGAGCACTACACGCGCAGCCTCGTTTCGATCTACAATGAGTTCAGTCGGACACTCGCTCGCTCGGCCTGATCGTTTCTTCTCGTGGGCTGCGGTTCTTCGGAACCGCAGCCCGTTTTATTTTCGCGCAACTCGGCGAGACGTGCGCGTACCCGCTCGATCGTCGCCCCGCACGCTCGCCCGTAAGGCGTGATGATGTTGGCAACGGTTTCCGGGTTCATGCGTAGAAGGACCGCGCGCGCAGCCATTGAGGCAGCAAGCTCGTGAATTTCTCGCCGCTCTTCGTCGGTGAGCGACGCGCGCTTCCGGTTGTATCGTGGTTCAAGCTTTCTCATCGGCCCTTCACCACACGCAGCAAGATCAGGTAACCGATCAAGTCCAGAATCGTGTCATCACCCAGCTCGTGCCCACGCGCGATGCGCGAGAGCTTGTCGTCGATGCGGACCAGCAACTGCTCGACGGCGTCTGCTCGCGAGAAGATACGCACCGGCAACATTGCGCTGTCGCCGTATGCCGCGTTCTTCGCAAGCAAAAGTTCTTTGATCTCGTCACACATCGTGACGATGCCTTGCGCCGTCGGAGATAAGAAACGTCCTTGGTTTTCGTCCGACTTAAGCGCTCGCGGATTGTCGTAGTCAGTATGGGTCATGGGGTCTCTTTCGTTTCAATCTGGTCCAGTTTTGGTACGAAAACGTGCGCGGTGTTTGCTTGCTGCTCAACTGTTGCCGTCTTCGCGTTGCAGCACGGGCAATGAATTTGAACGAACATCGTCGGCGTAACCGTTCGTCGTTTCGTGTCTGGTGGCACGACGAGGATGGCGGGACGATTCTCTGCTAGCGCGGTCGTGTCGACGTGAATCTTAATCATGTCGTGCAGCTTACCGACGCACCGCCATCTGCGCCTCTTGGAAGAACTCCACGCCAGGAATTTCCGGCGGCGCTTCGTTGTCTTTCAACGCGCCGCGCAGCTCCGCGTCGATGCGTGCGGCGTCTGGCGAGCAAAACTCTCGGGGCACCGCTTGCGCGTCTGTCACGCGCCAGCGCCAGACCGTGCGCATCGAGACGCCCTGCGGCATCGCGGCGGGCGCAGGCGCAGCGGCAAGGGCTGCGGTCGCCTCCTGGGCCGTCTGGGCAGCAGCAGCGAGCGCGAGCGCCTCGCGCGCGGCCTTCTCGCGCTCGGTCATGTAGAGCGCCACCTTCGCCTTCAGCTTCTTCTCGGCGTTCTCCAGCGCATCGAGCGCGGGCTTGAACCAGCCGTTGATCGTCTTGACCGTGCCGTTCAACGGGCCGGTGACTTCCTTGCGCCGGTCGTCGAGTTCCTTGTGCTTCGCCCGCACCTCGCGAATGAGGTCGGCGGCGAAGGCAGAGTCCTCGTCACTGGTGACGGTGAAGGTGTCGAGTTCACGCAGCGCCGCGACGGTGGCGGCGTGCTCGCCGTCGAGGTCGCCGGCTTGTTTTCGGTATGGGGTCAGGTCGTTCATGGGGGTCTGGTTCCTTGGGGTTTGGGGTTCTTGTTCAGCCGCCGTCGTCCTCGGCCTTCGCCTCGTGAAACGCGCGGTAGTTCTCGACGGCGCGAAGCAGCGCGCCGGCAGCGCGAATCGTCTCGCCTTTCTGGCTGGCCAAACGACATTCAACGTGCGCGATTCTGTGTGGGTCGCTGTCCCTTTGGTGTTCTTTGCGCCACTCGTTTTCCGCATCGTTCAGGTCAAACGTCGAGTCGTAGTACCGCTCGGCGGCTTCAAGCAGTTCGGCAAGCACATCAGGTTCCATTTTCGTTCTCCTTGTTATCCAGCACGCACTCGGCGTGCGCGTCTTCAAAAGCCCTAGCAACCATCGCCAGGGAGTTAATCGAGCAGGGCAGCAGGATGCGAATCGCCTCGCCGCAGGCGTCACATTCCAACGGCGAGTACATCGAGGCTAGCGGCGCGGGTTTCGAGCGTCCGATCCATGCAGACATCCGGGTTCTCCTTTTCGTCGTCGAACGCACTCAGCGTGTGCGGAACGGTACTCCTCGCCGTGAATCCACAGGCCGCCGCCCATGCCGGTCGGAGGGTTCTTGCGCTTCTCCTCGGTGATGGCGAGACGCGGGCAGTCGGACGTGTCACATAACGGGCACGTCGCCGATGGAAGATGAAAACAACTCACGGATGGCTCCTTTGGCAGGTGGTGCTGTTCGCCGGGTGTCCGCAGTAGGAGCAAAGGCGTGGGTCGCCGCCGCTTCGATCAACTGTTTCTAGCTGATTTGCGAGACGACGAAGAAACGCGACCGCTTTGCGTTTTGCTTCTTGCTCGTTCGCTTCGTAAGCCAACGTGGCCAGAGCGTCGTGACGGTTGCCGGTAAGGTACGCGCGTTGTTCTGCGAAGACGACGCGGTACATGGGTGCCATTTCCTCGTTGCCGTAAGGGATTGGCGTCTCCTTTTCGACGCGAACGGACAAGTACTTTTCTTGTGTGTTCATCACTCGTCCTCTTTCAGGATCGCCTCGTCGATGCGGCACGCGAGGCATCGAGCGCATTCGGCATCGTGATTTTCAGAATCGTGCTTGCAAGCACTGAAAGAAGATTTTTCCAGTAGCTTGGCGACCGCGACGAGTTTCGCAACGGCCTTGCTGGTTTTCTGAAGCGCCTCGCGCTGCACTTCGACGTGCGTCTGCAACGTCTCGACGTCGGCTTCTCGCTCGTTCAGTTCCGCGAGCGCCTCTAGCTCGCGCTTCTCGGCAGCGCGCAGCGCCTCGCGCATCCAGAGGCGACCGGCTCCGTGCATCGGACACGGGCTGTCGCCCGCTTCGATCTGACAGCAGCACTTCATCGCTCGGATGGCTTCCGCCGTGGTCAAGTTGCCGTGTCGCACGGCAACGCGCGCCGCACGCTCGCGAAACGCAACGAGGTCTTGTTCCAAGTACGCAATCGCTTGCTCCGCGTCGGCCTCGGCGTGCGCGAGCCGCGTCTTGTAGAAGTCACGCTCCTTCACCGCGACGTCGTGAAACGCCTTGGCGCACGCAAGCTCGGCTTCAAGCGAAGCGACTTTCTCGCGTAGCGCGTCGCGTTCTTCAACGACCTTTTGCGCGAAGACACTCCACGTTCCTTCTCCGGGTCCGTCAAGTACGCTCATGCGATCCTCCGCTTGGCGATTCGCTTCTCGGGGTGCGAAGCGCGCACCGTCGCTTCGCCGACGCCGAAGCGCGAGGCGATAGCCTGTTCACGCGATCTCGCGGCGCGGTCTTCGCGCGTGGCGCGAACCGTCTCCCAGTCCGCCGCGTCTCGTGAGTTCGCCGTCTTGGCGACGCGCCTGAGCCACGCCGCGACGTCTTCGACCGTCTGTCGGTCTTCGTCACTCAACGTGTTTGGGATGGTGTCGTTGACGAGGTCGAGCAGCAAATCGGCGGCGAGCGTTACGTCGTCACCGAGAAGCGCCACGGGAATGTCGACTTTGGGGTTCGGTTCCATGCGTCTTGTATGTCGCACCATACGCGCCCCCAAAGGGTGTGTCAAGTATGTCGCACTAGGCGCGTTGCAGGAACCAGAGTCCGAGCGCCACGGCGTCGAGCATGTTGTGGTCGTAGCCGTGCGGGTGCGTCTTCGACACCTTGCGCTTCTCGCCTTCCAGCAAGCGCAACTCGTCGTCGGCAAGCTGCCGCAAGACGCGCGCGTGGTGGATCTCTTTGGGCACTTGCCCCTTCCAGTTCGCCGGGAAGGTCTCAATCACTCGCGTGACGAGCGGTCGGTAGTGCCCGCGAATCTCGCCGACCGTCAGCGCCAGATCGACGATGTCGTTCGGATCGCCTTTCGAGCGATGCGGGTAGATGCGAGGGATTTCCAGAACGAGCGTCTGGTCGAAGCCGCGATGCCATACGGCGGGGTAGTCGTGGTCGCGAAAGATCCCCGCAGCCGATAACTTGCCGGCGGTGAACTGCGCCCAGCCACTTGTCCGACCGGGGTCGATTGCCGTTACGCGCTCACGCATCGCCTGTTCAAAACTCGACATGCGCGTCGCAGCTCCACCGATAGCGCGGAATGCTCCGCTGTCGTTCCGTCGTAGCGGGTCCGCCGCACGTCGAGCACTTATGCGCGACGGTCTTCACGCCGCCGACTTGGTAACCGAGCGCGTTGCACGCCGTGCACCGAAACAACAAACGATGCTGCGGCGGCTCGACGCGCCAAGCGTGTAGCTTGCCGGTGCCGGGGCATTGTGTCGCTTCCGGCGCACTCTCGAACTTTTTAGCCGTCAGCTTCGCGTTGTGACGAATCGCTCGCGGCATCGACACGCCGCGATCTTCGCGCTTAGACGAAAGCACCACGACGAGCACGAAGTCTTCTTCATCACGTATCTCGTACGCGGACGAAAACTTTTCCGCGAGAGCGCGCGCACGACGCATCGCAAAGAGAAGCTCTTCGTGCGTTTCAACATCGCAATCGTTGCGAACGATTCTGTACGCTCTGTTCGTCATCCCCACGGCACCAGTTTTCCCGCTTCGTCACGAATCGGTTTTGCTTTCTTCGTCCATCTCCGCATCAGCACAGGTTCTGCGCGAGGCGGAACATCCGGCATCAGCACGCTAGCACCAGTCACCATCAATCGCGCAAGCTCTTCTGCCGCGTCGGCGGCGCGCGGTTCGGGCGTCTCGATGATGATCTCGTCGTGCACGAAGTTGACGATACGGCTGCCGTAAAGCGGCGACGCCGGCTCGACGTAGCAAGCACGCGAGACGACGAAGCCCGCCGCTTTCGCCGCGTCGGCGGCGAGCCCCTGGAAAAGCGAGTTACACGCCTCCGTGTAACTCACGCCACCGCGTCGACGCCCGACGAAGAGCTGCTCGATCGCCGGGTTGAGTCCGTCGCAAATTCGACCGACGTGCGCGAAGTACGCCTCAAACTCTGGCCAGGACGAGAGCCACGTGCGTTTGAGTTGATGCGCTTCGTTCACTGTCAGCTCAACGCCGTAGATCGCTTTCGCAAAGTCAACGAGACGCGTTGCGCCAAGCCCGCCGGGAAACCCGAAGTTGGCGACCTTCGCGGTTTGTCTTGCGTCGTCGATTCGTTCGTCTCCGTTTTTTTGTAGTCGCAGCGCTTCCTCGTAGCTGACGCCGACGATGCGCGCCGCCATCTCCAGGTGCGGGTCAAGCCCCGCGTTCAGCGCTTCGGCGAGACGCGACCGCCCGAAGAGCGTCACGCAGACCTGCGCCACCGTGCGAAGCTCCATCTGCGAGTAGTCCGCCGCCGCGAAAACATTCCCCGCGCGCGGTACGAAGCACTCGCGCAACCCGCCCTTTCGCGGGAGGTTCTGGACGTTCGGCGAAGACGACGTGCGCCCGGTTTCGAGCAACGTGTCAAAGCGCGGTTGAATCGGTGTGACTAACCCGGACTCGGCCAGCGGCACGTCCGTCGAGAGTTGCTTACCGAGCGACGAGAGCTGCGCGTACGCGGCGAGCGTCGGATGTTCAAGCAGCCCGACCGTCGCGCGGTCGAGCGCTACGGCGCCCTTCTCGGTGCGCGGCACTTCGACGCCCTTTTGTCGGCAAACGGTCTCGACGAGTGCTGCGGCGGCTTTCGTGTTTCGCGTTCCGTTCGGGCGAACAACACCCGCTGCGATGCAGACGCGGCGTGCGCCTTCCAGCTCTTGCTCAATCTGCTGTTTGAACTTCGCGACCGTAGCCGCGTCTGTTCGCAAGCCCCACGCGCTTGCGAGATGCAGCCACCAAGCCGCGCGCGCTTGCCGATACTGGTCGGCGAGAAGCTGCGCGCCGTCTTTCTCTTGCTCGGCCCACACGTCGAACGTCGCGACCGCGTCTTCGATCGCGTACTCGCGTGCGCCGGGTTCCCAAGTAGAAAGCGGCAAGTCAATCAACGCGCCGTAATTCGTGCGATACGTTGTCTTGTCCAGCTCGCGGTTCAGGTGACGCTTCGCCAACTCGGCTAACGAGTATCGCAGCGGCACGAACGTGCCGTCAGGCTTCGCGTACCCTCGCAGCACGCCGAGCGCGATGTGGCACAGCTTCTCGCGAAGCATCGTGTCGGTGATGCGATCATCTTCGTAGGCGCGGAAGACAACGGGCAGCAGATCGGGCCACTGCGCTACAAACACGGCGAGGTCGTACGCGACGTTGTGCCCGACCAGAACCTGATCGCCCGTTAGTAGCTCGACGACGCGTTCGCGCGCGTCGCGACAATGATAAAGCTCGCGCGTCTGCCCGTCATAGACAGAGACGCACACAAGCGGCGGGGCCAAACGACCGGGAGAGATGAGCGCAGTTTCCGTGTCGAACGCAATCGGCATGAGAGTCTCCATCGCGGCGAAAGGGCGGCGAAAAGAAAAAAGGCACCGCGCCCCTGTCGGCGCAACACGCTGAGAGAATCCGCCCAAGCTCAACATGAGCGGGCGCGGTGCCTTAACTTGTTATGCCTTACGCCTGCGCGACGGGCGACCAGATGTGCTGCGTGAAGTCGAGCCCCTTCTGCGTCTTCTTGCTGTACGTCTCCAGCAAGACCTCGCAGTTTGAGAACTCGTTGTCGTCAGGCGACTTCACCGCGTGCGTCAGCACGTCGTCGAGATTCGGCGCGATGTCGCGTTCGATCCCCTCTCGGTCGCTGCGGTCGTAGCCGAACGCCGCGACGGCGAACGCTTTGATCGCCGGCATTGCGACGGTTCGATCGCTCATCTTCTGGAACCAAGTCCCGCCGCTGCCGACGGGATGCTCTGCGCTGTTCGATTCCAGAATCTCGAACTCGACGATGAACGCCGCGCCCGACTTGACCGTGTCGCGCCACAGCGTGCGCTTGACTCGAAGTCGACCCATGAACCCCGGAACGAAAAACTTGCCGCGCTCCGAGATCTGCGCCTCTGCGATACCACTGAAAAGACCCATGTTTCCCTGCTTTCTTTCTTGTTGCTTGTTACTTCTTCCACCGCCCGCCGACACGACCACCAAGGTCGTCGAGAGCGGGAAAGTCATGATCGGCGACGAGTAGCTTTTGCGGGCTGCCCGTGGAGGCGGCAACATAGTCCGCCTGCCGCCGAGATTTCCAGAATGATTCGATGTGCTCGACGCTAAAAGCGGCGACGTCGAACGTCACCTCGTCGGCTTTCTGCCCGTCGCGATGCGTGCGACCGAGAAGCTGCTCCCATTGCTCGCAGTTCTGCGGCGGCGACGAGACGAAGTTCGACGACCACGGTTGAAGATTCAACCCCTCGCGGCCTGCGTGAATCGACACGATCATCGACGCGCCCGCCGGGTGCTTCTCGGCGTCGCCGACGTTGCCCGCGCCGAAGTACGGCAAGCGCGTGCGCCGCGACAACTCCGCGCCAAAGTGCCGATGCTCTGTCCACATAATGCCGCACTCGTCCATGAGCCACGCCGCGCACAAGTTGAGCGCGCTGTCGTCGAGCCACACGGGCACCGTGTTCGGCTCGAACTCGTCTTTCACCGCGAGCCAGTCGCGCAGCTCGCGCGCGTTCGGGAAGCGGTCCTTGACCTGCTTCTCGCTGTCAAGGCTGCGCGAGTGCGCGAGCGTTTGACGAACGAACGCGCACCACTCGCGCCGCGCGTCGAGCCAGTGCCTCGGCGGGCGGGGCTCCCAAACGTAGTAAAACCCGAGTGCGATCTCTCTCGCATGCTGGTGAAGCTGCGGCGCGTCAGCGATGGGCCAGCCGTCGGGCGTCTCCCACGTCGCGCGCAGCTTGTCGAACGCCGCGTCAACAACGGCGCTCGGCGGCGGGGCGATTGCCGAGAGTACGAGCGACGCGTCGACGTTGGTCTCTTGTGTGGCGACGACGCCGGGCGTTTCGATTAGCCGGCGGCGATATGCGCTACGCGCTGCCGC
>Ga0208783_10002466_pt1 | contig 10644 bp, 8 predicted proteins | sample DEB19_08_DNA_2_FD_184529 | JGI IMG/M metagenome (GOLD analysis project Ga0208783, IMG submission 184529) | Aqueous microbial communities from the Delaware River and Bay under freshwater to marine salinity gradient to study organic matter... | ecosystem: Environmental > Aquatic > Marine > Coastal... | reverse complement strand
CCGATGCCCGGGGCCTCCCAGTCGAACCGGTAGACGAATGTCGCGCCCCCGGCCGCGGTATGCGCGTCGGCGACCCGCAGCGCCGGCACCCGCAGGACGGCGTCGGTGCGCGCGGCCTCCCACACCTGCGCACCGCTGCGCGACGGATCAAGGGCCCGGTACGCCGCCAGGATCGCGGCGCCGTCGGCACCCGGTCCGGCCAGCTTCGCCAGCATCCCCTCGAGGTCGGCGTCGGCGATGTCGGCGGCCCGCGGGTCGGAGAACAGGCGCAACTCGTCGCGGGTGGTGCCGATGACGAGGTCGACGTCGGCTCCGCGTCCGGCCGCGACGCCGGTACGGGGGTCGCCGTCGACCACCGCCGTCGCCCGATCGTCGTCGACCACCGGATGGAACGGCATCAGACCGGTGGCGATCCCGAGCCGGACGAACACCGGCCCCTGGGCCGCGACGATCGTCGCGGCGGGCACGGCGCGCAGTGCCGCGAACGCGCCGGGACCGTCGGCGATCCCGAGCTCGTCGCACAGCGCGGCCCGGACCTGCACGGCCTTCTCGGCGTCGAGCACGCGGGGCTCGCCGCTCTGGACCACCGCCCGCCGCACCACCGGGGCCACCGGACCGGCCACCAGGTGCAGCACCGAACCGCCTCCGGCCGACTCCCCCACCACCGTGATCCGGTCGGGGTCCCCGCCGAACGTGGCGGCGTGGTCCCGGACCCAGGCCAACGCCGCAGTCTGGTCGCGCAGCCCACAGTTCGCGACGGCGTCCTCACCGGCGGCCGCCCAGAGGTAGCCGAGCGCCCCGAGGCGGTAGTTGACCGTGACCACCACGACGTCCTGCTCGGCCGCCAGGCGCGCGCCGTCGAACACCGCCATCGACGACCCACCGCCGACGAACGCACCCCCGTGGATCCAGACCAGCACCGGTCGTCGACCCGTGACCGCCGGCGTCCAGACGTTGAGCGACAAGCAGTCCTCGTCACCCGGCGCGACCGAGAACGACGGCAGACGTGACACCAGACCCTCGGCCTGGGGCGCCGGCGCCCCGAACCGGTCGGCGGCCCGCACGCCGGTCCACCCCGGCGCAGGCGCCGGCGCCCGGAAGCGACGGTCCCCCACCGGCGCTGCGGCGTAGGGCACTCCGAGGAAGCACTCGAGCGGCGCCCCGTCGGGGACCGCGCCGTCGGTGCCGACCGGCACCCGCAGCGTCGTCCCGGCCAGCCGCCCCGTTGCGACCTCGACGACGGTCACCGGTCCCCCGTCGTCCCCGACTCGGCGGCGAGCCGCACGCGGACGTCTTCACGCAGGTCGCCCTTGGCCACCTTGCCGCCCGAGGCGATCGGCAGCGCGTCGAGCACGACGACCCGCTCGGGCCAGAGCTCCTTGCCGACCCCGCGGGCCGCGAGGTGCGCTCGCAGCTCGTCGAGGTCGGGAGCGGTCGACCCGGTGGCGACCTCCAGGTAGACGCACACGCGCTCGCCGAAGACCGGATCGGGCATGGCGACGGCCGCCACCAGCGCGACCGCCGGGTGCGTGCCCACCTCCTCCTCGACCTGTGCGGCGCTGATGTTCTTGCCCCCGCGGATGATGAAGTCCGACGCCCGCCCCGTCACGGTGAGGACGTCGCCGTCGATCCGGCAGTAGTCGCCGGTGAGCATCCAACCGTCGGGGGTGCGCAACCGCTCGTTGGCGTCCGCGTCGCCGAAGTACCCCAGACAGGTCAGCGGCCCGCGGCACGCCGCCACCCCCGGACCGCCGGTCGCCGTGACGTCGACGCCGTCGTCGCCGAGCAGCCGGACCGCCATCTCGGGGATCACGCGTCCGGCGGTGCGCAGCCGCACCTCGGGCGGGTCGCCCAGGCTCGTCCGGCTCAGCGCTCCGGTCTCGTTCGAGCCGTAGAACTGCAGCACCGTGCACCCGGTGCGCTCCTCGAACTCGAGGGCCCGGTGGTACGGGACCATCTCGCCGCCGGTGAACAGCACCCGCAGGCTCGACAGGTCGTGGTCGGCCAGCGTCGGCTCCTCGAGCAGCATCACGAACTGCGTGGTGACCGCCGCCAGCACGGTGACCCGCTCGCGCTCGATCAGGGCGAGCGCGCCGGCCGGGTCGAACTGGGGCATGACCACGGTCGGCACCCCGAGCAGCGTGGGGGTCACGTGCCCGGTCCAGATCCCGAACCCGAACGGGGCGGGCAGCACGCTCATGAACACGTCGGAACCACCGAGATCCGCGGCGGCCACGGCGAGCCGGTGGAAGGCGAACCACCGCAACTGGTCGTGCATCACGCACTTCGGCAGGCCCGTCGTCCCCGAGGTCGAGTTGCACAGCCACAGGTCGTCGTCGGCGATCGGCCGCATCCCGCCCGCCGGGTCGGCCGGTCCCCGCTCGTCGTCGGGACCGTGCCGCGTGTCGTCCGGATCGAGGGTGGGCAGCGCCAGGTGCTCGAGCGACGCCGCCCGGTCGGCACCGGTGACGACGAGACGCGCGCCGGTGAGGCGCACGAGGTGGTCGATCTCCCGCTGTCCGGCCCGCGGACCGATCCCCACGATGACGAGCCCGGCCCGCTCGACCGCCAGGAAGGCGACGTGCACGGCGGGGCCGTCGGGCAGCAGGACCGCCACCCGATCGCCGGCACTCAGGCCACACCGACCGAGCCGTTCGGCGAGGCGGTCGGACCACCGGTCGTACTCGGCCCAGGTGATCCGGTCGTCGGCCGTGACGTAGGCCACGGCGTCGGCCTGGGTCCGGGCATGGCGGGCGACCGCCTCCGACAGGGTCACGACGGGGGAACCTAACGCACGGCACGCGGCCCCGCGTTACGGTGCCGGTCGTGGACGAACCCCGGTGGACCCCCACCTCCATGGCACCGGTCGGACCGGTCCTCGACGAGCTCCAGAAGCTGGCCTGCCTCCACCGGATCCTGGCCCGCACCGGCTTCACCGAGAACCTGGCCGGGCACGTCACCATGGCCATCGACGGGTCCGACGACGTCTGGGCGTCGCCGTGGGGGCTCTGGTGGGACGAGGTCCGGGCCTCCGACCTCGTGCGGGTCGGGCCCGACGGCACCGTCCGCGAGGGCCGGTGGTCGGTCAGTCCGGCGATCTTCCTCCACACCGAGATCCACCGCCTCCGCCCCGACGCCCGGGTGGTGGTCCACAACCACCCGTACGCCGCCACGCTGCTCGCCACGCTCGGACGCCTGCCCGAGATCACCCACCAGGCGGCGTGCATGTTCGACGGAGGCCTGCGCCTGGTCGACGAGTACCAGGGGCAGGTGCTCGACGCCGACGCCGGCACCTGGCTGGCCGAGGCCGTCGGCGACGCCATCGGGGTGATCCTGCTCAGTCACGGGGCGATCGTGATCGGCGAGACCGTGGAGGAGGCCACCTACCGCAGCGTCACGTTCGAACGCATGTGCCGCCTGACCGTCGACGCCGTCCTCGCCGGGGCCACCACCCACGAGATCGCACCGGAGCACCGGCCCGGTCTGCGCGACGCCTTCCGCACCCACGCGCTCGACGCGTTCTGGAACGGTGCCGTCCGCCAGCTGCTCGCCGACGCACCCGAGACCCTGCGCTGATCCGGGCGGCTGACCGGCCGGGTCAGTAGATGCGGCGGGTCACGGCACCGGTCACCCGGCGGGTGACGGCCGCGGGCATGACGCTGCTCGCCGCCGCGGTGACGACGTTGACCACCCCGGTGATGCACACCACCCGTCCGCGGTCGTAGGCCCGCAGCGCCGTGGCCGCGACCGCGTCGGCCGACTGCCACACGAAGTCGGGCACGTTCCCCGGTGAGAACGACTCGGCCTGGAACTCCGTGCGGGTGAAGCCCGGCGCGACGACCATCGCCCGCACCCCCGTGCCGCGCAGCTCCTCGGCGATCGAGTTGGTGAAGCTCGACACGAACGCCTTCGTGGCGCCGTAGGTCGCGTTCATCGGGAGCGGTTGGTACGCCCCGAGCGACGACACGTTGATGACGCCGCCGCGACCACGCGCCACCATCGGCCCGAGGGAGGCGTGCGTGCACTCCACGAGCGCGGTGACGTTGAGGGCGACCGACGCCACCTCGCCGGCGACCGGCAGCTCCCAGAAGCGCCCGAGCGTGCCGTGGCCGGCGTTGTTGACGAGCAGGTCGAGCGGCCGGTCGGGGTCCGCGCAGCGCTGGGTGACCCGGGCCAGACCGTCGGGGGTGGTGAGGTCGGCCTCGACCACCTCGACCGTGCGCCGGTGCTCGCGTCCGATCCGCTCGGCCAGCGCGGCCAGGCGGTCGGCCCGCCGGGCCACCACCACCAGGTCGTGCCCACGCTCCGCCAGGCGGAGCGCGAACGCCTCACCGATCCCCGACGACGCACCGGTGACGAGCGCCGTCGCCACCTAGAGCCCGATCACCTCGGCGACGGCCTCCACGCTGGCGCCGACCGGCTCGCCGATCTCGACCTCGCTGACCGCACGCTGGGGATCCTTGAGTCCGTGGCCGGTGACGGTGCACACCACGACGTCGTCGGGACGCACCAGGCCCTCGGTCCCGGCCTGGAGGAGCCCGGCCACCGACGCCGCCGACGCCGGCTCGACGAACACGCCCTCCTGGGCAGCCAGCATCCGGTACGCGGCGAGGATCTGCTCGTCGGTGACCGCGCCGATGTGCCCACCCGACTCGTCGCGGGCGGCCAGCGCACTGTCCCACGACGCCGGGTTGCCGATCTGGATGGCGGTGGCGATGGTCTTGGGCTTCGGGACGGCCCGACCGAGCACGAGCGGCGCCGCGCCGGCGGCCTGCCAGCCGAGCATCCGGGGGTGGTGGGTGCTGTTGCCCGCCGCCCGGTCCTCGGTGTAGCCGCGCCAGTAGGCGGTGATGTTGCCGGCGTTGCCGACCGGGATGCAGTGCACCGTCGGGGCGTCACCGAGCTGCTCGACGATCTCGAACGCCGCGGTCTTCTGCCCCTCGATGCGCACCGGGTTGACCGAGTTGACGACCTCCACGCCGGACTGCTCGCCGAGCGCCCGCACGATGTCGAGCGCCTCGTCGAACGTGCCGTCGACCGGCACCACCCGCGCGCCGTGGATCAGAGCCTGGGCGAGCTTGCCGAGGGCGATCTGCCCGGCCGGGAGCACCACGGCGCACGTGAGCCCGGCACGGGTGGCGTAGGCGGCGGCCGACGCCGAGGTGTTGCCGGTCGAGGCGCAGATCACGACGCGCGCGCCGTGGCCGAGCGCGGTCGAGACCGCCATCGTCATCCCGCGGTCCTTGAACGAGCCGGTCGGGTTGGCACCCTCGACCTTGAGGTACGCCCGCTCCACCCCGGCGGCCGCAGCGAGGCGCGGGGCGGGCACGAGCGGCGTGTTGCCCTCGAGGAGGGTCACCACCGGCGTGGCGTCGGTGACCGGCAGCCGGTCGCGGTAGCGCTCGATGAGTCCGGGCCAGGCGGGCACGGTCATTCCTCCTCGCCGACGACCCGGATGACACTGCCGACCCGGCGCACGGCGTCGGTTCCGCGCAGGTCGTCGAGCGTGGCCATGAGGTCGGCCTCGCGCGCCCGGTGGGTGATGAACACGAGCCGGGCGTCGGCGCCGATGCCGCGCTGCTCCATCGAGGCGATCGACACGCCGTGACGGCCGAACCGCTCGGCGATCGCCGCGAGCACTCCCGGTCGGTCGGCGGCCTCGAGCAGCACGTAGTAGGGCGTGGTCACCTCGGCCATCGGGCGGAACGGTGCCGCCGTGAGCTCGCCGATGGTGGCACCCCGGGCACCCGCCACGAGGTTGCGCGCGGCGTCGACGAGGTCACCCAGCACCGCCGAGGCGGTCGGGTCGCCACCGGCGCCACGGCCGTAGAGCATCAGCTCGCCCACGGCGTCGGCCTCGATGAACACGGCGTTGAACGCCTCGCGCACCGCCGCCAGCGGATGGTGCACCGGAACCATCGCCGGGTGGACCCGCACGGTGATCGCACCGTCGACCTCCTCGGCCACCGCCAGCAGCTTCACGACGTACCCGAGGCGGGCCGCCGAGGCGATGTCGTCGGCGGTGATGCCGGTGATGCCCTCACGGTGGACGTCGCCGGGCCCGACCGGCGCCCCGAAGGCGATGGTGGCGATGATCGCGGCCTTGGCCGCGGCGTCGAAGCCCTCGACGTCGGCGGTCGGGTCGGCCTCGGCGTACCCGAGACGCTGCGCCTCGGCGAGGGCGTCGGCGAACGGTGCGCCCTCGTCGGCCATGCGGGTGAGGATGTAGTTGGTGGTGCCGTTGACGATGCCGAGCACCCGCCGGATGCGGTCACCGGCCAGCGACTCGCGCAGCGGCCGGATGAGCGGGATGCCACCCGCGACCGACGCCTCGAACAGCAGGTCGACGCCGGCGTCGGCGGCGATCCGGAACAGCTCGGGCCCGTCGCGGGCGATGAGCTCCTTGTTGGCGGTGACCACCGGCTTGCCGGCCCGCAGTGCGGTCTCGATCAGCTGGCGGGCCGGGTCGGTGCCGCCCATGACCTCGACCACGACGTCGACGTCGGGGTCGGTCACCACGGCGGCGGCGTCCTCGGTGAGCACCCCGGCCGGGATGGCAACGGTCCGGGTCCGACCGGCGTCGCGTACGGCGACCCGGGTCACCTCGACCCGGGCGCCGACGCGCGCGGCGATCACGTCACCGTGCTCGGCGACGAGGCGCACCAACGACGCGCCCACGTTGCCGCAGCCCAGGACCCCGACCCTCACGGTCTCGCGCACGGCCATCAGTCTGCTCCCTCGACGTCACGGGCCAGGAGGTCGTCGAGCGACTCCCGGCGCACCACCGCCCGGGCCCGGCCGTCGCGCACGAACACGACCGCCGCCCGGGGAACCAGGTTGTAGTTCGACGCCATGGAGGCACCGTACGCGCCGGTCACGGGGGTGGCCACCAGGTCACCCGGGCCGACCGTGCCCGGCAGGTGGGCGTCGGTCACCAGGACGTCGCCCTGCTCGCAGTGCTTGCCCACGATGGTGCAGGTCAGGTCGCGGGGGGCGTCGGGCGTCGAGGGGAGGAAGGCCTCGTAGCGGGCGCCGTAGAGGATGGGCCGCGGGTTGTCGGACATGCCGCCGTCGACCGCCAGGTAGGTGCCCACTCCCGGGATCTCCTTGCGGGTCCCGACCCGGTAGAGGGTGAGGGCCGCCGGGGCCACGATCGACCGTCCCGGCTCGACCAGGAGCCGTGGATCGGCCTCGAGGCCGGTCGCGGCCCGGGCCGCGGCCACGGCGTCGCGCAGGACCGCCGCGTACTCGGCGACCGTCGGCTCCGGGTCGTCGGCGGCGGTGTACCGCACTCCCAGGCCGCCACCCAGGTCGAGCTCGGCGGTGGTGATGCCCGCCCGCTCGAGCTCGCGGGCGAGCGCCACGACGACCTCGACCGCCCGGGCGTACGAGGCGAGCACCCAGATCTGCGACCCGATGTGGCAGTGCAGCCCGGCGTAGGTGAGCGTCGGGCTGGCCGCCACGCGCGAGGCGGCGGCGAACGCCACCCCGCCCGACACGGTGAAGCCGAACTTCGACTCCTCGGTGCCGGTCTCGATGAACTCGTGGGTGTGGGCCTCGACGCCGGGCGTGACCCGGACCAGGACCGCCGGGGTGACCCCGAGCTCGGCGGCGATCCGCTCGAGGCGGTCGATCTCGTCGTGGGAGTCGGCGACGATGCGCCCCACCCCGGCGGCCAACGCCGCCCGCACCTCGTCGTCGGACTTGTTGTTGCCGTGCAGCACGATCCGCTCGGGCGGGAACCCGGCCCGGAGCGCGACGTGGAGCTCGCCGCCGGTGGCGACGTCGAGGTTGCAGCCCTCCTCGGCGACCAGGCGCGCCATCGCCGTGCACAGGAACGCCTTGCCGGCGTAGGTCACGGCGTCGGGCCCGAAGGCGGCGACGTAGGCGCGACAGCGCGCCCGGATCGTGTCCTCGTCGTAGACGTAGACGGGCGTGCCGAACTCGGCGGCCACCGCCTCGAGGTCGAGGTCGAGCAGCGCCGCCGGGACGAGCGTCCGGTCGAACGGGGCGGACGGCGTGACCACGGTCAAGCGTCCGCGGCCGCGCCCGGTTCGGCGTCGTCGTCGCCGAGCCGGTGCATCTCGTCGGGGGCACCCACGCCCAGGATGGCGAGCGCGTTGGCGAGTCCGACGCGGCAGGCTTCGGCCAGCCAGAGGCGGGCCTGGGTGAGCGCGACGTCGTCGGAGATCACCCGGCAGTCGCGGTAGAAGCCGTGGAAGCGCGCCGCGAAGTCGCGCACCCACGTGGTGACCCGGTGGGGGGCGCGCATTGCGGCGGCCTCGGCCACCACCTCGGGGAACACCGCCAGCGCGCGCAGCAGGTCGAGCTCGCGCTCGTGCACGAGCGGGGCCAGGTTGGCGTCGGGCAGCGGCAGACGGTGCACGCCCCGGGCGGTCGCCTGGCGGGCGATCGAGGCGATGCGGGCGTGCGCGTACTGCACGTAGTAGACGGGGTTCTCCATCGACTGCGCGGTGACGACGTCGAGGTCGAAGGTCTGGGCGGTGTCGATGCCCTGCAGGAGGAAGGTGAGTCGGCAGACGTCGGGGTCGACCTCGTCGAGGATGTCGGCGAGGGTCACGACTGTGCCCGCCCGCTTGGAGATCCGCACCGGCTCGCCACCGCGCATCAGCTTCACCAGCTGCCCGAGCAGGACCTCGGGCTCACCGGCCGGGTGACCGAGCGCCGCGAGCCCCGACTGCAGCGACTTCACCTGGCCGTGGTGGTCGGCGCCCCAGATGTCGATGAGGTGGGTCCAGCCGCGGGCGAACTTGTCCTCGTGGTAGGCGAGGTCGTTGCACAGATAGGTGGTGGTGCCGTCGGACTTCACCAGCACCCGGTCGCGCTGGTCACCGAAGTCGGTGGCCCGGAGCCAGGTCGCGCCGTCGGCGGCGAAGCTCATCCCGCGCTCCTCGAGGGTGGCGAGCACGCGGGCGACGTCGCCGCGCTCGTGCAGCACCCGCTCGGAGAACCACGTGTCGAAGTGCACGCCGATGCGCCCCAGGTCGTGGCGCAGCGACGCCACCACCTGCTGGTAGCCCCACTCGCGCGCCTGGTCGACCGTGACGGCGTCGCCGAGCTCGGCGCGCATGCGGTCGGCCATCTCCACCAGGTACTCGCCCTGGTAGCCGTCCTCGGGGAGCGGCGAGTTCGTGTAGCGGGCGTGGAGCGACGCCGCGAACAGGTCGAGCTGCACGCCGGCGTCGTTGAGGTAGTACTCGCGGTGCACCTCGGCGCCCTGGGCGGCCAGCAGGTTGGCGAGGGCGTCGCCCACCGCCACCCAGCGGCCGCCCCCGGCGTGGAGGGGCCCCGTGGGGTTGGCCGACACGAACTCGAGGTTGATCCGCTGCCCCGCCAGGGCGGTGCCGTGGCCGAAGTCGTCGGCGCGGGCCACCACCGTGCGGAGCACGTCGTGGAGCCAGGCCGGGTCGAGGTGCAGGTTGACGAAGCCGGGGCCGGCCACCTCGGCCCGGGCCAGGTGGGCGGGCGGGGCGGCGGTCAGGGCCTCGACCAGGCGTGCGGCGGCGTCACGGGGCGCGACCCCGGCCGTCTTGGCGACCTTGAGGGCGACGTTGGTGGTCCAGTCGCCGAACTCGGGCTTCTCCGACGGCGTGAGCTCGACCCCACCGGGCGGCACGGGCAGGCCGGCCTGCTCGAGCGCACGCTCGACGGCGCCGATGAGGGTGTCGCGGATCACGGGGAGGTCCTTTGCGGCCGGGCCGGATCAGCCCGGCCTCGGCTGGCCGACGGGGACCCCGAATCGTAGTTCCGCGGTGCCCCGGGCCCCCGGCCCGTTCTCAGCAGAGGGTGGCGGTCGGCTCGATCCGCACCAGGACGTCGAGCCGACCCTGGCGCTCCGCGCACAGCTGCGTCCCCGGGAAGCCGGCGTCGAGGAGCCGGGCGCCCGAGAGCTCCGTGGCCGTCCAGATCGCCTGGGGATCGCCCGACTGCGGACGCGACCCCGGACACTTCGCCGGGCTGCTGACGCGCATGACGTCGCCGTTCACGATCACGGCCACGCGCACCGTCGCACCGCCCTGCCCCAGGGCGACGCAGACGTCGTTCTCGCCGGGCACCGGCGTGCCTCCGGACCGGGCGGTCTCGCCGGGCTCCACCCCGACCGGGTTCCCCGACCGCCCGGTGTACGGCCAGAAGCCCACCGAGGTGCCGAGTCGGTTGGCGACGGTGAGCGACCGCTCCTCCCCGGACCCGCGCCGCTCGACCCGCCCGTCCGTGCCGGAACCGCCGCCGCACCCGACCAGTGCCAGCGCCATCAGGCCCACGGTGACCACCGCCGCCACTGTCGGCCCGATCGACCCCGCCCTGCGCTCTTGGTGCACCGTCACGACTCCGTTCTCCGCCCGGTCTCGTGCCGTTCCGCCGTCGGAACGACCCGAACACCGGAAGGCTACCGACGGCACACTGCGCCGACCCGGGCACCGGAGGGGGTGCTCCGACCGGGGCTTGGTAGCCTCGGCCGTCTGCCCTCGTAGCTCAGCGGATAGAGCATCGGCCTCCGGAGCCGTGTGCGCAGGTTCGAGTCCTGCCGAGGGCGCCACCCCCACCCCGAACGGTTCCGCGGAACCGCCCCGGAGCCCGATGCCCACCGGCACACCACCCCACCGAGCCGGGCACGCAGGTTCG
>Ga0208783_10002465_pt1 | contig 10644 bp, 14 predicted proteins | sample DEB19_08_DNA_2_FD_184529 | JGI IMG/M metagenome (GOLD analysis project Ga0208783, IMG submission 184529) | Aqueous microbial communities from the Delaware River and Bay under freshwater to marine salinity gradient to study organic matter... | ecosystem: Environmental > Aquatic > Marine >... | reverse complement strand
GGAAAATGTTGCAATGGCGGTAACAGTGGCTTTGACGTTTGCGCCGCCCTGAACCAATGGCACGTATTCCGCACCTGTCAAAGCGCCAGCTGGCGTCATTTCACTGATTTTTTCATTTGCCATGATTTACTCCACGGCGATATAACCGCCATTTTCTAACAGGATATTGCCACCGGATTCTAACAGGATTCCGGCATATGGCTGGTCATATGTGAATGTGTAGTCGCCCTGATTGCCGTACTGGTCGGTAAAATGCATGGTGATATCATACGGGCCACCATCCATCGGAATATCCATCTCAAAGCCAGTGCCGACATAGATACCTTCCAGATACCATGCAATCAAAACGATGATGCCGTTCAGTCCGATGCTGTTTGCCCCATTGAATAGGGTTCCTACACCAGCATCAACCGAGATAACTTCATAGTTGCCAATGAAGTACACATAATTCGGTTCAGGTGTGAATTGCGGAATACCGCGCGGCCTTGGGTCAGGCCACGCCGCCATATTTTCAATGATGATAGGTGGCGTTTCTTGCGGATGTTTCGGGTCACCATTGGCCGACAGAAAGCCATAGCCATCAATCTTGCACTCAGAACGCATCTTCCACACGCCCGAAATATCATCAACCACGATGAAGTCCCGGTCATATACCAGATGCGCCCGTTTGCATTTCATGGCTTAGCCCTTACTGGCCACGGCCAGGTCATAATGGATTGCGCCAGCAGTCCAGCTATTGATCTTCAGCCGAACCGCAAGCACACGGTCATCAAATGAGCCGTAAGCACTGGCTGTCAGTCCTGTCAGTGACGGATGATCGAAAGCATCAATCGTACCCTGAATGATTGGCAACTCGACCACATTGGCGAACGTAATCTGTACCGTCACATTGGCAGTCGTATCAATGCCGACAGACACGCCGGATTCTTGATAGCCAGACCGGAATGGCAGCGACTTCCACGGGCCGCGACCAACAACCACGTGACCAACAGACACAGCAGCCGCCGCACCATCCACGGTGATCGCAGTCACCTGCTTTGCGTAAATGGTGGTGGTCAGCGTGGTGGCATTTGGCCCGGCAGTCGTTGCCGTCTGCGCGAATCCGTTTTCATCCACATAGCTGATGGTGAACGTGCGTGCAGACAGGTTATTGACCGAAGTCAGCGTCAGCTTATAAGCGAACCAGGTGAACCCGGTTGTGCCATAGGTGCCGCTTAACGACAGTGAGCCAGCGCCCGCCAGTGTCTGCAGCAGCGCAATCGAGTTAGCGGCAGCAGCAGGCGGGGTGAAGCTGTAATGACGAGGACGCATGGCCCACCCCCTTAATCAATGCAATCCACCAGCAGGACGGCTTCCAGAACGGCAGTCGTGTCCCAATCATTGGAACCGAGCGTATAGCTCAGATTGGTGGCGTACAGGTTGGCAGCCGCGCCATTACCAGGAATCACCGTGCCAGTGGTTGCCGCCGACACGCCATTTACGAACGCGGTGGTAGAACCGGCATAGCCAAGGCTGATGGTCTTGGGTATTCCGGTTGCGGGAGCGGAAATCACATTGACCGCCGAATTCATCACGCGGGCATAACGAGTCGGCCAACCGGGGATGGTGCTGTAGGTGATGGCTTGCGCCGATGCACTGGCCACGATGGGCAGGCGAATGACGAATTGGCGCTGATACGGCTTGGTAATCAGCGGGCCGGACGCATCAAAAGCTTGCGCAAGGCCGATGCCCTTCGGCAGATTGGTATGGTTGCTCATGTCGGATCTCCAACAGCGGAAACAGTCAGCACCAGTTCAAGGGACGCTTCCGCCCAATCATTGGAACCGAGAGTGTAAATGATGTCTTTTGCGGCAATGTTGGCCGTCGGGCGAGCGCCGCCGAAGTAGCCTTGAGCCGCACAGGTTTGGCCTGACGCACTGGCCACGCGAGCCAGCGGAATAACGAATTGCTTCAGGTACGGACGCGAGGTAACAGCAGTCGAAGTCGAATTGATCGGATTCGCCCAGTTCGCCACGCCGACGCCCTGATTCTGGATAACATGACCCATTTCAGATACTCCTTAAGACTCGGGGGCTTTCGCCCCCTTGTCAGTTACAGGCCCGGCGAACCGTAGACGGAACGCACATCGATGACATCGAAGGCGTAACGCTCGTAGGCGAGGAACTTGGCGTTGAAGGTGTCCGAATCCTTGTCCTGATCGAACTCCAGCGCCTCGCGAACCTGATAGATCGGACCCTTGCCCTTGCCGAGATCGGCAGTGACGAAATAGGCGTCAGAATCGGTCAGGAATGGCTGAACAGTGAACTTCGGAACAGTACCCATCGACCGAATGGCGTTGACGGCGTTGTTGGCGGTTTCGGCTTGTTGCGAGGACTTTGTCAGTCGCTCCCCTTGGTGCGCCAAGGAAGGCGGCAAATGCAGCGCCTTGATCATCAACGGAGCCAGCAGGCCGCGTTCATTGCGGTTCGCCATCAGGTTGGTGTAGATGGTTTCCAGAGCCGCTTCGCTCAGGTCGATACCGGCAGCCAGGCGATTCGAGTACGTACCGCCGCCCTTGCGGACGTGGGCAGTGCTGAACAGCGGCTGGCCATCAAGATACGTCGGAGAAGCAGCATAGCCATTGTTGAAGATGGCGGCAGCTTGGATTTCCTTCGCCTGATACATGCCGAAGCCCAGTTCGCGCGCCTTGTCGAAGATCTGTTCGTACAGGTTATCGGCAATGGCTTCATGAGTGACCTGCATACCGAGGGCAATCATGATGTTGGTGGTACGGCGGATGTAACCTTGTTGCATGTCGCTGTACTTGACCGGCATGCCTTCCGCTTTCACGGAACCGACGCCCAGGCCGACCATGCCCATGCGCTCTTCATACTGCTTGTCGCTGGACACTTGATCGAAAATGTCGGTGTAATACTTGGTACGCGCGCCGTATTCAAGGTTGAAGATGTCCTTGAGTCCGGGGCGTAAGCCTTTCGGAAAACTGCCCGAAGTGATGATAGCCATGATTCAGTACCCCTTAAGTCGTGGACTTCTTCTGGTGAACATTGAAGGTCACAACCCACTGAGTATGCGACCCGGCGACAGCCACGTTATTCACGTCAGTGGCACGACGTTGCAGGCGGAACATGCCCGGCGTACCAGACAGCGCGGCAGAACTGATTTGCATCGAGCTGGTGCCGGTAACGGTATCCACGGCGGCAATGGCAACATCGACCGGAGTACCCAGACGGGTAACGGCCAGCGTGGCAGCGCCTGCGTTATCTTCCTGCGCTTGCAGTTCGACGTTCGGGTCGGTCAGCACGAAGGCGTAACGGGCAGTGGAGGCCGTGCGATAAGTTTGGTTCAGGTAGTCAGGGTCAGCCAGGAAGCCGACGACCACACCGACCGGAACATCATCAATGCCGGTGATGCGAGCCATCGAAGGCACGCCGTTTGCGTCGCCGCCAGCGATGGCTTTGACGATATCGAAGATGGCCGTATTGCTGGCATCAGCAGTCGGCGAGTAATAGAGTTCAGTGCGGCCATCGTTATAGACGACGTTCGAGACCGGCACAAACCCACGAGATGTATAAGCCATGATTCAGGCTCCTCAGGTGTATTCGTTTGTGATTTTGACTCGGGTGGCCTGTGCCGCGCTGACTTGGTTGCCATATTCATCGCGCCCGTAGAATCCGCCCGCATCGCTCAAGTTGCCAGTCACAGCCGCTCGTTGCTCATCAGCACGCCGCTGTTTCTCCAACTGATCTTCCCGATAGAGTTCGATTGGAATCTCCATCAAGTACAGCGTTCCGCCCCCTACGGGCTTTGAGATACGGGAATCAATCCCGTTCTCCAGAATGGTGCCGCTATGGGCTTTTCCATCCTTATGCACGAAAGAGTAACCAGCCCGCAACATACTGTCAATACGCCCCGGTGAATCAAGCGCCCAGTGCCGATGCACGTTATCCGGCACAGTATCAGCGTCAACGGTCTTTTGCTTGTGCATCGGGACACGTTCAGCGCCACGGGCAGACTCGCCGCGGTCGCCATAATCGTTGCGACGAGGACGGCCAGCAGCACGGCCAGCAGTGGCGCGAGTGGCGGATGCTTCAACTTGGCCAAGGCCGGTAGTTTCATTGCTCATGGTTCATTAACCCTCAATGGTGGATTTCAGCCAAGCCGTTTCAGCCTTGGAATCTTTGAAATGACTGCCGCGCTTCAGCGCGTTGTACAGGTTGCGATCAGCCGGAGACAGCTTTTCAGCCGTATATGCACTTGCCGTTGCCGGTGCGGAGCTTCTGGCGCTGCCGCCAGTTGCCAACTTTGACTTGTAGACGCCCAGTTCGGGGTAATCGGTCAGCATGACATTCGTCACGAATCGCAGCGCTTGTGCCGTGGTGCAGTTAGGATGCGATGCACGGTAGTCCAGTTCGTGCTGATAGGCGACCGACTGCAGGTGCTTGCTGCTTTTGCTGTACCAGGGATTTTCATGCATCCATTTTTCGGCAACGGCATGCATATCCGCCGCGGTTTCACCTGCCGCGTTTGGCTTGTCGTCGGCCTGGTCATCATCGTCGCCATCATCATCAGGCATGGCAGGTGCATTTTTCGCTTGCTCAATCTTCTCGTCCAGTGCATCAATGGCATCGTGATCTTGCGCGGCAATGGCTTCCTTGCGCTGCGCCTTCAGGTCAGCAATGCGCCGGTCAACCTCAGCCTGCACGATGGCTTCTTGCTGCTTTTTGACCCGTTCAAGCTCCTTGCGAAGCTGCTTGGTTTCCTTGTTGCGCTTGCTGACTTCGTCGGTCAGGTCACGGATACGCAAGTACTCTTCAGCACTGGTAAACCGCTTTCCTGACTTTTCTACCGCTTCCTTGTCGGGATTCCAGCCGAGCGCACGCGCCTTGACTTCCGCATCTGATAACTTGACACCATCATCAGCGTCCGGCGCTCCACCAGCGTCGGGTTGTGCCTTACTGGTATCTTCTGCATCAGGCGTCGGCTTTTTCGCTTCATCAACTTTAGGCGCAACAACAGGCGCGGCTCCAGTAGACGCTTGTAAGTCGGGACGCGCCATATAGTTGGCAAGCCGTTGGTCAAAGTCACTGCTCATTCTCCACCCCCATCCAGCACCATCAGGATATCTTCATCGTTCAGCAGCACAAAGCCATCAAACCCATCAATCAGGATGCGCGAACCGGCATATTGTGCGAATACCACCGTATCACCCACCTTGCACCACGGCGCTTTTGTGCCATCTGGCAATGATTGTGACGGCAGGTTATAGCACTGTGCGCCCATGCCCAGCACGGTACCTTCGACGGCTGCACGCGCTTCCTGATTCACCACCTCTTCAGGGATATAGAGCAGGTCGGACTTGGTCTTTTCCTGCATTTCAGTTGGCTTGACCTTGACCAGGATGCGCGGCCCGGTCGCTTTGGCATTACGCGGGATTGTCATTCTTGCATACCCCCTTCGCCAAGCGATCCTTGTTCGTCACTTGCTGGAGTGTAGCCACCTGCCCCTGCCGGAAGTGCAGTGCCTCCAGTGTCGCCGGGTTCAGGTTGCTCACCTGATCCAGTTTGATCAAGTCCAGAGCCAATGACGCCATTACTTCCCGCGTCACCGGGTTGACCCACCAGAGAAGAAACTCCTCCCGGCTGATTTCCTGGCTGTTGTTGCTGTTCTTGCTCATTAGCAATTTCCTCGTTTGTTGGGTGTGCCGCCGTTACGCCTGCCATTTGTTCAAGCTCGGCATTTTGCTGGATCATATCCGTGTCCGTTTCCAACTGGCGCGCCTTCGCCATGTTCAGAATGGCGGCTGAACGCTCCACCATCGCCTGATTCTGCACCTGCATAAGTCGCAGTTGTGTTTCCAGCGCGCGCTTTTCAGCATCTGCCGTCTTTTCGTGCTGCTTCATCAGTTCCATCTGCTGTTGCGCCTGTTGCGCCTGCAACTGCATGGCTTGGTCGCCTTGCGCCAGTTTCTTTGCCTCTTCGGTGTCGAAACCAAGCTCAACCAGATACATTTCCTTGATTTCTGGCGAGACAATACCGGCCTGCATGGCTGCCTGAATCCGCATCAGTCGCTCAATGCGCGTGCTGTACATCGGGTCAGCCACCGGCACAATGTCAAAGTCGGACGTGTCGTAATCTTTGCGAGCAACCACTTTTTCATCAAAATCGCCCACCGAAAAGTACTTCTGATCGGTCAAATATGCCTTGTTGAGCCGGTAAATGATGGCCAATTCGTGCGAAAGCGCCTGATTGATGCGCTTCAGGATGGCCTTTTGCCCGGTCTTGCCCTGCTCAATGATGGCCAGCACGGACGCCGCAGGCATGTTAGCCGGTGCGCCTTCACCGCTCATAATGTCGCCAGTCGCGGCAATCCGGCTGATCGAATCGCCCAGCACACTGAACACTTCCATCGTGGTAGGTGCAGCTTGCGGAGCCGGGAACGGGAAAATTGCATCGCTCATTGAGCCATTGCTGAACTGGCCATCGACCACCTCAAACATGCCGGGCCGAATGACACGCAAACCATCATCACGGAACACGCCCTGCTTGATGAATCCGCCGCCCAGGTTTTGGCGCGTGCCTGCATCCATGAGTTGATTGATGCAGGTGTTGCGAGTCTGCACCATCCCTTTCATGATGTGGCCATAGCCCATGCCGAGTGCCGAGCCGTCAGGGCTGAAAAAGAACACATAGCGCGTTACATAGCGCACCGGGTTGATGCCCACCAGATAGCTGTCATCCGGGTTATTGGGGTCATACGAAATGACCAGCGAGTCCTTGTCAAAGCGAGGCGTGATGGCCAGCAGTTTCCAGTCATCCTTGCAGAAAGTCAGGATGTACGGTTCTTCATATTCGTCGTCGTCCAGATCCGCCAGCGTATGCATGTGGACGATGTTGTAAATCTTCTCACCCTGAGCCGTTTCGCTGGCCTGCATCTCAACATCGCGCCAGACGCCAGCCATCTTCTTTGCGATGCACTCGTTTTGCGTCACGGTCACGTCAATACTGATACGACGCGCCCAGTCTGGATTGTTCGGGTTGTTGTCAATCGTCACACGGTCAGGCATGGCCAGCGTATCAATGATGCGCCCGGCGTTGTCGTCCCACTGGGTCACGCGGAACACACAGCCAACGATGGGAAGCACCATCAAAAGCTTGTCCATGTTTTCCGGCCATTCCTCGATTTCCTCCGTCAGTTGCCAGTTGATATGCGCGCAAACCCGGTCAGCCCTTTTTTGCTTGTCATCATCCACCTTGCCGACAATCTTTGACTGACAGATTTTTCCGTCCTTGACGTACTCTGGATAAGTACGAGCGTTGAACTGAATGGCGCTGTTGATGAGGTCAGGCATCTGAATGTCGGACTGCCACGGCTGAATATGGCCGCGCTCCTGCAAGCTCATTGTGGCCATTTCCATCAGCTTCTTGCTGTCGCGCCGCCACTTGTCGCAGCTTGACGAATCATCTTCATACAGCTTTTGACAGTCATTTTGCAGCTTGGCAATGACGCTTTCATCAATGTTCTTGATGATGTCCTTTGGCGCAATCAGCATTTTGCTGATTTTCTTGAAATCCAGCCTGCCAGTGTCTTTGTAGCTTGCCATTTCTAATACCCCTGATATCCGCCAGCACGCTGGTCACTGTATTGGTCGCGCCGCTGCTTTGGTTTCACAGTGGCATGTCGCAGCATCATAATGCCATACCGCGTAGCTGACAAAATATCATCAAACTCTTTAATCACCTGGCCATCCTTGCGATGGTACATGCGAAACTCTTCAAACCACTCTGACAGATGCCGAAAAACTTTTAGCCTTCCGGTCTGCATCCTATCCAGCATATTCATCAGCCCCGCCTCGACGCCACTTGAGCCATCGGGGAATGTTGCCCGTTCTGGCAGCATTTTCAGCCCATTTTGCCGGTACAGAGATGCCAACTGATCGCCACTGCCTTTGTCATGTTGCAGTCCGTCATGTGGCCATGCCCAGGGTTTCCAGTCGCCCCATGAGCGTAACGCGGCAGCGTGCATGATAGGCGTAGCCTCTTTTTGGCGATGCGTGGCGGTCACGTACACAGTATCCGTGTCCCTGTCCCATGCCAGATTAACAGCGGCTGTCGGGTGATCCCATCCGAAGTCAATCGCCCCGATTTGCGCCCACCATTCAGGAATGGCGAACGATTCACACATGATTGACTCTTCAGTCACTGGGAATATGCGCCCACTGCCTAGCATCGGGATGCCTTTGGCCCGCGATTCACGCTCATGCACTCGGTAGCCGTCAATAATCGTGCGTTTCTGTTCTTCCGTGTAGTGTTCGACGTCATCAATGGTCATATTGACCACCACCCGATCAGGCGACGGCTCAGACAGGAACCTGCGCACTACATTGGACATGCCGAGCAATGGCGTAAACGTCATGTACGCCATGCCACCCGTAGCATTTGTACGCGTCAGTCCTTCTGCGTATATGTCATCCGTCGGTTCTTCATCAAACCACACAATGTCCAGGGTTTCGCCCTGCCACTTTTCACGTCCCTGCTCATACGATTTGAACGCACAGCGCGAGATGCCACCGGTTATGTGCCGTACTTGCACGCTGTCCAGTAGATCAGGAACACCCATAGCGCGCTTTGGCTCACCGATAATGCAGTCCTTTGGGATGAATCCAGTCCCATACTCACCAGCCCGGCCAACCAGTAGCCGTTGCGTTGTTTCACGCACTGATAGTCCGGTCACGCCAGACGCCCATGCCACGATGGGGCGCGTGAATCGTCGGCCCTGCCACCAGTCGGGATAGCGTCCAGTCAGATGCATGGCCATTTCAGCCGCGCCTGATACCGTTTTTCCTAACTGATTGCCAGCCATGAAAAGTCTTTCACGCTTGTTCACGCCTGCCGCGTGAAACTTCATCTGTTTCTGGTATGGCCGGTAATATGACAGCCTGTTTTCCTGAATCCGGCGCTTCTTTTCCCGTACAGCCAGTGCGAGTTGTTGGCGTGGCGTCAGCCCGTCCAGGCTATCCATTAGTGCCTCGTCCCTTGCGCCTTGGCGGCATCAATGATGGCTTGCGCTTCGGCAATAATTGCGTCCAGTTGCTCATCTGGCACATCCTCAAGCGGCCCGGTTCTGATTTCCTTCCGATCAATGAACATTCCCAACTCCTTACCGATCAAAGTCAGGGCAGTATTGGCCGCGTTCAGTTGCAGCTTGCCATCACCATCTGGAGTCTTGGCCACTTTGACGTTGTCCACCAGTTCATCAATGACCCACTCTTTTGTCGTGACGAATCGCACTTTGACGGCCTCTTGCATGGCCTGCTGCAGTTCAGATATGCGGGCCTTGATATTGTCTTGTGCCATCAGTTGGCTTGCCTTGCTGTTGGCCGATACCTTGCTGTAACCAGCAGCAATGGCGGCATTTGTGCCATTCATGCCCTCGACAACCATCAAACAAAACTTTTCCTGTTGCGGAGTTAGGCTCATCGGTCACGCTCCCATATTTCAACTGGCGCATCAAAGGCCTTGTTTATTTCGGCCAGCACCACGGCATAAATCGACCGCATATGCTCACCAGCCATCAGCATTGACATTGTGTTGATGTTCGATGTGGCAATCGTGGCGCGGTCTAGTGCCTGGTACAGTTCGCCGAACGCCTGGTTGATTTCGCCAATGACGGCCTCACGCGAACGCGGTTTCAGGGCTGACATGTCAGCGCACCAGAATCATGCCCATACCAGCGGCACCAATGGCTGACATGATAAATACCACTGCACGCAGCATCAGTCCGCGCATCTCTTTCAGAGCTGGCATTTCACGCTCGATGACCATCATGCGTTCCGTGATGTTTTCCAGCGATTTGAACGCCCGGGCAATGGTCTCCCGTGTTTCCTGATGCCATTCCTCCAGCACCACCAGTTTTTGCAGCGATTTGCTGATTTCAGCCTGACTGTCACGCAATGACAGAACCGCCTGCTTCAGGTCGTCATGGTTACGCTCAAGAAGCGTTAGGCGCAGGTTTTGATCGTCGGTCATAGTTGCTGCGGCCTCATTTTGCAGGATCTGGCGTAACAGCAGTATGGACGGCAATAGCGCCAGCCAGGGGCAGGAGCCAGGGCGCGTGCATTGGCACAAATTGGGCGGCGACGGTCAGCAACAGGGCGATGCCGTTACGAGTGGATGGCTCACGCAGCCGGGAGATAATGTAACTCACGATTACACCTCATTTCATTACAAAGGCGCACCCAGGACATGGCGCGGCGACGGGAGTAAAACCACACTCCAGGATTGGCGCGGCGATAGATGCGGATGGAGTTGTTCGACAGATGCAGTTTGATGGCCACAGCGCGTCCTGATGCGGTAATCAGGGGCATATAGACGGTTTGCCCGGCGCGCCATGTGCGGGTTGATTTCATCGCGTGAACACCCACAGGCAGATAAGGAAAAATACAATCAGGTGCAGCATGATACCGCCTCCCGGTTAGCTGATGTAATGGATGTTACACCAGTGCATTACATGATTTCAATCTGTTTGCAGCCCTGACGGATGAGCGACATAACGGCAGTCAGGGCAGGCGCGCAGTTGCGTATTCCATCAATCACCCGAGTCGTGCCAACCAGTAGGCATCCTTCGGTATCTGCCGCCGTATTGCC